>LXOW01098945.1_pt1 | contig 23896 bp, 17 predicted proteins | sample 1368591 | NCBI WGS metagenome assembly LXOW01 (sample SAMN04884650, study PRJNA319009) | bovine gut metagenome | isolation source: Cow rumen | host: Bos taurus | place: Italy: Legnaro (PD) | collected 2014-07-09
TTTGACGCATTTCGTCCCCCTCCAGTCGGACTTGATACGGACTTGGTACGGTGTTGATACGGCGTTGGTACGGTGGGGAGGGGGATTAATAAAGATAAAAATACTAATAGTAGGACACAATAATAGGAATATTGCAGTCGTTATTTGACAAAATTATATACTAATATGAGTCTCATCAAATCCATTTCCGGTATCCGCGGCACTATTGGCGGACCGGCAGGCGAGGGTCTTACTCCCCTCGATGTCGTGAAATTCACTTCGGCTTTCGCCACCTTCCTTAAAGGGGCCAACCCCAGCCGTCGTCTGAAGTTGGCGGTAGGACGCGATGCCCGTTTAAGCGGCTCAATGGTGGATCACCTCGTGGTGGGAACACTGCAAGGCATGGGAGTCGATGTATTGGAGACTGGTCTTTCCACCACCCCGACGACCGAGATGACCGTTATCGACGGACATTGTGACGGCGGCATCATCATCACCGCCTCCCACAACCCCAAACACTGGAACGCCCTGAAACTGCTCAACAGCAAGGGTGAGTTCATTTCCGACGCTGAAGGCAAGGAGGTGCTACGTCTCGCCGAAAGTCTGAATGATATGGCGGACGGGGACGTCCGCGGTCCCAAAGTAAACTATGCCGAGGTCGATGACCTGGGTCAGGTAACCGTGGAGGAGGATTGGATTGACCGCCATATCGAGCGTGTGCTGGGGTTAGAACTGGTGGATGTGGAGGCTATCAAAAAAGCCAACTTCAAGGTGGCCGTGGACGCTGTGAATTCCACCGGCGGCATCGCCATCCCGCGTCTGCTGCGCCGTCTAGGTGTGCAGGACGTCGTGGAACTTAACTGCGAGCCCACAGGCCATTTTGCCCACAATCCCGAGCCCATCCCGCAGAACCTGACGCAAATCAGCGCCTGCGTTCGCCAGAACCACTGCGACCTGGGTATCGTGGTCGATCCCGACGTGGACCGTCTGGCCTTGGTGTGCGAGACCGGCGAGATGTTTGGCGAGGAATACACGCTGGTGAGCGTGGCCGACTATGTGCTTCAGCACACGCCGGGCAATACCGTCAGCAACCTCTCGTCCTCCAGAGCCTTGCGCGATGTGACGCGTCGCTACGCCGGTTGCGAATACAATGCTGCCGCCGTGGGTGAGGTAAATGTCACCACCCTGATGCGCCAGACCGGCGCCGTCATTGGCGGCGAGGGCAACGGAGGTGTCATCTACCCCGCCCTGCACTATGGACGCGACGCGCTGGTGGGCGTGGCCTTATTCCTGACCCTCCTGGCCAAAAAAGGAATGAAAGTGAGCGAACTCCGCAAGACCTATCCCGAATATATCATCTCCAAGAACCGCAAGGATCTGACGCCCGATATGGACGTCGACGCTCTGCTGGCGAAGGTAGCAGCTTTCTACAAGAGCGACGCCGCCGTGGAGAAAGTGACGACCATCGACGGTGTGAAGATTGACTTTGCCGACGGTTGGGTGCATCTGCGCAAGAGCAACACGGAGCCCATCATACGCATCTACAGTGAAGCTGCCACCGAGGCCCGAGCCAACGAGCTGGCACAACAAGTGATGGTGCAGATAGGGTAATGGTTTACCATTTTAAGGTATACCATTTAACTAAGAGGCCCCGCCGAATGGCGGGGCCTCTTAGTTTTTATTGTTCTATACCATTGTCCTCTGGAGCAGCTATCCATATGATAAGATAGGCCCAGAAGCCGATACTACCACAGAGCAGCGCCACCAGGAAGATGATGCGGATGACGGTAGGATCGACGTTGAGGTATTTAGCCAAGCCACCACAGACGCCGGCAATGCGGCGGTCGGTTGTGCTACGGGTGAGACGGCGATAATTGTTGTTTTCCATGGTTTTTATGTTTTTTTAGGGGGAGGCCTAGGAAGGCCTAGGCTATCCTAGGCTATCCTAGGCACTCCTAGGGTTTTAGAGCATACCTTTGCGTTTGAGGAGGGCTTTGGGGCTAGGGTCTTTGCCGCGGAAAGCGCGGTAGAGGTCCATGGGCTCGACGGTGTTGCCGCTCTCAAGGAGGTGACGGAACTTCTTGGCCAGCTCGGGGTTGAAGAGGTCACCGCTCTCGGCGAAGGCCTCGAAGGCGTCGGCGTCGAGGATAGCCGTCCATGTGTAGCTATAGTAACCGGCGTCATAACCCGTGGTGAAGATGTGCTGGAAATAGGGGCTGCGATAGCGGCTGATAATCTCGGGGATGAGGCCAATCTTGCTCATGGCCTGCTCCTCGAAAGCCAGCGGATCGATAGCCTGCTTTTCTTTGATGGAGTAGTAGTCCATATCGAGCAAAGAGGCAGCGAGGAGTTCGGTAGTCATAAATCCCTGACCGTAGGTGGCGGCGGCCTCAATCTTCTTGATGAGTTCGTCGGGGATAGCTTCGCCAGTCTGATAATGCTTGGCGTACATCTTCATCACCTGGGGGTGACGGCACCAGTTCTCCATGACCTGCGAGGGCAGTTCGACAAAGTCGCGCGGCACGTTGGTACCGGCCAGCGAGGGATAGGTGCACTTGGAAAGAAGGCCGTGGAGGGCATGGCCGAATTCATGGAAGAGGGTCTCGCTCTCATCGAAGTTCAGCAGCGACGGACGGTCGGCAGTGGGTTTTGTGAAGTTGCAGACCACCTGGATGATAGGGATGATATTGTTACCCTCAAGGTCGCGTTTCTGACCGCGGAACTCGGTCATCCAGGCGCCGCTACGCTTGCTGGCACGAGGATGGAAGTCCATATAGAGGATACCGATGGTGCGGTCACCATCTTTTACCTCGAAGCAGCGGGCCTCCTTGTCATAGGTAGGCAGGTCGGGACGCTCGGTGAAGGTGAGGCCATAAAGGCGGTTGGCCACCATGAAGGCACCTTCGCGGACGCTGTCGAGGCAGAAGTAGGGACGCACGACGGCATCGTCGAGGGCATATTTCTCGGCGCGGAGTTTCTCGCTATAGTAGCGCCAATCCCAAGGTTGCAGTTTGGCACCGGGCTCGTCTTTCTCGAGCATCTTCTGATATTGGTCGCGCTCCTGCTTAGCCACTTTGAGAGCGGGATTCCAGATGTCGAGGAGGCACTTGTAGACGTTGGCCGGAGTCTTGGCCAGGCAGTTGTCAAGGACCCAGTCGGCATGGGTGGGGAAGCCGAGGATATTGGCACGCTCAAGACGGAGATTGACGAGGGTGTCGATAATCTTAGTATTATCAAATTCGCCACTCTTGCACCTATCGGTGAAGGCGTGCCACACCTCTTCGCGGAGTTTGCGGTCGGCGCAGGTCTGCATAAAGGGCTCCCAGGTGGGCATATCAAGAGTCACCTTGGATCCGTCAGACAGCTCTTTGCTATAGGCGTTGGTTGCCTTGAGCACGTTCTGAGCGAAACGCATGGTGAGTGAGGCAATCTGTTCATTGAGTTCACGGAAGCGGACCTGCTTGTCGGCAGGGACGTTGGCGCCACTGCGAACAAAGCCTTTATAGGTCTCCTCGAGGAGACGGGCCTGCTCGGAATTGAGGTTGAGATTCTCGCGCTGGTCGTAAACGGCCTTGATACGTTCGAAGAGTTTAGCGTTGAGGGCGATGTCATCGCCATGGGCGGCGAGCATGGGCGTCACCTTCTCCTCGATGGCTTCCATTTCAGGGCTATTCTCACACTCGGAGAGGTTGAAGAAAACGGCGCTAACCTCATTGAGGAGTTGACCGCTGTACTCATAGGCGAGAATAGTATTCTCAAAGGTAGGGGCTTCGGTGTTGTTTGCGATGGCCTCGATTTCGGCCTTTTGCTGACGCATACCCTCCTCGAAGGCAGGCATGTAGTGTTCGGTCTTGATGCGGCCAAAGTCGGGAATCTCATACGGAGTGTTCCACTGTGAGAAGAAGGGGTTGTCCATGTTCTTTTTGTCTTTGCAGCCTACGACGAGCAGACAAGCCGTCGCGGCTAATAGGATTACTTTTTTCATTTTATTTTAACTGTTTGATGATTTGCTCCAGCAGGTCGGCATTCATCTTTTTGGCGATGAACCGGTGTTCTTTATTCTCGATAAGATAAATCTGAGGGGTGGTCTGTACGTCGTAAACTTCACGCCAGTCGATATTGGCCTCACCACCATTGAGGTTCACCCAGCGGCGGTTTGTCATGTGATGGTCGGCGAGGAACTTCTTCCATTTTGGGATTGTCGACTCGTCGGGTTCGGTAAGGATGGCGAAGGCGGTCATATTGAGCGAATCGGCCACGCGGTCGAACACCTTGTATATAGCCGGTATAATTTCGCGGCAGTGGCCGCAAGTAGGACTCCAGAAAAGCAGCAAGGTGTAACGGCCCGGCATATGATGGAGCGAAAAGGCGTGGCTCGTGGTATCAAGAAGGATAAGTTCGGGAGCCTCTCGTCCCACAAGGAGGCGTTCCCATTTGTTGGCACGCTCAATCTGCTCGTCGATAATGGAGGGAGAGAGAAAATCGGCCTTGCCGGTGGCGAAATAGCGCTGCACCAGATGTACATATATCTCGTCGTAGACCATGATATTACTCTGCAGGTACTTCTCAGTGAGATTCAAAATAAGCCAATGCTGCACCTCGGGGGCAGGCTCGGCGCGGTCGATAAGGGTGTCGAGCAACGGAATAATCATTGCAGGAGAAAGGCCCTGCATGTGCTTGTCGACATAATCGGAATAGCTCTGATAGAACACGCGGCTGGGTGTGCGGATAATAAAGTCGTCGTCCAGCGGCATATTGTCGAAATAGTGATGCATATACCAGAAGAAGGCGTCGTTGCCCTTAATACTGTCGGGCGGGGCAGCGGGAGGGAGAGTGGCCTTCATCATCATACAGAGCATAGAATGGGGGTGTTCCTCCATGGTCTTATAGCGTATGCTGTCGACACGATGTTTGGCCTGCTGACGGAACACCAAGAAGTCTGCCGAGTCCATTCGATGTTCTGCCTCCACCACCTCGTCGTAAATGGCGTTGGTGGCGCGGTGGAAATTATAGAAGAGCGTATTCTCCTTCGAACCGCTGACAGTCATGTTCAACATCCAGTTGGTGTTCTCCGTGTGGAACTTAAACCGGGGTTCTTCATGGTAGATCACAAAATCGACATAACGCCCCTTGGCATTGTCGAAACGATAGAGTCCCGGAGGCAGCTCACGGTTGCTTTCAAAGACGAACTTACCTTTGCCGTTGTTGTATGCAGTGTCGAATTTATACTGATACTGGGCATGGTAATAGCACAGCAACATTATACTATCGGTATTGCCATCGATCTGGAGGGTAAACTTGTAGCCCACGGGTTTGGCGAACAGCATAGCAGGAGTGAAAAGGAGCAAAGCGAAAGGTAAAAGGTGAGAGGTGAGAGGTGAGAAGAAAGAAGCCAAAGGTGTTTTCATATTGTTGTCTTTAAATTGTTAGCAGTTAGCGGTTAGTGAACATTATTTTCCGATGCAGAAGCGAGAGAAGATATTACCGAGTATTTCGTCGTTGGCCACCTCGCCGGTGATGGTGCCCAAATGATATAGGGCATCGCGCAGGTCGACAGCCACCAAATCGTCAGGCACACCGTCGGATAATCCACGATCCACCTGTTCCAATGCCTGCAGCACCCGTTGCATAGCGTCGCGGTGGCGCACATTGGAGAGAAGCACTTCATCGGCTGCATGGGCAGAGACGACATCGAGGAGTGCCTGTTTCAGCCGATCAAGCCCCTGGCCTGTCTTGGCAGAGACAAGGAGAGGTCGGAGGTTGGAAGTCGGAGTTGAGAGGTGCGAAGTGATATCTGCCTTATTGAATACAAAGAGCCGTGTTTGCCCAGAAATTTCCGGGCATTCCGGAATCTCTGAATCCTCCGGAGAGAGAACATGTATAACTATAAAAGCCTGTTCAAGCGCCTTGCGGCTACGCTCGATACCAAGCCGTTCCACCGTGTCGTTTGTTTCACGTAGTCCTGCGGTATCTACTAACCGGAAGGTGATGCCGTCGAGGGTAAGCAGGCCCTCCACAGTGTCACGTGTAGTGCCAGGAATGTCGGACACGATGGCTCGGTCATCGTCGAGCAAGGCATTGAGCAGAGTGGACTTACCCACGTTGGGGCTACCGACGATAGCCACAGGGATACCCTGTTTGAGGGCATTGCCCATGCGGAAGGAAGAAATCAGAGATGTAAGTTGTAAGTTTAAAGCTTTAAGTAAGCTACACAATTTGGTACGATCGGCAAACTCTACATCTTCCTGACTGAAGTCCAATTCCAATTCCAATAGGCTAGTAAGGTCGAGCAACTGCTGACGTAGTGTTTTAAGTCGTTCGGCATATCCGCCGCGAAGTTGGCTGACGGCCAGCCGATGCTGCTGAGGTGTGACGGCATCGATGAGGTCGGCCACCGCCTCGGCCTGCGACAGGTTGAGTCGGCCGTTCACGAAAGCCCGCATGGTAAATTCGCCCGCGGCAGCCAACCGGGCACCGCTCTCAATCAAGGCATCCAACAAAGCCTGCTGTATATATAGCGACCCGTGGCATGATATTTCCACCACCTCCTCGCCGGTGTAGCTATGGGGTGCTTGAAAATAGACAACGACAATATCGTCGAGGTCGTCAAACCGGCAATAGGTGGCGTGGCGGGGTGAAAGATGAGAGATGAGTGGTGAAAGGTGAGAGCTAGCGATGGACAACGCATCAGGGCCGCTGAGGCGCACAACCGCAATACCGCCAACACCATGAGGAGTAGCCACAGCCACTATAGTATCTTTCGTCATTTCAGTTTCAAGTATTTAGCAGTATACGACTGCTTACATTTCACCAGTTGCTCCGGGGTACCGGCGAAGACCACCTGCCCGCCGGCGTCACCGCCCTCGGGCCCCAGGTCGATAACCCAGTCGGCCGACTTGATGATATCGTGATGGTGTTCGATGACGACAATGCTGTGTCCCCTGTCGATCAAACTATTGAAAGCGGCGAGCAGCTTGCGGATATCATGGAAGTGCAATCCCGTGGAGGGTTCGTCGAAGATAAAAAACATAGGATTGTCCGCCGCCTCACCATGTACCAGATAGGATGCCAACTTGATACGTTGCGCCTCGCCGCCGCTGAGCGACGAAGAGGACTGACCTAGTTTGAGATACCCTAAACCCACGTCCTGCAAGGGTTTGAGCCGTGTATAGATACTACGCGTAGCGGGATCGTTGAAAAACTCGGCAGCTTGGTCAACCGTCATATCAAGCACCTCGCTGATATTCTTGCCACGATAGAGCACCTCGAGCGCTTCATCCTTGTAGCGGCTACCGTGACATTCATCGCACACCAGGTGCACGTCGCTCATAAACTGCATGCTCACGGTGATATACCCTTCACCCTCGCAGTTGTCGCAGCGGCCGCCGTCGACATTGAACGAGAAGAACCCGCTCTTGTAACCACGGGCTTTGGCCAGAGGTTGTGAGGCATAGAGGGCGCGTACCTCGTCGAAAACCTTCATATAGGTGGCGGGGTTGCTGCGCGACGAGCGACCGATGGGATTCTGGTCTACCAGCTCCACACCGGCGATACGACGCACGTCGCCTCCAATCTCGCGACAGGAACCTACATAGTCGGGATTTCCCTCGAAGCGGCGCTGCAGCACATCGTACAATACACGCCGCACCAAAGTACTCTTGCCGCTGCCACTAACACCCGTCACGACAGTGAGCACCCCGAGCGGGATATCCACGTCGATATTTTTCAGATTGTTGGCCCGGGCGCCACAGATGCTGATGCGGTCGCGCCAAGGACGTCGATAGTCGGGCACAGGGATGGTAAGTTTGCCCGAGAGATAGTCCAGGGTGAGGGATGTCGTAGATGTCAGAGATTCTAGATGCTCCGGAGGAGGCCCGCTATAGACCACCTCACCGCCCAGTCGGCCGGCGCCGGGACCTATGTCAACCAGCCAATCGGCGGCACGGATAATATCCTCATCATGCTCCACAACGATAACTGTATTGCCAAGATCGCGCAACTGCTTGAGCACAGCAATCAAACGCTCTGTATCACGACTATGAAGACCTATCGAGGGCTCGTCGAGGATATACATGGAGCCTACCAGAGAAGAACCCAACGAGGTAGCCAGATTAATGCGCTGGCTTTCACCGCCACTGAGAGTACGGCTCTCGCGATTCAGCGTCAAATAGCCCAGTCCCACGTCTTGCAAATACCGAAGCCTATTTCGTATCTCAACACGCAAACGTTCTGTGCTCTGCAACTCCACTTCCGTCAGTTGATTATCTAGCTCCGCAAACCAAGGTGCCAATGAATCGACCGACATGGCCACCAGTTCACTGATACTATGTCCGGCAATCTTCACATAATCGGCATCTTTGCGCAGACGACGACCTTTACATTCGGGACAGATGGTCTTGCCACGATAGCGTGCCAACATGACACGGTACTGGATTTTATAGCTTTGCGATTCCACCCACTGGAAGAAACCGTCAATCCCCCCCCACACACCATCGCCATGCCATAGGATATCTTTCTGCTCCTCGGTCAAATCATAATAGGGGGTGTGAATGGGGAAGTCTATGACGGCAGCATGACGGATAAAATCACGCTTCACATCCTGCATCTTATCACCGTTCCAACATACGACGGCGTTCTCATAAATGGAGCGATTCTTATTAGGTACTACCAGATTTTCGTCAATACCCATTACACTGCCGTAGCCCTGGCATGTGGGGCAGGCACCATAAGGATTATTGAAGGAGAAAAAGTTAGGATTGGGTTTTTCAAATGTGATGCCGTCGGCCTCAAATCGGTTGGAGAAAGGGTGGAGGTCGGGGCAGCCGACGACACACTCGCCATGTCCCTCGAAGAAAGCAGCCTGCACACTCTCGGCGACACGGGCGGGAAGGCCATCATCGCTGGGGTCAAGGGTAATACGGTCGACAACAAGGTATACCTGTCCGTCGAGTTCGATACTAGAAATATCTTCGATACGGACTACTGTACCTTTGACCATCACCCGCTGATAACCTTCGCGAGCAAGTATGTCGAGTTGGGAGTGGAGGGGGCGTTCTTTAGAGTCGTACAGGGGTGAGAGAATAAGTACACGAGTACCCTGGGGTTGTGAGACAACAAAGTCGACCACGTCACTCACCGAATGACGTTTCACCTCCACACCGCTCACCGGTGAGAATGTACGTCCTATACGGGCAAACATCAACTTTAGGTACTCATATATCTCTGTCTGGGTACCCACCGTTGAGCGAGGATTCACACTATTCACCCTCTGCTCGATAGCTACGGCGGGGGCCAACCCATGGATATAGTCCACATCGGGTTTGCCCATACGGCCAAGAAACTGACGGGCATACGAGCTCAAACTCTCCACATAGCGGCGCTGACCTTCGGCAAATAGGGTGTCGAAAGCCAGACTTGACTTGCCGCTACCGCTCAAGCCGGTAATAACCACCAACTTGCCTTTGGGCAGCGAAAGATTGACATTCTTCAGGTTGTTGGCCCGAGCCCCATGGATGATGATTTCGTTATTCACTTTTCGCTATTCACTCTCAGATAGTCGGGACGTATCTTGCTGCCTTTGCCCATAAGTACTATGGCCATGCCGTCGGCACGCGACAGCACACGCAGCAGGGTCTGTTTTTCTTTGCCCTCAAGGATCTGCTTGCCCACCTCGCCGTCGGCGGCAAAGGTATAAGCCACCAAGTTCGAACTGGAGCCCATCTCCAACTCCTTGGCCTCATCGGTGATATTGTAATCGGACGGACACTTCATATGTTCCGACTTCAGCAGACACACTCCGTTCTCCATAGGCAGAAGTTCGATGCACAAGGGACTGTCGGCATCTTTCGTCCAGTCGTTGCGGCGCAAATTACGCACCCATACCTGACGGCCGTTCATGTCGACACCCTCGACATGCAAGCCCATCGCAACATGCTTGATGATAGGATTATTGGCATCGTCGAACGTCTCGGCCACCAGGGTACGCCCCACCACCATCACGGCGCCGTAGGGCGTCGGGGCCATGGCTAGCAACTCCACATGGTCGACGTCATGCTCACGCACCACCTTCTTGGTATTCTTGTTGTACAGGATACACATATCCTCGTTTTGGAACCCACGCAGCGAGAATCCCGTCAGCGTCGCCGAATCGAAGTCGAACGACATAGATACCGTACCTCCGGTATAGCCTTTCTCCATATCACGACCCTGCGGACTATAGGTTCCCACGGCAATAACACGATTGCCCAAAACATTGGCTATACGCAAGTCGCGCAGCGGATCAAACTTCACCTTCACACCATACAAGTCCTGTCGGTTCTCCCCTACCACACCAAACTCGAGCGTGGTCTCCTCAACTTTGGAGCGGGACTTGATATCAGTCGAATTACCGAAAGTCACCACACGTCCATCATTGGTAAGGTAGATATCGTCCATGCTGGGCAGCGGTACCTCCTTGCTCCAAAGTTCCTTGCTTAACGCATTGTAGAGTTTCACTTGGGTAGAGTACTGCTTCTGCTTCACATTTTCCACTTTGACCACGGTAGCCAGAAGATGTCTGTCGGGCGAGGCCGCGCCCCATACTTGACAACGGTCCTTGCGGTCGTAATTGAATACCTGCAAAGTATCGGGGTTACGTTTCTCCACCGTCATCTTGCCGTACAGATCTTGAAGAAGCTGGATACGGTAAGCCCAAAGCACGGTCTTGTTCTTCGACTCCCCATCGACAGTAACCACAAAAAGGTTACGTCCATCGAGGGCGACCGTCAACAGTTCTGCATCGTTGCTCTTCTCCAGCAAAATCTTTTGCACTATCTCCAGATTGCCATCTGTTACGACCACCTGCTTCTTGTCGCGCTTGGCATCCATAATCCAGCAGTCGTACGACTCCACGGCACCGACATACAATGCCTGTGCCACCTCCTCAGCATCGAGGCTTTTCGTTTCCACGCCTTTGGCTATCGTCAAATGCTGCGCCAGGGCGGGGAATATTGCGAGCCCAAAAGCTGCAAGGAATAATAGTTTTTTCATCATGCGTTTATTTTTTGTTATGTTGTTTTTTATTCCACTACGGCAACACACATTAACCTTTTTTGGGGCTTAGCACCACAAACGGCACGAGGCACTCTTCCATCGAGAGTCCTCCGTGCTGGAAGGTGTTCATGTAGTATTTCACATACTCATTATAGTTGTTGGGGTAGGCGAAGAAATCACCTGCACGGCAGAAGATATAGGGGCTGGTGAGATGACGGCGGGGCAGAAAAAGATGTGCGGGGTCTTTGACTTCCATCACTTCACGGGCATCATATTCCAACAGACGGCCCTGCTTGTAGCGTAAATTCACACTCACTCCGCGGTCACCTTTTACACGCACGGGGTGATCAATTTTGACACTTCCGTGGTCGGTAGTAATCACTACATTGACATCACGCTCGGATAATGCCTGCAGCATTTCCATCAAGGGCGAATGTTCCAGCCATGAGAGGGTGAGGCTTCGGTAAGCTTTCTCATCGTCGGCCAATTCGCGCACGATATCACTGTCGGTACGAGCGTGCGAAAGCATATCGATAAAGTTGTAGACAATAATATTGAGTGGATTATGCATAAGGTCATCCACCTTCTCTACAAGCCGCCGGCCATATTGTGCATTGAGGACCTTATTGTAACTATGTTTTATCCCGATCCCATGGCGACGAAGGTTCTCGTCAAGTAGCTCGTTCTCGTATTGGTTCTTGTAGCCCTCCTCGTCCTCATTCACCCAATACTGCGGGTACTTGCGCTCTATCTCGCTGGGCATCAACCCCGCAAACATCGCATTGCGGGCAAACTGGGTAGTGGTGGGCAGGATGGTGTAGTACATCTCATCGCGTTCCACTCGGAAGAAGTGTTCCACCGCCGGTTGCACATATTTCCACTGGTCATAGCGGAAATTATCGATAACTATAAGGAATGTGGGAGTAACAGGGTTGCTGGGTTGTAACAGAGGGAAGAGCCATTCCTTGAGTACCGTATGGCTCATCACTGGCTTCTCCTCACGGCCGGCCAACCAATCAAGATAATGACGTTCATAATAGCGGCAGAACTGTGCGTTAGCCTCCTCCTTCTGAGTTAAGAAGATATCATGGATATTATCATCATCGGTACCTGCCAGTTCCAAATCCCAATACACCAACTTCTGATACATCTCTTTCCACTCCTCCGCATCCATATGCTCGCCAAGTTGAAGGCCAATCTGACGGAACTGTTGCTGATAGTCCATTGTTGAGCGTTCGCTCTGCAACCGACGCAACTCGGTGTGTTTCTTTACGGTGAGCAATATCTGGTTGGGATTGACGGGTTTAATTAGGTAGTCGCTAATCTTTCCACCCAGAGCATCTTCCATAATATGCTCCTCCTCGCTTTTAGTAATCATCACCACCGGTAACTGAGGCCACCGCTGCTTAATGACCTTCAGAGTGTCGATACCCGTCAATCCTGGCATCTGCTCGTCGAGAAAGACAAGATCAAACCTCCGGCCGCTCTCCAGTTCATCCAAAGCGTCGCGTCCACTCTGTACTGCTTCCACCTCGTAACCGCGTTCCTGCAGGAAAAGAATATGGGGCTTCAACAACTCTATCTCGTCATCAGCCCAAAGTATCGTGATATCCATATAAAGTTTAAAGTTTAAGGTTTGATGATAACGCAAAAAACATCTTTTTCGTATGTAAATAAATATTAAACCTTAATGTTTAAACTTTATTTTGTAATTTTGCACTCGATTATGACCTTGAACGATATCTATGAAAAAAGCGCTGTGGTAGAGCAGCTGGAGGGATTGTTACGCACCCGCGGCGCACGTATACATGTAAGCGGAATGACGGGCTCGTTGCCTGCCGCCGTAATAGCCGCTGTAAACACTCGTCTATCTACCGTAAACCAGTTGGTTATCGCCCCTAATAAAGAGGAGGCATTCTACCTCTGCAACGACCTTGAAGCGCTGCTTCAAGGTGAAAGGTCAAAGGAGAAAGGAGAAAATGCTGACGCAAGTCGAGTGATGCTTTTTCCAACAAGCTATCGTAAAGCATACCAGTACGATAGTGAGCAGACCGAGAACGCCAACGTTCTGATGCGTAGCGAGGTGGTAAAAGAGCTGGCGTCTGGCACTCCGCTGACAGTAGTATCATACCCCGAGGCGCTAAGCGAGAAAGTGGTGGCCCAGGGGGTACTGGCAAGCAACACGCTGCGCCTGAGTCGCGACGAGCAGCACGACATGTGGGATGTGGTGGAACGCCTGCAAGAACTCGGTTTTGAGCGAGAAGACTTCGTGGTCGACCCTGGCCAGTATGCTGTTCGTGGCGGCATCGTCGATGTCTTTTCTTTTGCCTCCGACCTCCCCTATCGCATTGAATTCTTCGACGACCGCATCGATTCCCTTCGCACATACGACCCAGTGAGTCAGCTCAGCGTCAAGCAGATGGATCGTATTGATATAATCCCCGATTTTTCCCATGGATCTGGAGAATCCGAAATCTCAGGGAGGTCCGGAGGGCGGGTCTCACTGCTAGAATATTTCAGCAGCAACGACATTGTCTGGACTCAAAGCCTAATGCTAGTCACCGGCCGAATGGAGAGTCTGCTGGGAGAAGTGCAGAAGGCATATGAGGACCGAAAATCCGACACCGAGCACCCCATCCTCGGCACCCTCCCAAAAGCCGAAGAACTCTGTTGCACCCCCAACGAGTTCCTACACCGCCTGCTGGAATTGAATATCGTAGAATATGGTAATAGTCACTATTTCACAAAAGAAGATAAGGTAGAGGTAAACAGCGAGCCCCAACCGGTATTCAACAAACAGTTCGACCTGCTGACCGAAACTCTGCATAACTATTCCGAAAAGGGATATCAGATAATCATTACAGTTTCGGGAGAGAGCCAGGAGAAACGACTTCAGAAAGTACTCCCTGAAACTTTCAATTCTCAATTTTCAATTTTCAACTTATCCCACGGCTTTATCGACCACACCGAGTGTGTGCTCTGCTTCACCGACCACGAGATTTTCGACCGCTACCACAAATACACCGTCCGCGACCTGCGCGCCACCCACGAGGCGATGACCCTCAAGGAGCTCTTCGAGCTCAAACCCGGCGACTACGTAACCCATATCGACTATGGCGTGGGGCGTTTCAGCGGATTGGAGAAGGTAACCCAGAACGGTAAGAGTCAGGAACTGATACGTCTGATATACAAAAATAACGACGTACTTTACATCAGCATCCACGGCTTGCACAAAATAAGCCGCTACGTAGGACGCGAGGGAGAGTCACCGACCCTCAACCGACTAGGTAGCAATACCTGGCAGGTACTCAAACAAAAGACCAAGCGGCAAGTCAAAGATATTGCCCGCGACCTCATCGCCCTCTACGCCAAACGCAAGGCGTCACACGGATTCGCTTTCAGTGCCGACGGCTCGATGCAAACAGAGTTGGAAGCCAGCTTCCTCTACGAGGACACCCCCGACCAGTTAAAGGCTACCATCGCTGTGAAACACGATATGGAGGAGCAGGCTCCGATGGATCGTCTGGTGTGCGGCGACGTAGGTTTCGGCAAGACAGAGGTAGCCATCCGCGCCGCCTTCAAAGCCTGCTGCGACTCGAAACAAGTGGCAGTCCTCGTACCCAGCACCGTGCTGGCCTTCCAGCACTACAACACCTTCCGCGAACGATTGAAAGATATGCCCGTTCGGGTCGATTACCTCAACCGGTTCCGCACCGCAAAAGAGAAAACCCAGATATACAAAGACGTAGAGGCCGGAAAGATAGACATCCTTATTGGCACCCATGCCATTACCAACAAGGAATTGAAGTTCAAAGACCTGGGACTGCTAATTATCGACGAAGAGCAGAAGTTTGGCGTAAGCGTCAAGGAAAAACTCAAACAGATGAAGGTAGGCGTCGACTGCCTTACCCTTACAGCCACCCCCATTCCACGCACCCTCCAGTTTTCGCTTATGGGAGCCCGCGACCTCAGCGTCATCCAGACCCCGCCACCCAACCGACAGCCTATCGAGACTGAGCTCAGCGACTTCAGCGAGGAACTGATACGCGATGCAATTAGTTATGAGATGAGTCGCGGTGGACAGACATTCTTTATCAGCAACCGAGTAGAGAATCTACCCGAGATGGCTGGATTGGTGCAACGGTTGGTGCCCGACGCCCGTGTAGCCATGGCTCACGGAAGAATGGATGGGAAAGATGCCGAAGAGACGCTGATGCGCTTCGTCGAGGGCGACATCGACGTGCTAGTAGCCACCAGCATTGTGGAAAACGGACTCGACATACCGAACGCCAACACTATGATTATCAACAATGCCCACCAGTTCGGCCTAAGTGATCTGCACCAGATGCGCGGCCGCGTAGGACGTTCGAATCGCAAGGCGTTCTGCTACCTGCTCATTCCCTCTTACCTCACCCTTACCGACGACGCACAGCGCCGTCTCCGCGCCATCGAGGAGTTCTCTTCTATCGGCAGCGGCTTCAATATTGCCATGCGCGACCTCGACATCCGCGGTGCCGGCAACATCCTCGGTGCCGAACAAAGCGGATTTATCAGTGAAGTGGGCTACGACATGTACCACAAAATACTCAACGAAGCCATCGAGGAACTGAAAGAGAGCGACTTCAAGGAGCTTTTCGCTGCCGAAGCCAAAGAGCGCAAAGAATATGTACGCGAATGCACTATCGAGACTGACCTTGAAGTGCTGCTACCCGACGACTACGTCACCTCGGGTACCGAGCGTTTGGTACTGTACAAAGAACTAAATGATTTGACTACCGAAGAAGAGTTGGCGGCCTACCGGAATAGGTTGGAGGACCGCTTCGGTCCAGTACCCTCTTGTGTCGACGACCTCATCAGCACTATCACCCTGCGCCGTATGGCCAAAGAATTCGGCATTGAGAAACTGATACTCAAACAGGGCCGCATGGTATGCCATCTGGTGAGCAACCCCGAGAGCCCTTTCTACAGCAGCGCCGGATTTGCTAAACTGATTCGCTTCGCCCAGGACAACCCCACTCGGGTACATCTCAAAGAGACGCCCGAGCGACTCAGTCTTAGCATCGATCACATCCCATCCATCACTGCCGCATTGCAACAGATGCGCTCGTTGACGGAATAAAAAGGGCTAAAAGCGGAGACCCGCCTTGAAGTCAAGGGTGAGGTAGAACGTGCGGTGGATTTCCTCTTCGTATGCGGTCTGGGAATAGGTGGTGTAGAATCTATACTGCAGACGCTGAACGTCGACACCGAGGTAAAAATACAAAGCGGTCTTCCCCCCAAGACCAACCTCTGCACCCACGGCAGGCTCGCAGAACCAGAGTTCGTTTATGTCGTCCGGTAAGAAGGGCACATTGAAAGCATAGCCCATGTCGAGCATCAGCAACGGCTTCACTGGAAAGACATCAAACGTATACTGTACCCGCCCAAACAGCGGCAGAAGGTATTTGTAGCCGTAGGAATAGTGTGTCTCAATGGAACAATCATTTGCAGACACCTTATCCTCAATCATAAACAGCGACCTAGTATGCCGGAAACCACCACCGACACCGGCATAGAGGTGCGGAGTAAACTGGTAGCCTGCAGTCAGGGAGAGTCCTGTAACGTATTTGCCTCTATCTGTTGTAAGCACCGGTCCTCCGTAGATCTCAACCGATTTGCGGAAACCTGTCTCCTGAGCAACGGCTGACATCGCCAGACAGAGAGACAGGACTGCCAGGAGAATATTTTTCATGAGAGAGTGCTACTGCACGTCTTTTTCATCAAGTGGCTGGGCGAGCAGGCCGGTAAACTGGTTACTGCTGTTGAACTCCATGCGGACAAACTTCGTATCGCGCGAACCTTTGACCTTCTGACTGACAACAACATAAGTATAGGGCTTAGGCTTCTTGCCGTCGATAGGATCACGATACTTGGAGTTGTATTCGTACACAACCATCTTTTCGACTTTGTATTTCTCGCCGCTGAATTTCTCAGCCAAGTATTTGAGGATGCTGCTGTTGTAGCGATCCTTGGCGAGCACTTTGCCAGTCATGATGAGTTGGTTGTCGGCGAGACTATAGACGGCCTCCATCTTCACCTTTTGGGCGTTGCTAAAGTAAGCTACGGCATATTCATCGTTGCGGTTCACCCACTCGGGGCCGGCGGTGATGCGTTTGCCCATGGCCTTAGTGAAGTTGTTCACTATCTCCTCACTGGGGGTAAACTTCTCGACCTGGGGCTTGTCGACCTTGGGGGCGGGACGTTTGTTCTGACGGCTGGTCTGCGTGCCAGTAGTCTCGCTAACCTTCTTCTCGTCCATGTCGGGGTTGTTGCGGGTGTAGTAGTCACGCTTTACGGCATCTGGGTCGGGAGCATTGCTCTTCATGAGTTTTCCACGGGTGTCGAAGATAAGTTCGCAGTCGTTCTCGGCGATGCCTTTGCGGATAATCATCATGCGGTAGTAGTTATCGCCGTTCATCTCCTCGACATAGTCGATGCTTTTGATACGGTAGCCAGGATAGTTGTTGACGAAATAGGTATTCATCAACGTAGGGCACTCGGTTTCTTTGACTGGGAAAGTGCTGTACTGCCAGTCACCGCCTGCAGTAAAGTAGGCGCGGCCGTTTTGTCCGTCGATGACCAACTCGGCGATATACTGACCGGGGGCCTGATACCAAGTACGCACTTTGTAGCTATCGTAAGTCTTCTCCAGCGTCAGGAGGACGCTACGGGGAACTGCGGTCTCTTTAATCTTGGTCTGAGCACCGGCCACCAACGGCAGCACTAACAGTGCGAGAAAAACTATCTTCTTCATATTCGGTATGTTTTTTTCCTATTTTGTATCTTTATCCTATGGTTTCTTGCAGTATTGTCCTAACTCCTTATCTTCTGTCTCCTCATTTGAACAGCACGTCTTTGCGGTCGGGGCTGGTGCTGACAGCGGCCACACGCACACCTGTCCGCTCCTCGATGGCGGCGAGGAATGTCTTGAGGCGCTCGGGTAGCGCATCGTAGTCAGCGATACCTTCGAGGCTCTGTTTCCATCCTTCAAAGGGGGTAAGCACCGGAATGATATTGGCGGTATTGTATTCGTAAGGTATCTCGTCGGTCTGCTGACCATCGATGTCGTAGGCAGTGCACATGTTTACGGTGTCGAAATCGTTCATCACATCGGGCTTGGTGACGAAAAGTTGGGTGACGCCGTTAATCATACAGGCATAGCGCAAAGCCGTCACGTCAATCCATCCACAACGGCGGGGACGGCCGGTGGTAGCACCATACTCGTGTCCCAATTCGCAGAGTTGTTTACCAATCTCATCATCGAGCTGCGTGGGGAAGGGGCCGGCACCCACTCGGGTGCAGTAAGCTTTGGTGATACCCATCACTTCGCCAATAGTGCTCGGCGCCACACCGAGACCGGTGCATACGCCGGCGGTGATGGTGTTCGAACTGGTGACGAAAGGATAGGTCCCGAAGTCAACATCGAGCATCATAGCCTGGGCTCCTTCGGCCAGTATCTTCTTGTCCTCGCGGAGGCACTGGTTGATGAAGTACTCACTGTTCACAAAACGGAAACGTTTCAGCGTAGCCAGACTTTCCATCCACACCTTCTCGTACTCGCCGAGGGACATGCCGTCGATGCGGAACTGATCCACGTCAAAGTTCATGGCACGGGCCATCATCAGGTGCTGACGTTTCAGTTGGCCGTAACGCTCAATGAAATCCTCCGCCAAGGTGTCGCCGACACGCAGGCCGTTGCGGGCTATCTTGTCGGTATAAGCGGGACCGATACCTTTGAGGGTAGAACCAATCTTGGCGTTGCCTTTGGCCTGCTCATTAGCGGCATCCATCATGCGGTGGGTGGGCAGTATCAGGTGAGCCTTCTTCGACACAAAGAGGTTCTTCGTGGCATCCACTCCTTTGGCAGTCAAACCGTCAATTTCCTGACGGAAGATATTCGGTTCTATCAGCACACCGTTGCCGATAAGGTTAATCTTCTCCTGATGGAATATACCGCTGGGGATGATATGCAGCACATGCTTGGTGCCGTTGAACTCAATTGTGTGTCCAGCATTGGGGCCACCCTGGAAACGGGCGATTACATCATAACGCGGGGTGAGGACATCGACAATCTTACCTTTGCCTTCATCACCCCATTGCAGTCCTAAAAGAACATCTATCTTTGTCATTCTCTTTTATTTGTCCACTAAAATTCATCACTCATCACACATCAGTCACCACTATAATTGCGGTGCAAAGATACAACTTTTATTTGAATTATAAATTAAAATCTTATTTCCACTTGAAACTGCGGTTCCACAGGTGGCTATTGTAGTCGGCATTGAGGCGGTTCATGATGTGATATAGTGGAGTATCACCTTTAATGTACTTAATGCCGCGCCGGTCGGCTTCGCGGTAGATAAGGAACATAGTATCTTCGCCGCGAAACATCAGCAAGCGGAACCAAAGAAAGAGTAGTAGAATGGTCTGGCCCAGAGGAATGGACCACCACGGGGTACCACCGTCAATAACAAGAAAGAGTAAAATTGCTGTCATAGGCACCATTGCCACAAGACAGATGATACCATTGGTCTTGAGCGCTTGCCTGTACTCTGCTTTGCTGTCACCCTCACGTACACTCTCGGGCCATACCGACCGCAGCCGCATCAGGTCGTTAGAGAAGGCCTGTATGTCATCCTCCGCATAGTTGGTGCGGAGATGACCCGGACGACGTTGTGCCGACGTACGACGGCGACCACGGTATTGAGTATACTGCGGCATGAGAGACTATTCGTCACGCTTGGCCTTGAACCATTCGACGAACTTGGGCAGGTCGTCGAGGGGCTGGAAGCCACTCTTGAAAGGCTCTTCGGGAACAGGGACAGTCTCCATATAGCCGATGAGGGTAGCGCAGTCGAACTCGCCGAGGAGGGCTTCGAGGGTCACATAGACGCCCACCTGGAAGTCCTCGTCCTGCCGTTGGCCGTCCTCGACTGCTATGCGTAGGCCGAGCATCTCTGGTTCCTCTTCGCACTCCAGCTGCTGAAAGTACATTTTGCGGGTGTCGAAAAGAAGTTTATCAAAGCGCACCTTAAGTTCTGTACCCATGGGATGCTTGAAGGCGACGAACTCCCACCAGTCGAGGTCGGGAGCATTGTCGACGAGCTCTACCACATAGCGGAAAAGGTCGGTGTCGCCCTCGGCGGTGAAGGTGAGGGTGCGGCCGTTGGCGGTGGCGTCGCCTATCTCGTAGGTGAGGCCGTCGCAGTATTTCGTCAGCTGGTACTGGAGGGCGTTCTCCAACTGCTCACGCTCTTTATCTTCCAAGTCGCCCATGGCGACAAGTTCCTCGTTGTGGTCTTGAAACCACTGCCAAAATTTCTCCACTTTTTCCATAATCATATCATTATCGCTTCGGGGTCGAGGGTGACGCCGAACTTTTGTTTCACATCTTGCTGAATAGTCTGTGCAAGGGCACGCACCTCGTCGCCGGTGCAGCCTCCAACATTGTATAGGACCAGTGCATTCTTGGGCCACACCCCTGCCCTACCCTGCGTACGGCCTTTCCAGCCGGCACAATCAATAAACCAACCGGCACTCAGCTTGTAGCCATCGTCTATTCTGTGTGCTTCGGGCATATCGGGGTATTTTGCCTTGATTCTATAGTATGTATCTTCATCTACCACAGGGTTCTTGAAAAAGCTACCTGCAGACCCGTGCTCCTCGGGACGCGGGAGCTTGCTCCAACGGAGGTCGATAATGGCGTCGCGGAGTTCCTGAGCGGTAGCATGAGGCAGTCCCTCAAGGGCTTTATAGCCGAGGTTGGGATTATATGTTTTGTTGAGACGATAGGTGACATGAAGGATAAGATAGCGGCCTGGGTGATGCTTGAAGAAGGAATCGCGGTAGGCAAACTGGCAGTCGGCATTGCTGAAAGTACAATGGCGCCGTTCCTGCATGTCGTAAGCTTCGACACTCTCGATGAAGTCTTTCGCCTCGGCACCATAGGCCCCCACATTCTGCACCGCAGAGGCTCCCACAGTGCCAGGTATGGCCGAGAGGTTCTCAAGACCATAAAGACCCTGGTCGAGCGTCCACTGGACAAGGTCGTCCATCACCATGCCGCCCCAGGCGGTAACAAGTGTATCAGAGTAACTGAGTGGCTGAGTGGCTGAGTGGCTGAGTGTGATGATGGTGCCGTCGTAATCCTTGGTGAAGACCATGTTGCTGCCGGCACCAATCACCAATACATCGCCCTCCAGCGGCGGCAATTCGTCGCCCGGCTCGAGTACAAGCAACCGCCGTACCCGCACGTCGATACCGAAAGTGTTATAGCCTTTCAGCGAGACATTCTCATTAATCTTCATACCTATAATAACGCACCCATCAACTTTTTATTGTTCAGGCAAATCCGTCCGTTCATTTGTATATCCCAGTTCTAGTCTTCTTCTTCCTTACTGGGTCCCAATTCCTTACGCGGCTTGCGTTCGGGGGGAATATAATCCATACGGAACACCTGACGGTGGGTGAGCAACAAAACAGCGCTGAGGGTGGCGCCCAACACGTCACAAATAGCACAAGCCTGCCACACTCCAGTCACGCCGTCGCCAATAGCCTCATAGCACAAGCCCGGTAGGATGAGCGACAGAGGGATAAGGAAGATAACCTGGCGTGATAGGCTCGTCACTATGGCTATCCACGGCTGGTCGATACTCTGGAAGAGCTGCGAGTTGGTGACTGTAAAGGCTATCAGCGGGCAGAATATCAACAGGTAACGTATGGCTGGAGCACCCATGGCGAGAATCTCGGGTTCGGAGTTGAAGCAGCCGATGATAGCACGCGGGAAGAGTAGCACCGAGGCAGAAGCCAGAATTCCGATAGCGACGCAGACCTTCATGGTGAGCAAATACACCTCACGCAAACGGTCGTTTCGGCGGGCTCCGTAGTTGTAACCCGCAATGGGTTGCATGGCCTGACAGAGTCCCAACAGCACCATGAAGATGAGTCCCATGTATGAGTTAGCGGCCCCGTAGACGGTCATAGCGTCGTCGCCACCGTAATGGATAAGCTGCCGATTGAGGACTGCCACCACAGCGAAAGCGGCCACATTCATCGAGAAGGGACTGATGCCGATGGCCAGGATATTGCGGAAGATATAAAGCTTGGGCGCCCATGCGTGGCGTTTGAAGCGGATGAAAGAATTAGGCAGTAGGAAGTGGGCTATAGCTACAGCCGACGAGACAGCCATAGAGATGGTGGTGGCCCATGCAGCACCCTTCATGCCCCAGCCCAACTCGCGGATGAAGATGAAGTCGAGCAGAATATTCAGTCCCGCACCGCCAATCATAATCCACATGCTCTTCATAGGGTAGCCCGACGAGCGGATAAGTCCCACGAGGTTAAGGGTCAAGGTCAGGAGGAACATACCGGGAAGCACAATATACATATACTCGCAGGCGGCATCGAGCACCTGCTGCGAGGCCCCTTCGGCAAAGAGTTGCACGATAGGGTGCGTCCAGAGGTAGCCTCCGGTAACGAAGAGAAAACCGAAGAAGAAGGTGAGCAGCATACTGTTACCCAATATCTTCTCGGCCCACCGCACATCCTTCCTTCCCAACACTATACTCATGCGGGCACCCGAACCAGCACCTACCAGCGCCCCAAAGGCGTGAATGATATTCATGATGGGGAAGGTGATGGTGAGGGCCGCGAGGAGCATCTTGCCGTCGTCGGGAGTGTTACCGAGGAAGATGCGGTCCACAATATTATATATGGAGGTCACCACCTGGCTCGCCACCGTCGGTAGCGCATACTGCCACAGCAGGGACCCCATGGGTTTGGTTTCAAGTTCGCGAGTATTGTCCATAATGTTGGAGAAAACGTAAAAAACACTCAATTATTGTCCCTTAACGGCAAAAATACGCTTTTGCAGATCAAAATATATGATATAAAAAAGGCCCCTCAACGGGACCTTTATCCTTCTCCGGTACCGGAGGGTGGTGGGTCAAATGGTCTCGTTGGTCCAGCCGGCGCCTTCGTAGTTATCCACCTGCCAGATTTCCTGGTCGTCGGGAACGTCGGTCATGCCCAGAACCATGCTTAATAAGGGGTTACTGACGGCGTAGCCGCGCTCCGCCTTGAAGGTGACTACCGTCATCTCAGGCGCCATGTATTCTTTCTTCTCGTTTTTCATAGTTGTATTGAGTTTAGAATAGTTGTATTGAGTTTATTGAACCTGCACCGTCGGGAGGACCATCATCTGGTTGCGCTGGACCGTAACGTCAGTAATGCGCCTGTAGCAGTAGTTACGACCCCAATCATTATAGTTAACATCTCCCGGACGCTTTGTTGCGCGATGGAGCACCAGCCTGAAGTCGGTGTGCTCGGTAGGTGGCACCGGCAGATAGACTCGCAGGGTTTCGCCCGGCGCTATCACGGGGATTCCATAGGCCGGGCTGTTCCCTTCATGATCTTCCATATAATAGGTCCATGAGTTCGACGTGCCATCGCACTCGATAACAAGATTGTCCCCATCCGGCCTGCAACTCAGACTCTCTTCTGGTTCATCGGGATAGAGGGCATACGGGTTACCGTTCTTGAAGGCCTGAAGCTCCACCGAATAGAGCACGAAATTCGAGTCACTAGTATTCTCCATCGTGACAGCCAGCGCACCAGTGACGTGCTTAAACACAAGACTTTCGGTGTATAATTCACCATAAGCCACCATCGGGAATTTCACATTCACCGTCCCATCGTCATAGAAAGAGTGTTGTCCAAAACTTCCGTTTTTAAAATAAACCTTGTCGAGGTTCATCTCAACTTCAGCACTAGCGGGATATGCCGCCGTAAAATTACAGTTGGGTGTGAAATAATCCATATGGCTGTCTCTTATACACATCTGACGCTG
>LXOW01325832.1_pt1 | contig 23873 bp, 17 predicted proteins | sample 1368591 | NCBI WGS metagenome assembly LXOW01 (sample SAMN04884650, study PRJNA319009) | bovine gut metagenome | isolation source: Cow rumen | host: Bos taurus | place: Italy: Legnaro (PD) | collected 2014-07-09
AGTCTTAGGAGCCGTGGCGTCACCGCCGGGGGTAGCCGGCTTCTGCGTGGTAGAGGGAGTCGGGTCGTTGTTGCAGCCAACGAACATGGCGGCGACCATAACGACAACCAGAGCCAGGGCAAGAAGCTTCTTGACGTTTTTCATGGATTCTTCCTCCTAAAATAATGTAGTATTCACATTTGGCCATACCAAAGCAAATACCGGTCTTTTGACCGGTATTATCTTAACATATTCTTAATAATATTGCAATTGTTTTTTATTGAGTTTATCATTGGTTTTCCATATTTTACACGAAAAATTAGCGGCAAATAATTGTGCGCCTTGCACAAAGTCAGCCAATTATTCCGACTATGCCGAATAATATTGCATATAAAACGGGCCGTATCTAAGTCGAATAACTATCGGCAAAAGGGGAAACAAACCCACACTTATAACCATAATATTCAATATCTATGCAGTATTGAACCATTTTCCCCAGAGGAAGACCTCCCCCTGCTCACGCATCCAGCTTCAAAAACACCGCCGGAGTCCCATCGGGACGGAGGGCTGCCAACTCCCAGCCAGTTTCGGTGACACGGCGGCGAACGGTAAGCAGGTCGCCCTCGAAGCAGGGGGCCCGGAAGATAATCTCCACCCCGGATTGGGGCATGGTCTTCTGGTCCTCTACGGTCAGCAGCCCCAGGAAAGCCCGGAGGTAGGCCACGTTGTTCATGTGTCCCAGCAGGTCAATGTCTGTGGAGCGGACCCGAAATTCCCCCAAGGCTTCCTCCTTGGAAAAATCCGGGTTGATTCGGGCAAAGGGGTCCGGGTAAGAGGGCTCCGCCCCCAACTCCAGCTCTGCCGGAAAGACCCCCGCCGTTGCCCGGGGCCGTCCGGTGGCGGCGTCCATGATAGCCCATTCGGTCTTGCCCTCAGCCAGCAATTGGCCGTTTTGCTCCATCCGGTATTCCCGGACGGCCCGAACCCGCTCCGGCGCCAGGGGGCGGGTGGATAAGGTAACTTGCTCCATCATCCGAGGCCGCCGGAGAATGTGTACCTTGGTCTTGACCGTAATCCAGTACATGCCCCGGGACTCCAAGGCCGCCTCGCCCACCCCCAGCGCCTCAGCGTGGAGGGTGGCAATGTCCATAAACTGGGCAAACAGATCGGGGATGGACAATTTCACTGCCCAGTCGCAGACAGAGGGCAGGACAGTCATTTCTCGAGTAAGTCTTGCTTCCATAGGGATTCTCCTTTTTTATATGGTATGTAGGGACGGCTCTCAGCCGTCCGCTCCTGCGGCACCTGTAGGGACGGCTCTCAGCCGTCCGCACCTTCGGCGCTTTGAACTGGCCCAGGTGCTTTCCCCTGCGGTTTTCTATCGGACCACGCCGTCCACTGTGCCCGCGTTGCTGAATTGAATGGACAGGCGGTTGGGCAGGCAGACGATGGGCGGATCGGTGTTTCGAGGACCACAGCGGACGCAGTCCCCGTCAGGGCAGGAAGCAGCGGTGACCGCCAGCTTTCCGCCGGAAACGTTCAAGACGTTCCAACCCTCAGCGGACTCGATCCGGTATTCTCCCTCCGAAGTCAGGTCCAGGGTCCGAACCAGCACCCCGTCCGCCCAGACCTCCGCCTGGGCTGCGGGCTTTGCCCGCAGATATTGCCAGATCGTCAAGCCCGCCAAAACCAAAAAAATCGCCCCCAGGATCATTACCCACGTCCCGTTTCCCACGCCCGGGCTTCTGGGGGACTCTGCGGAGACGGAGTGGGGACCCCGTCCCCTACGGTTGGTTTGGTTTTTGCTCATGGCTCAATCTCCTGGTAATCCCCCTCTACAATTCGCTCCTTCAGCCCGGGGGTGACCCAGACGGTTCCGTTTTCCTCCATCCAGAGAGCCTCGAAGCCGCCCTGCTTTCGCCAAAGCTCCGTTCCAGCCTCTCGGCCCAGAACATACAGCGCCGTGGAAAGGCCGTCTGCCAGCAGACCTTCATCCGCAATGACGGTGACAGCCCGGAGGGTCCCCTGCACCGGAGTAAGGGTCTTGGGGTCCATAATGTGGCAGTAACGTACGTCATCCTGCATAAAGTAGCGTTGATAGTCCCCGGAACTCACCGCAGCCTTGGTGCCGGTGAGCCGCAGGGTCAGGCGATACCGCCCCGGGTCGTCGGGGTCCTGAACCCCCACAAGCCAATCCGTGCCGTCGGGCTTGGTTCCCACGGTCTGGATATTGCCTCCCAGGGACAGAATGCCGGAAATTCCCGCCTGTTCCATCTCCCCCCGGCAGAGGTCGGCGGCATAGCCCTTGGCCAGAGCGCCAAAGTCCAACTGCACCCCGTCGGCCAGAGAGACGGTCCCATTCGAGACCGTCAGCTTGTCCATGCCAACCCTGTCCCGCAGGGCCTCCAAGTCCTCTGCGGACGGCACATGATAGCTGTCGGTGGTAAAGCCCCAGCCCCGAGACACCGGCAGAAGGGTGATATCCAGGGCTCCGCCGGTCTGGCCGGAAATCTTCTGCGCCTGGGTAGCCAGATACGCGATCTCCCCGTTGTCCGTCTTGCCGCTCTCGTTCAGGGTGGTCACGGCGCTGTCCGCCGACGTGACGGAGAGCGTATGATCCAACCGGTTCAGAAGGGAAGTCAACTTCTCCATCACAGCCCCGTCGCTATCCCCGTAGAGCCGCAGGTTCATCTGGGTATCCATGGCCCAGATAGCGCTTTCGGAAAGCGCCCGAGGCGTTTCCCCGGCCTCCGGCAGCAGATTGCAGCCCACCAGCAGGAGGGCCAGCAGGAGCACGAAAAGTACGCGTGTTTTCATAACCTACCTCAAACAAATGCAAAGTGCAAAATGCAGAATGACAGATACGCGAATCCCAATTTTGCATTCTGCATTGTGCATTACCTCTGTTTCAGGGCCATCTGCAAAAACTGATTCCCCGCCCGCTCAGCGTCCAGCCGTGTGGCCTCCCCGTGGCCGGGGTAAACCGCAAAGTCCCCCTCCAGGGCCGCCAGGCGGCGGAGGGAGGCGGACATGTCCTCCCAGCTTCCGCCGGGAAGGTCTGTACGGCCGCAGGAACGGTAGAAGAGGGTATCCCCCGCAAAAAGTGCGTCCCCACAGCGGAAACAGACGCTGCCCGGGGTGTGGCCGGGCGTATGGAGGACGGTAAAGCGGAGGCCGTCAAAGTCCAGCGTCTCCCCGTCCGTCAGTTCCCGGGTCTCCGGGAGTCCGTGGGTCAGCCAGGAGGGGATTTTCCCATCCGCCGGGTGCATCCAAATAGAGGCCTTGGCCTGCTTTGAGATCCGCGCCGCGTCGCCGCTGTGGTCAAAATGGCCGTGGGTCAGCAGAACAGCCTTCACATCCAACTGCATGGCCTTGATCCGCACCGCCACCAGCTTGGACTCATCGCTGGGATCGATCACCACAGCCGCCTTCGTCTGCTCGTCATATACAATGTAGCAATTGGTTCCAATGGAACCGACTGTTAGTTGCGTGATTTTCATAATCGCACCTCTTTGGAAATGAAGGAATTTAAAGATGAAAAAAATGTGGTATTTCCCATATCTTCGATAAGGAAAATGAATTAAAATTCGTCTCAAAGGGACACCTAAATTTTTCATCCTTTCATCCTTTCATTTTTTCATTCTATTCTACGCCAGCTCCGTTGAATCCACCACAATGGTCACCGGGCCGTCGTTGACGCTCTCCACCTGCATATCCGCGCCGAATTCGCCGTGCTGGGGCGGGTAGCCCAGGCGGGCGCACTCGGACAGGAAGAACTCATACAGCGGGATCGCCAGGGACGGGTCCGCCGCCCCGGTAAAGCTGGGCCGGCGGCCCTTGCGGACGGAGCCGTAGAGGGTGAACTGGCTCACCACCAGCACCTCGCCGCCCACGGCCTCCAGGCCCAGGTTCATTTTGTCGTTTTCATCGGTGAAGATTCGCAGGCTCAGCAGCTTCTCCGCCAGCTTGGTGGCGTCGGCCTTGGTGTCCTCCGGGCCCACGCCCAGGAGAATCAGAAAGCCCCTGCTGATTTTCCCGTTGATCTTTCCGTCAATGGTGACGGACGCGGAAGAAACTCTTGTTAAAACCGCTCGCATAAATGCCTCCATAGCAAAGGAATGAATTGACAGGTGACAATTGAGAATTGACAATTGAAGGGATATTTCAAATTGCCATTTGAAATATTTTTAATACTGAACTCCCATAGAAAGATTGAAAAATGTTCCGAGTAGGAATTGCGCCAGACGAGGCGGAGGACGCAGGCGGGCTTGACGCCCGGCAAGGACGACAACGATGTATGGCACAATTCCTGCCGGAACAGATTAAAGGTTTCTATGGGAGTTCAGTATAATATCATCCCGAAGGGATACCTCTAATTGTCAACTGTCACCTGTCAATTGTCAATTGTATTAGTTCTGCCCTCTCTTGACCTCCACCACGCCCTCGATAGAGCGCAGGCGGTTCATGACAGCGGTGAGCTGGGGCAGGCCCTTGACCTCGAAGGTCACGGTGAACTGGCAGCGGCCCCCGGCCACGTCCCTGCCGAAGATCTCCTTCATCCGCATCTGCTGGGAGGTCAGTGCAGCGGCAAAGTCCAGCAGCAGGCCATCCCGGTCCTCTGCCAGCACCTCCAGGGTCGTGGCAAAGGGCTTCTCGCCGCCGGTGACCCAGGAGACGTTCACCCAGCGGGCGGCCAGGTCCGGATTGTTGGCGGCCCGGGCGTTGGGGCAGTCCCGGCGGTGGATGGAGACGCCGAAGCCCTTGGTGATAAAGCCCACGATGTCGTCCCCGGGGACCGGGGTGCAGCAGCGGGAGAACTTGATCATGCAGGAGTCGATGTCCTCCACGATGACGCCGGAGTTGCCGTGCCGGTCCTGCTGGACAGGCTGGGCGATCTCCAGCACCTTGGTCTCCTTGGGAGCGGCCTCGGAGCGGCTGGCCTTCAGCAGATCCTCCCGGATCTTGCCCACTGCCTTGACGGCGGTGATGCCGCCGTAGCCGATGGCCGCGTACATATCGTCCAGGGTATCAAAGGACAGCTTTTTCAAAAGCTGGGGCTGCAGCTCCTCATTCTGGAGAATGGCGGGGGAAATATTCATCCGGCGAAGCTCCCCCTCTAAGCTGGCCTTGCCGCGGGTGATGTTCTCCTCCCGCTTTTCCTTCTTGAACCACTGCTTGATCTTGGACCGGGCCTGGTTGGATTTGCAGATGTTGAGCCAGTCCCGGGAGGGGCCCTTAGCGGACTTGGACGTGAGGATCTCCACCACGTCGCCGTTGCGGAGCTGCACGTCATAGGCCGCGATGCGGTTGTTGATCTTGGCCCCGATCATGGTGTTGCCCACCCCGGAGTGGATGGCATAGGCGAAGTCGATGGCCGTGGACCCGGCAGGCAGGGAAACGACCTTGCCTCTGGGAGAGAAGACGAACACCTCGTCGTCGAACATGTCCACCTTCAGGCTGTGGAGATAATCCTCGGCCTCGGTCTCCTGCTGGCTGTCCAGAAGCCTTCGGATCCAATCGAACTCCTTGCCCTCGCTGGCCTCCATGCCCTCTTTATACTTCCAGTGGGCCGCGATGCCGTTCTCCGCGATTTCGTGCATTTCCTTGGTACGAATCTGCACCTCGAAGGGGATGCCCTCATCACCGATCACGGTGGTATGCAGGCTTTGGTAGTTGTTGGGCTTTGGGGTGGAAATATAGTCCTTGAAGCGGCCCGGCACCAGCTTAAACATCTCGTGGATATGGCCCAGGACGTTATAGCAGTCGGAGATGGAGTCCACAATCACCCGGAAGGCATAGAGGTCATAAAGCTCATCCAGCGTCTTGTTCTGCTCCTTCATCTTCCGGTAGATGGAGTAAACGTGCTTGATCCGGCCGGAAATCTCCCCGGAAATCCCCACGGCAGCGAGCCGGTCCGCGATTTTTTTCCGGACATTCTCCATGAATGCCTCGGCCTCCGCCTTGTGCGCCTCCAGGTAGTCCATCAGCTCGTGGTAACCCTCGGGGTCCAGGTATTGCAGGGCGTTGTCCTCCAACTCCCACTTGATCTTCTGCATGCCAAGCCGGTGGGCCAGGGGGGCATAGACATCCATGGTCTCCTCAGACTTGGAAATCTGCTTGGCCTTGCTCTGGTACTCCATGGTCCGCTGGTTGTGTAGGCGGTCGCAGATTTTAATCAGCACCACCCGGATGTCCTTAGACATGGCCATGAACATCTTCCGCAGGTTTTCCACCTGCTGCTCCTCCCGGGTTGAAAACTCCACCCGGGTCAGCTTGGTGACGCCCTCCACCAACTCCGCCACAGTTGGCCCGAAGAGCTTGGCAATCTCGTCGTGGGAGGCAGTGGTATCCTCAATGCAGTCATGAAGCAGGGCTCCCACGATGGCGTCAGTGTCCAGACCCAGCTCCGCCACAATTTCAGCCACCGCCAGCGGATGAATAATATAGGGAGAGCCATCCTTTCGCTTCTGGTCCTTATGCTTTTCGTCAGCATAGCGGACCGCCCGCTCCACCGCGTCCAGGTCCGTGTTGGGCGCATAGGTACGGATGGCTTCCATCATGGTATTGTGATGTTGTTCGAAGGTCTCCATAGGACGGCCCCCTTTCTTCAATTGAGAATTGACAGGTGAGAATTGAGAATTTGTTATCAAATGGCAATTCGAAAACACCTCAATTCTTCATTCTTCATTCTTCATTCTTCATTTTTCATTTTTGAGCGCCCGCAGGGCCTTGACAATCTTGCTCTGATTCAGGTCCACCTTGCTGCCGTCGGTGGTAATGCGAATCTGATAACAGCGGTGGCTGGTTCGAAGCTGGATCAGGCCCAGCTCCGCGAACACGTCCAGGCAGATGCGGGTCTTGCTCAGGGTCAAACCCGCCCCCGCGCCGCAGACCGCGGCTCGGGTGATCTTCCGGCTCATGCAGGTAAAGTCCTCCTCAAGGCCCCGCTCGCCGCCGTTGGCAATCAAATATCGCCAGACCGTCACAAATTCCTCCCGGCTGGGGAGCAGCCGCCCGGCATCGTCGGGGGAAAGCCTGTTCTGTCGCTGGAAGCGGCGATAGAGCGCCCGCTCGTCCTCGGTCTCATCCCGGAGATGGCGATTCAGCCGCAGGTCCACCACGTTGAGTTGGACCGTGCTGGTACCCCGGAACTCGTTGATCTGGGGGGTAAAGGCCACGTCCACCGTATCCCCCGGGGCAATGCCAGTGCGCAGGGCCGTCTGTGAAAAGAAGATGGCGGGCAGACTGTGGCCGTTCCGACACCGCAGCCCCAGGCGCAGGTGCTTGCCGCCCCCCACCTCAGAAAGCTGGTTCACCACTGCATCCTCCACACAGAGGACAGGAATGGGGCAGCCGGTGCCGCAGGGCTCCAATTGGTTCAGGTCCCGAATGTTTTCAAAGGTCAGCAGAGCCGGGTCCACGGCACAGTCCACGGCCAGGGCGTCTTCCGCCTGGCCGGAGGTCTGGAAAGCCTCCGCCAGAGCAGTGACCTCCCGGCGGAAGGCCGGAATATTCTCCCGGCTGATGGTAAACCCGGCGGCAAGCTCATGACCGCCGAAGCTCTCTAACAGATCGGAGAGCTGGGACAGGGCGGCAAACAGATTAAAGCCGCCGTAGCTCCGGGAGGAGGCCTTGCCCCGGTCTCCGTCCATGCAGATCAGGAAGGCAGGGCAGTTATACTCCTCCGAAAGCCGGGAGGCCACAATTCCCACCACGCCCTGGTGCCAGGTCTCCCCCGCCAGCACAATGGCCCGGGGGTGGGCGTCTTGGCCCAGCATGGTCACCGCCTGCTGATAGATTCCCGCCTCCACCTTCTGCCGTTCCCGGTTCAGGCGGCAGAGGGTCTCCGCCAGAACCCGGCCCCGGGCGGAGTCCTGGGTCATAAACAGCTCCAGCGCCAGCTCCACCTGGCCCATGCGGCCAGCGGCGTTAATCCGAGGGGCCAAAAGATAGCCCACCGTAGAGGTGGTGATGGGTCCGTCGGGGCAGCCGCATTCCGCCATCAGAGCGGCAATGCCGGGACGGCCGGGCCGTTCCAGGGCCTTGAGCCCCCGAACCACCATGGTCCGCACCTCTCCCCGCAGGGGCATCACGTCCGCCACCAGGCCCAGACAGAGCAGATCAGAAAAGCGGTCCAAAAGGCCCGCCTGGTCTCCGGAAATGGCAGCGGCCAACTGGAAGGCAATGCCCACCCCGGAAAGGTCCGTATGGGGGTAGCCGCAGTCGGGCCGGTGGGGGTCCACCACTGCCACGGCCCGAGGCAGTTCCTCCTTGCACTCATGATGGTCCGTGATCACCAGATCGATGCCCAGCTTCCGACAGAGCTCCGCCTCCTGGTTGGCAGTAATACCGCAGTCCACGGTGACAATCAAATTCACCTGCTGCTTATACAGGCAGCGGATTGCCAGCTCGTTCAGGCCGTAGCCCTCCTCCAAGCGGGCAGGGATGTAGCTGGTAACCCGGGCGCCCATACCCTGCAAAAACTCTGTCAGCAGGGCAGTGGAGGTAATGCCGTCCACGTCGTAGTCGCCAAAAACGGCGATATGTTCCTTGCGTGCCACCGCCAGACGCACCCGGTCGGCGGCAATCTTCATGTCCTTCATCAAAAATGGGGAATTGAGCGGGGCGTCTCCACAAAGATACGCCCGGGCCGCGGCCGGATCGCCGCAGCCTCTGGCTGACAGGATCCTGGCGCACAGAGCGCCGTAGCCCGCCTGCTCCAAAGCCCGCACCTGCTCCGCTTGGAAGGACGATACATTCCAGGCTCCGTATTTCACTGATACACACATCCATATTCTTTTTTTCTTTTTATTATAGCACCTGGCCCCGTATTTCACAACAGTTTTTTTCCCACGGCGTCCCGGACGCAGAAAACCCGCCTCTGCCAAAAGCAGAAGCGGGTTCCCGGGAAATCGCGTCAGGCTTTCTTCTTGGAGAGCAGTTTGTTAACCACAATGCCCAGGATCAGGGCGCAGGCGATTTCCGTCACCACCACGGGGCCGACCTTGATGGTCATGCCGCCGATACCGGCAATCAGAATGGTGGAGGCCACAAAGAGGTTCCGGTTGTCCTCCTCCAGGTCCACAAGCTGGAGCATTTTCAGACCGGACACCGCAATGAAGCCGTAGAGGGCGATGCAGACGCCGCCCATGACGCAGGAGGGGATGGTGGCCAGGAAGGTGGAGAAGGGCGCGATGAAGGAGATGACGATGGCCATGATAGCGGTGGTCAGGATGGTGACGACGGAGGCGTTGCCGGTGATGGCCACGCAGCCGATGGATTCGCCGTAGGTGGTGTTGGGGCAGCCGCCGAAGAAGGCGCCCGCGATGGAGCCGACGCCGTCGCCCAGCAGGGTGCGGTGGAGGCCGGGCTCCTTGAGCAGGTCGGTGTCGATGATGGAGGAAAGGTTCTTATGGTCGGCAATGTGCTCCGCGAAGACCACGAAGGCCACCGGCACGTAGGCCACGGCAATGGTGGCAATATAGGTGCCCATGCTGCCCACCTCGCCATATTCATAGCCGCCCTTGAAGGCCTGCAGGAAGGTGAAGTCCGGGAGCCACTTCATATTCTGGAATTTGGTGAAGTCGATGATTTGCAGGGTCTCAAGGTTGGTGGAGTTGCCGATCAGCGTCAGAATCGCCGCCAGACCGTAGCCCGCGCAGATGCCCACGATGAAGGGGATCATCTTGAGGAACTTCTTTCCGTAGACCGAGCAGAGCATGGTCACAAAGAGGGTGACCAGACCGCAGAGCAGGCAGAGGTAGGGAGAGGCGTTCTGGACGCTGGTTTCCAGGTCCACCGCCTTGCCGTTCACCGCAAGGCTTTCCAGGCTTTGCACCACGCCGTTCACGGTGATCTGGGCCGTCTCCGTATGGGTCACGTTGCCGGTGAAGAGGTCGCCCACCGCGTTGGGGGCCAGGGACAGACCGATGATGGCCACGGTGGGACCGATGACCACGGCGGGCATGAGCTTATCCACCCAGTGGGAGCCGGTGAGCTTGACGACAATTGCAATGATGACGTAGACAAGACCGGCAAAGGCCGCGCCCATAATCATGCCCAGGTAGCCCAGGGACATGGACACGCCGCCCGCAAAGGCAGCCGACATAGAACCCAGGAAGGCGAAGGACGAGCCCAGGAACACAGGGCTCTTGAATTTCGTAAACAGGAGATAGACCAGGGTGCCGACGCCTGCGCCGAAGAGAGCCGCTGCCGGGCTCATGCCGTGGCCAATGATGTTGGGGACCGCAATGGTGGCCGCCATAATGGCCAAAAGCTGCTGCAGCGCGAAAACGATGCATTGGGAGAACTTGGGTTTGTCCTGGGGACGGTAGATAAGCTTCATGTGGATTCCTCTCTTTCTCTTCTTGGTGGTTATGATCTTCAAGGGGCCTGGCCGGGGCAAAAAGAAAAAACGTACCCTGTCCATTTGACGGGTACGTGATCAGCGATGGGAACGGTCTCGGACGGCCATTCACTCCCGCCTTGAAGACTTATCGCACGGAAGTATATCATGCCGCATCACATCTGTCAAGCACAATTCTAAGTTAATTGAATATTTATCAAAATCTACAAAAAAGCGTTGCCAACGGGTTTCGAAGTTGGTATAATAAAAAAATACAGAAATCGAAACCAGAGGTGAACCCTATGAAACGCGAAAGCGGCATTCTTTTACACATTTCCTCTCTCCCCAGCCGGTTCGGGATCGGGACACTGGGTAAGGAGGCCTTTCAATTTGTTGACTTTTTAAAGGCTGCGGGCCAGACCTATTGGCAGATCCTGCCCATCGGCCCCACCAGCTACGGGGACAGCCCCTACCAGAGCTGCTCCATCTATGCGGGAAATCCCTACTTTGTGGACCTGGACGCCCTGCTGGAGGCTGGCATGCTGGAACCCGACGACCTGGCCGGAACCTTCTGGGGAGAGCGGCGGGTGGACTACGCCCTGCTCTACAGCTACCGCCTGCCCCTGCTGGAACGGGCCTACGGCCGGGGCAAGGAGCTGCGCAAGGCGGAATTCGCCGCCTTCCGGGCGGCCAATCCCTGGGTGGAGGACTACGCCCTCTTTATGGCCCTCAAGCGGAAGTTCGGCATGCTGCCCTGGAACCAGTGGCCTGAGAAGGCCGCAGCCCGGGACCCGGAGGCGCTGGCACGTTACCGGGAGGAGCTGCGGGAGGATATCTCAAGCTGTGCCTTTACGCAATACCTGTTCTACGAGCAGTGGGACAAGCTGGCGGCCTACGCCAAGCAGCAGGGCGTCAAGATCATCGGGGACATTCCCATCTATGTGACCATGGACTCCTGCGACGTCTGGATGAACCCGGAGCTCTTCCAGCTGGACGGCTCCCGTTCTGCCACCGCTGTGGCAGGCTGCCCGCCCGACGGCTTCTCCGAGGACGGCCAGCTCTGGGGCAATCCCCTCTACGACTGGCCCAAGCATGAGGAAACCGGCTTTGCCTGGTGGGTCGAGCGGGTGCGGGCCGCCGCCCGCTTCTTCGACGTGGTCCGCATCGACCACTTCCGTGGGCTGGAAAGCTACTGGGCCGTGCCCTTCGGCGACGCCACCGCCCGCAACGGCAAGTGGATCAAGGGTCCCGGCATGAAGCTGGTCTCCGCCCTGCGGGAGGGCGTTCCCGACGTGGACTTCATCGCGGAGGACCTGGGCTACCAGACCCCCGAGGTGGAGCAGCTGCTGAAGGACTCCGGCTTCCCCGGCATGAAGGTGCTGGAATTCGCCTTCTACGGGGAGAACGGCGACTATCTGCCCCACAACCACGTGGTCAACTGCGTCTGCTACACCGGCACCCATGACAACCTGACCCTGGCCCAATGGCTGGCCACGGAATCCGAGGAAACCCTGGGCAAGGCCGTGAAGTACCTGGGCCTAAACCGGGACGAGGGCTATGTCCGGGGCATGATTCGGGGCGGCATGAGCTCCGTGGCCCGCATCTTCGTGGCCCAGCTTCAGGATTGGCTGGAACTGGGGGAGGAGGCACGGATGAATGCCCCCGGTGAGTTGAGCACCGGCAACTGGAGCTGGCGGCTGGAGGAAATGCCCAGCCAGGCGCTGGCCGAAGAGATTTTGGAAATGACACGGCGATATGCCAGAACAGGAGAACCCACCCATGCATGACAAGCTGACGAGACAAGACATTGAGCTGATGGAAAAGGAGCTGGAGGACCGCCGCCTCAACATCCGCCCCCAGATCATGGAGGAGGTCAAGCGGACCCGAGCCTTCGGCGACCTCAGCGAGAACTACGAGTATAAGGCGGCCAAGGACGCCCAGCGGAAAAACGACTCCCGGATGCGCTACCTGGAAAACATGATCAAGACCGCAAAGATCATCGACGAGACCAAGGGCCGCCCCGGCGGCATCAAGCTTTATGATCGGGTGACCCTCTGGCTGCCCGAGGATGAAGAGGAAATGGTGATCCAGGTGGTCTCCACCGTCCGCACCAACCCGGATGAGGGCCGCATCTCCCTGGAATCTCCCATGGGAAAGGCCGTCCTGGGCGCGAAGGTCGGCGACGTGCTGACCATCCGGGTCAGCGACGACTATTCCTACGACGTGGAGGTCCGCGCCGTCGAGGAAGCCCAGGACGACGGCACCGCCCCGCTATTGCCGTATTGACAGGGATCAGGGTGGGTTCAGAGTTCAGCGTCTGTAGGGACGGCACCCTGCGGCGGGCTAACAACGTCGAAACCCGGCTGGATTTGCCTGCGGCAAATTGCATTCATACCGAATGCCGGGCGGCCAATGACCGCCCCTACGAGGGACGGGGGGTACGGATTCTTCGCTGCGCTCAGAATGACAGACAGGAGAAACGCCCTGTAGCGGCGCACACCGGTGCGCCACGGGACCGTTTACCACCGCACCCTGTAGCGCGGGCAATTTGCCCGCCGTTCCCCCCGCCGGTAGGGACGGCACCCTGCCGTCCACCATTCCCCGCGTCCGCCGGTAGGGACGGCACCCTGCCGTCCGCCGTTCCCGTACCCCCTGCGGCGGGCTAACAACGTCGAAACCCGACTGGATTTGCCTCCGGCAAATTGCATTCGTTCCGAATGCCGGGCGGCCAATGACCGCCCCTACGAGGGGGGGTACGGATTCTTCGCTGCGCTCAGAATGACAGACAGGAGAAACGCCCTGTAGCGGCGCACACCGGTGCGCCACGGGACCGTTTACCACCGCACCCTGTAGCGCGGGCAATTTGCCCGCCGTTCCCCCGCCGGTAGGGACGGCACCCTGCCGTCCGTCATTTCCCGCGTCCGCCGGTAAGGACGGCACTCTGCCGTCCGCCATTCCCCGCATCCGCCGGTAGGGACGGCACTCTGCCGTCCGCCGTTCCCGTACCCCCTGCGGGAGGCTAACAACGTCAGAACCCGGCTGGATTTGCTTTCTCCTTGGCCAAGAATGCAGGCACCTATTTGAGTGAGCTGCGTCGTAATATGCTCCGGGGTTCCGGCAACAATTTCTGATCTGAATAACCGTTACGCAAGCGCCGCAGCCATGCGGTGAGCTTTGCTATATGTAATCACAGGGCATAATCCCGGCAACTGCATTTTGAACACTCGGCTTTCGTCGAAAGATACCTTGCCAATATTTGCTTGACACATACATTTTTCCTGTTTTTTCCCTTTTCCTCTTGCTTTTTCCTGTTTTCTCTGATAAGATGAAACTTCCACACAAGTACATAATCACTCTGCGAGAATATGTTTTTGCCCTTCGGTAAAAGCACATTCTCCCGGTTTTATATTCTCGTTTGAGTGATAGGATACTTGTGTGGCAGCAAGGGGCGCCGTGTGTTTTTCAGTGCGCGGCTTCGGCTGCGCACTTTTTTCATTCTATAGCCTGGAGGGATATCAATGACTGTAGCACCCAAAAAACGATTAATAATGTATTTCTTATGTTGTACAGTATTATTATCTTGTCTGTCAATTTCAGCTTATGCAGAAGCCAGTCCTCAAGATGCACAGGCATCTACTGATGAGTATGCGCTAATCGATCTAAGCCAAGTAGATATTAGTTCTGAAATTGTGGAATACATTCCCAATCAAGGAACCGAGGATTATCGGGCCTGGGCTCAAGCAGATTCTAGATGGGGAAGTATCCAGGTCGGTAACAGTGGAAAAACTATTGCGAAGATTGGGTGCACGGTAACATCCGTAACAAAGCTTATTATTCAGTGTGGATTACGTGATTCTTCATCATTTAATGTTGCAACTTTAGCGAATTGGCTCAACAACAACAGCGGATATACATCTGGTGGAGGCCTTTATTGGGGAAAACCTTCTTCATGCGTCCCAGGCTTTAACAATTACGGAGACCTTGTTAAGAAGCAGAGTACTGCTTTATCTTCCTCGAGCTATAACGACAAGATTATATCTTGGATTCGATCCGGTTATCATATGACAATCTGTGTTAAAAACGGAGGACATTGGGTAGCGGTTGACGAGGCTAAGAGCCTCGCCACTGGCCAAGTTTATATTATGGATTCCTTGAGTAATACACAGAATACTGATATTACGTTAGAAAACAGATACCCATCATTTGTTCAAATCCACGCGTATACAGGCGGGACTGTACCTTCTCCTCAGCCCGGTTCGGACACAATATCCATCAATCCTACAACATTTCCTTCCGGCACGCTTCCGTTCGGAAAAGCTTTTTCTCTGCAAGGCTCTGTAACCTCCAACTATCCGATAGACTATTTTGAGGGAGTCGTGTATGATTCCGCAGGCAATATCGCTATTTGTGCATCATGCGCACCAAATTCCACTTATGTTGACATTCGCAGCAGCAACGTGAATCAGTCTCTTTCATTTGGTTCTTTGACCACCGGCTCATATTATTTGGTGTATAATGCTTCCGATACTGCCGGTAATGTTGCGAGTTGGTGTACAGATTGGTTTTCGATTTCCGGCGGATCGACCACGCCGCAGATGCCCACAGTCTCCGTCCCGCAAAGCGCGTTTTTTGAAGGGGAAGACATTCCAATCAGTTGGACGCCTGCCGCGGGGAATGATTACTATTGGATCAATGTTTACCGAGACAACACATTGATCGTCGATGTTAGCATGGGACAAGAGAAGAGCTTATGTCTCCGAAATGCCAGCGTTGGCTCATACAGGGTCTACGTTTCTGCAAATAACAGTGTCGGCACCTCGGGGTCGAGCGTGTGCTACTTTAACGTCACCGCGCAGCAAGGCAGTTTGCGCGTCAGCGCAATGATTGAAGGAACACATACCGATAACATAAGCCAATTTGGAGTTTTCGACGTCTATCTAAACGGAAGTCTCTATCGGTCAAATTGTTCCTCTTTCCATGAAACTTTACCGGTTGGTGCCACATATGAGATCAAAAATATTGCACCGAAATCCGATGAGATATCCTATGACGGAAACTACAGCGGCTTTAGAAGCGGCACCATTGGTTCGGGTGAGAATGTGGATGTCATTTTGGCATTTTCTGTGTTTAACCCCAGAGTAATAACAGAGACACCAACGGAGTTTTCCTTTAACGGTCATACGTATTGGTTCTATTATACACCTGCAACATGGTATTACGCCGAGCTGTACTGTAGAAGTATTGGCGGACACCTTGTAACCGTAACCTCAGAGGCAGAGGATCAGTTTATCAGGCAACACTTGAACGGAAATTATATGTGGATCGGTGCATCTGATTCCGGTACGGAGGGAAACTGGTATTGGGTAAATGGAGAAGCCTTTACTTATTCAAATTGGGGGGACGGCGAGCCTAATAACCAAGCTTCAGTGCATAATTCTAATGAAAACTATGCACATTACAATCCCAACAATCAAAAATGGAACGATGTTTGCGGAAACTCGCTATTTGGGTTCATTTGCGAGTATGATAGATGTTACCCTGAACACGATTATCAGAGCGTTGTTACCCCTCCGACCTGTACAGAAAGAGGCTATACGACAGTCGCTTGCGCTCGCTGTGGTGACAGTTTCAAAGACTCCTACACTGCAGCACTGGGTCATAACTACGTTAATGGAGTCTGTACAAGATGCGGTGCAAGAGAAGCACAGCAAAATCCGTTTGTTGACGTACACGAAACAGATTTCTTCTTCACCCCCGTTCTGTGGGCAGTGGAGAACGGCATTACAGCCGGAACGGATGAAACGCACTTTTCACCGAACAACACCGTTATGCGCGCCGATGCGATGGTGTTCTTCTGGGCGGCGAATGACCGTCCGGCGTTCAGTTCTACGGGCAAGACCTTCAAGGACGTAAAGAAGACCCACTGGGCCTACAACGCGGTCATGTGGGCGGTGGAGAACGGCATCACGGGCGGTACGGACGCCGCAGGCCAGTATTTCAGCCCGCAGAAAACCTGTTCACGCAGTGAGATTTTGCAGTTCCTCTACGCGGCCATGGGGAGGCCGGTTTATCATATCGACAACCCCTATTCTGACGTAAAGCCAAAGCACTGGTACTACGACGGCGCGATTTGGGCCTACGAAAACGGCCTGGAGCGGGGCGAGGGCGGCAAGTTTAAAGCCAAGACCCCCTGCACAAGAGGCTACGTGGTGACGTATCTGTATCGGTTCATGACCGGAGATGAGCTGGCACAATAAAAAATGATCGGGGTACGGACCGTCGGTCCGTACCCCGTTTGTCATTCTGCCTTGCCCTGAGCGAAGCCGAAGGGGGAGCGCAGCGGAGTCGAAGAATCCGTCTCCCCCTGCGGCGGTCTTAACAACGTCGCAACCCGGCTGTAAATGCAGAATGCAAGATGCAAAATGAATGATTCAAGTGTTTTCAAATTTCCATGTGTCTATTCAGTCACGATAAACCTTGTAGGGGCCGGCGCCTTTCGAAGCGAAGCGAGTCCTTTAGGGGACGGCCCGCCTACAGGTCGGATGGCTGGCACGGGGCGTCGAAGGCGCCGCCCCCTACAATGCTACTAAACAAGTACATTTCCATTTGATACTGAACTCCCATAGAAACCTTTAATCTGTTCCGGCAGGAATTGTGCCATACATCGNNCGCCTCGTTTGGCGCAATTCCTACTCGGAACATTTTTCAATCTTTCTATGGGAGTTCAGTATGAAAACGTCAAAAAAAGACGGGGGACGCGGATTTCGCGTCCCCCGTGTCTGTGCGTACCCGTCGTAGGGACGGCACTCTGCCGTCCGTCGTTTCCCTGCCGCAGGGGGTACGGATTCTTCGCTGCCCCTTCGACTTCGCTCAGGGCAAGGCAGAATGACAGGCGAGGACGCATGGCGGGCAGATTGCCCGCGCTACAGATGGGTGCGTCCCGTGGCGCACAGGTGTGCGCCGCTACAAAAGCTGTTCGGTGCGGGGGACAGGCGGACAAGCAATACCCATGAAGGGCACAGGTGCTTTTCCCTACAAGCGGGTGCATAATTGTCACCTGTCACTTGTCACCTGTTTACAGCCCGTAGATCTCGCTGTACTTCTTTTCCAGGTAGTCCGTGAAGTACGTCGGGTCGAAGGGCTCGCCGACGGTGCGCTCCAGCAGCTCCATGGGGTCATACATGGCGCCGAACTTCCAGATATGCTCTTCCAGCCAGTTGGTGATGGGGTGCAGGTCTCCGGCGCGGAGGGCGGTTTCTACGTCCACGGTCTCCCGCATTTTCGCCAGCATTTGCGCACCGTAGGCGGAGCCCAGGGCGTAGGAGGGGAAGTAGCCCACGTTGCCGCCGGACCAATGGCTGTCCTGCAGGACGCCCTGCTTGTCGTCCGGCACGTCGACGCCCAGGTATTCCTTGTACTTGGCGTTCCAGACTCTGGGCAGGTCCTCCACGGCGATGGAGCCGTCAAAGAGGCCCTTCTCGATCTCGTAGCGGACCAGCACGTGGAGGGCGTAGGTCAGCTCGTCGGCCTCGGTGCGGATCAGGCTGGGCTCGGCCTTGTTCACGGCCCGGTACATCTGCTCCGCCGTGACGCCCCGGAGCTGCTCCGGGAAGAGCTCCCGCATTTTGGGGAAGATCAGCTCGATGAAGCCCCGGCTGCGGCCGATGAGGTTCTCCATAAACCGGGACTGGCTCTCATGGATGGACATGGACACGCCGCCGGAGAGGACGGTGCCCTCCAGCTCGTCCCCGGAGTGGAGCTCATAGAGGGCGTGGCCGCCCTCGTGGATCACGGAGTACATGGAGTAGATGAAGTTGTCCTCGTAGTAGTGGGTGGTGATACGCACGTCGTTTTTATTAAACTCCGTGGTAAAGGGGTGCTCGGTCTCACCGATGGCGCAGCGGTCGCGGTCGATGGTGATCACGTCCATCAGATAGTCGGAGAACTTCCGCTGGGCCTCGATGGGGTAGGTCTTCCCCCAGAGGAAGCTGTCGTCCACCTGGGGCTTGGCCATGACCTTTTTCAGCAGGGGAACGATCCGCTCCTTGAGCGCGTTGAAGAAGGCGTCGGTCTTCTCCATGTTCAGACCCTTTTCGTAGCGGTCCAGTTGGGTGTCATAGGCCGCCTGATTGGGCCGATAATACTTGGAAAAGCGGACGTTGGTCTCGAAAATGTCCTTGAGGCAGGGTGCAAAGGCAGCAAAGTCGCTGTCTTGCTTGGCCTTGTGCCAGACGGTGTTGGCCTTGTTGATCAGCTCCACGAAGGCCACGTACTCATCCTGAGGAATGGATGCGGTATACTCGCTGTCCCGCAGGAATACTTCGATCTCCCGGGCGTCCTGGGCCGAGAGCTCGGACTTGTGGGCCTTCAGATACTGCGCGGCCTCCGCCAGCTCCTTGCCGGTCTCGATCTCGTACGCACAGCCGGAGAGGTAGGCCAGGGTCTTGCCCCGGCCCTCGGCGGATTCCACCGGGGCGACGGTCTCGCCGTCATACTGCAGCACGCCCATGGCGTGCCCGAGGGCCTTCATTTTCGCAATGTTGTCGCGGTAGGTTTTCAGCGCTTCCTGGGTAGTCATTTTTCTTCCTCCTTACAGTTTGCAGAACTCGCACGCGGTCTGTGCGGCAAGCTTGGCGTTGTTGTAGACCAGTTGGATATTGGAGGCCAGGCTGTCGCCGCCGGTCAGGTCCTTGACCTTGGCCAGCAGGTAGGGGGTGGTGGCCTTGCCCTTGATGCCGTCCTGCACGGAGTCGGCAATGGCCTCGTCGATGGCCTTGTTGATCACGTCGAAGTCCATGGCGTACTGCTCCGGGATGGGGTTCGTCACCAGGACGCCTCCCTTGAGGCCCAGGTCCCGCTGGACCTTGAAGACCTTGGCCAGCTCCGTCGGGCTGTCGATGCGGTAGTCCACCTGGAAGCCGCTGCGGCGGGTGTAGAAGGCGGGCAGCTCCTTTGTCTGGTAGCCCAGAACAGGCACTCCGTGGGTCTCCAGATATTCCAGAGTGAGCCCCAGGTCCAGGATGGACTTGGCTCCGGCGCAGACGACCATCACCGGGGTGTTGGCCAGCTCCTCCAGGTCGGCGGAGATGTCCATGGTGGTCTCGGCCCCACGGTGCACGCCGCCGATGCCGCCGGTGGCAAAGATCTGGATGCCCGCCATGTGGGCGATCATCATGGTGGTGGTGACGGTGGTGGCCCCGTCCATGCCCTTGGCCACGATCACGGGCAGGTCCCGGCGGCTGGCCTTGGTGACGGCCTGGCCCGTCTTGCCCAGGTATTCGATCTCTTCGGGGGTGAGACCGGCCTTCAGCCGCCCGCCCAGAATGGCGATGGTGGCGGGGACGGCGCCGTTGTCGCGGATGACCTTCTCCACGTTCAGCGCCGTTTCCACGTTCTGGGGATAGGGCATGCCGTGGGAAATGATGGTGGATTCCAGGGCCACCACAGGCTTGCCGGCGGCAACCGCCGCCGCAACCTCAGGATTGACGTCCAAGTAAGCGTTCAGGTTCATAGTATAATATCCTCCATTTCGTAGGGGCGGTCATTGGCCGCCCGCGTATCTTCGTAGGGGCGGTCATTGGCCGCCCGCAAATCACATTTCATTACACGGACTGACATAATAATCATCCGTTTTCCATTTTGCAGGATTGTATTCGATGTATTCTCCAATCGCTCGAAAATCCGATTCTGTGCGGATTACCTGGTCATAGAATCCCTTCTGCCATATTCTCTCCCCACTACGTTTTGTAACAACGCCCTTTAACTGATTAATGACCCAGGGAACGGATGGATTTGCCACTTCGGTGGAAAGACGCAGCAGGAGATGCACATGATTGGGCATGACGCTGTATCGGACCACTTCTACCGTTGGGTAGTGCGCCGGAATCGCAAGGATGGCTTCTTCCACGAGTTTTCCCAAGGGGAGCAAGCGGAGTTGTTGGGTGTCATCTCCATCATAAACCTCGCTGAAGATACATTTCCTTTGGTCGGTACAGATCACGATGTGATAGGCGCCGCCCTGGCTGTAGTCGTAGGTATCCAGGCGGTTTTTCTTGCGTACCGGACCGAGCGAGGCGTCGGGGGGTTCCGGGCGGCCAATGACCGCCCCTACAGCGGGAGACGGGATTTCCGGGCGGCCGGTGACCGCCCCTACAGCGGGAGACGGGATTTCCGGGCGGCCGGTGACCGCCCCTACAGCGCGTTTCTTGGCGCACGCAAGCGTCAGCGCCGGGTTGATGGTCTCCGCGCCTTCTACCGCGATGGCGGAGCAGGCCAGGGCGAAGCGGGCGGCGGCTTCTATGGGCAGGCCGTCCAGGAAGGCCCGGAGAAAGCCCGCCATCATGGCATCTCCTCCGCCGCTAGCGTTGACCAGTTGAAGCTTCAGACAGGGGACCAGGCAGCGCTCCGCGCCCCAGGCGCAGAAGACGCCCTCGCTCCCCAGAGAGATGCAGACCCGCTTGAGGCCGGTTTCCAGCAGCCGGTCCGCGGCTGTTTCCAGGCTTTTTTGGTCCTCAATCCGCACCCCGGACAGAAGCTCCGCCTCGATGCGGTTGGGCTTTAGCAGGAAGAGCCGTCCCAGCAGGGGCCGCAGCTTTTCCGCCTTGGTGACGGAGACCGGGTCCGCGAAGATCGGGGCGGTGCAGTGTTCGGCCAGCCATTGCAGGGCCTCCGGGGTCAGATTGGTGTCCACCGCCACGGCGGCGGCCCCATTCAGCACGGCGGACTGCTCCGCCAGGTAGGCGGGCGTGATATGCTTCGCCAGGGCGTCGTCGCAGATAGCCAACTCCATGTCGCCCTCTGGCCCCTCGATGGCCAGATAAGTCGAGGTCGCGCCGCCGGGAACCCGGACCGCATGCCCCAAGTCAACCCCGAGCCGTCCGCAGTCTTCCTCCACCCGGCGGGCGTAGAGGTCCTCTCCTATAGCAGTCAGCATCCGCACCGGGCAGTCCAACAGCCGCAGATTGTGGGCAATATTCCGCCCCACACCTCCCAGAGAAAGCTTCACCGCCCCGGGATTGGAGTCCCGTCCGATCAGCGGACCGAAAGATTTCCCGCAAATATCCATATTAATGCCGCCCACGACGGCAACGTATTTGTCCGGCATGTTATCACCCCCCTGCATTGTACACTATTCTCGGGAAAATGGCAAGGGGAAAGGGCAGGAGAATGAAGGATTTGCTTGCGCAAATCCTTTTGGAAACAACGAAAAAACTTGCATCTTCCCGTGGATTGTGCTATCATATATTGTCAGAAAACTATTGGGGGTGTTTGGCATGGAGGCGCTTTTGGGAAACGAGCGGCTGAAATCCGGCCTTGCCGTGGCCTTCGCCTCTGACCGGCTCTCCCACTGCTATCTGCTGGCCGGACCCCTGGGCAGCGGAAAGCACACCCTGGCCCGGATTCTGGCCGCGGCTATGGAATGCACTGCGGGAACTCAGCGGCCCTGCGGCCACTGTCTCCAATGCCGGAAGGTATTAGACGACGTCCATCCGGACATCATTACCGTAGACGACCCCACAAAAAAGACTGTCACCGTGGAGCAGATTCGCCAGGCCAGAGCCGACGTATACATCAAGCCCAACGAGGGCAGACGAAAAATCTATATCATCCCCCGGGCCATGGACATGAATCCCGCTGCTCAAAACGCCCTGTTGAAGGTGATCGAGGAGCCCCCGGACTACGGCGCCTTCCTCCTGCTGACAGACAGCGCGGAGCGGCTGCTGCCCACCATCCGGTCCCGCTCTGTCACCCTGCGGCTGGCTCCTCTCTCCGAGGCCGAGGGGCTGAAGGCTCTGGCGGAGCGCTGTCCCGGCAAGGACCCCGCCGCCCGGGCAGCCGCCTGGGCCCGCTCCGAGGGTTGGCTTGGCCAGGCGCTTCAATTGTTGGAGGAAGGGGAGAGCCTGCGCGATGAAACCCAGTGCTTTGCCCTCAGCTTTTCCCGCCGGGACAAGCTGGGACTCACGGAGCTGCTGGTGCCGCTGGAACGGCAAAAGCGGGAGCAGCTCATCCCTCTGTTCCAGCAGTGGATTGAGGTTCTGAGTCAGGCGCTGGCTGTCCGCGCCGGGCAGCCCGGCCGCTGGGAGGCTGCGGAGCGCATCGGCCGGAGCCGCACCTCCGCCGAAAGTCTGAACGCCCTGCGGAGCCTGCAAAGAGCAATCGATCTGCTCCAAGGCAACGTCAGCCCCGGTGCCGTCTGCGGCGGCCTGCAGGTCTGGCTGGACGTGAGCGAATAGGCCTCTGTAGGGGCAGTCATTGGCCGCCCGCCACGCCCCGGTAGATAAAAGGAACAAGTAAAATAGTATTGGAGTTACGCATGGAATACGAAAATGAACCCATCCAGGAGCAGGCGGCTCCTGTGGAAGAAGAGGCTGCTGTACACACAGCCCACACGGCGCTGACCGCCGTATCCGCCAAAAAAAAGGCGCCCCGGCTGGAATCACCTGCCGTCGAACCCGCTGCTGCTGAGGAACCTGATACCCCCGCGGAAGCCCCTGCGGAGGCCCCTGCGGAACCCGCGCCGGACCCCAACGAGCGTATCCCTGTCTGTGACGTGCAGTTCCGCCCTGGCAGCAAGATCTACTTCTTTGACCCGGGCAAGCTGAACCTGAAAAACGGCGACCACGTCATCATCGACACCGCCCGGGGGGCGGAGTACGGCTACTGCATCATCGGCAACCACCGGATCGCCCGCCGGGAGCTGGTCCAGCCCCTGCGGCCGGTCCTCCGGCTTGCCACAGCCACCGACGAGAAAATCAAGGCCGAAAACGACAATCGGGAAAAGGAAGCCTACGCCTTCTGCCTGCGGAAGATCGAGGAGCTGGGGCTGGATATGCAGCTCGTCTCCGCCGAGTGCGCCTTTGACGGCAGCAAGCTGCTGTTCTTCTTCACCGCCGACGCCCGGGTGGACTTCCGGGAGCTGGTGAAGATCCTGGCCTCCAACTTCCACACCCGCATCGAGCTGCGGCAGATCGGCGTCCGGGACAAGGCCAAGATGCTGGGCGGCCTGGGCATCTGCGGCAGACCCTTCTGCTGCGCCAGCTTCCTGGACGACTTCCAGCCCGTCTCCATCAAAATGGCCAAGACCCAGAGCCTCAGCCTGAACCCCACCAAGATCTCCGGCACCTGCGGGCGGCTGATGTGCTGCCTGAAATACGAGCAGGACGCCTATGAGGACCTGATCCAGACCAGCCCCAAGACGGAATCCTTCGTGGATACCCCGGACGGGCGCGGCACGGTAATCAGCGTCAATCTCATGAAGCAGAGCGTCACCGTTCGGATGGAGAAGGACGAGGATATCCGTTCCTACCGCAACAGTGAAATCTGTGTGCTGCGCAGCGGAAAGGCCAAGAAGACCGATCCTCCCATCCCGGAGGACCTGGCCCCCATCTCTGGCCGGAAGGACGAAGGCCTGCTGCGGGAGCGTCGGCCCTTCCTGGATCATCGACTCACTGCGGACCTGGACGAGTTGATTCCGGAGGAGCTGCCAGCGCCGGAAAAAGCCCCCGCCCAAGAGCAGGTTGAAGCGGTTGCCGAGGGCAGCGGCCCACAC
>LXOW01315467.1_pt1 | contig 23848 bp, 20 predicted proteins | sample 1368591 | NCBI WGS metagenome assembly LXOW01 (sample SAMN04884650, study PRJNA319009) | bovine gut metagenome | isolation source: Cow rumen | host: Bos taurus | place: Italy: Legnaro (PD) | collected 2014-07-09
CCATATTGTAAGAAAAAGGAGATGGGATGAAGGACGACCGCTCCAGCCACTGGCACCAAGGATGAGATAAATAATTATGAACTAAAAAATATGATGATAAAAAAATGAACGTGAAATTCAAGATGCCCAAGTTCGGGCGCGACCTGTCAGTAAAGGGATGGTTCAAGGAACTGCTGATGACCTTCCTCGGCACTACCATCTCCATCATGCTGACGTTCGGCTCAGCCACATGGATAGAGAAGAAGGAGGCCGAAGATGCCCGCCGCCTGCTGGCCATGACCATCGTCAGCGACATCGACAAGAGCCTCGAAGTCGTTAAAAACCGCCTAAAATACGAAGATGAATGCAGTGGCATCTCCTATTACTTGATGTGGAACATGCACCGGCTGGAGGAGATTGGCTCCGACTCAATTGATGCCTTCCTCAATTACGTGACCGATTTCGGATTCCCCAGAGAACTCGAGATGGAGACCAGCAACGAGCACATCTTCAACAGCAGCCAGGACTCGTGGCGCACGCTGAGCGACAAGCGATTCCTCAGCAACGTGCAGAACTTCTACAACGCCCGCAACTTCATGGAACAGCAACGCAAGGAGAGCGTCTTCTTCCGGAAACCGGTAAGCCGCGAGGAGGAATACAACCTCATCATGGAGTCGGACGACATGAAAAGCTACGAAGCCATCCTGGCCACCTGCCGCCGTCTGCTCAAAACTCCCCGCGTGCAGAACTACATCGGCTGGAGGGGCCAACGGATGGCCCTGTATAACGATCTGTTGCAGTACATCAACGTCAACGAGGAGAACAAGTTCCTCATGGGCATCACCGAGAAGGAACTGGAGGAGTTCCGCAACCAGAGCCTGATGGTCGTAAGCCGCGCCAAGGAGGCCGACCTCGTGGGCACCTGGAACGCCGTGCTGACCAGCGTCAACGACAGCACCGAATACACCTTCCGCAAAGACCACACCTTCACCTCCCTCCGGACTATAAAATGGAACCACTACTGCTTCCGTGGGAAAATCACAACCCAAGTCACCCTGTCCGGCCATTGGGAAATCGTGGGCGACACGCTGGTAAAGACCTTCGACATGAAGACCCTCAAGATTGACAACGACGAAAGCCACATCACCTGCTCCAAAGAGGAAAGGGAGAACCAGCTCCCGGCGGTGAGACAAGGCATGATGGACAGGTTAACAGGCTCTTTCAAGCGAATCAACACCAACAACCGCGTGCCACAGGCCACCAACCTCGACCGCACTGGCACCCGCCTCGAACTCACCGAGGCTGACATGCCCCCCGTACACTATCAGAAGAAAGATAAACCAAATAATAACAAGTAAGTATGAAAAAGATTTTGATGACAGCTATCCTTTGCTGCGCAATGACAACAACGATGATGGCGGAACCCGTGTCGCCTGAGACCGCACGACAGGCTGCCGCCAGGTTCCTGAACAAGAAAGGTGTAGCACTGAAGAGTGAGGCCATGAGGGCCAAGAACCGCGCCATGGGCCATTCGGACAGCGGAGAGCAGACGGAGACCTATATATTTAAAGGGTCGTAAAGTAGTTATAAAATAATGAGTGCCCTGTCGGGCAGACTAACAAAATAAACACCCCTCGCCCCACTGCCTTGATTCGAAAAGGCCGTGGGGCGATGTTTTTGTGTAAAGGCTGGCGTGCGTCTAAAAATGTTATACTAAAATTTTCATCCATTCAAATGTTCATAAACACTATTCATCTATTCATTATATTAGGTAACCTGCTTATTTATAGATAGTTACATAATGAATGATTGCGTCTAACTATTCATTGACTATTCATTTTTCACATTTAAATTGCCATTTTGCGGTTTGAAAAGTCGCTTATCGCATGAATTATAGCAAGTTACGCAATAACAAAAGTAATCGTAACACTTTGTAACTGCCTGCGTAACAAAGTGTCACCACCCTTGTGACAAAGTGTTACCGACGTTTTTACGACTGCGAAACACCTTTGCGTCATTCAACGAAAACAGTAGAATTTCGGCCAAAACCACGAAATAATGAATAGTCAAATCACTATTCATACCCACTATTCATTCTGTAACCGCTTGATAATGAGTATATTATCTTAAATAATGAATGGATGAATAGTGTTTTGCAAAATTCGTATGAAAATATTTTTTTTGCCGACTGTGTCTGCCACTCTGCCAGGCACAGAGTAAATCGGATTCTTTGCGCAAAGGTGCGAAGAAATCGCAAAAGAGTGTCACCTTACGCCTTTAAATAGTGTTAAACGTGTGTAATATGCTATCAAAATTATTCTTTTAGCATAATTTTATTTGCATAATTTAAATATTATGATTATCTTTGCAGCGTAAACAGGCATTTTAAATTATTCTGACAATGAAAACTAATCCTTTCGTACTTAGCCCGGCCATTCCTGACGAGTACTTCTGTGACCGTCAGACAGAATCGGCATCATTAATAAAAAGTTTCAAGAATCAGGAGAATGTTGTGCTGATATCTCCGCGTCGAGTGGGAAAGACGGGGTTGATTTACCATTGCTTCAACCAGCCAGAAATACATGACAACTTCATTACTGTATCTATTGATATACTCCACACGACCTCATTTCAGGAATTTGTCAAGGAGTTAGGTGCTGCCGTTTTCAACACCGTTGCCAAGCGTAGCGAGAAACTTGCGAAACTCTTCGTAACAACGCTACGCTCCCTTAGTGGCAGTTTCGGTATTGACTCTACAACATATATGCCGACTTTCGATATCAAGTTAGGACAAATCAACATGCCAGAATACACACTCGACGAAATCTTCAGCTATCTTGAGAAAGCAGACAAACCGTGCATCGTTGCCATCGATGAATTTCAGCAAATCACCAAATACCAGGAAAAAAATATAGAGGCTCTGCTGAGAGGGTGTATTCAGAAACTGGTTAACACCCACTTTGTATTTGCAGGTTCAGAGCGACGTCTGATGAACGAGATGTTCTTCTCCGATAAACGTCCTTTCTTTCAGAGCGCAACGCTTTTGCAACTGGATAGTATTGACTTGCAGATATACACGGCTTTTGCCGTCAAACAATTTCTGTTGGCTGAAAAGAGTATTGAGCCTGAAGCCGTTGCATGGGCTTATCAAACGTTCGACGGCACTACCATGTATGTTCATAAACTCTTGCACGACTGCTATGCCGATACTCAAACTGGTGAAACATGCGACACGACTGCCATGCAGTATGCGGCAGAACAACTGATACAGCAAAACGCAAAGCGTCTGCAAGAGCTGCTTGCTTATGTGACAGAGCAGCAGAAAGAAGTGCTATATGCCATCGCCGCCGACAAATATGTGTCGCGCATCACTTCCTCCGATTTTGTAAAACGGCACCATCTCAAGTCAGCCAGTGCCGTACAATCAGCAACAAAACGACTGTTGGATTTAGACCTTATTACCGAACAGCATAAATCATACTCTGTCTCCGATTCGCTGCTAAGAATTTGGATTGTCCGATAAAGGTTTAAAATTTTCGAACATAAAAAAGCCCCACCGGCCGTAGAGGACGGTGGGGCTGTAAAGTTGCTATACTTTTTGTTTACGCCAACTGATGCTTATCGTCCGGCTGACCGGGGATATAGGCACCGGGGTAAGGCCATGTGTGTAGGCAAAAATCGCAATAAAATAGTTTTTTTGTATTCAATTTACTCAAATTGTTGCTTCACGGAAGTAAAATCCCAGTATATTGCGATTATTGAGAATATAATAAATCCAGCCCGAGCGGTGAGCGCGGGCTGGATTCTCTGGTTAAGGGATATGGGTTATGCCAATCCCCCTGTGTTGATTACCACTGTTCGAGGGTTTCTATGTCGCTTTGTGGAAGTGACTGCTGCAGCGGTGAGCCTGCCAGCAGCTGCGGCTGCGCCTTCAGGCGGTAAACCGCCATTTCGGGTTTCATATATTCTTTTTTCATATTGCTGTTTTTTATTTTAGTCGCCTTCGGCGAGAAATCTTTCAAATCTATTATCTTGGGGAGTCCGACTATCGTCGGAGAAATCTTTCAAATTATTCAAATCGTTCAAAATCTTTTTATATTATTTGTTAGATTTGTAGGATTTCTCTGACCGAGGTCAGAGTGTGGCGTTGCAATCTGCGCGCCAGCGCACTCCTATTTAATTACTACTTTACGGCCGTTCACGATGTAGAGGCCCTTCTCGGTGGGCTTGCCTTGCAGCTTCCGCCCGTCGAGGCTAAACCATGCGCCAGCCCAATTGTCAATTGTCAATTGTCCATTGTCAATTGGAACGACTCCTGTCGTGTTCTCGTCGAATCCGAGGAATCCAGGAGCACCGGTCGTCGCAACCTCCAGATATGCCTTGTTGGCGCCGAGGTTGACGCTGTTCTTCAGCTTGTAGAATCCGAAGTCCTTTTCTGCGGGTTTACTCAGCACGTAGTACGCTTTATTGGCATCCTGCGGAGTTTCTACATCCACGCCCAGCAGTTCGTTGCCCGTATAGTCGCCTGTGGCGGCATCTTGAGTCAGCGTCAATGCAACGGACGATGCCGTTGCCTTCAGGATGACGGCCTGTCCGGCAGGGATGATGCCGCCTGAAACTTCGGTCAGTGTCACGCTGCTTGTGCCGTTCTTTGCTGCCTTGTAGATGGTGACGTCGTTGCCGACGCTATATCCAACCCCACCGCAATAGAATGTTGTCCAGTTGCTGGCGTTAGCCGAATTGGCTGTCAGGCTGAGACTGTTGTCGTACAGTCCGGCGCTGACTGTCACGTCGCTTGCTGGCATGGTGAGCGTCGATCCGCTGATGGTGCCACCGTTAGTGGCAGTATAGACAGGGGTCTTGCCGTCGGGCACAGAGTTGTAGCCGAGGTTGACCGTAGCCGTAGCATAGGCGTAGGGCTGGTCTTCGATGTCCGCGCCGTTGGCGTANNTGGCGTAGAGGGCGAGGGCACCTTGTTTGTTGGAGACGTCGGAGGTGGCGGTGCTGTTGTAAGTGCCCACACCCACGCCGGAGGGAGTCACGCTGTTGCTGGCCACCTTGCAGCCGCGGTAGTAGTTGCGGGTGAGGTCGTTGGCGTCGTAATTATAGCCCACAATGGCACCACGGGCGTTGACGTTGGGGATGATGACACCAGTGGCGATACAGTCGGTAATGGTGTTATTGTTGTCGCCCACGATGCCGCCGAATGAATTGCAGCTGGTCAGGCCGCTATTGATGGCGAGAGTGGCGCGACTGATGCAGCGGCGCACGGTGCCGGACTGACTGCAGCCGACAATACCGCCTTGGTCGTCAGCACCGTTCTCCACAGCATGTATCCAGACGTCGTTGCCGACGCTGCAGTCCTCGATGGTAGATTTGTAGACCCTGCCCGCTATGCCGCCGCCGGAGGTATATGCAGTGATGCGGGTGTCGGCGAGATTAACTCGCTTGACGGTGCCGCCTTCTCCTACATATCCAAAGAGACCTTGGTCCATGTAGGTTGTGTTACTAGTGGTGTACTTCTTACAGATGCGTATGCCGCTGATGGTGTAGCCGGCACCGTCGAACGTGCCGCGGAAGGGGTTGTCGTAGGTGCCAATGGCGGTGTAGTTGTTCTCGTTCTCGGCAAAGTTCCAGTAGCTACTGTGGCTATAGGCGATGTCGTTGCAGAGAACGAAGTGCACGCCGCTGTAGTTCTGACCGTTGTTAACGAAAGTGGCCAGATGGTCGAGATCGCTGGCGTACTGGATGGTGTATGGGTTGTTTTTGGTGCCGCTGCCCGAGGCGAAGTCAGCGAGGGTGATGGTGATGCTGCCGAAGGTTGGGGTGCCGCTCACGCTGTTGACTTCATAACACTTGGAGGGGTCGTAATTGTTGCCGGAAAGGTCGAGGTCCACGTCAACATCGAGTGCGCCGGTGCTGGTGGGCGCAGGTGAGCCAATGCCGTTGAAGGCGTTGCCGTTCTTGTCGGCAAACTTGATGTGGCGGATGTAGTAGTCGGTGCAGGCGACGGTGAAGCGCGAGTGGTCAGTCTCCAAATAGTTGAGCATGATTCCGTCGATGATTCCGTTGCTGCTGGCGAACGTCATCGACCCTTGGCTCCTCGAATAAGTCAGGATCACGCCGTCGTCCAGTTCAACCGTGAAGCCCGTGGTGTTCGATGTGCTCGGGATGGTCACCGTCTTCGCACCGGGATTGGTGCCGAACAGGTTGCCGCTGGGCGTGAACGTGAGTTTCATAGCTTCCGGTAGGCCATTGACTTTCTCTGCTGTGAATGTGTAGGTCACGGTCTTCGTCGTGGCCATAGCCTGCTGCCCCGTCATCAGTGCCGCTATCGTCAGCACCACCGCGAGGACTCGGTTAAGTTTCTTAGTCATGAATTGTTTCATTTATTTTTGTTTTTTTTCTTAGTCTGCTTCGCAGGCCTAACGGGCGACTTCGTCGCTGGCTTCACCCAAAATGAAGCCGTCGCTGCCGAGGTTGGTATTGAGGTTTTGGACGCTGCCAGCGAGCATCTGGCACTGGTGCTGGAGTTTAACCACGCCCATCGTGGGTTTTATATATTGCTTCTTCATAATGCTCTTATCTTTGAACATATAATTATCACGAATTTACCATTAATTTTCCATGAATTTATTTAATCACGACCGTATGACGTCCATAGATGTATACGCCCTTGGTGGTGGGCTTGGCGTTGAGCTTGCGGCCGTCGAGCGTGAACCACGCGCCAGCCCAATTGTCAATTGTCAATTGTGAATTGTCAATTGAAACGACTCCTGTTGTTTCGTTCTCGTCCTCACCAAAGTGGAGCTTGATGGCGCTGAGGCTTCCGCCGTCCACGTGGAAGTAGGCGCGGAAAGACCTGATGGCGTAGTTGTCGGTCTGAGGCCAGTGGAGCGTGTTGTCGGCACCGAGGAAAAGGTTGCTCTTGTCGCCGATGGGGAGTTCGACGGGGCTGAAGGTGCCGATGAACTGTACGTGCTCGTCTTCACTTTCCACAGTCTGGCGGATGAGGGTTTCGTCACTAAGGTCGATTTCAACGCTTTGGAACACGTGGTTCTCGAGGTTGTCGCTGCCGCTAGGCCACTTAATAATATAAGGTGTGCCGGCCTTGATTTCCGTAGCATCCTTGAAGTAGAGACTGAGAGTGCCAGTGGCGGGGTCAAAGCCGGTCTGCTTATCCGTGTCGTAGGTGCCTTCGATGTCGAGTTCCATCAGCGTGCCGCCGTTGAGCAGGTTGTTGAATTGATCCATGCTGAGGTCGAAGGGCAGGCAGAGGGTGTTCCAGTTGCCGTCCTTGAAGAGGGTGCGACCGGAGAGGGTGACGTTGAGTTGCTTGCCGTCGGTATCGCGGAGTAGGGTGGCGTTAGAGGCGTTGTCGTAGAGACTGAGATTGGTGACGTAGTATTTGCCGCCGCACAGCAGAGCGTTCTCATAGAGCGTCATTGTGCCTTCGGCTGAGACCACGTCGCCGAGGTTGGCGGGCGCCGTCGTCAGGGCGACAGCCTGGGTGCCTTGATACGTGCCCCATCCGACGTAAGTAAAGTAAGACGCTTTGCTGATGTCGAAGGCGGGGGATGTGCCACGGCTGAACGTCTTACTGCCGGTGTTGCTCATGGATACCCATACGGGGTCGAAGACGCATTGGATGAAGATGAGGTTGGCGCCGTTGTCGTTCCAGCCCACGAAGCCGCCGTTGCATTCGGCTGTACTGCCGAGCATCCTGCCGAGGAAAGCGCAGCGGGTAAAGGTAAGCTTGCCGCCGGTTTGGTTTACGGCTACGAAACCGCCGTTGGTGCCGTCGCCGTTGATGCTGCTGACGATGGTGACGCGGCTGCAGCAGTCGATGATTTCAGTGCCGTTGATATAACCTACGTGATTCAAATTGTTAACGGCGATGCTGGCACCGAATTTCGACGAGGTGGCAACGCTGCCGGCAACGGTCAGGTTCTTGATGGTGGCACCCTCGAGGTAGCGGAAGGGCGCACAGCCGTCTTCACTATCGGCTTTGAGGTCGATGTGAAGCGTTCGGCCGTTGCCGTCGAGCGTGCCGTAGAAGGGCGTATGGATCGTTTTGCCATCATTGGGATCCTTCTTCGTTGTGGCAATCATCTCGGTGATCGGTTCGTTGCTGTTGTCGAAGGTATCAGCAAGCTTGTAATACTTGTCAGCCATATGGTCCACGTTTTCATGGATATATTTGCCGAAGACATACCAGTCGTTGGCATCGGCGATGATGTAGGGGTCCGTCTCCGTGCCGTTGCCCGCGAGGGTTTGAACAACCTTAAAGCTGGCGGTCTGCTGGCCGGTGTATGAACCAGTGCCCGTGATGGTCAGCGTGTAGGTGCCGATGGCGTTCACAGTGGTGACGGAATTCCCGTCGTACGTGTAGCTGACGGTGTAGTGGGTGTCCTTCGTCAGCGTGTTACCACCCATGTCCTTTACGGTGATGTCGATAGGGATGTCGTTGCCTTCGTCGTATGCGTAGTAGTGCTTCAACCCCTCGATGGTGGCGTAGTCCAAATCGTAGTTTTTGCTGTAGTTGCTGCCGATGATTTGCAGTTCAGACAGTTCCATTCTGTAGCGGGTATAGCTGATTTTCGACGAGACCGGAATCTCTTCAGAGCCCTGAATGGCGGTCACCTCGAAGCGGAAATATTGGTAGGGTTTTGTGTTGTCGGTGAGCCAGTAGTCAGCCTCCTTCTCTTTATCAGTGGGCAGTTGCGCGTTGGTCTCAGTGGCGAGGATGGTCCAGTTCTTGTCGTCTGCGTGCTTCTTACCCTTCAGCGTCCACGATTTCGGGCGGCGGTTGCCGTGGTCTTTCGTATTGCAGGCGGTGCGCAGGCGGTAGCCCTTAGGCACGATAGGATTGGCAGAGTAGAACTCGATGAACTTTGTCTCGAAGCCGTTCTCGTCCTCCGTCATCCAGTAGGTGTACTTGTAAGGCAGGCCATACAAATCAGGAACAATGACGTTGTCCACGAGATACTCGTAGGTGTAGGCTGACGGGCTCTCGCTGCCGGCCGTGGCGGTATAGTAGCCCTCGGCGTCGAAGAGGGTGTAAGACTGGCCGCCGTGGTTGATGGGAGTGTCGGCTGTGGCTTTTTGTCCCGCGAGCAGTGCTGCCGTTAGCACCACTGCCGAGAGGGTGTTGCGGCGGTAGTGCCAGAGGATGTAAAGGAAATAGGCGAGCAAGGCCAGGTAAATCATGACGAGTGGAACGGTAAGCCACAAGGGTTGTGACAGGAAGTCGTTGATTAAGTTGGTCATAATACTATGGTTTTATTTATTTTCTGGCCGCGAAGATACGAAAAAGAATCGAAACAAGGTGTCCAAAAAACGCGTTAGGTGTCAGAAAAACGGGGTATAGGTGTCAGAAAATCGCGTTTTTCTGACAATTTTGCCTTCCGCTTGTGCATAATTCATGTATTTTTTGTACCTTTGCGGAGAAATTCGAGAGAGCGATGATTACGTTAGGTGAGATGCAGATTAGCGGAATGCTGACGATGACGGTGCTGGCGGTGATGCTGGCGCTGTGTGTGCCTCGTCGCTCGAAAAGCGGTGGCAGCTTCGGCCGGGCGCGGTGGATGATGGCTGCGGGAACGGGTCTCATCGCCCTGCAGTTTCTGCTGCAACATACGTTCGGCTTCCGACAGATGGGTGTGACGCAGGGCGTATTGCTGAACCTACTGTTCTTCACTCCTGCGTCGTTGCTATGCAGTATGGCCATCCTCTACGTACAGCGGCAGGGAAGCGTCACAAGGCGGGAATGGCTGCTGCCAAGCGTCATCTGTGGCGTGTCGGTAGTCATATTAATAGGTGCAGTGCTGCTTGACGGCGTACCTATCGCTGAGGACTCGTCGGCGCTGCGCACGGTGGAATACGTCAGTAGCATCCTGTATGTGCTGATGCAGAGTTTCCTGTTTAAATATCAGTACGTGGCTTATAAACGATTGGAGTTGGCCGTCGATGAATACTACGACCGCAGCCGCCGCGACCTGTTCGGATGGATGGGTTGGAGCATGAAGACGATGGCTGTGCTGGCATTCTTCGTGCCGGTGGTCATCTTCCTTCAGGGTTCGCCGCTGGTGGTGTTCTCCATCGTCTATTTCTTCTGTATTGCCTATAGCACCATCAGCCTCTACAGCTACGGTATCAGTGAGGACCATCAGCGCGTGGAGGCGGCAGAAAGCCTTACCCCCAGCCCCTCTCCAAAGGACGAGGGGAGTTTAGAGATCACGCAGAACCATCCCTATGATCCAGCCATCACCGAAGCCGTAGAGTGCTGGAAGAAGAGCGCGGCTTACCGGGAGCATAACCTGACGCTGGGCATCGTGGCACGACAGATGGGTGTGGCCCAGCGGCAATTGCAGGAGTGGCTGCGTCAGTCGGAATACGGCAAACTGGCCGAACTGGTGGCGTCGCTGCGCATAGAAGAGGCCCAGCGCGTGTTGAAAGACCATCCCGACTGGTCGATAGAGACCGTTGCCGACCACTGCGGTTTCAACGACCGTAAATACTTCCACGAGGTGTTCCGCCAGCATACTGGGATGACGCCGTTGAATTTTCAGCGTGGATAGGAATGACTAATTATTCATCAATTATTTATATAAGGTAGTATGTTTCATATTTACAAAGGTTATGAGCTTGTAGAAGCTTACCATCAAATGCGAATGGGGCGTCGCTTTCATCCAAGCGGAGCCTTCAAGAAGACCTCGCAGGCCATCATTGTCGCTATCGTTACGCTGCTGTTGTGGAATGCACCGACTGAATGGTTCGGCATTGACGGACTGACGGTCATTCAACAGCGCATCATCGCCATCTTCGCCTTCGCCACGCTGATGTGGATCATGTCGGTCGTGTCGTCGTGGGCTACGTCGGTATCTATCATCGTGCTGATGCTTTTGTTCTGTACGGACAGCGGTATCGCGCCGATGGTCGTTGAGGACAAGGTGGGTCCGCTGTTGTCGTATAAGGGAGTGATGGCGACGTTTGCCGACCCCGTCATCATGCTGTTCATCGGCGGNNGAGATGGTGTTGCTGGGATTCCTGCTGATTACGGGACTGTTCTCGATGTTCGTGTCGAACACTGCCACAGCCGCTATGATGCTGACATTCCTGACGCCGGTGTTCCGTCAGTTGCCGCCAGAGGGTAAGGGCCGTATCGCGCTGGCTATGTCGATTCCCATTGCTGCCAACCTCGGCGGTATGGGAACGCCTATTGGTACGCCTCCGAATACCATCGCGCTGAAATACCTGAACGACCCCGAGGGATTGAACCTTGGCCTGGGCTTCGGTCAGTGGATGATGTTTATGTTCCCGCTGGTTATCGTCCTGCTGTTCATCAGCTGGCGCCTGTTGCTGAAGTTCTTCCCCTTCACTCAGAAGACCATCGAGCTGAAAATTGAAGACGGCATGAAGGAAGGCCCCCACTCGTGGATTGTCATTATCACCTTCTTTATCACGGTGGCATTGTGGTTGCTGGATCGCGTGACCGGCATCAATTCCTATACCGTCGCCATGATTCCGTTTATGGTATTCGCCCTGACGGGAGTCATCACCAAGCGTGATCTGGAGCAGATTAACTGGAGTGTCATCTGGATGGTGGCCGGTGGTTTCGCGCTGGGTTACGGACTGAACGCCTCGGGACTGGCTGCCAACGCTGTGAAGAGCATTCCGTTCGGTGAATTCTCGCCGCTGCTCATCCTGTTGATGGGTGGACTCATCTGCTACCTGCTGTCGAACTTCATCTCGAACTCGGCAACGGCAGCGCTGCTGATGCCTATCCTCGCAGTAGTCTGCGGTGCTATGGGTGACAAACTCGACCCCATCGGCGGTACTCCGACCGTACTCATCGGTGTGGCCATCGCAGCATCGTCGGCTATGATTCTGCCGATTTCGACGCCGCCGAACGCGCTGGCTTTCGCTACGGGTTACGTGAAGCAGAAGGATATGTCGGTATTGGGTATTATCATGGGTATCATCTCGATGATTCTCGGTTTCGGACTGGTTTATCTGATGGGCACATTGCGCCTTATTTAAGAGGTAAAAGGTAAGAGGTTTGAGGTGAGAAAGAGCCTCAAATTAACAAAAAGTAACTTAAAAACAAAAATAATTGGGAATTTCCTTTGCCGTTTGAAGGAAATTCCCTATTTTTGCGTTGTGAAACTATCAATATGACAAGTCACTAACTAATAAACTCAATAAAAGAACTTAAAGACTTTTACTATGAACGTAGAGAAAATCATGCAAGGCTTGGAGCAGAAACACCCCGGCGAAGTGGAGTTTCTGCAGGCAGTGCGAGAAGTGTTGGAGTCCATCAAGGACGTGTACAACCAGCATCCCGAATTTGAGAAGGCAAAGATCATCGAGCGCATCGTAGAGCCCGAGCGCATCACGACATTCCGTGTGCCCTGGGTGGACGACAAGGGTGAGGTGCAGGTGAACATCGGTTACCGTGTGCAGTTCAACAGCGCCATCGGTCCGTATAAGGGCGGTTTGCGTTTCCACCCGTCGGTGAACCTGAGCATCCTGAAGTTCCTCGGTTTCGAGCAGACTTTCAAGAATGCGCTGACCACACTGCCGATGGGCGGTGGTAAGGGCGGCTCGGACTTCTCTATTCGCGGCAAGAGCGACAACGAAGTGATGAAGTTCTGTCAGTCGTTCATGACGGAATTATATAAGATTATCGGTCCGGATATGGATGTTCCCGCTGGTGACATCGGCGTCGGTGCCCGCGAGATTGGTTATCTCTTCGGACAATACAAGCGTCTGACGTCGCAGTTCCACGGTGCCACGTTGACCGGTAAAGGCATAGAGTGGGGTGGTAGTATCCTGCGTCCGGAGGCCACGGGTTACGGTGCACTGTATTTCGTTCACCACATGATGGAGACCCACGGTCTCGACATCAAAGGCAAGACCGTTGCACTGTCGGGCTTCGGCAATGTGGCGTGGGGTGCTGCGAAGAAGGCTACCGAACTGGGTGCGAAGGTGATTACCATCAGCGGTCCTGACGGTTACATCTACGACCCCGATGGCTTGGACGACGAGAAGATAGAGTATATGCTGGAGTTGCGTGCCAGCGGTAACGACGTCTGTCAGCCGTACGAGGAGGAGTTCCCCGGTTCGAAGTTCTTTGCCGGCAAGAAGCCATGGGAGCAGAAGGCCGACATCTATCTGCCCTGTGCTACGCAGAACGAGCTGAACGGCGACGATGCCGACAAGATACTGGCTCAGAAGCCGCTGTGTGTTGCCGAGGTGTCGAATATGGGCTGCACGGCTGAGGCTGTAAACAAGTTTACGGCTGCCCACCAGCTGTTTGCGCCTGGTAAGGCTGTGAATGCCGGTGGTGTGGCTACCAGCGGTCTGGAGATGACGCAGAACTCGATGCGTATGGCTTGGACGGCCGATGAGGTCGATATGCGCCTGCATCAGATCATGGCCGGTATCCACGAACAGTGTGTGAAGTATGGCAAGGAAGGTGACTACGTGAACTATGTCAAGGGTGCAAACGTGGCAGGTTTCATGAAGGTCGCCAAAGCTATGCTCGCACAGGGAATAGTATAATTAACGTTGAACATTGAACGTTGAACATTGAACGACAATAGACGATTATCCAGTAATAGTGTTTTACGCATAGTTCTTCTATGCGGATTGCTTTGTTGCGTCGTTCAACGTTCAACGTTTAACGTTCAATGTCTGGCCCAGGACGTGCAGCAGGGTAAAGCCTCGTTCTATGCCCAGAAATTCCACGGACGCAAGACGGCCAGTGGTGAACGTCTGCATAAGGACAGTCTGACGTGTGCCCACCGCTCCTATCCTTTCGGCACGTTGCTGAGGGTGTATAATCCTGCCAACGGAAAGAGTGTGCTTGTACGCGTCACCGACCGTGGACCGTTTGTTCGCGGGCGCATCATCGATCTCTCGTGGCGTGCTGCCAAAGAACTGGGTATTATATCACAAGGTGTTGCGGTGGTTACCGTTCAGAAGGCCACTGACATCATCGTGCCATTCATGCCGCCTGATGATGATATTGACATTCCGGAGCTTGAGATGGAAACCAACGAGGGGTCAACAGAGATGAAACCCCTGTGGCAACTTATGGCTGAAGAGGCTGAAGCGAAAAGGAAGGCTTCTGCTGACCACCATTCTGCGGCGAAGAAGAAGTAATCCGGATTTCCTTTATACTTTGTTTGGTTGTATCCGATTGCGCCTGAGTGCGAGGCCCGGGAGCATCGAACTCAATGCGGTCGTCGCCCCTGTTGTTGGCGTCGAAGCCCGAATCATCAGCGCCGCTATAGTCGTTATCATCTGTGTAACGGGAAGAACGGTTGGCTTCGCGCTGACGGCGATAGTTCTCGTAACGCTCAGCCTCCTTTTTGTCGGCAGCAGAACCAATGGCCGCACCTACGGCTGCACCGCCTGCCATACCGACAATCTCGCCAACATGACTACCATGCCAACCACCCGAGATGCCTCCGATGGCGGAACCCAGAATAGAGCCTAACGTTGCTCCTGTGTAAGCACCCTGTCCTGTGTAGGTGCTACAGCTGCTCAGCAACATGGTTGAGACAGCTAAAACAAACAACATCTTCTTCATACGCGTCACATTGTTAATGATTTACGTTGCAAAGGTACACATTCTTTTTGATATCTCAATGGGGATAATCCCCAAAAGCGCTTAGGGATTCCCCTATTTCTTTTTCAGAGGCTGTTGAGCGCCAGTGTTATTGTCCGCCCAGACGCGAAAAGTATTCAATGACATCCTCCCACGTCTTGAACGTCTCCGAACCGTATTCCAGCACAGTGGTCAAGGCCCCTTCCGACCTCCCCTGTTTAGGGGCGGCTATCAGGTAGTCGCCGTAGAGCAGGTCACGACGGTAGGTGTAGACGGTATGTCGCCAGGCTGGTACACCGATATGCTCGGTGAGCCACGAGTCCGTTGTGGCAGTATCTTCCGCTGGTGCCACGAAGAGCACCTGATAGCGTTCGATGAGTTGTCGTACAGCCTTCTGAACGGATGACACGGGTTTGCGGTAGCTGTCCATCATCGTCTCTATACCTATATATATAATAGGGCGCTCGCGCTGCTCCTGCTGGTCGTCAATCCAACGAATGACGGGCAGGACGGAATGCATAAACGAACGGTCGTTCATGCGGTGTTCGCCATGAAAATAAAGAGCCTGCGGATAGTGTTCGTGGAACATGTCGTAGGTATCCACCAGTTCGTCTTCGTCGCCAAAGAGTCCGTAGATACGCTGGCGGTCGTCGTCGGTCATATTCTGGAAGCGCTGTTCCGACACTTCGCGGTATTCCTTGACGAGGGCCTTATCGACATAGAACTCCTGTACGCCGTCCTGACGGGGATTCTGGAACTGCTGCGTACCCGTCAGTCCGTGAGCCCGCATTGTTTCGGCAATGTCGAGGGCGGGATTGACGCAGATGCGGTCGTAGCCCCGCAGTTGTTCGGCAAACATACCTCCCATCGATGTGCCGACGATGAGGTCGGGCTTTTCCTGCTGGCATACGTCGTGTAACAATGCCAGTGCCTCATGGGGATGTATGGGCAGGTCGGGCGCAATGACGCGAGCCTCAGGCAGTACCTCCTGCAGGCGTCGTACGGTACCCGACTGTCCGCTGGAGGCAAAGCCGTGAACGTAAAGCACCGTCTTGCCCGCCATCAGGTCGGGGAATTGCTTGATATATGGATTCTCTGTAACCATTTACTTTGCGTAGGGTGGATTCCAGTTGTCGTTGATGTTGAACACGCGTTCCAGCGTAATCTGCTGTGCCTCCTTCTTCGTGAGCTGACGACTCCAGGGAACACGCTGGTCGGTGGCAGCACCCTCGCCGCGATTGTTGTATTCCATGTAGCGGGCAGTCTTGACGGCCTCGGGACGCCACTGATGCCAGCCCTCCGGACGAATCTCGCGGGGCAGTTCGCAGTTCATGAACAGCGTATAGCCGTAGTCGCGCCAAGGGCGTCCGAGATATACTTTGTCGACGCCTTTGTCGCAGGTGATGCGGCAGTTGTTGAAGATGTAGCCAAATGGCACATCTTGCGGTGTCGATGCCGCCGTGATATATGAGTTGGCCTTACAGAAGATGTCGCAACCCTCAAACCACGCCGTCGAGGGGCCGAAGATAAAATCAGTAGTGCCCTCGATGTAGCAGTCCTTGAAGAACAGCCGCGTCTTGGCGTTACCCGTATAGATGGTGTCCTGATGGCCGAGGAAGCGGCAATTGATGAATGTCAGCCGGTCGCCTTCGGTATGCAGTGCCACAGCTTGTCCCAAGCGTGCGGAGTTGTTCTCGACGGTGATGTTCTTGAGCGTAATCTTGCTGCCTTGGATCTTCAGCGTGAAAGTGCGGAAGGTCCCCATGCCTTTACCCGTCGGGGCATAGAAGATATTGGCATGGTCGTCCCACGTGATAATGGTGTTGTCGCGGTCTTCGCCGCAAATCTCAATGTTGGTGAGCCACTGCGGGATGACGAGTTTCTCCTTGTACGTGCCTTTCTTGACGAAGATGACCTTGTGGTACTCCATAAACGCACGGCACACTTCGATGGCCTCGTTGATGTTGCGGAATTCGCCCGTGCCGTCGCGAGCCACAAAGAGCGTGTCGGGGTTGTCGTAACTTTTAGCCTGTGCAATGATAACCCCACAGATTGCACAGATAAAGCAGATTAGTTTTTTCATTGTTGTAGTAGTTTTGTTGTTACATGATTTGCGTGACTTCCTGAATGCCCTCTATCTTCTTCAGCTCATCCATGATAGATTTCGTGTCTTCACGGTCGTGGACGCGCAACTCGATGCTGCCGTCGAACAAACCGTCGTCGCTGCCGATGGTGAGTTTGTGGATGTTGACGTTCATCTGCGAGGTGATGACTCGCGAGACATCTACGAGGATACCCATACGGTCGATACCCTGAATGCGGACGGTTGCGTCGAAGAACAGCTTCTTGTGCATGTCCCACTTGGCATCGAGGATACGGTTGCCGAAACCGCTCTTCAGCTTGTCGGCCACAGGACAGGCGCGCTTGTGGATTTCTATTTGGTTCTTGTTGTCGATATATCCCAGGATGTCGTCACCGGGAATGGGGTGACAGCAGTGCTTGAACCGATATTGTCCGATTGTTTCCTCGCTAATGAAGATGGGCTTCTTGCGGTTGAACTTCTCAGGTACGGTGAATAATTCCTGTTTTTCCTGCTCTGCCGGAGCCTTCTGCTTGCTACGTCCGAGGAAGGGTACGAGTTTGCGCCAGCCTTTCTTGCCGGAATTCTTGCCCAGCAATTCGTCGAGGTCTTTCTCGCCCAGCAGGATGGTTTTCTCGCCCACTGCCTGGTAGAACTTCTCGCGAGTATATACCTCATGGAACGAAGCCAGCTGGTCAACGATGTTCAGCGTGCATTCTATCTGGTTCTTCTCCAGGAATTCCTTCAACAGCTGCTCGCCTTTCTTTTGTATCTCGCGACTGTTGCGGCGCAGGATGGCCTGAATCTTTGCCTTGGCCTTTGCCGACGATACGAAGTTGATCCATGCGGGCTGTACGTGTTGCGACTTGGAGGTCAGGATCTCTATCTGGTCACCGCTTTCCAGCTTATGACTCAGCGGTACCAGCTTGTGGTTCACCTTGGCACCGATGCAGTGAGAGCCTAAGAAGGTGTGGATGGAGAAGGCAAAGTCGAGCGCTGTACATCCTGTGGGCATCGTCTTGATTTCACCCTTGGGGGTAAAGACGAATATCTCCGAGGCAAAGAGGTTCAGCTTGATGGCGTCGAGGAAGTCCATTGCGTCAGGCTGCGGGTCGTCCAGGATTTCCTTGATGGTGCGGAGCCAGTCGTTCAGCTCGTTCTCGTCCTCCGAGAATTCTGCCTGCTCGCCGTCCTTGTATTTCCAGTGGGCGGCAAAACCCTGCTCTGCCACCTCGTTCATGCGGTCAGAACGTATCTGCACCTCAATCCATCGTCCCTGCTTCGACATCAGTGTGACGTGCAAAGCCTGATAGCCGTTTGCCTTGGGGTGTGACAACCAGTCGCGCAGACGGTCGGGATGACTCTTGTAAATCTTTGAGATGGCGACGTAGATCTTGAAGCACTCGTTGATTTCCTCCTCTCTCTGATCGGGTGTGAAGATGATACGCACGGCAAGGATGTCGTAGATTTCCTCGAATGACACGTGCTTGTTTTGCATCTTCGTCCAAATGGAGTAGGGCGTTTTTACACGCTCGCGGATTTCATATTTGATACCCATCTCCTTCAGCGAGGCCTCGATGGGTTCCGTAAACTGGTCGAACAGTTCACGGCGCTGAGTCTCGGTGTTCTTCAGCTTGTCCTTGATGGCGGCATATTCCTCCGGATGCTCGTATTGGAATGAGAGGTTCTCCAGTTCCGACTTCACCTTGTTGAGTCCAAGGCGGTGGGCCAGCGGAGCATAGATGTACAGCGTCTCACCGGCAATCTTGTACTGTTTGTTGGCAGGTTGCGACTCCAATGTGCGCATGTTGTGCAGACGGTCGCAAATCTTGATGAGGATGACGCGGATATCCTCGCTCATCGTCAGCAGCAGTTTCTTGAAGTTCTCGGCCTGTGCTGAGGCCTGTTCACCGAAAATTCCTCCAGAAATCTTCGTCAGTCCGTCCACAATCTGTGCTATCTTCGGGCCGAAGATGTTCGACAGGTCGTCAACGGTATAGTCGGTATCCTCCACAACATCGTGCAACAATGCGGCACAGATGCTGGTAGAACCCAGTCCCACTTCTTCGCAGGCTATCTGGGCGACGGCGATGGGGTGCATGATGTATGGTTCTCCACTCAATCGTCTGACGCCTTTGTGGGCTTGCTTGGCAAAGTTGAATGCCTTGGTGATGATATCCACCTTTTGCCTGTGACGTGATGCAGAATAGCTGTCCAGCAGTCGCTGGAATGCGTCATTGACCAACTTCTCGTCGGCTCCTTCACGAATCATGTCCTCATCCATAGTCTTATCTCCTTCTCTTTCTGCTTGATGCCTTGCGCTTCTTCGGTGCTGCAGCACGACGCTTGCTGGTCTTGGCAGCCTTGCCGCGCTTGGCAGTTGCTCTGCTACGCTTGCTGGCACGTCCCTTGCCGCGTTTGGCGGCACGTCCCTTCTTGCCACGGGCGTAGCGTTTGCTCTTATGATAATAAGTCGGTACGTCGTCCCTTACTTCCACCTCCATGCGCTTAGTCAGCAACTCGTCGGCCTTGTAGTTATATACGGAATCCTCCAAATCGATGAATCGTCCCGTGTCTGTCAGCGGCAGACGCAGCGCGCTGGGTTCTGTAGTTCCGGGCACTACGTCGCGACGGTATTGTGGATTCAGCGAGCGCAGCAGGTCGATGTTCAGTCCCAGCACTTCGGCCACCTGTTCCAAGTGTACGTTACGCTTCACCATTACGGTGTCGCTCTTGGCCGGCAGACGTGTTGTCATGGGACAGATATTATGCAACGAATAGTAGGTCATGATATAGTTGGCAGCGATGAATGCCGGCACGTAGCCTCGTGTCTCGCGTGGCAGATAGGGATAGATGTGCCAGTAGTCCTTGTTCATCGGAGCAGCCTCGCCGTCCTCGTTCTTCGTTGTGGTGGCATTGGCGCGGCGAATGGCTTTGTTGATATTCTCGGGTCCGCAGTTATAGGCGGCGATGACGAGATTCCAGTCGCCGAAAATCTTGTAGAGGTCTTTCAGATAGCGTGCAGCGGCATACGACGACTTCACGGGGTCGCGGCGTTCGTCTACCAGCGAGTTCACCTGCAGGCCATACTGTTTACCCGTACCAATCATAAACTGCCACAGTCCCGTTGCTCCCACGCGGCTTACGGCCTTGGGGTTCAATGCTGATTCAATGATGGGCAGATATTTCAGTTCCAACGGCAACTGATACATCTCCAATGCTTCCTCGAAGATGGGCATGTAGAAGTTCGATGCGCCCAACATATAACTGATGCTGTGGCGCAGACGGCCGCTGTAACGGTCGATGAATTTCTGCACGACGTCGTTGTAAGCCATCTCCATGACGGTCGGCATACGGCTCAGACGTTCGATATATTCCTCACGGGTGTACGTGGGATTCACGTCCTGCATGTTGCAGTCGTCCGCCTCGCCCAGATAGGTCTGCGACATATAGAGGCTCAGCAGCGAGTCCAGGTCGTAGGTCATAGCCTCGGGGAACTCAATGATTTCCTCGTTGCCGCTCTGGTCGGTCACCACCAGCTCGTCCGCTTCGTCGATGTCGTCATCGTCCTCTGCGTCAACCTCCGTCACTACCTGACCCATCGATGCCATACTGGCCATCATCAGGGCATATATCATCAATAATACCTTCTTTTTCATATATCTTCTTTAAAAATTCAACTTACAACTTACGCCCAGCGACTGGCTGTCCAACCAATCACCACCATTGTGGTTCGGCATGACCGTGGGCTCCACCGTCAGACTCAGGTCCTTCGAGATGTCAAACTGCGAGAGTTCAGCGTCCACGTAAGCATCGATGACAGAGAACGCATAGACGCCCAGCATGACGAAGAAACTCATGTCGCGCCAACGGCGATACTTGTCCTTACGGCTCTTGAAAATCTTTTTATACCGTTCCTCGTCGGCCTTTGTCTGAATCTGTTTACCCAAATGCAGGAACTTGTTGTACGAGCATGTTCCCGGGTCGTCGTCCATGAGATCCAGATAAGCCTGCGAATAGTCCTTATACATCATGTTGTTCCACGTCAGTGCGTAGATACACCCCATGAATCCACCGTAGATGATGGGCAGCTTCCAGAATTTGCGGTTGTATATCTGTCCTGCACCCGGTAAGACCATTGCTAGCCACAGTGCCCGCTGGGGATTCGGCTTCCATGTGTTCCAGTCACGCTTCGGACGCAGCTTTTTGGCTTTCTCGACGACGACCGACGTGATGCTGTCTGTGGCCTGCACGGTCTGCATCGCCGCGGAGTCGGCAATAATCTCGTCCTCCTGCTGCGCATAGGCGTTCAGGCCTGCCGTCAACAGCACAACCACAAACAACACTCTGCGTATATAACTTTCAATTTTCAATTTTTATTTTTCAATTGTTTACACTGTCCAGTGCATTCATGATTTGCTCCAGCTGCTCCTCGTTGTCGAAGTGCACGGTGATTTTTCCCTTGCCCTTAGGCGAACAGGTCATCTGCACCTTCGTCTGGAAGAACTGTGCCAGACGGTCTCTCAGGATGTTAAACTCCTCGGGCAACTGCGACTTAGCGGCAATCTTACCCTTGGCGGTTTTTACGTCGTCACCGCTCTTCAGCGCGTTGATCAGGTCTTCGACCTTGCGAACGGAATACTGTTGCTGCTGGACCTCGCGGAAAAGCTTGATCTGCTGCGACGGACTGTCGATGGCCAACAACGCACGGGCGTGGCCCATCTCGATCTCGTGGTTCTTCAACGCCATCTGCACCTGTGCGGGCAACTTCAGCAGTCGCATGTAGTTCGTCACGGCGGCGCGGCTCTTACCTACGCGCTCCGAAATCTTTGCCTGCGTCATACCCGTCGCCTCAGCCAGATGCTGGTAGGCCAACGCTATCTCGATGGCGTTCAGGTCCTCACGCTGGATATTTTCCACCAGCGCCATTTCCATCGCGTTCTGGTCTTCCACCGTCACGATATAGGCGGGAATCTTTGCCAATCCTGCCAGTTGCGAAGCTCTCCAACGGCGCTCACCAGCAATAATCTGGTAACGACCACCCTCCATCTTTCTCAGTGTGATAGGCTGGATGATGCCCAGTTCGCGAATGCTCGTTGCCAATTCCTGCAACGCCTCTTGGTCAAATTCCCTACGAGGCTGGTTGGGATTGGGGTCTATCAGTGCGATTTCCACTTCGTTCAGGTTCGACGAACCTTCGGTGTGCACCTCGCTGTGGGTGTCTATCAGTGCGTCTAGTCCACGACCGGTGCTGATGTCATCCAGCCCGCGTCCCAGAACGCTCCTGTCGAATTTCTTCTTTACTGCCATACTCTTTGCTTTTAGCTTTTAGCGGTTGACTATTAGCTGTTCTTGTTGATAATTTCCTTCGCCAGAGCCAGGTGGTTCTTGGCACCCGTCGAATCGGCGTCATACAGGATGACGGGCAGTCCGTGCGAAGGACTCTCCGACAACTTCACGTTACGCTGGATGACGGTCTTGAACACCAACTCCTGGAAGTGGCGCTTCACCTCGTCGTATATCTGGTTTGCCAGACGCAGACGCTGGTCGTACATCGTCAGCAGGAAGCCCTCAATCTCCAACTGCGGGTTCAGACGCTTCTTCACAATCTTGATGGTGCTCAGCAACTTCGTGATACCCTCCAGTGCGAAGTATTCACACTGCACGGGGATGATGATGCTGTCGGCGGCTGTCAGCGCATTTACCGTGATGAGGCCCAGCGAGGGCGAACAGTCTATCAGGATGAAGTCGTACTCCTTGCGTATCGGCTCCAGTGTTTCCTTGATGATGTTCTCACGGTTTTCCATGTTCAACATCTCAATCTCGGCACCTACCAGGTCAATATGGCTGGGGATGATGTCCAGTCGTTCAATATCGGTTGTATAGATAGCGTCACGCACGTCAGACTTGTTGACAATGCACTCATAGAGTGAACATTCCACCTCCTGGATGTTGACACCAAGACCGCTCGAGGCGTTAGCCTGCGGGTCGGCGTCCACCACGAGGACGTTCTTCTCCAGAGTTGCCAGTGAAGCAGCCAGATTGATGGTCGTTGTAGTCTTTCCAACGCCACCTTTTTGGTTTGCTAATGCGATAATCTTTCCCATTTTTTCGTTTCTTTTGTACATAATAGACTGCAAAAGTACAAAAAAAAGATGGACTGACCAAATATCACCCCATCCTTTTTAGCTTTTTTATTGTTTCAAAACGGTTTCAAAATGGTTTTAAAATGGCCTGTCACCACCGCCGAAGCCGCCTCCAGGGAAGCCGCCACCGGGGAAATCACCGCCCGGGAAACCACCGGGAGGACGGTCGCCGCCCCAGCCTCCGCGACCTCTGCGCCCTTCACCGCGACCTCTGCCATTGTTGCCGCCAAACAGGTTCAGTCGGTAACTGACGTGCAGCATGGCATACGAATTGATGGCGTTCACCTCGTTGTCGCGAATGCCGTTGGCATTGACGATACGTGTGAAGTTTGTCTGCTGGTTCANNAGCAGTTCGTTGGTGTTCAGGCTCTCGTCGCTATAGCCGCGTTTGCTGAACATGTGCATATCGGTCGACAGGTTCGAACCCCAGGGGAATGTTACCTTCGTACTGCCACCATACTGGAAGTTCCACGTCGTCAGGTTGTTCGACGACTGCAGCCGGTTGTCAGTGCGTGCGTAGGTGGTGCGTCCGTCCAGCGAGAAACTGAACCATTTGTTGCGGTAGTTCAGCGAGAGCGCAGGATTGATGTTGTAGGTATGCGTCACGTTACGTTCGGCGATGGCCGTGTGGTTGATGTTCACGTAGCCCACGCGGTGATCGTACCTTGCATTCAGCGAACCGGTGATATCCCATAGGTTCAGCGTGTCGAGGCTGAAGGTGAAACCCATGCCGAAGTTGGCGTTCCAGTTGCCGTTGATGTTCTCCGGTCGCGAGATGCGTCCGCCCGTCGTCTCATTATAGGTCACGATATTACCTATCGCGTTGGTGGTTATCTGCCATCCGGCATTGCTGTTGAAACTCCAGTTGCGCTGATTCTTGGGAACCTCGAAGCCGTCAGCGTCGATGACGGTCTTCGGACGGCGCATCATCAAGAAGTTTACACGCAGGTTGGTGTTGAACGAAGGCTTCAGTCCGGAATTACCGACGGTGATATTCAACGGGTTCGTATCGTCGTATATTTCAAG
>LXOW01316457.1_pt1 | contig 23809 bp, 20 predicted proteins | sample 1368591 | NCBI WGS metagenome assembly LXOW01 (sample SAMN04884650, study PRJNA319009) | bovine gut metagenome | isolation source: Cow rumen | host: Bos taurus | place: Italy: Legnaro (PD) | collected 2014-07-09
CCGACATTGAGCCCGCCATGGACAAGGTCCTGAAGGCCCTGGAAACCGAACACAGCGCCGTGAGAAGATAGGAAAAACCCGCAAAAAGGAAGAATACCATGAAATCATTTATTATTTCCGCCGACAGCACCTTGGATCTGCCCGAAGCGCTGTTGCAGCAATACGATATCCGTCCCATTGCCAGCTATGTGACCATGGGGGAGAAGACCGTGGACGACTGGCCGGAGCTCACCCAAAAGGACCTGCTGGACTACGTCCGGCAGTCCGGCCAGCTGGCCAAGACCAGCGCGGCCAACCCGGACGACTATGAAAAATGGTTCCGCAAGCTCACCGCGGAAGGCCGTCCCGTGATCCACGTGGCCAAGAGCTCCGGCGTCTCCTCCTGCTATCAGAACGCCTGCATGGCGGCGCAGGAGGTGGGAAACGTCTGGGTGGTGGACTCCAAATGTCTCTCCGGCGGCACCAGCCTCACCATTCTCGCCGCCCTGGAAAGCGGGCTGGAAGACCCCGCCCAGGTGGCCGCCTTTATGGAGGCCTACCGGGAGCGGATCGACGGCAGCTTCATCATCGAGACCCTGGAATTCCTCCACAAGGGCGGCCGCTGCTCCACCCTGGCCGCCATGGGGGCCAATATTCTGAAGCTTCGCCCGGAAATCGTCTTTGAAGACGGCATCATGCGGGTGGGCAAGAAGTACCGGGGCGTCTTCCGCAAGTGCGTCTACCAGTTCCTGGACGACCAGATTGCCCGTCTGCCCGAGCTGGAAACCGACCTGGTTTTCCTGAACCACACCGTGGAGGACCCCGCCTTCCTGGCGGAGATCAAGTCCTACGTGCAGGAGAAAACCGGCTGCGGCCTGCTCATCGAGTACCCGGCCTGCTCCGCCATCTCCACCCACTGCGGCCCCAACACCATCGGCCTTTTCTTCGTGCGAAAAGAGAAATAAATTTTACAAATATTCGCTTTACAAATTGGCAAAAATGGGGTATGATTAGAGAAACGTATCAAGGAGGTAGGCAGCATGGATGACCATACCATCAAGTATCACGTTCCTTCGGACGACCATGAGGAAATGAAGCGGATTTTGTCCTCCGTTTACTCATCCCTCACGGAAAAGGGCTACAACCCCGTCAACCAGATCGTAGGCTATCTCCTCTCTGAGGACCCCACCTACATCACCAACCACAACAACGCCAGAGCGATGATCTGCCGTCTGGACCGGGACGAGCTGCTCTCCGAGTTGGTGCGCCACTATCTGTTTAACTGATCCGGTCCCTTCCTTTGGACAGTGCGGGGAGCCTGCAAGGCAGGCTCCCCGTCTTGTCAGGTTGGCAGAGAAATTCTGTCAACTTTGTTACAATTTCATACGTACCCCGCTTTCCGTTTTTCCCCGCAAACAACGTCTTTTGGACCGAATTACCCCGGAATTTCGAAAAACATCCCCAGAAAATTGTAAATTTTTCGAATCAGGGGTTGACAAACTCGTCTCAATGAGTTACAATTTGGTTACATTTCCAACAAGGAGGTGCTCCATTGGCTGAACAAACCGGCCTGACGTACAAGGGTCATCCCTTGATGCGCAAGGACAATCTTGTCTACTACGGCTCCATGGCCGACCAATACATTGTCATTCTCCAGATTCTGGAATCCAAGGATTTCCAGGACGTGCAGCTGGCCACCAAGGTTTCGGTCCAGCTCCAGCTCACCGACCAGACGGTCCGTCCCAAGGACCGCATCGTCAAGAAGGGTGAGAAAGACGGCTTCTACACAGCCTTGGACGTTGGCTGTGTCTGGCTCGAACGGGCCTTAGCCGGTAAGTAATTCGGAAAGCGGAGGTACATATGAAAAAGATTTCCTCGAAGTTTATTGCTCTGATCCTCACCGTCGTCATGCTGGCGGGCTTTGCCCTTCCTGCGCAGGCGACAGAACTGAAAACCGGCATCGGCGTTGTAACCGCTTCTTCCCTGCGCCTGCGTGCCTCGGCTTCCACCGACAGCAAGATTCTGGCCACTGCTTCCTGCGGCGACTGCGTTGTGATCATCCGGGAAGTCGGTGATTGGTATCTGGTCAATTACAATCTGGAAATTGGCTACATGCACAAGGATTTCATCGAGTTCAACGAAAAGAAAAACGTCAAGCTCGGCTTCGCCATGTTTGATTGCGGCAGCAATGTCCGCAAGGGTCCCGGCACCGACACCAGCGTCGTGGCCCAGGCCCCCAAGGGCGAGACCTGCTTCATCATCGGCTTCAACTGCGGCTGGTACAAGGTCAGCTTCAACGGCCAGATCGGCTATGTCCGCTCCGATCTTCTGACCCTGCTGGAGGAGCCCTACACCAACGCCGGCAGCAAGGGCAACACCTACAAGGAAAGCAACTCCGCTTCCACCTCCCAGGGCTCCAGCAGCAAGAGCAGCCCTGCCAAGACCACGGCCAAGACCTCCTCGGCTCCCGCCACTTCCAGTTCCACCGGAAGCAGCCTGGGCGAGCAGGCCGCCAACTACGCAATGCAGTTCAAGGGTTACCGCTACGTCTACGGCGGCGCGGCTCCCTCCACCGGCTTTGACTGCTCCGGTCTGGTCTACTACGTCTACAAGCAGCTTGGCTACAATGTAGGCCGCACCAGCACCGACCAGTATTACAACAGCTACTCCAACGTCAGCCGCGGCAGCCTCCAGGTGGGCGATATCGTCCTCTTTGAGCGCACCTACACCAGCAACAGTCGCTGCACCCACTCCGGCATCTATATTGGCAACGGGCAGTTCATCCACGCCGCCAATTCCCGCTCGGGTGTCATCGTCACAAGTCTGGACAGCGAGTATTATTCTTCCCGCTTTGTATGCGGCGTACATATCGGCTGATTGAACGTTTTTACCCGGTATTCTTCGGAATACCGGGTATTTTTTTGTCCGCCGGGGGAATGCTATGCAAAATGAAAAGCGAAAGTGAGTGAACACAATGACATCCCTACACCGTGGAAAACAAAGCATGGTCTTTCCCCATCGGCCCGTGGTTACCTCCTGGGCCTCCGTGGTTGGGAAAAAGGAGGGTCAGGGTCCCCTTGGAAGGGCCTTTGACCTGGTGATTCCCGACGGAAAATACGGGGAAAAAACCTGGGAACAGGCGGAAACCCACTTCCAGCAGACCGCCATGGACCTGCTGCTGGAAAAGGCCGGGCCGGAGACGCCCCCGCCGGACCTGGTCTTTTCCGGTGACCTGCTGAACCAGTGCGTGGGCTCCAGCTACGCCCTGCGGGGGTCCGGTCTCCCGGCGCTGGGGCTCTACGGAGCCTGCTCCACCATGGCGGAGGGGTTGCTTTTGGCGGGGGCCGCCGTGAACGCCGGCTATGCGGAGCAGGCAGCGGCCCTTTCCTCCTCTCATTTTGCCGCCGCGGAACGGCAATACCGCTTCCCCCTGGCCTACGGGGGTCAGCGGACGCCCACGGCCCAGTGGACGGTCACGGGCGCCGGGGCGATTCTGGCGACCGCCGAGGGAACCGGTCCCGTGCTAACCGGGGCCACTGTGGGAACCGTAGAGGACAAGGGCATCACCGACGCCAACAATATGGGTGCGGCCATGGCCTGGGCGGCTTATCGGACCATCCGGGCCAGTCTGGAAGAATTGAGCCGCAGTCCCGAAGACTATGACCGGATTGTCACCGGGGACCTGGGCAGTCTGGGCAGCGCCATGGTGCGGGAATTCTTTGCCGCCGACGGGGTGAAGCTGGGCAGCCGATACACCGACTGCGGCGTGCTGATCTACGACCCCGAGACCCAGGACGTCCACTGCGGCGGCTCCGGGGCCGGATGCAGCGCCACGGTGCTGGCCGCCAAGCTTTTGCCCGGTCTGGCCTCCGGCCAGTGGAAGCGGATTCTGTTCTGCGGCACCGGGGCGCTGCTCTCCCCCACCACGGTCCAGCAGAAGCGGAGCATCCCGGCGGTGTGCCATGCGGTCGTCCTGGAAACCCAGCAATAAGCAAGGCGGTTCTCTGGCCGCCGAACCCCACANNGCCGAACCCCACAGAATGACAAAAGGAAGGAGTTGCCAATGGAATATCTGAGAGCATTCTTCGTCGGCGGAATCATTTGCCTGATCTGCCAGATTTTGATTGACAAAACCGCCCTGACCCCGGCCCGCATTCTGACGGGCTGCGTGGTGGCGGGGGTGATCCTGGGAGCCGTAGGCCTCTACCCTGCCCTGGTGGACTGGGCGGGCGCGGGGGCAACGGTGCCCTTGACGGGCTTCGGCAACCTGCTGGCAAAGGGCGCCCGGGAGGCCGTGGAACAGGAGGGCCTCCTGGGCGCACTCACCGGCCCCCTGACCGCAGCCGCAGGCGGCATCACCGCAGCAGTCCTCTTCGCCACCCTGGCAGCAACGGTGTTCCCCTCGAAGGAAAAGTGACAATCAATTGACAGGTGATACTGAACTCCCATAGAAACCTTTAATCTGTTCCGGCAGGAATTGTGCCATACATCGNNCTCGTCTGGCGCAATTCCTACTCGGAACATTTTTCAATCTTTCTATGGGAGTTCAGTATGACAATTGAGAATTGACAATTGGAGGTATCCCTTCGGGATGAAATATACCTCCGATTGTCAACTGCCACCTGTCATTTGTCAATTCTTAATTGCGCTTGCAATCCTCCTCTGCTTCGGGTATAATAGGCCCAAACAAGGGGGGATTTTCGTGCAGCGAATCTTATTGGTGGAGGACGACCCGGCCATTGCCCGGTCCATGGTGGAGTTTTTGCAGAGCGAGGGCTTCTCCCTCCAAACCGCTACAGGACAGCGGGAGGCGGAGGGGCTGTTGGGTCCCGGGGCCTTTGACCTGCTCTTATTGGACGTCTCCCTGGCAAACGGCAGCGGCTATGGCGTCTGCGCCAGCGCCAAGCAGTACGGACTGCCGGTGATCTTCGTCACCGCCTCCGGGGACGAGAGCTCCGTGGTGGCTGGCCTGGACATGGGGGCCGACGACTATATTGCCAAGCCCTTCCGGCCCCGGGAGCTGGTCTCCCGGGTGCGCAGCGTTCTGCGGCGCTGCGGCAGTCAGAGCGTGGTCACCCTGGGAAATCTCCGGGTGGACACGGACAAGGCCGCAGTCACCAAAAACGGCCAGGAGATCTCCCTCTCGGCGCTGGAATACCGCATTCTTCTGGTCTTTCTCTCCAACCGGGGCCGGGTTCTGACCCGGGACCGTCTGTTGGAGGAGATTTGGGACGTGGCGGGAGATTATGTCAACGACAACACTTTGACCGTTTACATCAAACGCCTGCGTGAGAAGTTAGAAGAGGACCCCCAGGAGCCCAAGCTCTTCAAAACCGTCCGGGGCATCGGATACCGGATGGACGAGTAACAGGTGCAATGCAGAAGCAAGGATAGAGCAATGAAAGACCTAAAAAACCCGGAATTGAGACGGGAATTGATTACATATTTTCTGTTGGCCCTCCTCTTCGGCGGGCTGGGGCTCCTGTTCCCTGCTGCGGCGTTGCCTTTGGGAATTGGGGCTTCTTTGGTCGGCGGCGGCCTGCACTGGGCCTTTCAGCACCGACGTTATCGGGACCTCGCCGCTCTGAGCGACTCCATCGACCAGATTCTCCACGGGCAGGAGCAGATTCTGGAGGACAGCGCAGAGGGCGAATTAGCAATTCTGCGCAGCGAAATTCGCAAAATGACCATCCGGCTCCGGGAGTCCTCGGACCTGCTGCAAAAGGACAAGCAGAACCTCTCGCAAGCCCTGGCGGATATCTCCCACCAGCTCCGCACGCCCCTGACCTCCATGAACCTGACGGTCTCCCTGCTGTCCAAGGCCGACGAAGGCAGTCAGAGGCTTCGGCTGACCCGGGAGCTGAAACGCTCCCTGGAGCGGATCGACTGGCTGGTGGAAACCCTGCTGAAGCTCTCCAAGCTGGATGCGGGGGTGATATGCTTTGAGCTGGAGACGGTGACGGCGGCAGCCCTGACCGAGCTGGCGGTCCGCAATCTTCGCATTCCCATGGAGCTGCGGGAGCAAACCCTGGCGCTTCGGCTTTCCGACGCGGCGCTGAGGGTGGACCCGGCCTGGACCGCTGAAGCCCTGGGCAACATTCTGAAAAACTGTGTGGAACACACCCCCCAGGGGGGCGTTCTCACCGTCACTGCCCGGCAGACGCCCATCTATACAGAGCTGGTTGTGACAGATACCGGTCCCGGCATCGACCCGGCAGACCTGCCCCGGCTTTTTGAACGCTTCTATCGGGGCAAGGACGCGGGCGAGCACAGCGTTGGCATCGGCCTGGCCCTGGCCCGGCAGATCATCGCAGCACAAAACGGCACCGTCCAGGCCGCCAACAACCCCGGCGGCGGCGCAAGATTCACCCTGCGGTTCTATGTAGGAACGGTGTGAAAATGCAGAATGCAAAATGCAAAATGCAAAATGCAAAATAATAGGACGGGAGTACGGATTCTTCGCTTCGCTCAGACTGACATGCGGGTTATTATTTTCCGTTTTGCAGATAGCAATCTGCAAAACACCGACAATTGTCAACTGTCACCTGTCCCCTGTCAATTGTCAATTCCCCCAGAATGGAGGACGCGGATTCTTCACTCCGTTCAGATCGACAAACACAGTTCCATCCAATCGCTCGGCAGGATCGGCCTGCCGGGCGATTGTTTGCTTCGCAAACGCGGACGGCAATGTACCGTCCCTACAAACGGGTTTCCTTGTATATGAGGGTTTTTGTGCGCAAAATGACACAATACTTATCAAACAGTCACCCAACTGTCACATTGGCATGTTAGAATAATGCCATCAAAAACGAGCCCCTCCGCAAACGTGGTCGGCGGATTGCCAACACTACAGGCTCTGAACCATCCTGTCACTGCGNNTCCTGTCACTGCGGCAGGCTTTTATAGGAAAGGATGACACACATGGAAATCTTAAAGGTCGAACATTTATCCAAATATTACGGCAGCGGGGAAAACCTCGTCAAGGCAGTGGACGATATTTCCTTCTCCGTGGAGAAGGGCGAATTCTTAGCCATCATCGGGCCCTCCGGCTCCGGCAAGTCCACCCTGCTGCACATCTTAGGCGGCGTGGACCGACCCACGTCCGGCAAGGTCTTTGTGGACGGCAAGGACGTCTACGCTCAGGACGACGAGGCGCTGGCGGTCTTCCGCCGCCGCCAGGTGGGGCTGATCTATCAGTTTTACAATCTGATCCCCGTGCTCACTGCCGAGGAAAACATGACCCTTCCCGTGCTGCTGGACGGGCGGCAGGTAAACAAGGAACGACTGGAAGAGCTGCTGGATATTCTGGGCCTCAAGGACCGCCGGAAGAACCTGCCCAACCAGCTCTCCGGCGGCCAGCAGCAGCGAGTCTCCATCGGCCGAGCCCTGATGAACGCCCCGGCGGTGGTGCTGGCGGACGAGCCCACCGGCAACCTGGACTCCAAGAACAGCCAGGAGATCGTAGAGCTGCTGAAGCTCTCCAACAAGCGCTACGGCCAGACCTTGATTGTAATTACCCACGATGAATCCATTGCCCTCCAGGCAGACCGGATCATCGCCATCGAGGACGGCAAAATCGTCCGGGACGAGAGGGTGAAGGCATGAGTACAGAGCTGATTGAATCCGCCTGCTATGGTCTCTGTGTTCGCTACGGCACGCTCCGTACGGATGAGGATGCAGCATCTGACTCGCAACAGGATGAGGCAAATTGCAAAACAAGCAAACAGTTGCGGATTACTTCTTTCCTACTACCTATTACTTCTTTCTTGAGGAATGTGTAACATGAATATCTTAACACACTACACCCGCCGCTGCCTGAAACAAAACCGGGTGCGGACCCTGGTGACCATCGTGGGCATTATTCTTTCCGTGGCCCTGTTCACAGCCGTGGCCGAGGGCGCGTACTCTGGGCAGCAATATCTGATGAACGTAGCCATTGCCAATGAGGGCGGCTATTACGGCATGTTCGACGAAATCAGTGACGCGGAGCTGGCCGATCTCCGATCCCAAAAGGAGGTAGATCAAATCGCCACTCTGGATGGAATCGGCTGGGCCCAGGTGGCAAGCGAATCCCGCGGTTGTCCCTATCTCCGCATTCGCTCCATGTCCGATACCTTTACAGACATGGTCCCCGTTGAGCTTCTGGAGGGGCGGATGCCTCAAAACGACCGGGAGCTGCTGATTTCCGACCGGGCCGCCCCCTGCACCGGCGCGGACCTGGCCGTGGGCCAAACCCTGACTCTCTCGGTGGGCCAGCGGGTGGAGAAGAACGGCAACCCCCTGGGGGAGCACGAGTGGTCACTTGATGAAGACGGGCAGCTTGCCGACGCCTTCGAAGACACCTGGACCATCGTTGGCATGTACCATCGGTTCAACCGCGACATTGAAAGCTATGAAATGCCCGGCACCCTGGCGCTGACTGTCGGCGGGACCGGCACGGATCACAAGGCCTTTTTCACCCTGGACAACATCCGCAACACCCTGGATTTTTTGGCCGAGCACAACTACGGAAGCTTCAATTGTTTCAACGACGACCTGCTGCTCTACGCCGGCATCTCCGAGAACGGACGGCTGGAGTCCGTTTTCTCCAACCTGGTGGCCATTCTCTTTGGGCTGATTTTCCTGGGCTCCGTGGCCCTGATCTACAACTCCTTCTCCATCTCCGTCTCTGAGCGGACCAAGCAGTTCGGTCTGCTGAAATCCATCGGCGCCACCAACCGGCAAATTCGCCGGACCGTTCTAATGGAGGCTCTGCTGCTGTGCCTGATCGGCATTCCCCTGGGTCTGCTGGTAGGCTGCGGCGGCATCGGCCTGACCCTGCGGCTTTTGCAGCCCGCCTTTTCCAGGATGATCAGCAACAACAGCAGCGCGGACCAAGTAACCATCCGGCTGGTCCTTCACGCCCCGTCCCTGCTGCTGGCCGGAGGAATCGGCCTGTTTACTGCCCTGGTCTCCGCCTGGATTCCGTCGAAACGGGCCACCCGCCTCTCCCCCATCTCCGCCATTCGCCAGAGTGCCGACGTGAAGGTGCGGCCCAGGGAGGTCAAGGTCTCCCCACTCACCGGCAAGATCTTCGGTTTCTCCGGCACCCTGGCCGCCAAGAACTTCAAGCGCAGCCGCAAGCAGTACCGTTCCACGGTGATTTCCCTCTTTATGAGCATTGTCCTCTTCGTCTCCGCCTTCAGCTTTGCGGACTACCTGCGGAAGGACGTGGCGGAAAACGTGGAAGACTTTGTGCCCGATCTGATCGTCTATCAGAAAGATGAGAGTTCCGAAGCCATGATGCACCCTGCTGACTCCCTGGAACAGTTGGTGGGTTCCGGAAACGAAGCGGAAAATTCCATTCTGGACCAGGCTGCGTCCCTGACAGAGCAGCTGCGTTCCGCAAACCATGTAGAAGACGCCATGTGGGGGCTTATCCATTCAGCGCAGCTCAAATGTCCCGCCTCTGCCATGAGTCAGGCGGTGAAGGGCACGGAATTGCGAAGCGACAGTGCGTTCTATTATTTATCCCCTACCTTCTTTTTCCTGCCGGAAGAGGACTATCGCGCTCTATGCGCCAAAGCTGGGGTTGACCCGGAAACCCGTCAGGCCGTGGCCTACGCCAACCAACACCTTATGACCTCCTACAGTGACGGCAGCAGAACCTATCAGATTCTGCCCGTGTTCCGCGACGATGCCATTCCCCTGACCTTGAACCTGGACGTGGTCCGACCCCGGGAAGGCATGGTCTACATTGAACCGAAATACGATGATTCGAACGCCCCCTATGGGATGGAGGATGAAAGCAAGCTTCTGGGCTACAGTTTTGTACCCGAGGAAGCCCTGGAACGGGGCTTTGGCGATGCGGATTACGTTCTGATTCCCCCGGAGGAGGCAGGCGAGCGGACGGAGCTGGTCATCGGCGGGCTGCTCAAGGAGAGGCCCCTGGCCTCCGGACAACAGGAGCTGACCATCTATCTTCCCCTTTCCGGTGCGGAGAAGCTGTGGCAGGCTGCCCTTCCCTTCGGTCAAAGCACCAAATCGGCAATCTTCATGAAAGCCCCGGAGCACGAGGCCGCAAAAGCCGAAGTAGACGAGGTCCTGCAGGTGCAGGAGTTGAACAACAGCTATTACGCCCATGATACCCGGGATGGCAAAGAAGATACTCTGGCCTTTCTGCTGGTGCTGAACGTCTTCACCTTTGGCTTTATCACCCTGATCTCCCTCATCGCTGCAGCTAACGTCTTTAACACGATCTCCACCAACGTAGCCCTGCGGCGGCGGGAATTCGCCACGCTGAAGTCCGTCGGCATGGGCAACAAGGCCTTTGGCCGCATGATGCGCTTCGAGTGTCTGCTCTATGGCACCAAGGCCCTGCTCTGGGGAATCCCCGTGTCTGCGGGCATTAGCTTGCTGATCTGGAAGGCCGTCAGCAGTGCCTTCCTTGGCCCCTACCGCATGCCCTGGCTGGCCATCGCCATTGCCGCCGGTTCGGTCTTCCTGGTCGTGTTCGCCACCATGCTCTACGCCACCAGCAAGATCAAAAAGGACAACCCCATCGACGCGATGAAGCAGGAAACACTGTAATTCGGGGTACGGATTCTTCGCTCCGCTCAGAATGACAAACGGGGTACGGACCGACGGTCCGTACCCCGAACTTTTTTGATGTTTTCAAATGGCAATTTGATACTGAACTCCCATAGAAAGATTGAAAAATGGTCCGAGCAGAAATTGCGCCAGACGANNACAACGAAGTATGGCACCATTTCTGCCGGAGCAGATTAAAGGTTTCTATGGGAGTTCAGTATGAATACACCTCAATTTTTCATTTTGCATTCTGTATTTTGCATTTTTACTCCGCCAGCTCCAGGCCGGTCAGGTAGCGGTAGAGGTAGGTGACCACATAGCCGCGGGTGCAGGGGGTCTTGGCGTTGAATTTGCCGTTTTCGCCGTGCTCCAGGCCCTTTTCGTAGGCCCAGATGGCTCCGTCGTAGTACCAGTGCTTGGGCTTCACGTCGCTGTAGGGGTTGGAAATGTGGTATTTAGGCCGATTCATGGCCGCGTAGAGGAACTGCAAAATCTCACTGCGGGAGCAGGTGTTATTGGGGCTGAAATGGGTGGCGTCCGTGCCTGCGGTGATGTGATTCTCCACGGCCCACAAAACCGCGTCGTAGAACCAGTGCTTCTTCTTCACGTCTTTGAAAGTGCTCTGCTCCGTGCTGTGCGCGGGACGGCCCTCCGCCGCCCAGAAGAAGACCATGGCATCGCAGCGCTGAACGGTCTGATTGGGGGAGAAATGGGTCTCGTCGGTGCCGCCGGTGACCTTTGCGGATACCGCCCACATGACGGGCATAAAGAAGAAATCCTTCTCCTTCACGTCTACAAAGGGGTTGTTTATCGCAACGGGGACAAACAGGAAGCCGTTCTCCTGTGCATAGGCCTGGGCTACAGAATTCTTGGCCCCATAGACGGTGAAGTTTTCAACTTTCTCTTGGTAATCAACGTAACCAAAGGCGGCTTCGTTGACGAGGCTTACCGACATGGGGATCGTCACAGAGGTCAGCAGCGGGCAATTACAAAAAGCGTAAAACTCGATGCTGATCACGCCTTCCGGAATGGTTACTTCAGTCAAGCCGGTGCAGTCCCGGAAGGCGGAGTCGCAGATTCGCCTCAAGCCTTCCGGGAAGCTGAGGCGCGTCAGACCGGAACAGCCGGCAAACGCGTATCCACCAATTTGCTTCAGCCCCTGCGGGAAAGAGATGTCGGTCAGAGCGGTGCATCCGCAAAATGCAAAGAAGTCAATGGTTTGCAGGCTGTCAGGGAGCGTTACGGTACTGAGGCCGGTGCACCCGCTGAACGTGGCGCTGCTAATAACGGTCAGGCCCTCCGGAAGGGCAATCTCGGTCAAGCTGCTGCAATTGGTGAACGCGGAGGAGATCTCCTTCAGACCCTGCGGGAGGCTCACACGGGCCAGGCCGGTACAGTCCAAAAAGGCACAGCAGCCAATCGTTTCCACACCGATAGGAACGTCGATTTCCGTCAGAGCCGAGCAGCCGCTGAATGCATAGTCTCCAACGCTTGTGATGCCCTCCGGCAGGACGACTGCGGTGATGATCTCACGATGGCTGGTCCAAGGGCAAAACTTCTCGGGAAAATCCTCCATTGCGCCGCTGCCCTTGATGGTCAGAACGCCGGTTTCCTTGTCAAAGGTCCAGGTGAGATTGTCCCCCGCCGCGCCGCAGGAACCGGAATAAGGAACACTCTCCGGCGTCGGGACAAAGTTGAATTCATTCTCGATCGCATAGCGCATTGCCTCGGAATCCCATACGCCGCAGATGGTGAAGTCCTCCACCCTTCCGGAGCTATTACTGTAGTAATAGCCGAATGCATACGGGTCGATCGCGGTCACGGACGCGGGAATGGTTACGGAGGTCATGCGCGGGCAGTTCAAGAATGCGTAATATCCAATGCTCGTCAACCCCTCCGGAAGGGTAAGGGTTTCCAGCGCGGTGCAGTATCGGAATGCATAGTTGCCGATGCTCTCCAGGCCCTCATAAAGGGTGATGCTTTTCAGGGCGGTATTATTGGTGAGTACCTCCTCGCCGATCCGCTTCAGGCTTCTCGGGAAGGTGATGCTCTGCAGGTTGGTGCAGTTGCTGAAAACTAAGCCCAGCTCTTCTACGCCCTCGGGAACGACAATACCGGTCAGAGCGGAGCAGCCTGCAAAGGCGCCGTCCCCGATGGCTGTCATTTGCGCCGGAAGGGTGATGCTTTCCATGCTTGTGCAGCCCTCAAACGCATTGGCGCCTATAGTTGTTACAGCCTCGGGAACGACAAGATTCTGCAGGCTGGTGCAGTTTTCAAACGCCCCTTCCTCGATCGCAGTCAGACTTTCCGGGAGGGAAACGTCGGTCAGCTTGGTGCAGCCGGAAAACAGCATCATTTTAAGCTTCGTGATGCCTTCGGGAAGAACAGCGCTTGTAAGACCGGTGCAATCGTGGAACGCACCTTCCCCGACGGACGTTACACCGTCCGGAACGATCACGCCGGTCAGAGCTGTGCATTCATAGAACGCATAATAGCCGATTTCGGTCAGGCTTTCGGGGAAAACGATGCCGGTCAAAGCGGGACAGGCGCGAAACGCGTCATGCGCAATGGCAGTCAGACCCGCCGGGAGATTGACGCTTTTTAGGTTGGCGCAGTCGAAAAATGCCCAGCCGCCAATGACAGTCAAGCCCTCCGGCAGCACGACCTCGAGAATGCTCTCCCGGTAATCGAACCAGGGCGGGCAAAGACCGGGGCCGATGTCGTAAATATAATTCCAAGGGTCATATTCCGCCATTGCGCCGCTGCCTTCGATGGTCAGCACGCCGGTATCCTCGTCAAAGGTCCAGATGAGGTTGTCGCCGTCTACGCCGCATTCTCCGGTAATGGGCTCCTTGGGCAGGGCGGGATCAAACGTAAATCCATTTGCTTCCGCATAGCTCTCCGCGGCAGTTCCCGGAGCACCGACAATTGTAAATGCTTCCTCTTTTACGATTTCTCCCTCGGGTGTCACGTCATAACCAAACGCATAGGAACCGATCTCGTTCACCGTCGTCGGAATTGTAATGGAGGTCATGGCATTGCAGGAAATGAACGCGTAATCGTCAATTTTCTTCAAGCCTCGGTTCAATGCAACGCTGGAAAGGCTGCTGCACTCTTGAAAAGCGCCGTTTTCAATTCTTACCAGGCTGTCCGGGAATGAAAGACTCGTCAATTCGGTGAAGGACGAAAATGCGCCGAAGCAGATCGCCGTCAGGCCTTCCGGGAAAGAGATCGCAGTAACGGAAGTCCTGTAAGCTCCCCACTCCGGATCAGGCCCCCACATTTCGCCGCTGCCCTCAATGGTCAGCAGACCGGTGGAGGTGTCCAGGGTCCAGGTCAGATCCATCCCGCAGGTGCCGGAAACAATCGTGAGGTCGCCGGAAAGAGAGACAAACGTAAAGCCGTTGCTTTCCGCGTAGTCCTGAGCAGCCGTATCCGGATAGCCGTAGATTGTGAAATTGTTCACAGGCGTGGGGGCTCCTGTGTTGGGGTCATAGCAGTACCCAAACGCCATGCTGTCAATGCTCGTCACGCTGGCAGGGATCGTTACGCTTTTCAGCGCGGCGCAGCCGCTGAACGCCGCCCAGTCGATCAAGGTCACGCCCTCCGGGACGTCCAGCTTGGTCAAGCCGACGCAGTCCGCAAAGGCGTATGCGCCGATGCTTGTGATCCCGCTCGGAAAGCTGATATTCTTTATGGAGCCGCAATACGTACTCCAAGGCGCGGGATTATCAGAATAGGGATCGTAGAAATCCATTTCGCCGCTGCCGGAGATTTTCAGCAGACCGGTGGCGGTGTCCAAGGTCCAGGTCAGATGACTTCCGCAGGAGCCGGAGACCGTCTGTGCATGGGCTGTCAGGCTCGCCTGCGGCAGCAGGGAAAGGACCAGCACCAAACACAGCGCGAATGCTGTCAGTCGGGATCGTGTTTTCATGTCTTGTTCTCCTTTTGCTGTTTTCGTTATTGAATCATTCAGCTTTCTATAAATCGAAAGCCGTTTTCTTCCGCATAGCTCTGGGCGGCGGAGCCCGCTGCGCCGTAGATGGTGAAGTCACGAATCTTTGACCGGTATGGAGACATTATATATCCAAAGGCTTCATCTCCAATCGAAGTCACCGACGCCGGGATCGTCACCGAGGTCAGCGCGGGACAGTCTGCAAAGGCAGACGACCCAATGGTTTCCAGCGTTTCCGGCAAAACCACCTGCGTCAAGCCGGTGCAGCCCCGAAACGCCCAGCTTCCGATCTCCTTCAACCCGGCAGGGAAGCTGACGTCGGTCAGTCGCGTGCAATACAAAAACGCGTCATTGCCTATGGTTTGTAAGGTATCCGGAAAGCTGACTTTGGTCAGTTGATCGCATCTTTTGAACGCATCCCACCCGATTCTTTCCACCCCATCCGGAATGACGATCTCTGTCAAGCCGGTGCCCTGGAACGATGCGGCGTCAATCACTCTCAGGCTGTTGGGCAGGGAAATGTCTGTAAGATTGCAGCAGCCGCTGAAAATTCCGACTCCGGTGCTTTGACAGCCATCCGGAATGGCTGCGCTTGTCAGACTGTCACAGTCACAAAAGGTGCTGTCTACCAGGGGCACCAGGCTGGCGGGCAGCGTAAAACCGGTCAAGCCGTCACAATCACTGAACGCATCCCACCCAAGCCTTGTCAGACTCTCCGGGAGAACAACCCTTGTCAGGCCATTGCAGCCCCGAAACGCATAGCTTCCGATCTCCTTCAACCCGGCAGGGAAGCTGACGTCGGTCAGTCGCGTGCAATCCCAAAACGCGCAATCGTCTATGGTTTGTAAGGTATCCGGAAAGCTGACTTTGGTCAGTTGATCGCATCCTGAAAACGCGCCGACACCGATGCTTGTCAGCCCATCCGGAAGAGAGACCTGGGTAACGCGATCCCGGTAGGGCAGCCAGCAGGAATCGCCCCAAAATCCATTCATCACACCTCCGCCTTCGATGCTCAGCAGGCCGGTATCCCCATCCAGCGTCCAGGTCAGATTCTTCCCGCAGCTTCCTGATGCCAGATACACGTGGGCCTCCGGCGGCTCCGTGGACTCGGACTCGGGGGGCCCCGGCTCCGCGGGCTTCGGCTCCGCGGGCTTCGGCTCCGCGGGTGTTGGCTCCGCGGGTGTTGGCTCTGCGGGCCCCGGCTCCGCAGGCGCTGGCTCCGCGGGCGCTGGCTCTGCGGGCCCCGGCTCCGTGGGCGCTGGCTCCGTGGGTTTCGGCTCTGTGGGCTTGGGCTCTGTGGGCTTGGGCTCCGTAGGTTGGGGCTCCGTAGGTTGGGGCTCCGTAGGTTGGGGCTCCGTCGTGACCGGTTCGGAAATCAAGTCCTCGCCGGTATCCTCCTGCGGGGCCGTAACGGCGATTGTCTCCTCTCTGGTGTGGGGCGGCGCGGTGGGGATCACGCGCAGCTCCTCCGGTGCCTCCGTCGTCTGGATTTCAGACTCGCTTCGATGGGTTTCCAGCCAGCGGTAACCCATTGCGCCGCCGCCGATGACCCCGGCCACGATCACACCCAGGACCAGCCTGCCCGCCACGGTCTCGAAGAAGCTTCGGCCCACGTGGATGGCCACGGCCTTCGCCCCGGACCCGGCGGCTGCGGCAACAGCCTTTGCTCCCGCGGAAACCCCGGCCTTTTCCAGCGTTTTTGTCAGAACGAACCCGTCTGCCTCTGCAGTGGGGCTCAGCCGCTTCATCAGGGCCACCAGGAAGGGCAAGGGGGACAGGCCGTAGAGCTGAATTCCCTTCTGTTCCAAGCGGCGAACGGCCTGTTCGATCTTCTTCCGGCCTCTGGCAAGCTGGGTCTTTACCGTTCCGGCGTTGACGCCCAGGGCTTCCGCGATTTCATGGACGGGCATTTGCTCGTAATAGTACATCCCCACAGCGGCCCGCTGCCCTGGGGAGAGCCCATCCAGAATCTCGTTGACCAGGGCGGTAGTCTCCTTGCGGTCCAGGCTCATTTCCGGGGAAATCTCCGGCGAGGGGTCCGCCTGCTCCGGCAGGCCGCCGCCCTCGTCCGTTTCCAGCTCTGAGAACAGCACCGGCGTATTTTTCCGCAGGGCGGACCGGGCCTGATTCACCGCGATAGCCCGAAGCCAGGAGCGAAGCTTGGCCGGGTCCTCCAGCTTATCCAGGTGGGTAAAGGCATAGACGAAGGTATCCTGCTGGATATCCAGGGCCATCTGCTCACTTTGCAGAACCGCCCGGGCCGAACGGTAGACCTCCTGATTGGTGGCCTCATACAGCTCTGTAAAGGCCTGCTGGTCACCGGCTCGGGCCGCGGCAATCAGCCCGGGCAGCTTCTCCTCCAAGCTTTCATTCGTCTTTCTATGATTCATGGACGCTTCCTCCTGCGTGAATGTGAATTGCTCCTGTTTCTTGGCTCCGAGGCGGTTTTTCCTTTCGTACCCGCCCCAATATNNCCCGCCCCAATATGGCGGATAGCTGCCGTTGCGATTCCTCCTGTGGAAGCCAATAATGGTCGATCAGTTTTCGATAGCAGACCGCAAATTCCGCTTCATCCATCGCGGCGCACCTCCGTTTCGCAAGCTCCGGCGGCCAGTTCCTTCTCCGCTGCATTTCGCTTTCTGCCTATTAGTCGTTTTGAGCCGGAAAACGGTTGACAGTTTTTCGAAATCTTTTTATTTTTTTATCGCAAACCTTTCACGCTGAAAGGAAGCGNNGCTGAAAGGAAGCGCCCGCCTCGCGGCGGGCGCTTTGGGCTGAAACGGTTATTGCTGGACCGGCGTGCCGCATTCCAGGCAGAAGCGGTAACCGGGCTCCAGGGGGGTGCCGCAGTTGGCGCAGAACTTCCGGCCGCCCTGCTCAGGCGCAGGCACCGGCGCGGGAATCGGTTCCGGCACGACCGGGTCTTCCAACGTCGGCGCAGGCTCCGGGGCGGGTGCGGGCTCGCCGGGTGCTTCGGGTGCGGGCCCGGCAGCAGGCTCCGGCACAGGTGTGGCAGACTGAACCTCCGGCGCGGCGTTGAACGCCGGGTCGGACTGGAATGCCGGGGACTGGCTCAAGCTGGGCTGCTGGAACACAGGCTCCGGAATGGGAGAATAGGCGGGTGCGGGCACAGGCTCCGGAATGGGAGAATAGGCGGGTGCGGGCACAGGCTCCGGGGCGGGAGCATAAGAAGGCGCGGGCGTCGGCTCCGGAGCGGGGACGTAGGAAGGCGCGGGAGGTGCATAGGCCGGGGCCGGAGCGGCCTCCGGGAGTCTGGTGCCGCAGAGGTTGCAGAACCTGGTCCCCGGCGCGCAGGCATTGCCGCAGTTGGGACAGATGGGAGCGCCCGGTGCGGCAGGCGGAGCAGGCGGCGTCTGGACCGGCATTCTGGTCCCGCAATGGCTGCAGAAGGCGGCAGCGATATCCACCTCAGCCTTGCAGTTGGGGCAGATGGCAATGCCCCGCAGCACGTTGATCTGATCCTTATAGGCGCTGGCCCGCTGCATCGCATCCAGAACCGCCTGGATGTTGGCCCTTTGAGATTCCTCCGGATCATTCCGGTGTGTGGCAAAATAGGTCTGGCCCATTTGCTGGAACGCAAAATTAATATTCTGCTCCTCAGTGGCTATGGCCTTCGTCAGACGGTTGATTTCCGCCCGGTTGACACGATAATCGTTACTCATACGCTGGCTCCTCTCTGTTTTTCTCTGGATTCATTATAAGAGGAATAAAATCGAAAGTCAATCGGTTTTGCAACATTTTATGGGATTATATCCGTACTGGAATTTTTCCGGAGAATGTGCTACAATATAGTGCAAACTTTGAAACGGAGGAATCGACATGATCGACAAAGAACTATCTGAGCTGCGGCGGCGCTTTCGGGCGGACCGCACGGCCATTACCCATATCTACGGCTGCTACGTCAGCCCCCTGGGGGAGATTCTGGCGGAGTTTGACGAATCTCTGACCCTGCTTCCCGTGGCAGAACAGGAAAAATACCTGGATCTGCTTCGGAAGGGCGTCTCCGGGACCCTGGGCCGAACCCTCTCCGAGTTGAGCTTCACTACGGCCCAGGTCCAAAGCGGCGAGGAGCACGGCCTTTTGATGAAGCTGCTGGGGGAAAAGCTGAACCAGGCCGAAACCCGGCACACCCTGTTTGAAAAGATCTCCGGCAGTCTGCATCTGCCGGAAACCGGCTTTTTGATCCTGCTGGCAACGGACGTCTACGACGTCCCCTTCCGGGGCAAGGACGGCAGCCTCAACGCGGATTCCGGCGACACCCAGTTTTCCTATCTGGTGTGCGCTGTCTGCCCTGTAAAGGAGACGAAACCGGTCCTGCGCTATGACCCGGCGGAGAAGAGTTTCCACGGGCGGGGCGTGGACTGCGTGGCGGGCAACCCGGAGCTGGGCTTCCTCTTCCCTGCCTTTGACGACCGGGCCACCAACCTCTACGGCGCTCTGCTCTACAACCGCTCCAAGGAGAACAGCTACGAGGACTTCATCGAGGCCGTCTTCCACACCCGGCCCCCCATGGCGGTTGGGGTCCAGAAGGACACCTTCCGGGAGGTCCTGGTGGATGCTCTGGACGAGGAATGCAGCCCCGAGGTGGTCCAGACGGTCCACACCCAGCTTCGGGAGATGGCCGCCGTCCACAAGGAGGCTCACGTACCGGAACCCCTGACAGTCTCCCGGGAGGAATTGAGCGAGGTTCTGGAGCACACCGGCATCTCCGAGCCCAAGATGGCTGCCTTCCGGGTCAAGTATGAAGAGGCCTTCGGCGTGGACGCCTCCATGCCCCCGCAGAACCTCATCAACACCGCCCAACTGGAATACAAGACGCCGGACGTGGTCATCAAGGTGAACCCGGACCGGCAGGATCTGATCCAGGTCCGGGAGTTGGGCGGCGTGCGCTGCGTGGTCATCGCCGCCGACGAAGGCATTGAGATCAACGGGGTCAACGTTGTATAAAGCCCGTGAAAAAGACGCGCCGCGGCGCGTCTTTTTGGTTCGTGTTATGTCAACTCTTTCTGGGCCACGACGACGGTATAGCCGTCGGTGTCGTAGGTCACGCCTGTCTCGGTGAAGCCGTTCTTCTTCCAGAAGTGCGCCGACTGGGGGTTGGTCTTGACCCAGCCCAGGCGGACGGACCGGAAGCCCTGCTGCCGCAGGGCCTCGCAGAGCTCGGAGACCAGAGCCGAACCCACGCCCCGCCCCTGCACGGCAGCATCCAGCATGAAGAAGCCCCAGAAGGCGATCTCCGGCTGGGGGAAGCCCGTGATCAGGTCCAGCACCGCCACCAGCGCTTCCCCCTCATAGAAGCCCAGGAAATGCTTGTCCTCCATGGTCTTTCGGGGCGGCAGGGCCTTCATGGCTTTCCGAGCGGTCTCTGCAGTCGGAGGCGGCGGGCAGTGCTGATAGAACAGCGGGTTGCCCCGGAAGAGCGCCAGCATTTCCGGGATATCCGCCTCCGTCAAGAGGCGGACGGTATAGCGTTGAGACAAGACAGTGTAATTCACGGTTTTTCTCCTTTCTTTCTCTCACCGGAGCCGCAATAGCGCATTCCGTAACGGTCGGGAATTCGCTTTCCATTCAGCGCGCAGACAGCCTCATTCTGGAAGCGTTCGAAGTCGCAGGCCGCGTGGAGGGCCAGAGAGGCGGTGTTATCCCGGCGAACTGTATCCGTCAGGATAAAAGGCCCCTCCGCTCCCAGGTCCTGGAAAATCAGCCGGAACAGGTGCTTGGCGTATCCCCTTCTGCGGCAGTCCGGCGCGGTAGCCAGCGCCTCCGCATGCCAGGCCCCCGGCTGTTCCGGAACCGGGAAAAGCCGGACAGCACTGACCCATTGGTCTCCGTCTGCCAGGACGTAATAGCGTCTGCCCGGCTGGGCAAAGAAATCCGTCTGAAAATACTCGTAAAACTTTTCCTCCACGCCCCGCAGGCCGCGTTCCAGGTCCGTTTCATCGGGGAAGAAGTAAGGAATGGTCTGGATATTTCCCTCCCGGTAGACCTGCATCAGCTTTGGAAAGTCCATCTCCTCCAAGCTTTCAAACCGCAGCAGTTCCATTTCGGTCCCCTCTTTTCGTTTGTAATGCTTTCACCTGATTATACTATACCGTTCCCAGCCGCGCAAGTCCCCAATTGGAAACAGTTTTTTAGAATTCTGTTTTACAAACGCCGCTGTCTGTGGTATAATCTCTGCGGATAATTGCTTCAGGAGGCATAACCGATATGGTAGAATTTGATTATAAAACCGTGGACGACGGCACCCNNCCGTGGCGGATGGGCTGCCGGTGACGGTGATTGGCGACGGTCTGTTCAGCGGCCACCCGGAACTCACTGAGGTCCGGCTGCCGGAGAGCATCACCGACCTGGGCGAATTCGTCTTCGACGGCTGCGAGAACCTGCGGAAGCTCCAACTGCCCGCCGGGCTGGAACGATTCTGGGGCTACACCTTCGTCCGCTGCGGGCTGGAAGAGATCACCATCCCCGACGGCGTCCGCTCCATTCCCCCCTTCTGCTTCAAGGACTGCAAAAACCTGGTTCGGATAGAATGCGGCAAAGGCATGAAAACCATCCACGCTTGGGCCTTCGCGGGCTGTGATCAGCTTTCGGCCCTGGGCATCGGTCCCACGGTCAAGGTTCACCCCCAGGCCTTTGAGTCAAAGGAATTGAATACCTGATTAAGGTTAGGCGCAGATATTGCGACGAAAACAGGCGAGTCCGCAAGGGTCCCGCCTGTTTTCGTCGCTCTATGCATTTTTTGCAGGTTATACTGAACTCCCATAGAAAGATTGAAAAATGTTCCGAGCAGGAATTGCGCCAGACGANNGTATTATTGGTAGGCCTCCATGATTGTCCCGGCGTTCCAAAGGCCCTCCATGGTCTCTGCGATATGGGCGTAAGCGGGATAGCGCTTGAAAAATGCAAACGTTTCACAAGCCTGACGGTCAATCTCCTCGCGCCGCAGGCTGTCAGCCTCCTCGCGCCGCATCCATAAGGCGCAAATCAGCTTTTCAATGCAGAGATTCTCTGTTTTTTCGACGTTCTCCATGCGTTTTTCCCCTCGCTGGATGGCTGCGGCAATTTCGTAGTACAGAAAATGCAGGCCGGGGATTTTGGCCAGGTAAAACTCGGCCATAGCCTGTTCCCCCATGCCATGATATGTCTCCGCCAAAATCCGCAGCACGTCGATCCGCAGGTCGTCATTCTTCGAGCAGGACAAAATCCGTTCCCCGATTTCGATGATCTCGGCACTGCGGGATTTGTCGGCATTCTGCTCCTGCATATCCTCCAAGATACAGGTCAGCAGCAGATCGTTGTTGGGATATTTCTCCAACGCCCGACGCAAAAAGGCCTCCGAGGCCGCAGGGTCGTTTCCGCCTCTGCCGCTCTCCGCTACCAGCGCTTCCACCGCCGCATCCACTTGGCTTTGGTTAAAATCCAAAAGATTGTCCAGGGAGGTTCCGAAAAAGATGGCCAGCTTGGGTAGGAAGTCAATGTCAGGGCAGGAGGAACCCGTTTCCCATTTGCTGATTGCCTGGGAAGAAATATGCAAGTACTCCGCCAGTTCCTCCTGGGTCACACGCTTCTCTTTTCGCAGTAATCTGATTTTCGCTCCAATATTCATCATGTCTCTCCTTGAATGAATTCTTTGAACCGGTTCGTCTGTATTATAACAGTCCGAACCACAATCGTCTACAGGAAACTGTTCGGGGAAAAATCAACTGATGGTTGTAAACGTAAAAAAATGAGGGAGAGACTTCCTTGTGAAATCTCTCCCTCATGTGGGATAACCTTTTCGTGAGTGGCCGACAAATTGCCGGCGCTACAGGATTAGCCCTCTAACTTCTTTGCCAGTTCCTCCAACGCTGCGCCCATGGCCTCCTCGAAGGTGGGATGGGGGCGGATGAAGCCCAGCATCTGCTTGACGGTGAGGCCGTTGGCCATGGCGGCGGTGAGCTGGGAGATCATATCCGTGGCCCGCTCGCACATGAAGGCCGCGCCGATCAGCTTGCCGGTCTCGGCGTTGGCCACCAGCTTCATGAAGCCCCGCTCGCCCTCCAGGATCATGGTGCGGCCGTTGGCGGACATGAGGCCCTTGGCGGTCTTGACGGGAATGCCCTTGTCCTTGGCCTCGGCCTCGGTGATGCCCACGGTGGCAATCTCAGGCCGGGTGTAGACGCAGCCGGGGACCAGGCTCAGGTCCTGGCCGGGCTTGCGGCCCGCGATCTCGTCCACGCAGGCAAGGCCCTGGGCCGTGGCCACGTGGGCCAGCTGCACGGGAGAGGACACGTCGCCGATGGCGTAGACGCCGGGGATGGAGGTGCGGAAATGCTCGTCCACGTGGAGTCGGCGGCGGTCATAGGCCACCTCCAGACCCTCGGCAAAGAGGTCCTGGCTGTAGGGGGAGCGGCCAATGGCACAGAGAACGGCCTCGGCCTCCACGGCCCCCAGGCTGCCCTTCTGCTCATAGCGGACGGTCAGACCGTTTTCGCTCTTCTCCACGCCCTTGACCATGGCGCCGGTCTGGATGGCGACGCCGCGCTTTTTCAGCAGCATAGCCAGGTTCTGGCCCAGCTCCTTGTCCATGTTGGGCAGCAGGCGGTCCAGGCCCTCCACGATGGTGACGGGGCAGCCCAGGTCGGCGTAGAAGGTGGCCAGCTCGACGCCGATGACGCCGCCGCCGATGATGATGAGGCTCTTGTAGAGGGTCTCCGCGCCGTCCAGCAGCTCGTCGGAGGTCATAGCCAGCTCCAGGCCGGGGATGGGAGGCCGGGCGGGCACGGAGCCGGTGGCAGCCAGGATGTTCTTGCACTCGTATTCAGTCTCCCCCTCGGCGTTGGTCACCTTGACCTTGCCGGTGCCGAGAATGGTGCCGGTGCCCCGGAGGACGTCCACCTTGGCGGATTTCAGCAGGGACTCCACGCCCCCGCGCAGCTTCTCCACCACGGCCTGCTTCCGGGCAAAGACGGCGGGCAGGTCAAAGCCCACGTTCTCGGTGTGGATGCCGAAGGTCTCGGCCTCCTTGGCCTCGTGGTAGACCTCGGCGGAGTGCAGCAGGGTCTTGGTGGGGATGCAGCCCCGGTTCAGGCAGGTGCCGCCCACGTCCCGGCGCTCCACCAGAGCGGTTTTCAGACCCAGCTTGGCGGCGTGCAGGGCAGCCTCATAGCCGCCGGGGCCCGCGCCAATGACGATCAAGTCGTACTGATTCATAAAGAACTCCTTTTCAAGTGAGAATTGAGGGTTAATACTGAACTCCCATAGAAACCTTTAATCTGCTCCGGCAGAAATGGTGCCATACTTCGT
>LXOW01302394.1_pt1 | contig 23792 bp, 45 predicted proteins | sample 1368591 | NCBI WGS metagenome assembly LXOW01 (sample SAMN04884650, study PRJNA319009) | bovine gut metagenome | isolation source: Cow rumen | host: Bos taurus | place: Italy: Legnaro (PD) | collected 2014-07-09
CTCTAGCACGCCTTTGTGGTGCGGTTCTTATAAGGGTTGGCACTCCAATATGGAAAATGTTTATTTTTGTGGCAACAAAGTTACGCAAGGCTACAAATTTATTTGCAGTGCGAACAAGGCGGTCGGCACGGAAGTCACCGAAAAGACTTTCTACAAAAAACTTCTGCCGAGCTTGGCCGAGAGAGCCGAGAACTTGAAAGACTTGGACAAGTGGCACACCTTTATTGACTTCTGTATGTGCCGTTATGGTGATTTTTCTATCACACGCGAGCCGAGCGGAGCGGTTCACTACTATATCAAGGGGTATTGTGACACGNNACTTGGAGAGACGGACTTCGCAAGGCGACCGAGACCGAAGAAAAGACCATTACCAAGTGGGTCAAGGTCTGCGGTAACTGCAAGCTTGACACGGCTATGGTGAATTGGTCTAAAAGGGTGTGGAGAGAACCCACCGAAGACGAACTGAACGCACTCCCTTAACTCCGCTAGGGGTGGTTCCCAAACCGATGGGAGCCACCCTTTTTGGGGGTGGGAATCCGCTCAGGACTGACTGGACCGGACCGGGTTTCCCCCTACCGAGTATCTACCCTATACAAGAAACGAATCACCCATCACAAAGGAGTTAAGATATGGGAATGGTAACGCTTACTAAGGCTAACAAGAAAACGCTCACCAAGCGTCAGAATATGGTCGCCAAGGCAGCCGAAAAGGCGGCAGCAAAGGCAGCTAAGGCAGCTGCAAAGACGGCTCCCAAGGCCGAACCGCTCAAGGAACCGACCGTGGCCGAACTCAAGGTGTTCGCCGACTTGCTCAAGAGCGGCAAGAAAGCCTATCTGTTCGTCACCCCCAAGGTCACGCTTGAAGGCACCAAGCTTGTCTTGTCTTGGGCGAACGGCACCGCAATGGAGAATCCGATTGAAGCTCTGTGGAGTGTCAAGGCCATCGTCACCAAGTCGCCCACGGTTGAAACGGCTCCGTCCGACGGCTACTACATCAAGACCAAGACTTGCGACGATGGTTCCGTGGTCGTGCATTTCTTCAAGGCACCAGGAAAAACTTCTTTCTGTCATGCCACCCACAATACCACTATGGTTGACAAGGTGAAATGGATTAACGAAGGCAAGCCGTGTGGCTACCGCTACGGATTTGCTTTCAAGGGAGCAAGTTCCCACCGAATCACCACGGGCGAGGCCAAGGAAAGAATTTTGAACCACAAGTATGACGAATGCGATTTGGAAGGCGATGTGCTGATGTTCCAAGAATATTCCGCAGCCGATATGGAATAAATTTTCTTAACTCCACCTAGGGGGAGTGGTGACACTCCCCCTTTNNGAAATGGTCACTACTTTAGTGGTAAACAAGACGAAAATCGTGAACCGAGTCACCGAACTCAAAGAAATACGAGACAAGGTAGTTTCTTTTTACGGAACCGACAAGTATCACTCAATAATTTTTAACCGCCTTACGGACACCATAAATCTTATGATGGGGCAAGTCCAGGATATCAACATAAAGATAGACGAGATACGCACCTCGGCTGGCCTTGAACCGCTCTATAGCGATGTGATACCGCTATACGGCAAGAAGACTGGCTAAGATCGACCGGGCGTCCCCAGCCCGGTTATTCGTCTTATACAAGAAACAACCAAAGGAGTTAAGATGAATACTTACAAGCTTATGACAACAATACTGGGCGACGAAACCGTTGCGTATGATGTATGCCAATATTTGGAAAGCCGCCAGACAATACCCACGGTTGGCGAGCTTACCAAGATTAAAGGTATCGGCGAAGCGACCGCTAACAAGGTTCTCGCGTGCATGGAATTGTCGGCGACCTACATGGTCGGTACCAGCGCGACGACGTTCAATGACCCAGACGATATAGCCAGACGTTTCTGTCACCTCAAATACGAGAATCAAGAACACCTCAGTGTGCTTACCCTTGACTCGGCGAACCATGAAATAGGGTGTCATGAGGTTAGTAAGGGTCTTGCCAACCAAACGCCGTTCCACCCTAGAGAAGTGCTCCGCCATGCCATCATGGATAATGCAATAAGCATTGCGCTTTGCCATAATCACCCAAGCGGAAATATTAGCCCGTCACCAGAAGATATGAGTATTACTAGGGTTTTGGCCGCCGCGTGTCGAATAATGCGAATTAGCCTAATAGACCATGTAATAGTATCAAGAAGCGGTAGTTATTCTATATGCCGTTCAAATCCGGAAATTTTTGAAACTACATTTAACCGTTAATTTAAGGGGTACGCCCCTTTTATTCTATTGCGTTAACGGGTTCACTGGCTGGATCAATCCGGGCATCCCCAGCCCGGTTATTCTTTTTATACAAGAAAAGGAGTTAATATGGTAAAGGTTATCAAAAACACGGCAGACAAGACTAAAAAGCTTCACAAGGCCGAAGTCAACAAAATCGTAAAGCAGTTCAACAGCCGTCTCGTGTTCAATACGAAAGGCTGGGTAGGCAATACGCCAGCTGGGTGCGCCGACAAGTGGGTGGAACTGTATGCGTCCGACTACAATGACGAAGCTCTCAAGGAAGCCATCGGCCAGATTAAGAAAGCTGGCTACTATGTGTGGAAAATCTACGGCTGCTATGGCCGTAACTGTGCGCTCGACACTGTCTACCGTATCACCGAGAGCCGTCTGAAACCGACTCCGGGCTGCACTCTGGTGTAGCCGAACTGGCTGGGGGTAGCCGGGTCTCCCCGGTCCGGCTATCTATCCTATACAAGAAACAACCAACCACTCAAAAGGAGTTAAGACCTATGGCACAGAAACTGCTCACCAAGGCTATCATCAACGCACTCGCCAAAACGCCTTACGGCTCTGAAGACGGCGTCGAACTCGACAACAAGAAGGTAATCGCTCGTTACTTCGGCGGCGCGGCCTTTGTCTGCTATGTCCTCGAAGACGACAGCTTCTTCAAGGAATACAAGACCGACGAGAAGACTGGAAAGACGGTTCCGACCAGTATCGACGAATCGAACATCGACGAAAACATGGTCGTGTATTGCGCCCAGTCGCTCGGCTACGGTCTCGAACTCGGCGGCACCTCCCTCAAGGAACTGTTCGGACTCCGCTTCCCTCCGTACGGACTTCCGCTGGAACGCGACAGCTCGGTGGAACCGTTCAAGAAGACGCTCGGCGAACTCCGCAAAATGAACAACGAGGACTGGATGTAGCCTCCGCCTCGTGGGGTGGGGCGGTTGGGTTGCCGCCTCGCCCATTTTCTTTTCTTTAAAGGAGCTTTTTATGGCACAGATGAAACTTGTCACACAGTTCAAACAAATGTTTTCGCGTTTCTGCAAAGACGGTAAACACGCGGTATTTGGCTATTGGCAGTGCAACCGTGGCGGTTACGACCAGTGGTTTAGTATTTTTTTCAGTCGTCACAATATCGGAACCGTGTGCGAATGCGTGAACGGTGAATGTAATTGGTTCGGAAACATCAAGGAAATCGGAATCACCGAAGCCGAGCTAGAGGAAATCAAGAACTTCATTACCGACCATTACGCACACACCAAGTTCGTCGATAAATGACCTGGACGGTCCGGGCTTCCCCAGCCCGGTTATTCGTCTTATACAAGAAACAACCAATAGGAGATAAATATGAAATTCGTAATATTAACATCAAACGACACTCGCGACTCTCTTTACGAGAACACGCTTTTTGGCACTCGGCTCTATTCTGACGAAAACGGCAACGACCCAGTAGAAGCGGCGTCCGCTACGATTTGGGAGCGTATGCAAAGCGACCTCGAAGCGGCTAACATCTATAAAGTCGAATTGAACGGCGAAACGGTATTCCAAAAGCAAGATGACGAAATGGGCTGGGATAATGTAGATAAAGAACCCATAGACACGCTTAAACTCCGTAAGCACGATGAAATTAAGGCGGTGTATGGCTGTCTGAAGTCCGCTTCCGTAGTTGTTCGTGGCTATGACGACATCTTCTGTGGTATCTTCCACAAGGCGCAAGAACGCACTCCGAACGACGATACCGCCGAAGTCGTCTAGCGGAACTTTCCAGACCGGTCCGGACTTCCCCAGACCGGTTATTTTTTCAATACAAGAAACAAAGGAGACTGAATATGGCTATCGAAAAAGGAACATTTACCTCTGTCTGGTCGGACGGCACCGAAATCACCACGAATTGTGAATTTGACCGTGAAACCAATAAGATTCCTACGGTGGAAAGCTCTAGCGATGACACCGACCACGGAAATCTTGTTAAAGAATATGTTACCGACAAAGACGGCGCGAAGCTTATCGTGTGCGAAAATTGCCATTACCAAATCTTGAGACCAGCCACGGTAATTAACAAGCTTCAGAACGGTCTGTGCGAAAAAGAGAACGGGTTGTGTTGCGACTGCTGTGGCGAACTCTACACGCTGGTAAACGGCTCGCTGTGCGTGGTTCAGCAAGACGACGACAATGAAGTGATGTAGAACGGGTGAGGCGTAACGCCTCACTTTTGTCGCTTGCTTCGGTTCGATATACTGACTGGCTTTGCTTGGGTTTCCCCAGACCGGGTATCCGATATATACAGAAAAGGAGTTAATATGGCAAAGAAACGTATCTTTTATGTAATCCGCAAACAATACGGTAAGGAAACATTTAAGAATATCTATGCATTTTCCAGCCGATTGGCCGCTGCAAAGCATATGGTAAAGCTTCATGACGAAGCCGAAAAGCGTGGCGATTATGTTTCCACCGTCCACTTCGGTAAATGGGGTCGCTACACGGTCTATAATCCGCTGAACATGGATTCGTTCCACGTGTCGTGCCGTCATGGCAACGAACAGTATGTGGAACTGGTCAGCAAGTTCGAGGGTGAACCGCTGGAAGTCTAGTAACTGTACGGACCGGACTGGGCTTCCCCAGTCCAGTTATCCTATACATTACACAACCAAAGGAGCCAATCATGGTAGATATGAACCAACCTATGGACACCGAAACCGAATGCGCACTTGCTGAAATCGGTGACGAAATCATTGATGTTACGATTGTCTATAAGGACGACCAAAGCACGCTTGAAACTGCTATCGCGGTGGGATTGTCCGAAACCGATTGTAACGACGAAGATATTTTCTACTATTGCGAAAACATCAACGATTTGCGGTCGCTTCTAAAGGGTGCACACGGATGGGAAACTAATAATTCCGACTTCTACATTGTCGCGTTCAGCAACGGCAAAGTAAACTGGGTCGCAAAGTAGGAACTGTCTGGACCGGTCCGGGCTTCCCTAGCCAGTCTATCTGACCTATACAAGAAACAAAGGAGCTAAGATGAAATACTTCAATATTGAAAGCAAAAAGGAATTGGAACCCATTGAAAAGACTCTCGACTGTCACGACAACGGTGATGAGGAATGGATTTTCGTGAGCAAGAAGTCGACTGAAATCGAACTGGACGACAAAAAGTGCAAGGTCAAGCTTGGCTTGTGGGTCGTGAATGTTCAAGAGCGCATTCCCTCGATTGACACAAAGGACGGCGACTTCAATGTTCACCTCTTCATTGTTCCGGATGTGACTACGCTTAGCGAGAAGACAAAGGCGAGCGTCGCAGCGACGAGCGGCATCCAGCCGAGCGAGGTTGACGAATACGACTGCTGGGAGTACGGACTGGAGATACCGTGCGGTCGTGAAGAGAAGCTGGAGAACATCACTGGCATCAACGACCCCAAACTCCAAGAAGTCATTCAGTTCGCTGGCGATGTGTGCGCCACGGATATTCTCGGTATGGTAGGGTTCACCCTCGACCGTCCGATTAACAACCTAGGCTATACTGGATGGAAAATGGTATCTGAATGGGTTAAATAATTTTCAACAAAGGAGATTTTTATGGCGTGGGCATTTCCATTAACAAAGGCTCAAATCCGCAAGAAGTTCGGCTGTACGCTTGACGAATTGCAGAAGCGAGCCGATATAAGGGTGGTGGACAGCATCGACCCGAAGAAAAAAATCGTAATCGTGCTTCCGTAGCGACTGGATGTGGATAACCGGGTGTCCCCGACCCGGTTATTTTTTCTATACAAGAAACAAAGGAGTTCAGAATGGCTAAGAAAGACTGGTCGAATGTTTATGTCCTTCGACAAGAATACAACAAGTTTCAGAAGAAGTGGTTCCCCATCGTCATCTACTGGAACGTGAGCGACAGCAAGTCGTGGACGGAGGCACTGTGTACCGAAGACGGTACTAGCTTCTATCACGACGAAATCAAGACCTACTTCACGAGCGTCACTCGAAAGGGTACGGACAAGTGCGACCCCAAGGACGTGGAACGCATCATAGAGGAATACAAGAGCGAGAACAGCGAAGCCGTGTTCGAAGTTCAGCAGCTCGGCAGATACGTGCCGATTTACAAGAGAGGCTAATAAAAACGGTACGCCGCCTCTGAAAGCGACCGTGAACAAGATGGGGAAGTGGATTACGCTTGGGTTCTGACCATCGACGACCGGGTTTCCCCGACCCGGTTATTTTTTCTATACAAGAAACAACCAAAGGAGTTAACGATGAATATCGACTTTAATAAATTCTGTTCCCTCTGCGAAACGTCCTTGTTGGACATTCTGAGCGGGTTCGGCAGCAATCCGGGCGTACTGCGCTATGATTACAGCGAGGAAGACTACAAGAACGCCAAGGCAGCTCTCATCATCCAGCACGACAACGAGGGTAAGCCGTACGAAATCACCTACGAGGAAGTGCTTGAAAGCATCGTGTTCCGTGGCGGAAAGCTGACTTTCTACGATATCGAAGACGAAAAGGAAACGCCGTACGCGCTCGATCTGGCCGCCTTGGAACGTGGCGTCGATGGGTTCATCGAGAACGCAAAGGAATCGTTTGCCGACTATCTGAACGGCAACGGAGACTCCATTGCGGACAATGTGTTCATTCAGTGCTGTCTGTTCGGACAGCCGGTTTACGCCTAGGTGACTGGCTCAGGCCAGCCGGGTTTCCCCGACCCGGTTATTTCTTCTATACAAGAAACAACCAACCACAAGGAGTTAAAAATGGGTTACAGCTGCGAATATCACCGTACTACCAAGGCACAAATCGACGCCTATGTTAAGTCGATCAACCCCAACTACGCCGAAGTCGTCGGAGTGACCGGTGCTTGGGTCAAGTTCATCGTCAAGTTAACCAACAAGCCGTGCGCCGACTTGCTCTTGATGCACAAGGACAAGGAAGGGTATGTTTGGTACAAGGCCATCAGCGCGTCGTCCGGTCCGAACGTGACTAACCAGAGCGTCGCTCGCTGGCTCAAGAAGGAATACGCCGCCCGTGGCCTCACTCCGAGCGACGACCTCCAGAAATGGCTCGACGACTGCGACAAGAAGGCAGCCGAGGCCAAGGCTCAGAAGGACAAGCTGGCAGCCTTCGCCAAGAGCCTCGAAGTGGGCAAGCGTTACCCAATCAAGCACGAGTTCCAAGCCGGCCCGTACAAGTTCAAGGTAGGCGATGAATTTATCTACTGGGGAACCTTGCCGAAGAGCAAGAAGCGTCTTTCCTTCCACCACGACAATATCCCAGCGAATTTCTTGCTCACCGTCGATCTTTTTATCGAATAAATTTTAAAAGGGGGTTGCCGTACACGGCAGCCTCTTTTATCATGGGAACACTTTGGGAACACTGACTGGCCTGGTCCGGGTTTCCCCGGACCGGTTATTTTTCTTATATCAGAAAAGGAGTTAGAAAATGCTTAATCATTTACGAGCCGAAATCGCATCTCTCGATGAAGAGAATCCGTTGAGCAAGACGACGGAGGAAATCCACGACGCTATTCAGAGAGTCGCGACGGAATACTACACAAAGCACAACAAGTGCGAGGTGTACGCCCATTCCATAGTCCATCTCCCTTGCTACGGCTGTACGGAATCCGGCGAGAAGCTTCACCACCTTGGATGCACGGTGGTCGTGAAGTACGGCGACAAGTGGGTGTACGGTGCCGAAATCAGCCTCTTTGCCACGCGCAAGCTTGTTCCAGACCACACGCCGGACGCCTCGGTTCCTNNGTCGATCCGCACTAGGGACTGTCCGAACCGGTCTGGGTTTCCCCCAGCCGGTTATCCTTCCTATACAAGAAAGAAACCAACCACAAGGAGACCTTAAAATGGCTACAACAAATAAAACTACGGCTACTAAAAAGAAAACCATTGACCCCAAAACCGAGATTGCCAAAACAGAATCCGCCTTCGAAAATATCCGCATCCAGAAGCTCGACGCGCTGGTAAATGCGAAGGTCGCCCACGATAAGGCGGTCAAGACGGCCAAGGAAGATGAACTGGCCGGATTCCAGACCCAGATGGAAACCTTCGCCAAACGGGTGCCGTTCCTTTGCACTCTGGCAAAGAAGCTGGCGGTTGCCGGAACCGTTCCCATCATTCCGGTAAAGTTCAGCCGTCCGCACAAGTACGAATACGTATTCAGCGCGTTCAAGTACGGCGTCAACGGCGACAACAGCGACCATTGGTGTGTGGGTATCCGTGATGACGATAAATCGTACCATACGGTGCACTACTATGTGATCAACGAAACCGGTGTGTGGCTCGACTTTCACGTTTCGAATAAGAACATCTACGCGACCGATCTGAGTAAATCCCCCGAACCGACCTCGTTCGATGGTCCGAACGTAAAGGAATTTATGCTTACGGCACTTGATTGGGAAAAGAAACTGATCGACGCCGTTGACCAACTGTAAAATTTAACTTTTATCCCACGGTGGGTATTGACAAATGCCCACCGTTTTCTTATATTTCATTTCTGTACAGTCACTCGCTCCGGTCGTCCGGGTTTCCCCAACGTGGCTATACTTTTTATACCAACCACAAGGAGACCACGATGAAATTCCCCAACTACCTCAAGAACGAAGAGATCCGCTGCACCCGCTCGGACAAGGTTCGCGAAGTCGCGAACATCCTCTGCCACTTGCAGCACCACCGCCTCGATATCGTGTGCATTGATATCTACACTGGCAAGAAGTGCGTGTGCAAGACCATCAACACCTACGACGACCTCAATTTCAAGCTCAAGAAGAGCAAGAGCAAGCTTGTCGAAATCGCCGCCTCCATCTGCGGCAACCGTAAGAAAATCGACTGCATCCAGCTGTTCGGTGAAAAAGGCCACAAGACCTACACGGTGAACTTCTAGCGACCGGCCGGGCTTCCCCGGTCCGGCTATCACCCCTATATCAAAAGGAGACCAACCAATGAGTACACGAGGAATTATCAGCCTACAGAAAGGCAACCGAGTTCGTTTCTGCTTTGTGGCAAACGACACCGACCAGCTCTATAAGAACATTATGGAAATGAAGTTCGAGGAAATCGAGGCTACCTACAACGGTATGTGCGTCCTCGACAGCTTGAAACGGACAAAGAAGCCCCAGCTCATTTGCCGCCTCGTCCGTCTCCAGTCCGACCGCGAATTTAAGGATTGGATCGGCTACACCATCGCCGACTACCTCCGTGAAAAGCTCGACAAGAAAGAGCTGGAAATGTACCAGCATCGTACTGAAACGGTGAACGGCCACAAGTTCACTGGACAAGACTTGTACGCCCACGTTCGCGTCAGAAGCCTCCTCGCCGGACAGCCGACGGCGAACATCCCAGTCGTCATCCAAGTGAGCAAAGTGGACTTTAGGGAATGTGGGTCGTTCGAGATTGACCACACGGTAGNNCCGCCATATTCCGTTCGTGAACTGCGAAAATGTTTGCCACTACAACCTCGATACTGGGATTGTCAACCACTGGCATCGTGGAAAGTTGACTTTCACTGGCAAGAAGGTGGACGCACAGCGTCGTGGCCGCTCGATTTGGCCGAAGCTCAAGGGTTTCAAGCTCACGACTACTGAACTCAAGAACCTTGTGAAAAAATTTGTGGTTTAATTTTACATTTCGCCGAAAAGGAACGATATATGAGTAAGAACAGCACCAAGATTGTCAAACCAACCAAGAAACGCATAACAGGGAGATAATATGTCCGCGTTTGAAGAAAAATTCAAGCTTGCCGCCTTCGACTGCGGCATGAAACCAGTAAGCGACGATTCCACGAACAAGGAATACGCCGTCGAATACGCCGTAACCAAGCGGTTCGCCTTGAACGTCGAGAAAGTCCGCGTCGAGGTGAAGTACCGAGCCACTCGAATCACCTACAAGATCGTATGGATTAACGGCATCAGTCAGAAGCGCAAGACCTTGAACACCAAGAGCATCGAATACCGCGACGACACTACACTGCTGGAACTCCAGTCGCTGCTCTCCAAGCTTGCCACGTGTGGGCGCACGATGTCTGAAGTGTACAGCCGCCTCGCGTAGGACTGTCTGAACCGGTCCGGGCTTCCCCGGTCATCGTATCACCCCTATACAAGACAAAACCAACCACCAAGGAGTTAATATGGCTAAACAACAAGTTTGGGTCATCCTCGAATGGGATGACGACGTTATCACCCCCAAAGTCCACGAAGACTCGAAACCCACTTACGACAAAGCGTGGTCGAAGGCTATCAGCTTGGCTCAGACCTACCGTGCCGAAGCCAAGTCCGCAGCTGGCGAGATCACTATGAACGAGGACGAAGGCCGAATCGAAGTCGAAGTCCTTTCCCAGTACCACCACTTTGCCGTCCAAGCCATCAACTGTCCGCCGACCGGCAAGGACAAGCCCAAGAAGAAAGACCGCGTGACTGTCATCTGCTACGGTCTCGGCAAGACCTACGACAACGCAGAAAAGGCCATCAAGTTCTACACGGACGCCGTCCACGGCTGTGACCCCAACAGCTCTGAATGTTCCCGCTACAACTACATCCTCGACAAGCTCCGTAGCGGTGCGAAGATTATTGACGCCGACCTCGGCTGCTAGGACTGGAATAATATATCCGGGCTTCCCCGGTCTGGATATATTTTTTATACCAAACAAAAGGAAATTTTATATGGCACTGATACTTGGATTAAGAAAACAATATGCAGAAGCACTCGAAAAATTTCATTTTTATGAACGGGGCTTGCTAATCGCGAAGCAAGATGTTCGAGCAATAGGAAACACGCATCCTTCTTGTTATGACGAGGATCAACGTGCCGCTATTGCGGATTATAGAGCATATAAGTTCGTGGTAAAATGCAGCGCGGAGGATTTACGCAAACTGAAATGCCAGATTAGAGGCTATGATAGAACCCATAGCAGCTAAATAAACCTGTCCGGACTGGTCCGGGCTTCCCCGGTCTGGATATCGTTTTTACACAAAAACAAGGAGAAAACATGAAAAAAATCGTTTTATTATTACTTGCGGTCATGTGTCTCTGCGCATGTGACGACGTTCCTACTTATGTTGACGATGACCAAATCACGTCCAGTGCTAACTTGGCGATACCACCCAGTTCTTCCTCGCATGCTGGCTTGATTCAGCCCCCTCCGCCCGAATCCAGCCCATCGGAACCGGTGTCTAGCACAGATGTTGTCAGAACATCGGATGTGTCGCATGAGTTAAGGCCAGCTGATGAGCAGGATCCGTTCGAAACTACTGTTGCATCCGTATGCCGGAGTGTTGTTAAGGAGTATGCCACGAAGTACAGTATACCGATTGCTTTGAAAGAAACCTATCACACCGTAATGACTGACGATATTAAATCGAAAGCATACACAAGTTTCTGCTCTGATGTAAAGGAACATTTACTGTCGCTAGGTTTCGTGGAGAAAGTAGCTACATACTGTATGGGTCATTCGATGATGTCATGTAACTAACTGGGACCGGTCCGGGCTTCCCCGGACTTCCCATACTTTTTATACCAACCAAGGAGATTCAAAATGAAAATTGTTGAAATCAAGACTGTCGACGAATGCTGCAACGGCTATATCGACTATAATGTTCAGGCAAAGGACGTTGACAATATCGACGGCGCGACCGCCACCCTTACCGAAATGGTTCAAGCCCAGCTCGACAAGCACGAAATCGATATTCCGCCAGTCGCTGACGGCAAGGAATACAGTATCGACGGCGAAGACGAAGTCGATGAGGAAAATATGCTACGTATCTACCCTCCGGACAACACCAACGCCACGGAACCCGTAGCTGTACTGAACATCTCCGAAAGCAACACCTCGGTCAAATGGTTCCTCGTGGACTAAAGGAGCGTGACCCACCAAGCAGTAATGTCTGGACCAGTCCGGGTCTCCCCGGACTGCCCATTCTTTCTATACCAACCAAAAGGAGATTTTATGGCAATCAAGACTTATAAAGGCAACGGTACGAACCTCTACGCTTTTCTCACCTTTAGCCAGATCGGCCACATCCTCGCTGGCAAGCTCGGCGACTTCGACAAGAACGGAGAACGTCAGACCCACGCCGGGGTGGACTGGTTCGAGGAAGGCACCGAAACCGAAGCCGAAGCAGCCGTAGCCGCTGGCAAGCCGTTCGAACCGAACGCCGTCTGCGGAATCACCACGCGAACCGAATTTAACCAAGAAATCGTCCTCTACGGTGCTTACAGCGGAACGAGCAGCGACTTCGACGCTCACGCCGTACAGAGCGATATGGACGACCAAGAACTCACCTATATGGACTTCAACGACCGAGCCAAGTATTTCGCTGGTGTCGTCCACGAACAGGTCTCCGCCTATGGTGTGGGACATCAGAAGCTGTGCTGTGAAGTGTCGTGCCTCTTTCACGAACTGAAGGATATCGAGGATAACCACATCGACTAGCAACTGTCTAGATCTGGCCGGGCGTCCCCAGCCCAGCCATTTCCCCTATGCAAGAACTAATTTAGGACAGCCAACCAAAACAAGGAGTTAAAAATGAAAGTTCTTTCCCTCTTCGACGGTATCTCTTGCGGCCACATCGCTCTCGACCGCGCTGGAATCAAAGTTGACCGTTATGTGGCCTACGAAATCGAAAAGTCGGCCATCAAGATTACCCAAGCCAACTACCCCGAAACCGAACAAGGCGGCGACGTGTTCAAGGCCGACTTCACCCAGTACAAGGGGTTCGACCTTCTTATCGGCGGCTCGCCGTGTACGAACTGGTCTATCGCCAAGGCTGGCCACGGTCGTGAAACCACGAGCAGCGGCGTGGGGTGGGAACTGTTCAGCCAGTACGTCCGCGCTTGGAAGGAAAGCGGCGTGCCGTACTTCCTCTACGAGAACAACGCCTCTATGTCCAAGGATATCAAGGCCGCCATCACCGAAGCGTTCGGCGTGGAACCGCTGGAAATCAACTCCGCTCTCGTCTCGGCTCAGACTCGCAAGCGTCTCTACTGGACGAACATTCCGAACGCCACCGTGCCGACGGATATGGGTATCAAGCTCGCCGATATTATCGAAAACGGCGTGGTTGACCGTGAAAAATCTTTGTGTTTGGCTCGACGTTACGCTGGCTTCCAAGGAACCCAAGCCTATCTCTGCCGCCGTTACTTCGGCAAGTCTATGGGTCAAGCCGTGTTCGATGTAGAACCGACCGAACTGAAAAAACTTTTTAAAAGCGACAATCGCTTCACCGACGAACAAGGCAAGGCGACTGGCTGCACTATCCGACCGATGACGGTCACCGAATGCGAACGGTTGCAGACCATTCCCGACGGTTACACGGCTAAAGGCGGCTGCACTCGTCACCAGCGCATCGAGGCCATCGGCAACGGCTGGACGGTGAACGTTATCGTCCACCTTCTGAAAGGACTTAAATAGCTCCGTGGTTGGTAGCTAAGGTGGCTGGGGTTGGGGAACCTCGGCCACCACTTTCTTTACCCTAGATCCGTCGCTGGGAGGCTGAGGCAAGCCCGACTAGGCGGATCACTTATTGTGGCCGGCCGGGTCTCCCCCGGTCGGCTATTTGTCCTATACCAACCAAAAGGAGGCTACAATGCTGTGGTCAAAGGAAATCAACAAACAGTTTGGAAAGACGAGACCTCGCTTCTATAAGAACTGCTGGGCAATCGCCAAGGACGGCTACTATCTCGGCAAGCCAGTCCACCTCGTCACGGTCGCTCTGAAGGCGATCCAGGACGGAGACACTTGTCCGTACTGTGGCGGCAAGGCCGACCCCAACGAAGTGTCTATGTCCGTGATGTCCACCAATTGGGAACGCGGCAAGGCCATTCCCAAAGACCCCTATATAGAGGCCAGCTGCCAGTGCGCGAAGTGCAAGGAGTGGTGGACGGTTCGCCAGCGCGGCTCCGAAGTCTGTCTCGACTACTATCCGCCTCGTACCGGCCACGACAGCTACAGTCTGTCCGAAACCGCTCTGTACGGAGCATACTGTGGGAAAACTGGCTCGAAGTAGCCGGGTTTCCCTTGGTTTGCCATAACCACTATACCAACCAACAAGGAGTTCAAAAATGAGCGTTAATTCCCACATCCACGAATATGACAGTTCCGAAGTCGATAGCTTCCTCTCTGAATGCGGCTGCCGCCTCTCTGAATCTGAAGAAGCCGAGAAGTTCCTCCACGGTATCTACCCCGACGACTCCGAACCGGATGACGATTCTGCCTACGATATGGACAAGGGTAAGGACGACCCGGTGTTCAAGATCCAGGTGAACGACAACTCTATGGACGACTACTACGAGGAGAACTACCTCAAGATCCACTTGCCGAACCGTGACGCAGCCGACGAACTGGCGTCCATTGTGGGCGGCGATGTTGTCGACGAACCAGAAGGCCAGTTCTTCATCAGCGGCGGCCACCACTTCGACGACGGTGACGAGGTGATCCAGGTGCCGACCATCTTCGACAGTCTCGACGACGCTGCCGAAACCGTCCGCGATATCGTGAACGAAACAATCAAGGAAAGCAATTCGAGCCACAAAAAGGTGACGGTCAAAGACTGTAAGGACGGCTACGAATTGTCGCCGCACGGAGGCAACGAAAAACTTTTCCTGAAGATTATTAAGGCGAAGTAATGTCACTGGGTGTCCGGGCTTCCCCAGTCCGGACATTTTTTCTATACCAACCAAAAGGAGTTAATATGGCCGAAGAAGTTAAAATCACCAAAGAACAGATCTTCGAGATGCCCATCGCCAAGTATATTGCCAAGCACCCCAAGAAGTACAAGCTTGTAAACCCCAATGCTTGGCACGGAATGCTCACCTTGTCTATCTATAACCCCTATGACAAGAAGTTCCACCACTTGTCCGATGTCCGACAGGGCGAAGGTGTCCGTTCCACGGGCCGTCCGTACATCGAGAGCAGCAGCTATATCTTCTTGGACACTTGGGATGTCCATATGTGTTGGTGTGACGACAAGATGGTCGATGGCCACTTGGAAACTTTCAGCGCGGACCGCGCACTCTTCCCGACCCGTGGGGTGGACAAGACTTGGTTCGACACTATGACCCCCAAGCAGCTTGACGAGATTTATGACCGCTTCCTCGGCTTCTATAAGAAGGTTGCCGACTGGATCAAGGCGGACAAGGCCAAGCGCAAGGCCGATTTCAAGAAACGCAAGGAAGAAGTTATCTTGGCCGCAAAATCTTTTACCGATATGTCAAAGTACCTTCTCACGAATTGGAAGAAGGCCAAGTGTCCCGATGACTACGAATTGCTGAAGGCGATCGACGGGAACTGGCGAGCAATCCGTGACGCTAAGAGCAACTTGGAAACGCTCATCAAGCGCGGAGAACGACTCAACCCCGCCAAGAAACACGAAGCTACTGTCCAGCAGTAGCCGGGCTTCCCTTGGTTTCCTATAACCACTATACCAACCAACAAGGAGTTAAATATGACCGATAACAAGAAAACTAAACGCAATACCTCTAAACGCAAGAACCGCGTAACCGACTATCAAGCAATGAGCGACAATAACAAAGTCCGTATTGAGGATTTAGACAAAAGCGACTGGCTTTGGTTGTTAAGAAACTAGTAAAGGAGATTCAAAATGGCTTGGAAAGCTTATCTGAACGTGGCGAACGGTCGCCAGCCCATCGTAATCACGAACCGCGAACTTAACCGACCCTATCACCCNNCCAATATGCACCAGAACGGTCAGCACGAAGCAGTGTTCGACGACAAGTGCGTTGACGACCTCAAGCGTCTCGGCCTCGACCAGATGGAAACCATCAAACCCACAACCATAAAGGAGTAAACTCATGGGTAAGTTCATCGCAATCATCGTTATCGGCATTGTCGCCGGTGTCTACTTCTTCGCCTCGCCGTCCGCAAAGGACAAGGCAGCCAAGGCCACCTCCGAACTCGTTGGCAAGGCGACCGACGTGGGCGGAACACTTGTCAAGGATGCCGCTGGCAACGCCGCCGACGCCGCTGCCGACAAGATCGAAGAAGGCTCCCACAAGCTCGTCGCTCGCGTGAAGGATATCCGCGCCAAGAGCAACGAGAAGTTCACCAAGAACAAATAATTTTTCCATTGGGGTTGCTAACAGTGGTCGAAAAGATCTAGGGAACTGTCTGGGACTGGTCGGGCTTCCCCGGCCTTCCCATTGTTCCTATACCAACCAAAAGGAGATTCAAAATGCCTAAAATGAAGCTTATCACCGTCAAGTTCCACCGTTTCACTGGCTGCAACTACGAAACCGACTCGTTCCATAACCTTATGGACCGCGTGTGGACTGCGTTCGACAAGAAGCTCGACGAACTCGTCCGCAAGTACAACGGTTCCTCGATCATCGACTCTTTCGTCCACAACAGCCGTTCCGACCACGACGGCGAAGAAGGCTTCTTCGAAGAAACGCTGCGCTGTCCGGAAGTTGACGCGAACGACCTCATCCGCTACTTCGCAAGTCTCGACAGCAATGCCGATGTGACCCATGACAAGAGCGAACCAGTGGAATACAAGAAGGCCAAGAAGCTCACCGAGGCGCAGCTCGTGTACCGTCGCTACAAAGGCAAGCTCCGTTTCGTCATTCCGTCCGTCAAGTGCTACGTACAGCACTTTGTCAAGGGTGAACCGACGGAACATGTGCTTTGCAACCGTAACGCACCAATCACGAAGGCGACCTTCCTCAAGATTTTTGACGGCATTTTCGGTAAGTATGACGACTGTCCGTTTGAATTGGCCGTATTCAACAAAAAATTTGTTGCCAAGCCTCGCCAAGACGCAAAGCTCACTTGGGTTTACCGCACGAGTCTCGACTACCACACGAGCATTGATAATCTGAAAACTTTGCTCGCCTATGCTCGTCGCGGAGCCAAGTTCATCGACTTCTATTTGGGTGGCTGGCGCGAAGGCGACAAGCTCTATCTGAGCGACGAAGTCAAGATCGGAATTATCAAGGAACAGCTTGCCGAAAAGAAGGCGAAGCTCGCCAAGTAGGTACTAACCCACGGTGGGACTGGTTCAGACCAGCTCCCACCTATTTACGGCGATCTGGCGATATTCCACTGACTGCAGCGTTCCGGGTTTCCCCAGTCCGGCTATAGATCCTATACCAACCAAAAGGAGTTAAACAATGAGCAATTACACCTCTGTAGCTATGTTGCGCTGTCGAGAACCGTTCGACCATGCCGAACCCCTCAAGAACGCTTTGGCGTTGGACTTCTCCGCAATCGGTGAGGAAATGAGCGACTTCTGGTTCAACAGAAACCCAGGAATTGACTGCAACCTCGCAATCGCCACCTTCAACCAGTTCAAGCACCTTCCCGAAGGTTACGAGCTGTCCGTCCACCTCCGCCGTGACGACCGTCCGGTCATCAACGAGAACTGGAGCTTGTCTATTGGTGTCCACAAGGGTCGTGACTACCTTGCAAGCCTCTCACTGTCGTCCACGTCCGTCCACGCCGTGTTCGACAAAATCGCCGATAAGGCAAAGCAGCTGGTGGAGAGTATCGGGCGACCGTAATGACCGGATCCGTCCGGGTTTCCCCCAGCGATGTATAAACACTATACACAAAACAACCAACTAAAAGGAGTTATCCAAATGCTTTTCGACGAAACCAAGAACATTGTCACGCCGAGCGACGGTATCGCCATGCTCAGCTTCGACCCCAAGCACCACACCTACGGCTTCAATATGGGCGGCAACACCAAGGTCGGCGAGATCCCCACTTTCTCGACCTTGATGGGTGACTACACCTATAAGAAGCTCACTGGCAAGCTCAAGAACATCAAGGGTACTTGCGGCAATTGCGGCTCTTGCAAGAAGGCTTGCTACGTCCGCGCCTCCTACCGCTTCCCCTCGGTTATCTACAGCCAAGCCGTGAACACTTGGGGTATGCGTAACGAACTGGACAAGGTCGAACGTGACCTCGCCGCCCAGATCAAGCGTCGCGATATCAAGGTCTACCGCATTAACCAGTCCGGCGAACTCGAAAACGAGGAACAGCTGGCGATGTGGTGCCGCCTCGCCGAAGCTTTCCCCGAAACCCGTTCCTACCTCTACACGAAAATGTACGACCTCGTGGAAAAATTTTTGAAGGCTGGCCTCGTTCCGAAAAACCTCACTATCCTCTACTCCGTGTGGAAGGATCAAGGTGTCAAGGAATATGAACGTGTCAAGGACTTGCCGAACGTCAAGGCTTTCGTCTACGACGACGGCGACGTGAGACTGGAAACAAAAATTTATTGTCCGGCCTACGTCATTCCGGAAGGCTCGAAACGTGCCGTCCGCCGTCCGATCCACTGCGACACTTGCCGTCTGTGCATTGACAAGCCGACTGCAAAGGTCATCGGTTGCCACGACCATTAAAATTTTCCTGAGCGGTATGGTTGGTTCTTTCCAGCCGTGCCACCGCTCAGAGAATTAGCTCCTAGGCACGGCTGGAAAACTTTTTGTTTCCTTGGGTTCGCCGGCTTACTTTGTTGAGGTGTATATGGAGGTAAGCCGGCGGACTTTTTTATATTTAATTTTCCACAAGAGGTTATTATGGTTCACTTCGGTGAAGTAAAAAAATTCTTAGAAGACCAGCGTTTTATCAAGGTGACGGACTTCGCCTCCAGCATGAAACGCAAGAAACGCACGAAAAAGAAGAAGAAAAAGCGCAAGTAAACAGATCATACTGGTCAGACCTGTCCGGGCTTCCCCAGTCCGGATATTTTTTCTATACCAATCAAAAGGAGATCAAAATGCTTTCTCACAAGGAACTCAGCAAATCTTGCGACAATAACGGCCTCTACTTCTGCAACGACAACTACGACAACAACCGTCGCGAAGTGATCGACCAGAACGACGAACCCTTGACTGACGAAGAAGTCAAAGTTTCCACCATGTCCAGAATGCTGTCCGAACACCTCGACTTCCGCGAAGCCTCGGAAGAAGACGACGAAAATCTCGACGACCGTCATTCTGAAATGATGGCCTACCGCTGGAGCCTCTGCGACGCTCTCGCCGAAAAGTGGGTAAATGGTGCCTACGCCGAACTCCCTGCCGACAAGTGGCTCGACGCTGCCAACAAGGACCTCGCNNCGAAAAGATCACCAGCAAGACGCTCGCCGAATACCTTGGAAAGACAAAAATTATTGAATTGCACGAAAATTCCAGCGCGATCACGTTCGAAGACTTCTGGAACGAGGTCAACACCTACTTCAGCGGCTCCGTGCTCGACTGTTCCCCGTTCGAAGCCGACAACGCACACGACTACGCCAAATTTACTTGGGATCGCTACGGCGACGCCTAACTGGCTCTGGATAGCCGGGCTTCCCCAGCCCGGTTATTTTTTCTATACCAACCAAAGGAGTCCATTATGATCAGAAAGTTTGACGAACTGAAACCGGCCATCCGCTCTATGAAGCGTGAATACAAGAAGGAACGTGGCTACAGTCTGACTATTGGAAAGTTCGACCACGCCGTTCTCGAACACTGTATCAATACTAAGACGTTCGCCCATTTCAAGGTTACCCCTCAAGGCGCCATACTTGTTTTCTGGGCGAAGGATCTGCCGTGCGGCGGCGAACAGCTCGAAGTCGTCTACAAGTTCAACCGTTTCTATGACCAGTCTGGCCCGTTCTGTCTCCAGACAAGAGGCTATCAAAGTTGCCACATCTTGAGCGGTAACATCGACGCAACCGAAGCCGATATCGCCAATACCATCGCAAAGCTCATCAAGCAAGGTGAACGTGTGGCGAAGGCACTGAACCTCAAGAAGCTGGGTTTCCCCGAATCGGCTATGGATCATACACCAACCAACAAAGGAGTTTAACAATGGATATGCTTACCATCGACGAAATCAAGCTCGCCGAAAAATTCACTCGCAAGAACCTCGGCGAAGTCCGTACCGGGTTAGGCAAATCGGTCGTCCTCACCTACAACACTTGCAAGGCCATCATTATGCCTCGTGGCAAGACCAAGACCAAACCGCCGTACTTCCTCGTTCGCATCGAATCCAAGGAAGACCGCAAGTTAATTATGCAATACAAGTCACCGCAGTCGATCTGCTTCAACAAAGGCTTCAGAGCGGTTCTGAACACGGCTCACAAGGTTGCAAGCCACATCGACGCTGCCTACACCCTTGTGAAACCTCTCAACAACATCTTCAAGGTGGCCTTCGGTTAGGACTAACTGGAAGCCTCCGGGCTTCCCCAGTCCGTCTATGGATCATATACCAACCAACAAAGGAGTTTAACAATGGCAAAATCTGCAAATAAGTACCTCGCCATCGTAATCGGCGGTACTACGCTCGACTGGTTCAACAACACGACCCCCATCCCCGACGTGGTAAAGCTTATCGACAAACCGACGACCCGTGAGAAGGCGGCCAAAGAAATGTTCGCCAACCTCGAAGACGCTATCGTCAACTGTGACGAAAGATTTATCGACGTGGCGAAGTACAAGGCCGACGGTGCGAACCAGCTCCGCTTCAGAATCACCGACAAGGACGAACACGAAGCAGACCTCCAGTTGATCAAGCAACAGCTTATCGACGGTGGAATCGACGTGGTGAACGTCAAGCCCAGTGCTTGCGCACCGTCGCTCTACTGCCTCGTGCCGGTGAAAGGCAATTCCTAACTGTCCAGACCGGTCCGGACTTCCCCGGACTGGCTATTGATCCTATACCAAACAACAAGGAGTTGAATATGAAACTTTGGTCATTCACCACCACGAACAACGACGCACGGGACACAAAGGACAACGTCACACTTAAGCTTAGCCTTGCCAAGCACAACATCGAAGACTGGCTCACCACCCAGATCAAGACTATCGGGAAGAACAACATCGAAACAATCACCCTGGTTGTCGCCGGCAGTTCCAAACATAAGGCCAACAAGTTCGCCCAATACAGCTGCAGCGTCAACGACTTGCCCAACAACATCAAGTTCGCCCAGAACGCACTGGACAATGACGACACTGACAGCGTCGAATTCGAAATCGAAACAACCGGTGGAAACTACATCAGTTGCTTGACGACGGCGTTCGACATCAACGACAAGCATCTTCCCAAGAAGTTCATCGTGCAGGGTGCCGAATACAACGAACCGAACGGAACCCTCGTACCGTTCGCCGTCACCAAACCGACGTTAGAAGCAGCTTGCAAGTGGGTCGTCAACGACTTCAACCGTGCTGCGAAGGCCGCTGGTCGTCCAGACCGTATCAACCTCAAGGAAGTTATGAAGACGAAGTGTGCGCAGTCGCCGGACTCGTGGGGTACTAACTCCTGGATCAAGTACACCATCGTCAAGGAAAAATAATTTTCCAGCATACCTTGACAGCCCCGATATAAGTTTTTATATTTGAGCCATCCAATGAAATTCGCAACGGACGGCGGTTTGTTTATTCACAGTTTCTTTCCGTCGTCCGCTATGTTTATTAGAATGAATACAACCATAGTAACTCCTTTGGTTGCGTATAGGGGGAACGGCTCAGTCTGGGGTATGCTGGGCCGTTCTTTTTTTCATTTTTGAGGACATTTATGCCAGAAGACCACGAAATCGACCAGAAACGCACGGTGATCCTCCAGAAGGTAGCCCAGTGCGCCAGACACCACCAAAACTCGTTCACGGTTCCGGAAAATTATCTGGAAGCCGCCCGGCTGGTAGCCGAGGATTCCCAGAAGCTGCCACACTGGAAAGGCAACCCGCCGTTCAGACTGGTGGGATCCACTTTCTGCTGGTGACCGGGTCTCCCCAGTCATTCTATTCCACCTATACCAAACAGAAAGGAGTTCAACAATGAAAACTTACAAGAGCATGCTCAATTTCAGCCTCAAGATTAACGACAAGGCCGACAAGTCGTACCGCAGCTTCTTCACCACCCACAAGGACTTCGCGGTCAACCCGGACACCGGCTATGAAGATCTGATGAACTCGGCTGGAAATCAACTGGCGATCTGTCGCTACAACCTTCACGTCGGCGGAATCTATCGAGTCGGCGTCTTCACCCGCAACATCGGCGAAAAACGAGGCTGCAAGACCAAGGTCAAGGCCGCCGTTCTCACGATCCGTGTCAAGGTGACTGGCAAGTCCGAAGCGGTCGTCATCGACGATACCAAGAACGCCGCATTTACCCAGTATCTGGTCCACAATGTCACCATTCCGAACGGCAAGAACTACCCTGACTTCGTCATCACGGATGGACTGGTCGCCCGAAAGGCTTTGGTTATGGCTCAGTTCAAGAAATTGTACGGAAACCAGTCGCCGTTCGCCGGAAATGCCAACCACGTCCAGCGTATGAACGACGAACTGGACTGCTTGATCGAACGGATGTCCGAAATTAAGGTTCCGCGGATCAAGCTGGACTAACTGGAACGGTCTGGGTCTCCCCAGCCCGTCCATTTTTTCTATACCAACCAAAAGGAGTTCACTATGTACGTTAATTCTTGGGTACCGAGCGATAAAGTCAAGAACGGCGAAGTCAGCGCATTCCCGCAGCTGATGGTCGACCAGTTGAACAAGGTCGTCGAGGCGTACAACGCCAAGCAGTCCGACGACCAGAAGCTCTCGTACTACATCAACCAGAAATACATCAGAATCTACGGTAAACCGTGTTTCGACACGTTCAACTTCAGCCTCGAACAGGAAGACGACGTTAACCAGCGTATTGGCATCGACAGCTGGCGTTTCTGCAAGACCTGTCGAGAACCGTACGACGTGGTTATCAAGGTGTTCCTCTCCGTTCTGCAGCAGCACGGTATGATCACTTCCTGGGACCACGGCGACAACAGCCGCTGCCCAGAATACCAAGCCGCTCGCCGACTCGCTAAGACGCTCGGAATCGAATGGCACGGCAGCCGAACTGTGAAGTAACTGTCCAGAACAGTCTGGGCTTCCCCAGACTGGTTATTTCCCCTATACCAAACCAAAAGGAGTTCACAATGGCTAAGACAAAAGAAATCAAACCCGATACCGTCGAAACCTTCGATTTCGCCGACCTCAGCAAGAACTTGCCTAGCGTTCCGGACTGCAAGTCGCTCTCGACCGCTCTGAACCGAATGTTCAGAGACAACCAGTGCAAGGCAATCGTCTCCACTTGGAAGAACAAGGTCGAATACAAGTTCCGTTTCCACCAATACAACGACCCCGACTTTGCCCACGGTGCCATCTACTTGACGGTCTACCCCGAACTCAACCGTATATCCATCGCCATCGTCGGCAAGAACCTCACCGACACCGAAAAGGACAAGCTCTGGAATACGGTTCCCAACTCAGTCCGTACGATCATCTTCCGCCACTACAAACACCGCCAGCTCAAGACCTTCGAAGCACTCCTCGAAGCTGCTCTCTACATCAAGGCGTGTCTCAACGATATCGACTACAGTGTCGATAACATCAGCCGGAAAAAGCAGACCCTCGAAAAGATCCTTTACTAAAACCTTTGGGAACTGCCCGGCACCGTCCGGGCTTCCCTTCCTTTTTATTTTTCTATACAATCATAAGGAGTACATTATGCCTGTCTCTTATACACATCT
>LXOW01449689.1_pt1 | contig 23746 bp, 19 predicted proteins | sample 1368591 | NCBI WGS metagenome assembly LXOW01 (sample SAMN04884650, study PRJNA319009) | bovine gut metagenome | isolation source: Cow rumen | host: Bos taurus | place: Italy: Legnaro (PD) | collected 2014-07-09
CGCGACGAGCAATTTCTCGACGGCTCGTTAAAAAACCGCGAAGCGAGTTTTTTAACAGCCTCTGAATATTATCTGGCAATTGTCTTTTCAGCCTCCGGCTTATCGGCGATAATCGTCAATCCGGGAAGGCGTTGTTTATCGATCTGATAACCGAATCCGCCTTGTTTTTCTCGGTCTTCAAAGATCTCGAAAACGTGTTCAGTTCAGAGTTTGGAATTGTATAGTTCAGAATGCCGTACAGGCCGATGCTGGACGAATAGAAGATGCTGTTGTCGTATACGACGCCGTCCAGTATCAGATTGATCATATCGACGCTGTCGGGGTTTCTCACGTTCCTGGTCTTGCAGAGAATCTCGACAAAGGTGACAAGCGTCGTGTCGGTTGAGGCGTAGGAGAACGCCTCAAGGGCAAATCCTGCGAAGTCGGGATCGGTTTCGGTCACCGGAACCGCGTACAGCATGCAAATTTTGTCGGGGATGGTATAGTGCTTTTCCTGATCTGCGTTGAGTTTAGGAAGAGGACATACGGTAAAATCGAAATTGCAGTCGCTGTTGAAATCGCCAAGCGCGTGAAGAACGGTGATTTTGAAGAGCGCCCGTCCGTCGCAGAAGGTGTTATATGGCAGCTCCCAGTCTTTGCCGTATTTTTCGGGCGTAATATAGGTCTCGGTCCTGCAGATGCGCAGCACGGCGTCGATCGCGTCGGACGCGAGCGGGCTGTCGCCGACGAGAATCAGACAGTCGGACGGGTCCTTGTCGATAAGCCTGATGCCGAATCCGAAGCATAGAGAGGCGTATGCGTCGTATGAATGCATAACGATTCCGAACTGGTCGTCGATTGTATGCTTCCCGTCCCCGTTCAGCTCGATGCTTGCGGCGTTTACGTACTCCAGCATCTTTTCTGCGGTCCATTCATTTCTGCGAACAAGTTCGGGAACCGTATCAAGCTTGAGCTCCGAGATAATCGGATCGTCGCACACCATTACCTGAACGCGGTTTTTGTCCCTGAGGGAAAAATCGCTGGCGCCGAAGAAGAGGTGCCCCTTGACCGATACCGCATTGTTGACGGTTACGTTCCACCAGGGCTTCGTGAGATCTGCGTTTTTGAGGGAGTGCAGATCGATGAAATATCCTTTCTGTGCAAGGCCGCCGATGTCTCTGATATACGCGAAGACCAGATCGTAGTTGTCGTTACCCGAGGTGTATTCGATAGGGATCGTCTGGCTCGGGTCCTTGACGAGCGTCTGGGCGACCGTGATGCCGTATTTCGATCTGACCGACTCGTTGCGGTTGTAGATCGTGTCGTTCATGACGTCGCCGTTCAGACCTTCGGCGTAAACCTCGAAGGTTTTGAAGGAATAGTGGCTGTCGGCGCTGTTTCCGAGAATCCTGAAATCGCGGTTCCAGACGAAATCCGCGAGATCCGGCTGAAGCTTTGTCTCCTCCGGAGTGCTCTGTTCGGCTACCTCCGTGTCGACCGTTGCGGCAACCGTCGTTATATCTTCGTTCCCGCCCGCCGGCTTTCCGCAGCCTGCTAGCGTTCCGGAAATCATGAGCGCAACAAGAACGGCTGCAAGTATCATCAGTGACGTTCTTTTCATTGTCCGATCCTCCATGTGATTTGTTTCTTTTATTATATCATACAATTGTCGGCAAATCAAATAATTTTCAAACCTGCATTATAAAAATGCATGACGTTTTACAAGTTTTTCGGCGGAATCTGCTGCATAAGTTGAAAAAGCGGACAGGAAAGTGTGAAAAATGGTTGGAAAAACGGACAAAAACGTACAAAAAACGGTTGTAAAAACGGACAAATAGCGCGGCTACGGAGGCGAAGTGCCCCGCAGCCGCGCTGAGTATTATTGTTTGCAGATTGATTTATCAGTTTCCGAAGAAGCTCTCCCAGAGGTTCTTGAACCATTCGGCGCCTTTTTGCAGTTCGTCTGAGGCCGTTCCGCTCTTTTCCTGAATGAACTGTATCGCCGCGTCAATATCGGATTTATGAGATTCGATGAAATCGCTGATGCCCTGCGGAATCTCAACCGCCGCGTTCTGACTCTTGTCAACAATATAGTCGGTCAGCTTCTTGATCTGCTCCCACCAGCCGGCCTTCGGCTCGGCGTTTTCGTCCTCGGACGCAATATAGCTGCCGAATTCAGACCAGTAGCCGAAGAAACTGTCGGCTTTCTGCGAAACGTCTTCTTTCGATGGAAGATTCTTCCAGAAATCGGATTCCTTCCACTGCGCCCACCAGGCGGACAGACGCGCTTCGACGTCCTCGGGAATCGCTTCGCCGTTCTTGATCTTGTCGAAGTATTCTCCGAATTCGCCGTCGAAATCGAACCATTCCTTCCAGTGTTCGACGTTGCCTTCATACCACTCGGCTATGATTTTCTGAGTGTCGTTCCAGCCCTCGAAAGCAGAATCGGCAATTTTCCGAACGCTTTCCGGAATTTCAAGCGATTCAAGCTTTTGGCAGTCCTTGAACGCTTCGGCTCCTATTTCTTTTACCGAATCGGGTATGCTGTCGCTGACCGCATTGCTCATCCCCGAGAAGGCGCCGGCGCCGATTTTGTCGATCCCGTCGCCTATGACGATCGATCTGACCGCGGTCTTGTCAACCGGAATTTCGGACACCGTTCCGGCGCCCGAAATCTCAAGGACTCCGTTCTCGTCGAGTTCCCAGCTTATATCTCCGGAGTCGCTTTCAGCGGCGTCCGTTTCGCCCGACGTGACGTCCGGCTTTGCGGGCGTCAGTCCCGCGCAGGCCGCGAGCGAGAGCACAAGAAGCAAACATAAAACAATTACGAAAATCTTTTTCATAACAATATTCCTCCTATAGAGTAATTATATTATATCATTTTCCGCCCCCGGACGCAAGAGATTTTTCTGTGAAGATTGATAAGTGCTCGTAATAACAAATTACACCCGCCACGCGGCGTGCCGCGGGGCGGGTGTGATTTGTTATTGTGTGAGTGGATCAGCCTTCGTAAATCGGGAAGCGGCTGCAGAGGTCGGCGACGCCGGCCATGACGGATACGCGCTTCGCGTCGAATTCGAATATGCAGTCGGCGAGCCAGCCGGCGATTTTTTTCATCTCGGTTTCTTTCATGCCGCGCGAGGTGACGGCTGGCGTGCCGACTCTCAGGCCCGAGGTGATTGTAGGGCCGCGCGGATCGTCCGGGATCGCGTTCTTGTTCGCCGTGATATGGACGGAATCGAGCAGGACTTCGAGATCGCGCCCGGTGACCGGGGTATCGCGAAGGTCGAGAAGCAACAGGTGATTGTCGGTTCCTCCGGAAACGAGCTTGACGCTGCGCTTCAGAAGTCCGTCGGCGAGGACCGCCGCGTTCTTCACGATCTGACGCTGGTATTCGGTGAATTCGGGCTTCAGCGCCTCGCCGAACGCGACTGCCTTGGCGGCGATGATGTGCATCAGCGGGCCGCCCTGCGTGCCCGGGAAAATCGCCTTGTCGATCTGCTTCGCGTATTCCTCGCGGCAGAGGATCATGCCGCCGCGCGGGCCGCGGAGCGTTTTGTGCGTCGTCGTGGTGACGACGTCGGCGTAGGGAACAGGCGAGGGATGAAGCCCCGCTGCGACAAGTCCGGCGATGTGCGCCATATCGACCATCAGATATGCGCCGACCTTGTCGGCGATCTGGCGGAATCTCGCGAAATCGATGATTCTCGGATAGGCAGACGCGCCCGCGAGGATCATCTTCGGGCGGCATTCGAGCGCCAGAGACTCGACCTCGTCGTAGTCGATAAGACCGGTTTTCGCGTTTACTCCGTATGATACAATATTGAAAAACTTGCCGGATACGTTCATCGGCGTGCCGTGGGAGATGTGTCCGCCGGCCGACAGTTTCATCGACAGGACGGTGTCGCCCGGCTTTAAGAATGCGAGAAAGGCCGCGAGATTCGCGTTGGCTCCGCAATGCGGCTGAACGTTGGCGTGTTCTGCGCCGAAGAGCCGGCAGGCGCGGTCGCGCGCGATGTCCTCGACCTCGTCGACGTATTCGCAGCCGCCGTAGTAGCGGTGCGCGGGATAGCCCTCGGCGTATTTGTTCGTCAGTATTCCGCCTGCGGCAAGGAGAACGGCCTCCGAAACAATATTCTCGGAGGCGATGAGCTCGATATTGCCCTTCTGGCGGTCAAGCTCGCGCTCGCAGGAGGCGGCGACTTCCGGGTCGAATTGGCTTAGTTTTTCGAAAAACATTTGTATCACGCTTTCGGCCGAAAAGCGGTTCGCTTTCCGGCGGTGTAATATTTGCGCCGAAGGCGCAAATCATGCGGCGGAACGCCGCAATTCATGCAGGCGAAGCCTGCAATTCATGCCGCGTCAGCGGCAATTCATGCGCGGAGCGCAATTCATTTGCAGTAATAGATTTCGCCCCCCTCATCCGAGGAGCGCAGCGACTTACCTTCCCCTCGAAGGGGAAGGCAGGGGAGAAAATGGTCGATTTGGATAAAAAATGCAGTTGTGATTGCGCGCTGCAAATAAGCGGGAGGACCGTAAAGGTCCTCCCCTACGGCTTTAGATATTAGCTTTTACTTGTTTAGTCCTTTTTGGAGCGAACGATTATCGCTGCGCCGAGGACGAATACGGGAACGATGAGCGATACGGCGCTGCCGCAGCCCTTCTTTTCGTCCTTAGGAGCGGCGGTCGTGGTTTCGATCTTGCCCGCGGTGGTCTGCTCCGGTTCCGCTGCAGTCGTCTGCCCGACCTCGGCAGCGGTGGTCTGTTCGACCTCGGCGTCGGTGGTCTGCTCGGGCTCGGCGGCCGTCGTGGTTTCGCCTTCATCGGCGGTCGTCTCAACGACGGCGAGCGGGTCCCAGGTTACCGTGGTGTTTTCGTTTCCGGCAAGAGCCGCGATATCGATGACGGGATGTCCGTCGGCCGGGCTTGCGACCCAGACGACGTTCGAGTTGCCGTCGTTGAGCTTCAGGGCGTCGACTACGTCGGCGGCCTTGAAATCGTCGGCAGTAACCTTGTTCATCGTCGGATAATCCTGTTCGCCGCTGTCAATGGCGTATCCCTTCTCGGTGTCGTGCCAGAGGTTGGCGGTGTTGATCCAGTTGAGGATGTAGCCGGCGATGCCGCCCCAGTTCTCGGCGACTTTCTTGTTGTTGAATGTGTTGCCGAAAGAGAAGGAGTTGATTATCTTGGAATCCATCACGGCGTGTCCGGAGCGGCCGACAAGTCCGCCGCATACGCACTTCTCGTCGGGAGCGGCCGAGGTCTCTCTGAGAACGTAGGAGTTGTTGATGGCGTAGCTGTTGATTATGTCGCACTGGACGTTGGAAGCGCCCTGGACGCCGACGAGACCGCCGAGAGTTACGTAGGCGGTGCACTGCGGGCCGCCGCAGTCAAAGGTGAGGTTTTCGGTAAAGCATCCCTCGATGGTCAGCGCGCCGGCAGCTCCGACGATGCCTCCGACAAAGGCGTTCTTGATGGCGGCCGCCGCGACGCCGGTCACGTCGTCCGGGAAGGACTCGAAGTTCGCGTTCTTTACGCTGCATCCGGTGATGAACATCTGCATGCCGGCGCCCGAGGTGCTGGCGCGTCCGACGATTCCGCCGAAGGTCGTGCCGATGATCTTGTCGGCTTTCTCGACGTGTACGTTGGAGATTTCAACGCGGCCGGTATCGGGCGTTACGGTGATCTGGCCTGCTACCGCTCCGGAATATTTGAGAGATTTTATAAGGGTTGCTTCAATGGTGAGGTTCTTGATAACGGCGTCCTTTGTGTTGCCGAAGAGTCCGGCGTAGTCGCCTGAGACGTCGACGTAAAGTCCGGTGATCGTGTGCTCGCCTCCGTCGAAGCTGCCCGAGAAGATAGCGGTGCCGGCGCCTATTACGGGCCAGGGCTTGTTGCCGAGGTCGAGGTCGCCTTCGAGCTTGAAGAAGACGCCCTCGTAGGTTTCGCCTTCGTTGCAGGTCTTGGCGAGTCTGGCGAGATCATTCTCGGTGAGAATGATATAGGGAGTTGCTTCCTCGCCGGTGCCGCCCGAAAAAGCGGTGGAAGAGGATTCGCCGTCCCAGGCGGCGGATACGCCGGTCCCGAATGCGAAGAGCGGCAGAAGCAGGGCTGCGGCTATCAGAGCCGCGATAAGAGTGTTCTTTTTCATTTTCTTTCTCCTCAGTTGCCGAAGCTATAATCTTCTATTGTTTTGATTCCTTTTTTGATCGAGTTCAGACTTCTCTGAATGTTGGTGTAGTAGGAGGCGGGGGAGTTGAGCGCGTTCGTGCGGAAGCCGTTGGCGGTGATATTGCCGAAGGCTCCGGCGTAGAGACGGCCGATATCGAAGCTGACCGTTCTGCGGAGGGTGTCGTACATCTCGGCGACCTCGGCTCCGTCGGCGTATCTGACCTTCATCGTGCTCTCGAAGACTTCGGGAGTTACGAGACGGTAGCTTTCGGAACCGAGAGCTTCGAGAACGGCTCCCGACGCGTCGACGTCATGCGAGGTATCGGATACGCAGTACATCGTGAAGGGGTGACCGAGGTTCGTGCCGTAGTCTTCCTGATCCTCGGTGTACTTCGGCTGCGGAACGATTCCGAAGGAGAAGTCTATCTTGGTCTGGTTGACGTGGTTGTCCTTGCCCGCGACGATGAAGCAGCGGTCCATGCAGAAGATGGCCCTTTCCTCAAAGAAGATGTTGCGGACTTTCGTCGCGTTTTCGTTGTAAACGCCCTGCTTCTTGATGAAATCGCCGACGAGCTGGCAGAGGTCGGTTCCTCTTTCGCCCTCGAAATCTGGGGATACCGAAAGATGTCCGTCGGGATTCTTGATAATCGAAGTGATTCCGGCGGCGGTCTGGAAGGCGTCGATGTTTGTCGTGTATATGATCATTCCGTAGGAGTCGCCCGAATCCTTCTTGCCGTCAGTGTTCAGGTCTTCATAGATATCTCCGGTCATCTTGAAGAGACGCTCGAGCGTCCACTTGTTCTGCTTGACCAGTTCTTCGGGAGTCTCGGAGAAGAGTTCGTCTGCCATTCTGTCCTCATAGAGCTTACGGTTGTAGAAGGTGCCGATCATCATCCAGAGCATATTCGTCGAGATATCTCCAGAGGCAAAATAGAGCTTGCCGTTGATCTCAACCTCGGTCACGAGCGCCTTCGGCCACCAGGGTTTTTCGGAGTTGAAATACTGGGTGGAATTAAGGTTTCTGAGATATCCGGACAGCGAGAGCGCCGGAGGCGTGCGGCTGTAGGTGGCGTAGATATCGTAGAAGTGGTCGGACTTGAAATCCGCCGCAACCTTCGCCGTGTACGCGGTCATATAGTCCGCAGATCCGGGCGTGCCGGTGTAGTTCAGTGAAACTCCGAGCCGGTCTTCAACCTTCAGATTGCGGCTGTAGATGGCCGAATCGATGTTGTTTCCGTTCGGCTCGTCCACGAAGAATTCGGTCATCGTATAATCATCCCAGTAAAGGACGTTTATTTCGGTGTCGAAATTCAGGTTGTCGGGGAGATCGTCCTTGATGAAACCGCGGTCGTCGACGGTCGACGCTTCGGTTTCGCTGTCGGGAACTACCGCGGCGGTGGTGTTCTCGCCGGTGGTCTCTCCGTCTTTCTTGGCGCAGGATACCACGGGGAGTATCAGAAGCGCCGCGAGCAGGAAAATCAGTACTTTCTTCATTTGCCGGTCCTCTTTATTATTCTGATTTATTGATTACAGTGAAAGCAGGTATTCCGCGACCTCGAAGGCGTAGCGCGCGAGCGGCGCCTTGAGCGGTTCGGGAAGATTTTTGAAAAGCGAGACTTCGTAAATGAAGCCGCCCTCGTAGTTGCTGTCGCGGAGGATTTTCATAATCTCCGTCCATTTTGCGGTTCCCATAAAGGGAAGATGGTGCAGGTCTTTCTCGCCGACGTTGTCGTCTACGTGCGTACAGACGAGCAGGGGAGCGATTTCCTTCAGCGCGGGGATCTGGTCGATATACTGGCGGTTGCCGTGACCGGTGTCCCAGCAGACGCCCTTCTTTTCGCCCGGGAAGGCGTCGACGATCGCGCGCAGGTCGTCGGGCGTCGCTCCGAAGCGGCGGCGTCCGTCGACGTCGGCCATATTCTCAAAAGCAAATCCGACGCCTCTCGACGCGCCGATCTCATAGAGCGGAGCGTAGTAGTCGACGTTGAACTTTACGTCGGCGGCGGGGTCGGGATCGGGATTTTCAAGGCAGCTGACCGGATGCATTACCGCCCAGGGAATGCCGAGACGGGCGTCGATTTCGAGCGCCCTCTTCATCATCCGGAGGAAGAATTCGTTGTATTCGCAGCCGGGATCTGAGACCGATTTGCGTCTTGTAGGCGCTTTCGGATAGGGCGGATGGCTCTGGACGAAGGAGACGCCGAGACGCGCCGCCTCCTCGCCCGCGGCTTCGGCGAATCTGACCCAGTTGTCGTCTTCGCAGAATTCGCTCGCGTTGCGCTGCATCGGGCACATGTTAAGGTCCATTACGGTGTACCCGCATTCGTGAAGGCGGCGCACCGCCTCGGCCATGCAGGGTTTTCCGGGCTCGTAAACGTAGAAGGGATTTGTCATACATCCCGGTTTTCTTATCATACGCGGATACCTCGGGGATAATTATAATTTGTTAATATAAATTATACTACATACGCGGAAAAAAGTCAAACAGTTTCTCGGATTGACGGAAACGCGCCGCTTTTTTGCGTTGATTTTTCGCGCGTAATATAGTATAATAATATCGCATCATAATAATCCGCGCGCCTGCCGCAAGGCGGGTTAAGCGCGAGACCGGGCGGGACGCGCCGGAAGGTCGGCGCCTTTTCCCGCGGAAGGAGCATCCTATGATTACAAAGAAAACGGTTCTGAGCGCTTGTGCGCTCTTGCTCGCCCTGATGACGCTTGCATCCTGCGCGTCGGGAAGCGCCGGACAGACGACGTCCTCCGACGTTACCGATCCGGGGCAGCCGTCGGCGACGACGACCAAGGTTGAAACGACCGCCGAAGAGACGACCGACGGTATTCTGTCGGGCGCCGCGTTCCCCGACGCCGATTACGGCGGAGAGGTCTTCCGCGTGTACATACGCAAGAACACATATTACTCGGGAGATTACATCTACGCCGAGGACCAGAACGGCGATATAATGAACGACGCCGTATTCAGAAGGAACTCGCTCGTCGAGGAGAAGTATAAGGTAAAGATCGAGGCGAAGACGTCTCCGACGCCGAACCAGAGTCTCAGCAAGGACATCTCGGGCGGCACGGCCGACTACGATCTGATTCTCGACCGCCGCGCCGACCTCGCGGCCTGCTCGGTAAACGGCCTGCTTTACGATTTCAACAGCGTAGGTATCGATTACAACAATCCCTGGTGGGACAACAACGCTCAGGGGTACGCAATCGGCAAACGCCTCTTTCTGATGGCGAACGACGTCGATACCGGCGTCATTTCGGGAGTCCGCTTCCTCTATTTCAACAGCGGAATGATCGAGTCCTTCAATCTCGACAGTCCATACGACCTCGTCGCGCGGAACGACTGGACGCTTGAAAACTTCCTGAATCTCCTGAAAGCCGCTCACGCAGACGGCGAAGCCGACGGGCTCGGCGTTTACGGTTTGCTCAGAGAGACAGGGGCCAGCAACGGCAACCATATGCATCTTATTATAGGCTGCGGCGTGAAATCCTCCGAAACGAGCGCCGATGGCGAAATCAGACAGGCAATCGGCGATCAGGTGGAAAAAATCTCGGATATAATCGACAGGCTGAGAACCGTTCTGCTCGATACGACGCTTACGATGACCTACGAGGAGACGTCAAAGCGCTTCCTCGGCGGATCATATTCGGGACAGTGGGACCGCGGACGCGGAGCTTTCGCGGCCGGACACTTCCTCTTCGTCCAGAACGGACTTGACGTTTCGGTCGAGTTTTCGGATATGCCGGATAAATACGGAGTCGTTCCGAACCCGAAATATACTGCCGATCAGGAGCGCTACTATCACAAGGTTGACCGCTTCGCGGCGATCTGGGGCATTCCGAACACGCCCGACAGAATCGATTTCGACAGGTTTGTCAACGTGTTCGATTACTGGGCTGCCGTTTCGAGCAAAACGGTAATGCCGACCTACTACGACGTAACGATCAAATCCCGCCGCTTCAACGATCCGATAGCGGCGCAGATGATCGATATCGTAAAGAGCACGATGGTGTACGACGCCTGCGACGTATACGGAATCACGATCAACTCGACGCTCGACAGCGCGTTTACGTCGGGAAATACCGGCAGCACGCTCAACGCGGCGTATTTCAGACAGATCGACGATTCCATCAGAAACATTTCAAATTCGATCAAAAAGAAATACGGAAACTGATAACGGAGGACGAACGTATGAGAAAAAACATCAGACTCGGCGTTTTCGGCTGCTGGCGCGGAAACGCGTACATCAAGTCTTTCATCAACGGAAAGATCGGCGGAGCGCGGATAACCGCTCTCTGCGACAAGAAGCCCGAGCGGCTTGAAAACGCGCTCGAACTCTGTCCGAAGGGAAGATACGCCCCGAAGACCTTCACCGATCCCGACGAATTCTTCGCGTCCGGACTTTTCGACGCGGTCCTGCTCTGCAACTACTTCCACGAGCACGCGAAGTACGCGATAATCGCGCTTGAAAAGAATATTCACGTATTCAGCGAGACGATGGCCGCCTCGACGATGGCCGACGCAGTCGCGCTCTGCCGCGCCGCCGAAAAGAGCCGCGCGATCTACTGCATGGCCGAAAACTATCCCTATTCCCGCGGCTGCTTCGAGCTCAAGCGCGTCTTCGACGGCGGTACTCTCGGCAAGCTGATATTCGCGGAAGGCGAATACGTCCATCCGATGGGGCCGAAGGACACCTTCAAGTACCACAACACGGCGTCCAACGGTTATTACCACTGGAGACGCTTCCTGCCCTGCACCTACTACTGCTCGCACGCCCTCGCGCCGCTGATTTTCGCGTCGGGCGAGCATCCGAGACGCGTCGTTGCGATGGCGGCTCTCGACTCGGAAGAGAGAATCAAAGAATATAAGAAATTCAAATCCGACGCCGCGGGCGTCATGCTGATAAACACCGACGGAGGCGCCGTTTTTCGCGTCAACGGATCGACGAGCTGCGCGCCGCACGGCAACTGGTACCGCCTGAGCTGCACCAAGGGCGGCGTCGAGACGGTCAGAGGCAACCAGAAGATGATCCGCCTCTGCTACAACGGCTGGTCGAAGCCCGAAGGCGCGGAAGACGAAACGGTCTATGAGGCGCAGTGGGCGAGCGACGGCGAACTCGCCGACGGAGCCGGACACGGCGGAGGAGACTACTGGGTGGTCAGATACTTCCTCGAGGCCTGCCGCCGCGAGAGAGAGCCCTTCCCCGACGTTTATACCGCCTGTGAAATGTCGGCCGTCTCGATTCTCGGCTGGAGATCGATTCTCAACGGCAATATCGCTTACGACATTCCCGATTTCCGCGACGAGAATCAGCGTAAAAAATGGCAGGACGACAGACAGTATCCCTTCCCGAGCGAAGAACTGCCGAACAACATTCCTTATTCGACCCGTCCGGTGAACCGGACCGAGGACTGGTAAGCCCTTTATGAATTATTATCTCGGTATCGACGTAGGTTCGACCGCCGTCAAGGCGGTGCTTATCGCGTCGGGAGAGGAGCGCCGCGTGGCGGGGCGGGGAAGCGCCGCCTACCCGACCGACAGGCGGGGAGACTCGGTGCTTCAGGATCCTCTCGACTGGAACCGCGCCTCCGCGAAGGCGGTGAAACAGGCCTGCGCGGGACTCGATGAAGACGAACTGCGCCGCATTAAGGGAATATCCCTCTCGGCTCAGGCCGGCAGCGTCTACGCCGCCGACCGGCAGTACCGCCCGCTGACGCCCGCCTACACCTGGATGGACCGCAGCGCGCCCGAAGAAGCGGCTCTGCTTCGCCGTGTTTTCGGCGACCGTGTCAGAGAATTGTCGGGCTGGACGATGTCGCCGACCGCCGCGACGGCGAAGATATTGATGCTTCGGGAGAAAAATCCCGAAATATTCAACAAAACCGCGTACTGGCTGACGACAGAAGAGTCTGTTACAGGATTCCTCACCGGTAATTACGTTACCGACCCGACCGGCCAGGCGATAACCCGTCTTTACGACGTCAAAAAAGGCGTCTACGACCGGGAAACGCTCAGATTTCTCGGCATAAAAGAAGATTCTCTGCCCGAAATCCGTCCGTGCGGAAGCAAGGCCGGAACGCTTTGCAAAGAAGCCGCCGCGGCGCTCGGACTTCACGCAGGAATTCCGGTATTCACCGGAGCGCACGATCAGTACTGCGCGTCGGTCGGCAGCGGAGTCACCGAACGCGGAAGAATACTCTGCGCGACCGGCACCGCCTGGGTCATGTTCGGCATATCGGGCAATTTCTTCGATCGCCCGCCCTATCCGCCCTCCTGCCCGCATCCCGCGGCCGGAAGATACGGTTTTATGATCTCGATGTCGGGCTGCGGAGGCGCGCTCGAGGCATACGTAGCGTCGCGGGGCCTTTCAATGAGAGGCGTCGACGAGCTGATCGAGCAGGCCGGAACGAAGCAGATCAGGGAGCGCACGCGCGATCTTTTCTGCACGACGCTGCCGCCCGGACAGAGTATACCGCATATTGATGGTGCGATACCCGCTCCCGCAGACTGCGGCCGTCCGCCCGAGGAAGCTGCGCTCGCCGCAATGGAGAGCGCCGCGTTCGAAGCGAGAATCCTCTGCGAGGCGTTTGCCGCCGCCGGAGAAGAGAGCTCGAGCGTCGTGATGTCGGGAGGCGCGTCCAAGAGCCGCCTCTGGCGCGGAATTCTCGCAGCCGTTATGGGCGGAAAGAAACTTTACCGGCTGACCGAACCCGACGCCCCGGCGCTCGGCGCCGCGCTTGTGGCAGCGGTAGGGGCCGGAGAGTTTCCCGACCTTTCGAGCGCTTCGGGCGCTTACACCGGCCTTTGCGAGGTCGAAACCGATCCCGAATCAATCGAATACTATTCCGAAAAATATAAAAGATACAGACGGGCCGCGCTCGTCAATCCATGAGGTGTTCTATGGAAAACAGGATTAAAATCGGCTTTCTGCCGCTCTACATCAAACTTTACGACGACTGCGGAAGCGGCGCCAAGGCCAGACCGCGTCTCGAACCGTTTGCCGCGAAACTCGCGGGAATGCTCGAAACGCGCGGGTTCGAGGCCGTCGTAGCCCCTTTCTGCCGTGTAAAATCCGAATTTGAAGCGGCGATCGCGGGCTTTGAGAAGGCCGGATGCCGCGCCGTCGTCACCTGGCACGCCGCATATTCTCCTTCGCTTGAGAGCATCGACGCGCTCTGCGGGACCGACCTGCCGATCGTCGTTCTTGACACTACCGAAACATACGATTTCGGACCCTGCCAGGATCCGGGTGAAATCAGCTACTGCCACGGAATCCACGGCGTTATGGATATGTGCAGCATGCTTCACCGCCGCGGAAAGAAGTTCGCGATTGCCGCCGGATACTACGCCTCCGAGGATCTTATCGACCGCGCCGCCGGTTACCTGAGAGCGGCCGTCGCCGCCTCCTCGATGCGCGGCATGAAGACGGGTACCGTCGGCGGAAGCTTCGACGGTATGGGAGATTTCCTCGTGTCCGACGAAGAGATGAAGGAACGCTTCGGCGTCGAGATCGTCTATCCCGAAAAGGGAGAGCTCGCTTCCTATGCGAAAGAAATCACCGATGATGAAATCGCGGAGGAAATCAAAAGGAATCTGAACGATTTCGATCAGCTCGAGCCGGTCCCCGAAGATTCTCACAAAAAGACCGTGAGAACCTCTCTCGCCGTCCGCCGCTGGATCGAAAAGCGGGGGCTTTCGGCGTTTACCGTCAATTTCCTTGAAATCAGACCCGAAAACGGACTGACGATCATGCCCTTCATGGAGGCCTGCAGACAGATGTCCCGCGGCGTCGGCTACGCCGGAGAGGGAGACGTCCTCACCGCCTCGCTCGTCGGAGCGCTGATGAACGGTTTTGACGACACGACCTTCGTCGAGATATTCTGCCCTGACTGGCGCGGAAACACCCTTCTGCTTTCGCACATGGGCGAGTTCAACTGCCGTCTCGCGTCAGGACGCCCGGCGATGAAGGAAATACCCTTCATCTACGGAGACGCCGACGATCCGGTCGTCGTTTACGGAAGATACCGCGGAGGCAGCGGAGTGTTCGTCAACCTCTATCACTCTGCCGACGGATTCAAGGTGCTGCTCAGCGAGACCGAGATGGTCGAAGTTCCCGATTCCGAGGACAGATTCAAAACCAAGGTCCGCGGCTGGATGCGCCCGAAGACGACCGTCGCGAAATTCCTCGAGGGACTCTCCTTCCACGGCGCAACGCACCACAGCGCCTTCGTATACGGCGCCGACGCCTCACAGCTCGGCTTTTTCTGCGATCTGCTCGGACTCGAATACGACGTAATCTGACGCTTTTCCCGCCGGGGCGCGACCCGGACAAATCCTTTCTGAAAGGTTCCGTGGCTTATGCCGGATGAATCTGTAAAACGAATGCGCCTGAAGGATTTCTTCATAAGGCGCGACGTCGATATGACGCAGGGCAGCATAGCGGGCAATATGATCCGCTTCGCCGTCCCGCTGCTGATGGGCAACTTCCTGCAGCAGCTGTACAATCTGACAGACACCTGGGTAATCGGGCAGTACGGCGACAGAGCGGCATACGCTGCGGTCGGCAACCTCACTCCGATTATCAATATACTTATCGGCTTCTTCCTTGGATTTTCGACGGGAGCCGGAGTCGTCATATCTCAGTATTACGGCAAGAAGGATTTCGGAAAAGTACACGACGCGATACACACGACGGTCGCCGCGACGCTTATCATGTGCGTGATCTTCACGACGCTCGGCATTTCGATGACGCCGCTGCTATTGCGGCTTATGCTGCACGTAGATGAGGCAAACCCCGATACGCTCGTCGTATATCCGCACGCGGTAAGATATCTTACGATTTATTTCTCGGGCGTCAGCGCTCTCCTGCTTTACAATATCACCTCGGGCATTCTGCGCGCCGTCGGCGATTCTGTCAGGCCTTTCATCTTCCTCGCCGTCTCGGCGCTCAGCAACATCGGGCTCGATTTTCTCTTCGTGTTCGGACTCGACTGGGGCGTCACAGGCGTCGCAGTCGCGACGGTTCTGGCGCAGACGCTGTCGGCAGCCCTCGGGGTTATCGTGCTTCTGCGCAACAAGGGATGCGCGAAAGTTTACGTCAGGCACATAAAGATTGACAGGGAACTGCTGGGAAAGATATTCACGATCGGACTGCCCGCGGCGGTGCAGACGTCGCTGACCGCCTTCTCAAACGTGTTCGTTCAGTCCTACATCGCCGGAACGAACGGCGTTCAGGAGATAAATATGGCTTCATATACGACATATACGAAGGTCGACGGAATAATCTTCATACCGCTGCAGTCGCTGGCGCTCGCCGCGACGACCTTCGTCGGGCAGAACCTCGGCGCCGGGAATCCCGAACGCGCGAAAAAGGGAACGCGGGTCGCATTCCTCATGGCGCTCGCCTGCACCGTCGCCGTCATAATACCCGTTGAGATATTCTGCCCGAAAATCGCCGGATTCTTTATGGACGACGAGGCGATTGTTGCCGGCGCGACGACGCTGTTGCGCGTAATATCTCCATTCTACGTCTTCTGCTGCGTCAATCAGATTTTCAACAGTTCGATGCGCGGCGCCGGAGTCAGTCTGCCGCCTATGATCATCATGCTGACAAGCTTCGTGCTCGTCCGCCAGATTTACCTCTACGTCATGTCGAATTTCATTTCGAACAACCTGCTTCCGATCGGACTCGGTTACCCCTTCGGATGGTTCGTCTGCACGACGGTAACGCTGATATATTACAAATTCTTCTTCAGTTATACCAAAAAGAAACTGGTATGACTGACGCGAAAGGTATAAAACAATGCAAAATTCACCCGTGATCACAAGATTTGCCCCCTCGCCGACAGGATATATGCACATCGGCAACCTGCGCACGGCGCTCTACGCCTATCTGCTCGCGCGCTCTTCGGGCGGGAAATTCATAGTCAGGATAGAGGACACCGACCGCGAGCGGCTCGTTGAGGGCGCCGTGGACGTCATCCTCGACACGCTCCGCGTCACCGGCATCGATTACGACGAAGGCCCGGTCGTCGGAGGCCCGCACGGCCCCTATGTACAGAGCGAGCGCAAGCCGGTTTACCGCGAGTACGCCGAAAAGCTCGTCGCACTCGGCCACGCCTACTACTGCTTCTGCACCGAGGAGCGGCTTGCTTCTCTTCACGAGGAGAACGAAAACGGCGGNNCCGCCGTTGCCGCAATCTTCCGAGAGAGGAGGTCGAAGCGCTGCTTGCCGCAGGGACGCCTCACGTCATCCGTCAGAAGATACCGCTTGAAGGCACGACGACCTACGTCGACGAAGTCTACGGCGAAATCTCAATGGACAACGCCGATATGCAGGACCAGATTCTGCTCAAGGCCGACGGATATCCGACCTACAATTTCGCGCACGTCGTCGACGACTATCTGATGGGCGTGACGCACGTGGTCCGCGGCAGCGAGTACCTGACGAGCACGCCGAAATACGTGCTTCTCTACGACGCATTCGGCTGGGAGCGCCCGAAATACGTTCATCTGCCGCTGCTCATGGGCAAGGACGCCGACGGAAAGATCTCGAAGCTCTCGAAGCGCCACGGCGCCGTCAGCTTCCAGGATCTTGTGAAAAACGGATATCTGCCCGAAGCGATCGTCAACTACATCGCGCTTCTCGGCTGGTGCCCGAAGAACACGAATCAGGAGGTTTTCTCGCTCTCCGAGCTGAAAGAAATCTTCTCAATCGAGGGAATAAACAAGTCGCCCGCCGTCTTCGATTACGAAAAGCTCCGCTGGTTCAATTCCGAGTATATCAAGGCGATGCCCGACGCCGATTACGAAGCCGAGGTGCTTCCGGTGCTCTCGGCGCTCTGCCCGGCGGGTACCGACGTCCGTCTGCTCGCCTCTCTCCTGCACACGCGCCTTGCCTGCTTCGGCGACGTTCCGCGGACCGTCGAATTCGTCCTGAAGCGGCTGCCGATCGAGGGAGACGTCTGGACGAACAAAAAGAACAAGACGACACCCGACAGCTGTCTCGCGATACTCCGCGAGGTGCTGCCGCTGCTCGGGTCCGCCGACGACTGGACAAACGACGCCCTGTTCGAAAAGCTCGGCGGCTACGCCGCAGAAGCCGGAATCAAGGCGGGAGCCGTCATGTGGGCGGTGCGCATAGCCGTCGCGCGCCAGACGGTCACTCCGGGAGGCGCGACCGAACTGATGGTCGTGCTCGGCAAAAAAGAGTCGCTCGAGCGTATTGAGCTTGCTATTTCCGGTCTTTCATCCCCGGAAGGCGGGAAATAAGGAGTGCGAAACCGCCGGAACAGAGGCAGGTTTTTGAATTGAGGTAGAAATAATGCTGAAGGAAGACCAACTTACGAAAAGACTGCGGGCGGCGTCGCTTGTTATCGCGGTTCTGACTCTGTTCGCCTCCTGTGCCAACGCCGTGTCCCCCGCGCCGGAAACGTCGGCGGCGGGCGTCGCGGATACCGCGTCGGGTACGGAAGCCGCGGAAACGTCCGGTTCGGATGACACGGCAGACGGCGGGACCGTCTCCGGAACCGCGGAAGAATCCTCCTTTGGTGAATCGGAAGAAACCGGCGCCGAAAAGCTGTGGGATCCCGCGGCAAGAGCCGCGGCGATCGATGCGATTACCGCCGCGCTTCCGGATCATCCCGCGGGCGAAGAATACGTTCTGAATTTCGAGGATCTATACTCCATACACAACAGGATCAACGTTTCTAGTTCGCGGTACGTCACACGCAAGGTCAATTACGTCAAAGAGGTTTATTCGGGAGGAACGCCGTCTCTGAAAGAGAAAGAAGCGACGGTCACTGTCGCCCAGAACGCGCCGGACGGGACTCTTACGGTGATAATCGAATACCTGAACGGCGGGCTGCTGGCTGTTACTCTGACTCCGGAGGAAAATCTGTTCAAAAAGGCGACGCAGCAAAAAAACGGTCTGACTGTTTTTCACGAGCAGGAAGCCGGACTTATCGAACGGATGAAAGACTGGCTGGGATACCAGGAAGGGCCGTTCAATACGGTTTTTGACGCGGTTTGCGAGATGCTGACCGGACTTTATCCCGCTTTTTCGCCCGACGTCTTAGGATTTCGCGAATTTATGCCCGACGCCGATCCTCCCGCGACGGCGTATATGATCTTCGGAGACAAAAGATACTGGGTGGAGCGGTTACTGAACGACGACGGCAGTCTGTACCGGCTCTGTGTCGGCGCGGCGAGATCGAACCCGGTCGAATACAATCCAAGCAAGGGGTCTGCGAGCCTGTTTGTCTTCGCCGCGAAGCGAGACGACGGCACGGTCACGCTGACGGCGATATACGAGCACCTGTATGAGAATTCGGTCGGCTTGAGTGTCTTCAACTTCTCGGTTTATTTATGGGAATGCGTCGACGGAGAGATCGTTCGCGCGTTCGGTTCCGAGTCCGGTTCGATCCCGTGCCTGGACGTCGGTTACCGTGACGACGCCCATTGGTTTCGCAGATGCCGGGACGCTGCCGAAAACGCTCTGAACAAAGCACGCGAAGCGTCAGAGGTTGTTATAATTGCCGATTTCTTTTCCGGCCGTCCCGTTTCTGAAGACAGCTATCTCGCCTCCGGCACGCTTCCGCAGGAATTCGAATGGAAGATAGCGGCATCAATCGGGCTTGTGCAGTAAAGCCGGCGCGATTATTGTGGCGTTCGCCGCGTGTGTCTGCCAGAGATAACGCTTCCAATTTCTATGTGTTCCGGTAAAAATAATAAAAAAATTAGCACTCAAATCAAAAGATTGCTAAAATTCACCGTAAAAACACCAAAATAACACTAAAAGTTCACAATATGGGTTTATAATATAGCCGTAAACAAAAGGAAGGCGCACGGAGCGTCCGGAAGCTTCCGAAGCCTGCCCGAAAAAAACATTTACGGAGGTAAACATCATGTTTGAACTTACACCCTTTTTTAGCAACCGTCACAACAGATCGCTGAACGTTTACGATCCGTGGAAAGAATTCGACGACATTGAGCGTTCCTTCCTTACCGAGCGCGTACATACATTCAGCACCGACGTCACCGACAACGGAGACAGCTACACCGTCGAGACCGATCTTCCCGGATTCAAGAAGGAAGACATCAAGATCGACATAGCCGGCGACACCATGACGGTCAGTGCCGAGAGACACAGCGATTTCGAGAAGAAAGAGAACCGCGACAAGTACGTCCGCGTCGAGCGCACCTACGGCTCCTACAGCCGCACCTTCGACATCACCGGCATCGAGGCCGGACAGATCAAGGCGAAATACGACAACGGCGTTCTGACGATCACGCTGCCTAAGAAGGCGGCGAAGGCGCCCGAAACGCGTCAGCTCGAAATCGAATAATTGCTGAATAAACCAGCTTGTCCGGAAGCGCGCCGGTAAAACGCGCCTGCCCGGGGCGGGCCTCACAGAGAGACCGCCCCGGGCGAAATCGTTAATGAATACTGAAGACTTAAGAATGAAGAATTAATAATGGTTCTTCATAGTTTTGTGTATTTGTAAAAAGCAAGTCGGAATATTGAAGCCCTCCCGTAGGGGCCGATCCGTTTCGCGCGAGCGAAAGGGTTCGGCCCGAAAAAGAATCGGTGCGCAGGAACAATAATGGTAAAGCCACGGCAAAAAAGCCCTTTGTTTGACGCCAATAATAAACCGCGGTATTCGTTTCCTGCGGGCCGAACCTGACATTCCTCTTAGGCGAAATGTCAGGCTTCGGCCCCTACGGGTGGATAGAGATATTGTCAGGCAATTGTCTTTCGTTTTCGAAATTATCAGTAGAAGATATTTGATCGATTTTTATCGTACGATCAACTCTTTATCCCGTAGGGGCCGATCCGTTTCGCGCGAGCGAAAGGGTTCGGCCCGAAAAAGAATCGGTGCGCAACCTTCAGTGACTTTCTTATCAAACGTTCATTTACACCTCAGTACTTTGTAAACGCTAAAACTATTTCCAATCATTGCATAAAACGCAGGGGTGTTAAAAAGGATGGACTTTTTTAACACCCCGGTCAAAAAACTCGAATACCTAAAGCAAAACGATGTCAGTTTATATGTTCAACAAACCGCAGGGGTTTATTACTTCCTGCAGGGATCCGAGGGACAGAACGGTTATGGAGTTTGTTCCCGAAGATCTTAGAGAAAAAATACATCCCGTCGGGCGGCTCGACAGAGACACGACGGGGCTTCTCCTTTTCACAGACGACGGCCGCGTCGACCGGGCGCTTCTGCTGCCCGAGAACCGCGTGCCGCGGGTTTATTCATTTACTGCAATAGGCGTTATGAACGACGGGAAAATCGACGCGATATCGCGCGGCGTCCGGCTCGGAGACAGCGGGGAAACGTCGCGCGGCGCATCGGTGCGCGTCACAAAGCTCCATACAGTTTACGAGATACGTGATCTGCTCCCTCCGCGGCGCAGGATGAGGTATCTCAAAAACCCGAACGGGTCTGCGTTTTCAGCCGAAATGGAGCTGACCGAGGGCCGGAAGCACGAAGTCAAACTGATAATGCGCGCCGTCGACTGCCGCGTCGTCCGGCTCGAGCGGATCAGCTTCGGCGGACTGCGGCTCGATCCCGGCCTGCCGATCGGAGGATTCCGGGAGCTCACGGAGGAGGAGTATCGTCATATCATATCATTGATTCCAGAATGATATCTATCATCTGCCTCGGGGTAACAATAAACGGCTTTTGCGGGAAATGCTTGATATTTCCGGTAACAAGATAGGCGTCTTCCTCTTTGCGTTCTTCCATTACAACTTCATAGAATACAATATCCTTAGGATCGGGAAGTTCAATATTCAGCGGTTCAGCATCTACGAAAATTCCGCGGTTGTCCAATTCATTGAGAATATCGTTTACGATATAATCCGGAAAAGCAAATTTGGGACGCAGCAATACTTCGCGGTATTCCTTGACGATTGACGAATTAAGGACGGGAACAATTGCGCCGTCTAATACCAGCTCCAACACCTGACCGGGCACGGAGTCCGGATTCATAGCGGCAGATACAAGGACGTTAGTATCAATTACTGCAAATAATTTCATACAGCGCCCTCGTTTTTATTGTCATCACCGCTTTTTCTTGCTTCCGCGATTTCGGCGTTGATCTCTTCCAGTGACATTTCTGCGTTTCCTTTTTCAGCGGAAATCCTTCCCATCTCGCGAAGAGCAAGGACGCCTTTGTTTTGCGTCAGGTCCTGCACTTTCATGCTGAATGGGATTCCGTTCTCGGAAATCAGGCGTGAAATGCACATACGCATATAAGTCTGCAGATCGATTCCAAGTTGCTCGCAGATCATTACCGCTTTAATTCTTGACGTTTCGTCAGTACGAAATTGTACAAGCGTGTTTGCCATATTATTTTCCTCCTTTTGAACTTATAATATATTATATCATATTTTGTCATCAGATGCAATCAAATGATGACAAATAATAAGAAAAAAGCAATCTCTACGGCAAAAAACGATAAAAACAACATCCGATTGTCGTTTTGATCGGAAAAACGTGACTTGCGCCTGCGGCGCATGAAAGGCTCGCGGGTTGCTCGCCGCGATATACGGCGCTCTGCGCCGCGCGATATATACCGCCGGAGCGGTATGCGATATACGCTCGCGGAGCAGACGCGAAGCGCCTTCCGCTCGCGTGCGATATGAACGGCAAAGCCGTCGAGAAAAAGCGCCTGCGGCGCATGAACCTATTCACTATTCACTCTTACCTCTTAACTACTCCCGGCGTAATGTTTTGTCACACCGCTCGGGAACAGATTTGTGGTATAATATTCAAGGAAGAAAGATCGGAGGCGGATCCCGTGAAAACTGAAAACGGAATAAAAAAACTCCGCCTCGGAGCAGGCATGTCGCAGGACGAACTCGCCTCGCGCCTCTTCGTCTCGCGGACTCTCGTCGCGAAGTGGGAGGCGGGCAGCCGTCGTCCCGACCGCGAGACGCTTTTGCGCATCGCCGAGATATTCGGCGCGGATGCGACGGAGCTTCTCGACGAGCCCGGCGACGTCATGCGCGAACTCGGCGCGTGCGTTCCGGCGGGAGCAGACATTTCGTCCGACTCGCTGCCGGCGCTGCTCGATTCTTTTCTTCTGAATCTGCCTGAGAGGGAACGCAACGTTTTCGTCAGGCGATACCATTTTCTCGAAAGCCGCTCGCAGATCGGGACAAGATACGGTCTGAGCGAGGGCAACGTGGGAATCATTCTCTTCAGAACGCGCAGGCGGCTGAAGGAATATCTGAAGGGGGTAAAGGCATAATGAAATCAAGCGATCTTTTCGACGCGATGGCGAAGATAGACGAGAGTATTACCGACGCGTCGGAGCAGGCGCGAGCCGTTCCGGAAGCCGCCGGTAAACGCCGGATTTTCGGGCACACCGCTGGCCTTACGGCTCTGGCCGCCGGAGTTGTGCTGCTCGGACTTGTGACTGCCGTCGTCGTCAATTTGCTCCCGGGACTAGTGGGCGGAGGCGCGCCGGATTCTGCGGAAACAGGCCGGCTGAGTATCACCGATCCCTACGGCGGAGTACCGACGTCGTTTTCGGGTATAGCGGATGATACCGAATTCGGCTGCCCGGTGTTCAGATCGGAGGCCGGAGACTCTTACTTCGACGTCAACGGAGACGGCGTTCTTGACCTGCTATTCTCGGGGCCGCGGGCGGCTGTGAGCGCGGCTTTCTCGGTAATCGGCTGGGTTGACGGAAAAACCGGAGAAGAAAACCTGTTTGAAGGGTTGTCGGGCTACGGAATACGGTTGGGGATCACGTTTGCCGAAGACGATAAGGATAAGACAACTCCGCTGCTCTACGACACAACTGCCGCCGTAATCGACGCAACCGGCGCCGAATTTACGATAAATTACAAGGGCGACCCGGCATACGTTTATTATCTGCCCCTCGGCAAACTTGTGATACAGGGCGGGGAAGCCCGGATTGAATCATATTACGCGCAGGGAGCCGGCGAAGACGCCTATATCGAGCTTGCCGGAGTAAAGCTGTGGAAGCCGAAGTTCGAGGGACGGTGTGCCAACGCAGCGCTCGCGAGCGGCGGCGGAATCCTGTCCGCGGTCGTGAATCTCTCCGTTCCATCGGCCGACGATGCAATTCCGAACGACACGTTCTTTAAGGTCGTCGAAAGCGAAACCGCTCTCGAACTGTTGAACGCGCTGACGTCAGACGAGGAGGTGTATTATTCAAGCAGGGAAGTACCGTCCGACGCCGTGTTTATGGCTGCGGATTTCATCTATACGGTGAATACCGATGAAGGAGAAAAGTATTATTTCTGCGGCAGGTATACTCTGTGGAAAGTCGGAAAGATGAAGATGACGACCGTTTGCGGAACTCCGTACGCGACGCCGGAATGGCATGAGGTTTCCCCCGCGTTTTTCGGCAAGATTTGCAACGTGTTCGACAAAATTTTCCCCGGCGTGCAGAAGTGGAACTGAAAGGAATGAAGACGCGCTGCGGCGCATGAATAATATGACGCATACAGTGTAATTAACGTTACGCTGTATGCGTTGTTCATTATTTTTTTCAATCTTAATCTCTTGGATTTCAGCATGTTTATTTCCGCAATTGGAGCCTGGC
>LXOW01333263.1_pt1 | contig 23726 bp, 21 predicted proteins | sample 1368591 | NCBI WGS metagenome assembly LXOW01 (sample SAMN04884650, study PRJNA319009) | bovine gut metagenome | isolation source: Cow rumen | host: Bos taurus | place: Italy: Legnaro (PD) | collected 2014-07-09
ACGTGCCTTTGTGGATGCGTTCGCGCTTGTTCTTGTCTTTTTTGGTGTTGTCCGTTGCGGCGGGCTTCTTCTCGAATTTCGAGAGATCGATGGTCCCGACGGTCTTGGGGCCGGCCAGTTTTTCCACCTTGGTCTCGATATGCTCGATGACGGGGCGTTCCTCCACCTTCTTCTCCTCTTTTACGGGAGTTTCCTTCGGCTGGGTCGTTACGTCCGGTTTCGGGCTTTCGGCGACCGGTGCGGACTCTGTCTTCTTCTTCGGCGAGAGGTCGATATGACCGACGACCTTGACCTCGGATTTCTTCGGTTCGGGAACCGTCTCATCGTGTGCGGTCTTTGCCGCGACGGGTTCTTTAACCGGCTCCACGACCGGTTCGGGTGCAGATTCGGGTGCGGGAGTATCCACCTTTTTCTGATCCGTAAGAACGTTGGTCTTGATGATGACTTCCTTGACCGGTTCTTCTTCCTCAGCGGCGCGGCTGCTTTCCATCTCGGTGATTTCCTTGACCTTGATGGCGACCTTGCGCGACTGCTCCTTGATGAGCTGTTCCTTGCCGAACTCCTTGGCAACCATAGCGAAGACATCTTCCGAAATCTTCGAAGTAAGTGTCAGTTCGTCGTTGACGCCCTTCTTTTTCAGAAAGTCGGCCAGGGTGGAGAGACCGATGTTGAAATCCTTGAGTACCTTGTTGATTCTGATGGTTCCTTCTGCCATACTAACTTCTCCCGTATTGTATTTAGTTTAGTTTTCGAATTCTTCCCGCAGGATGCGCTGCACCTCGAGTACCGTCTCCTCTTCGAGGTCGGCCCGGCGCATAACCTCTTCGGTAGGCAGTGCGAGCACGCTCTTGGCGGTGTCACAGCCGATGCCTTTGAGGGCCTCGAGGATCCATTCGTCGATTTCATCGGAGAAATCGTCGAGCATCACGTCCTCTTCGTCGTCCTGGCTCTGGTCGCCCAGACGGTAAACGTCGATCTTGTAGCCGGACAGCTGTTCGGCCAGCAGGATGTTGCTGCCGCCGCGGCCGATGGCCAGCGCGAGTTCGCTCGCCTCGAGGTCGATGCGGATGCTCTTGTTCTCCTCGTCGATCTGGATTGACGAAATCTTGGCCGGAGAGAGGGCGCGCTGGACGAGCAGCTGGGTATTGGACGTCCAGTTGATGATGTCGATGTTCTCGTTGCGCAGTTCGCGGACGATGCCGTGGATGCGGGAGCCCTTGACGCCCACGCAGGCGCCTACCGGATCGATGCGGTCGTCATACGATTCGACGGCCACCTTGGCGCGTTCACCCGGCATCCGGACCACCTTCTTGATGGTGATCAGGCCGTCGAAGATCTCCGGAACCTCCTGCTCGAACAGCCGCTCGAGGAAGAGGTTGGACGTACGCGACAGCGTGATGATCGGGTTGTTGTTCTTCATCTCCACGCTGATGATCACGGCCTTGACCGTATCGCCCTTGCGGAAGAAATCGGAAGGGATCTGTTCGCTCTTCGGCAGTACCAGCTCGTTTCCGTCCTCGTCCATCACCAGGACTTCCTTTTTCCAGGCCTGATAGACCTCGCCTACCAGGATGTCGCCCACCTTCTCGCGATATTTGTTGTAGAGGTTGGCCTTCTCGATGTCGGTGATCCGGCTGGAAAGGTTCTGGCGCAGGTTGAGTATGCCGCGCCGTCCGAAACTCGACATCGGGATTTCGTCGGGATACTCTTCACCGACCTCGTAGGAATCGTCGATTTTCCGGACTTCCTCCAGCGAGATCTCCTTGTTCGGATCTTCCACGGTCTCGACGACCATCCGGTTGCGGATGATGGAGATGTCGCCTTTGTCGATATTGATGATGATGTCGAAATTATCTGCATCGCCGTACATACGTGCGAGCTGGGTGCGGAAAATATCCTCCAGCACGCTCATCAGCGTGGGGCGGTCGATGTTCTTGAGCTCTTTGAATTCAGCGAATGTGCTGATCAGATTGACTTCCATTGTGTATCGTTAATTAATATTGTTTTCAGATGCCTGCCGACCCGACCATCAGGGAGAAATCTTCCTTGTCGCGGTCGAGGCGCGATTCGATGTGACGGCTGAGCGCCACGCAGTCGTCGATCGCCACGCCGCTCTCGCGGGTCACGATCACCTCGATGTCGTTGTCTTCGCTCACGGTGATCTCCACCAGGGAGAGGTCCGTGCCTTCCAGGTATTCCCGGACAATGGTTTCAAGGGTCTGTCTGGATATCATATCGTTGCTTTATATGAAAAAGAGGAGACGTCCTGTCCCCTCAATCGCGGCAAAGGTAATAAGAACTCGCATAATGACAAAATTTTTATCGTTTTTTCTTGTTGGCATGCTTTGTGCGACAGTATATTGTTTATTTTTGTGCCTCAATGGATATTACCGCACAATCTTTGGCTGAACTGCTGGGCGGCGAGGTCGTCGGAGACCCGCAGACCGTGATCACGGGGCCGGCCCGCATCGAGCAGGCCCGGAAAGGAGACATCTGTTTCTACGCCAATCCCAAATACGAACGCTACATTTACGATACCCGGGCCAGCGTCCTGCTGGTCAACCGCGACTTCGAGCCGAAACGACCCGTTCCGGCCACGCTCATCAAGGTGGACAACGCCTATGAAAGCGTATCGGTACTGCTCGACTTTTTTGCAAAGTTGCGGAAGGCGCGCGTGAGCGGGAACCGTCTGTGGGCGCGGCTGTCGATGAAACGCTCGATCGCCCTTTCGGCCCGCATCGGAAAAGGAACGCACGTATATCCGCAGGTCTATGTTGGGCCGAACGTTCGGATCGGCAAAAACTGCATCCTGTATCCCGGAGTCCGCATCTATCACGACTGCGTGATCGGGGACGGGTGTATCCTGCACGCGGGCGTCGTGGTCGGCGCCGACGGATTCGGTTTTGCGCCCCTGGAAGACGGGACGTACCGGAAGATTCAGCAGCTGGGCAATGTCGTCCTCGAAGACGACGTGGAGATAGGGGCCAATACGACCATCGACCGGGCGACGATGGGTTCGACCGTCATCCGGCGCGGGACAAAGATCGACAATCTCTGCCAGGTGGCGCACAATGTCGAGATCGGTGAAAACACGGTGATTGCGGCGCTGAGCGGCCTGGCCGGTTCCGCCAAGCTCGGCAAACATTGTATGATCGGCGGACAGTCGGGCGTCAACGGCCACATTTCGGTCGCCGACGATACCGTCCTGGCCGGCAGGAGCGGCATCATCGGGAATGTTACCAAGCCCGGTACGTCGCTGATGGGATATCCGGCCCTGGATTATTCCACTTATATGCGGGCCTATGCCAAGTTCAAGCGCAGCGCCCAAGAATGACCGGCCGATGAAGCAGCATACCCTCAAGAAAAGCTATACCTTACAAGGACGCGGCGTGCATACGGGGAAGCGCGTGACGATGCATCTATGCCCGGCTCAGGCCGATTCCGGCATCGTGTTCCGCCGTGACGACCTGCCCGGGAAACCTTTGGTTCCCGCTGTGCTGGACTATGTGGACCGGACGCGTCGCTGCACCTCCCTCCGGAAGGACGGCGTGATGATCCATACGCCGGAGCACCTGCTCTCCGCACTCCTGGGCCTCGGCGTCGACAATGCACTGGTCTGTCTCGATGCGGCCGAAGTCCCTATTCTTGACGGCAGCGCCCGTCCGTATGTGACGGCCATTTTGGATGACGGTCTGGAGGAGCAGTCCGCTGAACGGCACGAAATCGTGGTGCGCCGGCCTTTTACCTTTGACGATCCGCAATGCGGTTCCCGCCTTTCGTTCGAGCCGTTCGACGGTTTTTCCCTCGATGTGACCATTGATTACAGCGCCAAATCCAAAGTCATCGGGGTGCAGCAGGCCCGTTACGGAGCCGCGGCCGACTATGCCCGCGACATCGCCCCGTGCCGGACGTTCTGCCTGTTGAAGGAGGTTCTTCCGTTGCGGATGCTTGGACTGATCAGGGGCGGAACGCTCGAAAACGCGCTCGTTGCCCGGAACACCCGGGGCTATGTGGGTCATCCGGAGCTGTTTTTTGAGAACGAGCCCGCCCGGCACAAACTGCTCGACCTGATGGGCGACCTGTCTCTGGCCGGAAAGCCCATCCGGGGCCGGATTACGGCCTATAAGCCCGGTCACCGGGTCAATACACAAGCCTTGAAACTGTTTTTATCGGACCATACGCTATGAACGACAATATGACGAACGTCCATCCCGATGCGCGCATCGGAAATAACGTAGTGATCTCACCCTTTACGACGATTGCCGCGAACGTGGAGATCGGTGACGACTGCTGGATCGGTCCCAACGTGACGATTTTNNGACCGTACCACCATCCGGGAGTGTGCCACCATCAACCGCGGCACGGCCGCCAGCGGCAAGTTGCTGACGAAGGTCGGCAGCGACTGCCTCATTATGTCGTATGTCCATATCGCGCACGACTGCCGGGTGGGCGACCACTGCATCTTTTCGAGTTTTTCCGGTCTGGCCGGGGAGACCGACGTCGACGACTGGGTGGTCATCGGCGGCGGCACGATGGTCCATCAGTTTACCCACATCGGCGCGCACGCAATGCTGGGCGGCGCATCGGGCGTGACCAAGGACATTCCGCCCTATGTGATCTGCGGACGCAATCCGGCCGTGTACGAGGGGATCAATCTCATCGGCCTGCGCCGCCGGAACTTCCCGAATGCGGTGATCGACGAGATTATGTCGATCTACAAGCTGATCTACAACAGCGGCCTGAATGTTTCCGATGCCTGCCGTCAAATCCGCGAACTGTATACTGACAGCGAGCATCGCGACCGGATCCTCTCGTTCATCGAACATTCCACCCGGGGCATCATCCGATGACCGGTCCTCTTTTTTCGGAAAGCCTGCTGACGACGGCGTATTTCCCGCCTGTCGAGTATTTCTTTGTCCTGGCCAACAGCGGCCGTGTGTTCATCGAGCAGTACGAGGCTTACCAGAAACAGTCGTGGCGCAACCGCTGCCGCATCCTGGCGACGGGCGGTCCCGAAGACCTGTCGATTCCGGTGGTCAAGGAGGAGCGGCTGAGCCGCCCGATCCGTGATATCCGCATCGATTACGGGGAGCCGTGGCTGCAGCATCACATCCGCGCGTTCGAGGCGGCATACCGCCATTCGGCTTTCTACGATTACTATGCCGACGACCTGATACCGATCCTGCAGCGCAAACCCGTGTTCCTGTTCGACTTGAACCTGGCCTTGCTCGAGAAACTGCTGGAACTGCTGGATCTCGATGTTCCCGTCTCGTTGACAGACGCTTATTACACCGCTCCGCGATGCACGGACGCTCCGTCGCCCTTGCAGGAACAATGCCCGTCCGACGGAATGGTCTCCGCATCGCTCTGCGACTTCCGTGAAAGGATTCAGCCGAAGTACAAAGGAAAAAGCCTGCTCGCGGAATATGATAGCGAGCAGGCTTATTATCAGGTTTTCGTCAATCAGGATCCCTCTGTCATTCTGAGCGAAGCGAAGAAACTTTTCGTCCCCAACCTCTCTATCCTCGACCTTCTCTCAGCGGAGGGCCCGGATGCGGGATCTTTCCTTAGAATTTGAAACCGAAGGTGCAGGCCACCTGGCTCTTGCCGTTGATGTTGGTGCCGGTAGGAGCCGATACCGTGCCGTAGCTGTCATACAACTGGAACCGGTCGGTCAGGCTTGACGTGCGATTCCAGGCTACGTCGATCGAGGCGCGGTCGCCGAGGTTGAAGCCGATGCCTGCGCAATAGACCCGAAGGGTCGGCAGACCATTGGCGGCAGGGGTGTAGTGCTGGTAGCCGGTCCGGAGCGAGATCAGCCGGTTGACCCGGACTTCAGCCCCGATGCGAAGGACACTGGAATTGCGGAATTCCTTCTCGATCTCGCGGTTCTGTTCGGAGAAGTTGCCGGTGGTGCCGTTCTCGTTCTTGTAGAGGATGGACGCGTAGTTCACATTTTCATAGTCGGCACTGATGAGCGCCCTGTCCCAGAAGGTGTAGGCGAGGCCCAGGCTCCAGCGCATCGGCGCCGTCAACTTGTAGGAGAACGTTCCGGTGGGAGAGTACTCCGTGTAGGTGTTGCCGTTGTCGAAAGCGGTGTTCATCGTATAGTCCCACTCATCGGTCAGTTTGTACCAGGTAGGCGTTGTGAACGTGGCGCCGATTCTCAGGCCTGCCACGGGCGTCAGGATCAAACCGAACTTGAAGTTCGCGCCGGTACCGGAAGTGTGAAGCCAGTAGCTGTTGTCCATCGATACGAAGCCGTCCTGGAAATTGCCGGAATTCTGCGCCGTCTCCTCGTAATACTCTTCCGTCGTCTGGTTGAGCGTGTGGAGGTTGAGGTTCACGCCGAAATACAGGAAGTCATTGATGTTGCCGCCGAAGTTGAGCGCGACTTCATCAACCCCGCCATAGGTCTTGCGGTTGAACCGCTGGTTCAGCAGACCGCCGATCCGGATTTCGTTGGTGCTTTCATAGAAGTTTTCCGTAGAGGCGATGTACATATAGTCGGTCTCTTCCGGATTGAGATAGAGCGGAGCCAGGGCGTAGGCGTTCCAGGCCAGGATGCTGGGCCAGAGGTCTGCGGAATAGTGGGTATAGGGGTTGGCCGATTTCTCGAGCGATTCCATAGTAATACCGGTACCGCCGCTGACTTCGCCGAGCCGGTCGGCCAGCGAACTGAGCATCGAGGAATTGTCGGTCGAACCCGCCGCGTGCATCTTGCTGCGGAAGTTGTTCTTCTTGTTATAGACGAAGCCGAAGTTGTAATTAAGCAGTCCGTTGTAGTTGCCCGTATCGAAAGTGAGTACCAGGCCGAGGTTGGACACGTTGAGGCCGGTTCCCCTGGAGTTGAGGGTCTGCCCCAGATAGTTGACGTTCGCACGGGTCGTCGTCAGCGTGGGCGTGAATGTGAACTGAGAGCAGCGGAAAACTCCTGAGGAGGCAGGATTGATGCCCAAGGCGCCCAGGTCGCCGCCCAGTGCGGTGAATGCGTTGCCCATCGACATCGAGCGGGCCGTTCCTTCGTAACGTTCCTGCGCGATGGCCAGCGCTTCATCGGCGGTCTGAGCATACAGGCCGGCTGTCGTCGCCAGGAAGATGAAAAGTGCAATTATCTTTTTCATAGCCGTAATCTTTATTAGTGTGATGGTAGAAGTGCGATTGGGCCGGTTTATCGGCGTCCGCCGCCGCTGTGTCCGCCGCCGCTGGAAGTATGGCTGCCACCGCCACCGCCGCCGGAACCCGACGATCCGCCGCTATAGCCGCCGCCACCTCCCGACGATCCGCTGTAACCGCCCGAGGAGCGGGTGTAACTGCCGGAACTGCCGCTGTTGTAGCTGCCTCCGCTCGCTCCCGTACGGGTAGGACGGTTGCCGCCCGAAGTGCGGACCGTTCCGGTACCGGTGCGGGTGCTCACGCTGCCGCCGCTGTTGCTTCGGCGCGTGGAGTACATTCCGCGGCTGCCGCTGGTCGAGCCTGTCGTGCGGTACATACCGCTGCCCGAAGTTCTGGGCGTGTAAACGGTCTGGTGGCCGTGGCCGTCCGGACGGGGACCCGGGCCGGGACCGTAGCCGTGATGATGGTCATACCAGCGGTACCGGTCCCAATAGTTCCAGGCATACCAGCTGCCGTAGGCGCCGGCGCCCCAGTACCAGGGATCGTAGTAGCCCCAGCTGTAATAATAAGGGTTATAGCGTCCGTAATAATAAGGGTAGCCCCATCCATAGTAGCTGTCGAGCCAGGCATAGCCCCACGTCCAGCTGTTGTAACCGTAAGGGTAGGAATACCACCAGGGATTGTACCAGGGCGTATCCCATCCGCCGTACCAGATGCTATTGACGTACCAGGGACTGTCGAATTTGCGGAGACGGGACTCGTAGGTCTCGCCGTCCAGCAATTCGGTGACTACATAAAGATTTCCTTCCTCGTCTTTGGCGAGGTATTGTTCGTATTGACGCTGGCGTTCTCTTTCACGCTGCGCATCCTGCGCGGCAATCATATTGGCTCGCGACTCTGCGGAAGGCCGATAATAAATCCCGTCCTCGTACGAAGAAGAAGCGTAATAGGACGTCCCACAAGAGCTGGCAAGCGCCGCGAAAGCAAGGATTACAAAGAATCCGATTCGTTTGGTTTTCATTTTTACCTCCTGTGACAATTTATAATGGTATTTTTCTTAATTTTGCGTTTTGTCGGTCAGACACAAGTCTGGTCCGTACGTTTAAATTATTGCAAATATAACAATTTTTATACCAATAATAATGGCAGAGGTATCCAACAAAGAGGTCACGAACCGGGAAGACAATTATTCGCAGTGGTACAATAACTTGGTGGTGAAGGCCGATCTGGCCGAACAGTCCGCCGTGCGCGGCTGCATGGTCATCAAGCCCTACGGCTATGCCATCTGGGAGAAGATGCAGCACCAGCTCGACAAGATGTTCAAGGAAACGGGGCACGTGAACGCCTATTTCCCGCTGTTCATTCCCAAGTCGTTCCTGAGCCGGGAAGCGGAACATGTGGAAGGATTCGCCAAGGAGTGCGCCGTGGTGACGCACCATCGCCTCAAAGTGGCGCCTGACGGCAAGGGCGTGGTGGTCGATCCCGACGCGAAGCTCGAAGAAGAGCTGATCGTGCGCCCGACCTCCGAGACCATCATCTGGAATACCTACAAGAACTGGATNNGCCACCTACGACGAGGCCGTGGCCGAGGCGCAGAAGATGGTGGACGTGTATGCGAAGTTCGCCCGCGAATTCATGGCCATGCCGGTGGTCATCGGCCACAAGTCCGAAACCGAGCGTTTCGCCGGCGCCCTCGACACCTACAGCATCGAGGCGATGATGCAGGACGGAAAGGCCCTGCAGGCCGGCACCTCACATTTCCTGGGACAGAATTTCGCCAAGGCCTTCGACGTGCAGTTCGCCAACAAGGAAGGCAAGCTCGAATACGTGTGGGCCACTTCTTGGGGTGTTTCGACGCGCCTGATGGGCGCACTCATTATGTGCCACAGCGACAACAACGGACTCGTGCTGCCGCCGGCCCTTGCCCCGATCCAGGTGGTGATGGTGCCCATCTACAAGAAAGACGAGGAGCGCGAAGCCATCCTCGCGCGCATGGAAGAATTCAAGAAGGAATTCGAGGCGAAGGGACTCAGCGTGAAGATCGACGACCGCGACAACCTCCGTCCGGGCTTCAAGTTCGCCGAATGGGAGCTCAAGGGTGTCCCGGTGCGCGTGGTCATCGGCCCGCGCGACCTGGAAAGCGGCCACGTGGAACTCGCCCGCCGCGACACCTCCACGAAGGAAAACATCTCGCAGGAAGGGCTCGCAGACCATATCTCCGCGCTGATGGACGAAATCCAGCAGAACCTTTACGCCAAGGCGCTCAAGTTCCGCGACGAAAACATCCGCAAGGTCGATACCTGGGAAGATTTCAAGGTCGAGATCGAGAAGGGCGGATTCCTGCTCTGCCACTGGGACGGCACGCCTGAGACCGAAGAAAAAATCAAGGAAGAGACCAAAGCCACGATCCGCTGCATCCCGATCGATTCTTGCGTATGCGAGGAGGAAGGCACCTGCGTGTACAGCGGAAAACCTTCGCACCGGCGCGTCGTCTTTGCCAGAGCCTATTAATTCAAACCAGATATGATGAAGAAACTGATGCTGGCCGTAACGGCCCTTCTGACGACCTTCGCCCTCTTTGCGCAGGAGACGCCTGCCGCTGAGGCCGAAGCCCCGAAAACCGAGTGGAACAAGGGTATCGCCACCACGATCGGTTTCTCCCAACTTCAACTGATCCAATGGGCTGCCGGCGGCGCCGGACAGCTGACGCTCAATACCTATGCCGATGCCTACGCCAATATGACACGGGGCAAGATCGTATGGGCCAACGAACTGCAGGCCGGTTACGGATTCATCCAGAGTTTCGAGACCGGCTACAAGAAGAGCGACGACCGGCTGATTTTCGACAGCAAGTTCGGCTACAAGGCCATCGACAAACTCTACTTCTCGGCAGTCTATAACTTCCGGACCCAGTTCGCCAACGGCTATAGCGGCGACGCCATCGTTTCGACGTTCATGGCGCCGGCATACACATCGCTCGGTCTGGGTATCGACTTCATCCCCAAGAAGAATGTCTCCATCAACTTTGCGCCTTTGACGGGCAAGGTGACGATGGTGCGCCCCCAGGAACTCCGGACCCGGTACGGCAATGCCGAAGACCAGTTCGCCCGTTTCGAGATCGGTGCCCAGCTGAAGTTCGACGGAAAGATCGAGGTGGAGAACTTCAAGGTGTCCACTTCGCTGGTCCTCTTCTCCGACTACCTCAACAAGCCGCAGAACATCAAGGTCAACTGGGACGTGAACGCCGAGGCGAAGATTTCCCGATTTTTCTCGGTGACGCTCCGCACCAATATGATCTACGACGACAATGTGAAAGTTCCGAAGGTCAATCCGAAGACCGGGGAGGCCTACGACGGTCGGGGCATCCAGTTCAAGGAATTGTTTTCCATCGGCTTCTCCTATACGATCGGCGAGAAAAAGAAATAGAATCCTATGCAGGGACGTTTCGACCGCACGCTGGCGCGGCTGACCGCCGGGTATCCGGACTGCCGGGTACTGCTGGCCGTGAGCGGCGGCATCGATTCGATGACGATGGCGGACCTGTTCCGGAACAGTGCGCTGCGGCTTCCTTTCGCCGTGGCGCATTTCAATTTCCATTTGCGCGGGGCGGAGAGTGACGGCGACGAGGCGCTGGTATGCGGCTGGTGCGCCACCGGCGGCATTCCGTTCTTCCGGGAGGAAGCTGATACGGCTGCCGATGCGGCCGGCCGTGGCCTTTCGGTGGAGATGGCGGCGCGGGAACTCCGGTATGGCTGGTTTGCGCGGCTTTGCCGGGAGCAGGGCTTCACGCATGTGGCCGTAGCGCACAATCTCGACGACAATGCGGAGACGTTGCTGCTGCATTTGTTGCGCGGTACGGGTGTGCGGGGGCTTTCCGGAATCCGGGAGGACGTTCCGTTGCCCGGAACGGAGGATGTCCGTGTTATCCGTCCGCTATTGGATTTCTCGCGGCGGGAGATTGAGGCATACGCCGTGCGTGCAGGCGTCCCGTTCCGCGTCGATGCGACCAATTCAGACACGTCCATTGCCAGGAATCGCATCCGGCACGAAGTGTTCCCGCAGCTGGCAAAGATCAATCCGTCGTTTTTACGGACGTTCCAGACGGAAATGAGGCATTTCGGTCAGGCGGAACGGCTGCTTGACGGGGTGCTCGAGGCGGGCCGGGCCGAGTTGTGCCAGGAGCGCGAAGGTGTACTTTGCATCGACATTCCGGTACTGCTTCGGCAGGCGGAGCCGGGCTGGTGGCTCTATCGGCTGCTGGAGGGATATGGGTTCAATGCCGATCAGTTGGCGTCGATCGAGCGTTCGCTCGATGCCCTGAGCGGTAAGGAGTTTCTGTCGGCTACGCACAGGCTGGTCAGGGACCGCCGGGAGTTACGGGTCTATCCGTTGGCGGCCGGACCGGACGACTTGACGGCGCTTCTGGATGTGCGGACCTTTGCCGTGATGCCCGGCTTCGATCCCAGGCAGAAGCCCGATAACGTCCTTTTCGTGGATGCCGACAAGGTGCGGTTTTCGCTTTCGGCACGCGCCCCACGTGAGGGCGACCGCTTCCGGCCCTTCGGAATGCATCGCGGCTCCAAGCTCTTGAGTGATTTCTTCACGGACCTCAAACTCGACCTTGAGCAGAAACGCCGTGAGATCGTTGTCACGATGCAAAAAGAAAATGGCGACGAAGTCATCGTCGCCATCCTCGGTCGTCGCATCGACGACCGATTCAAGGTCACAGCCGCTACGCGGACGGTCGCGGCTATTTCTTTGCAGCCTCTTCAGGCGTAACTTCTTCGGCCTCGTAGCCCAGTTTGTTGATCGCTGCGGCTAGTTTTTCCTTGTCGGTCTTGGAGGCGTCGTACTTGATCCAGACAGTGCGGTCGTCGAGGTTGACCTTCATGTCTTTGATGCCTTTCTCATAGGGAAGGTTGGCTTCGACTTTCTTGACGCAGTTCTTGCAGTCGATGGTGGTGACGAAGGTCACTTCCTGGATGTCGGCGTTCTTTTTCTGTTTCTTGTCCTGTGCGGAAGGCGGCGGTGCCGGCCATCAGGAGCAGGGTGAGGGTGAGGAATAAAAAGCGTTTCATGAGAATAGAGTATTGATTTGATAATAATTCATTTCAGATTCCCGGTCAAGCCGGGAATGACGTCCATGGTCAAGCCGGGAATGACGTAGGATTGTGCGACAGCGCGGATGGGATATTGCTTTGAGGACCCTAAGCACCCGCGCTTGATAGCGGGAGGGGCCCACGAAGTGGGAGGGAGACGCGAAGCGTCGGTCCGAAAAGCAATACCCAGAGCGCTGAGAACAATCCATCATTATTTCCATAATGTATATCGTAAGCCGAGATAGAACTTGCGGCCCATCAGGGGACCCCAGACGCTGCTGGCGTCAAATACAGTGCTTTCGATTCCGTTCAATTGTCCTTCCGCCAAACGGTTATAAAACGCAAACGGACCGTCGGCGTTTATGATGGCGTCGTGCTGCCGGTAGCCGCCGATGTTCTCGACGCCAGCATACACGTCGATGCCGCGGAACTTGCGGGTGATCTGCGCGTAGAACATCGGATAGACCGGCGAGGTCTCCATGCCCCAGACTTCCGCGGCATACTTGGGCAGGCGCATCGGGCCGTTGAGCTGGGCCGTGAAGTCGAAGGTCCACTTGTTCATCGCCGTGGCGTACTGCATGTTGAGCACGCCCTTGAAACGGCTGGTCATCGGCCGTTCCACCAGGCCCTGGTTCATCAGCGTTACTTTCGCGTCGGTGTACCGGAAGGTGGCGGTGATGTTGAATCGCTCTACGGGATCGACAGAGAAGTCCACTTGATACGTATTGGTATAGGATTTTCCGTCCAGGTTGTAGAAGAATACAGTCGTCGGATCTATCTCGGTGTCGACGATTACCTGCTTGTTGAAATCGTTGCGGAAATAGTCGAAACTCAGGTAGGTGTCGGTGTCTTCCGCGCCGAACGGCAGGTAGAAGGTGACGTTGCCGCCCCAGGTCCAGGCGTCTTCCAACAGATCCAAGTCACCGGCCATGGGAGCGACATCGAAGTGCGGGAGACGGTCGCCGGTCAGGGCGAAAACCTTGCCCGTGGAGAAGATGCCGAGGTTGTCGGTGAAGATATTGGCGGTGCGGTAGCCGCGGCCGCCCAGGGCGCGGAGGGTGATCCAGTCGGCGGGCGACCAGCGGACGTTGGCCCTCGGGGCGTAGAGCCAGCCGTGCAGGGAGTTGTACTGCAGGTTCAAGCCTCCGACGAAAGTGAACTTGTCTTCAAGGGTCAGCGTATATTCGCCGAAACCGGAAATGGCGTTTTCCTTGCGGCTGAAGTCGTACCAGGGGCTGTTGATGGGGAGGAACCAGGGATGATTGACGGCATACAGGTTATCGTAATCGTAGCCATAGCCCTGGGTCAGGTCGTCGAACTGCCAGGTGGCGCCGAATTCCACTTTGTGATACTCATTGATCTCGTTCTGGTAGATGAGGTTGGCGAAAGCGGAATTCTGTTTGGCCTGGTAATCCCGCTGCCCGAAGAATGCGTTGAACTCGTGGTGGTTGAAGTCCGCCACGAGGGCGATGTTGGCGCTGTTTTCCTCGTTGAGGGGGAAGCCGATCTTGAAGTAGCCGTTTGCGCCGCGGTTGATGATGCGGGAGCCCCAGATCTGGTGCCGGAGGTTAGATGCATTGTCTTTCGTGGCATCCATCTGGCCGCCGAGGCGGTCGTCGTGGATGAAGCGGCCGCCGAAACGGATCTGCATACCGCTCGGGGCATAATAGAGCCAGCGGCTGGTAAAGTTCAGCTGCAGGTCCTCGGGCTCGTCGCGGAAACCGTCCTGGTTGTGGTCCATCTTCGAAGCGGTGCCGCCCACGTGGGCCATATTGATCATGCTCCACTTTTCGTTGAACTGGATGGCCGAGGCAACGTTGGCTTCGAACATGGCGTCGGAACTGCCGTAGAGCTGGACGAAGAGCGGTGTCTCGTCGGTGGGCTTGCGATGCTCCATATTGATCTGGCCGGTGATGGCCTCCAGGCCATTGATAACGGATGAGGGACCTTTGGCAATCTGGATGCTCTCGAGCCACTGTCCGGGGACGAAAGACATTCCGAAAGGCGCCGAGATCCCGCGCATCACGGGCCGGTTCTCGTCGAGCATCTGGGTGTAGGTGCCCGAGAGGCCGAGGAGTTTGATCTGGCGTGCGCCGGTCACGGCGTCGGAATAGCCCACCGTCACGCTGGCGGAATTCTCGAAACTTTCGGCCAGGGCGCAGCAGGCCATCTTGCAGAGGCCGGCGGCCGTGATGACCTCGGTCTTGACGCTCTTGAGCTTGGGCAGCGTGGACTGCTGGGCGGTAACCTTCGATTCGGAGAGATCATTTTCGCCGCTGAGGTAAAATTTCGCTTCGGTTGTGCCGGGCTCAACGACCACCGTGTCGCGGGTATATCCCACATAGGTGGCGATCAGGGTCGCGCGTGCGGTCAGGTTGAGGGTGAACCGGCCGTTCTCGTCGGTTTCGATGAGCTTTTCCCGCTCCAGATGATAGACCTGGGCGAAAGGCAGGGGTTCGGTGCCGCCGTTCGGCTTCTGGTAATAGACGTAGCCGTGGAAATTCTGTGCAAGGGCCGGCACCAGGCTCAGGCACAAGATAGAAAGGCTTATGATTTTCTTCATATTTTTCTGTTTGGTTGATGGAATGAGGGTGCATGAGATTCCCGGTCAAGCCGGGAATGACGAACGACTCAAACCAACCAGACAGAAAGCAGGGCGCGTACCGGGACGGTAACGGGCGGGGGAGAATCCCAGGCGATGATCTCGTGATGCGCGGCCAGCACGGGCGTTGCGGGTGCGGTCTCGGAAAGGAGCGGGAGTAGAATCTCCGGAGCGGTGATGCGACCGTCATCCGGGACGTTGTCCTGTGCGTCGGTCAGCACATAGACGTGCGTGGAACAGCAGTGGTCGTCGTGGTGATGGTCGTGGTCGGCATCGTGACTGTGGTGATGGATGCTTTCACAGGAAACGTCGCCGTAGAGCCATACGAAATGCCGGCTGCCGTCTTCGTGGCAGGTATGGATGCCGAACCCCATATAAGCGAATACATAGGCGGCAACCGTAAGCAGGCAAAAGAGGTGACTCGTGGCACGTTTCATCCGTGCAAAAGTAAAGATTAATGCTTATATTTGCAAGTTGCTAATAGACAAATCATCATTTATTAGGATATGAAACCTTTCTGGAAAGTTGTATTCGGCGGGTGCCTCGGTGCACTGATTGCCTTCCTCCTGGTCAATGTCTTCCTCTTCTGGATCATCGGCTCGGCCATTTCTTCCATCGGCAGCAAGGAAGCGGAACCTTCCGTTCCCAAGGGCGCGATCCTGAAAGTCGACCTCTCGCAGCCCATCGGGGAACAGGGCAAGGATTCCTTCTCTTTCAATCCGCTGGTCGGCAGTTTGGATATGGGAACCAGTGTTTCCCTCCTCGACGCCATCCGTGCGCTTGAGGTCGCCGCCACCGATCCCCAGATCAAGTTCGTTTACATCAAAGCGGATGAACTGAATATGGAGATTGCCCATGCAGAGGAATTACGGACGGCACTGGTCCAGTTCCGCGAGAGCGGCAAACCCGTAGTGGCTTACTGTCAGAGCCTCTCGGCCGGCAACTATTATCTGGCATCTGTCGCCGACAAGGTGATCCTTAACACCTACGCCGATGTGACGATCAATGGTATGAGTTCGAACCTGATGTACTACAAGGACCTGATCGACCATCTGGGCATCGATATCCAGCTCATCCGTCACGGCAAGTACAAATCGGCCGGTGAACCGTATATCAAGAGCGAGATGAGTGCGGAGAACAAGGAACAGTATGAGAAAATGCTCGGCACCATCTGGGCTGTCATCGCCGACGGGGTGGCTTCTTCCCGCGACTTCACGGCGGAACAGTTCGACGCCTGGATCGATAACCTGGAAATCACCGACGCACGGAAGGCCCTCGAAAAGGGTCTGGTCGATGAACTCTGGTACGATGACCAGGTGCGCGAATACTTCTGCACCCTGAGCGGCGCGAAGGAACCCAAGGATCTGAAATACGTGGGCCTGAAGGACTACGCAGCCGCCAAGGTCAAGCCGAACCTGCGGGCCAAAGAGAAGATCGCCGTGATCTATGCTGACGGCGAGATCATGATGAATGACACGGGTGACGGCTACATCGGCAACCGTTTCGCCCGTGAGATCGCTAAGGCGCGTGCGGATTCGTCCGTCAAGGCCGTGGTCTTCCGCGTCAACAGTCCGGGCGGCAGCGTACAGGCTTCCGCCGCTATCGAACGGGAAATCGAATTGCTGAAACAGCACAAGCCCGTGGTGGCCAGCTATGGCAGCTATGCCGCTTCCGGCGGTTATTGGATCAGTTGCAACTCCGACAAGATTTTCAGTGACAAGAGCACGCTGACCGGATCCATCGGCGTTTTCGGCCTGGTCCCGAGTTTCGGCAAGGCCCTCAAGAAGAACCTTTACCTGAATGTATTCGAGGTTTCGACGCATAAGCACGGCTCGATGCTGAGCGGTATGACTCCGCTCGATCCCGAAGAAGAAGCCGTGATGCAGCAGCAGATCGACGGCATCTACGAAGACTTCGTCGGGCGAGTGGCGTCCGGCCGCGGTCTGGAGACCGAAGCGGTCGATGAGATTGCCCAGGGCCGTGTATGGGTCGGTGCCGATGCCATCGGCATCGGTCTGGTCGATGAACTGGGCGGCCTCACGGACGCCATCCGGTATGCAGCCACGATGGCCGGCCTGGAGAAGTACCGGGTTGTCGAGTATCCGTTGGTGGTTCCGATGTACAACCAGTTGCTCTCGTCGATGAACGATCAGGGTACGGAGCAGGACATCCGACTGCAGGCGCTTCCGGAAACGGCCGTTCAGGCCGCCCGCTGGATGCTGGACCTCCGTGGCCCGGAGATTGTATCCCAAATGCCGTACATTGAAATCAACCTCAAATAACTACGATGATGAAACGTTTCGGGTTTATCTTGCTTGCCGTTGCGGCGATGCTCACCGCGATGCCGGCGTATGGTGCCGACACCTGGTATGTGAGCCGTTCCACGGGGTCGAACCAGAACGACGGCTCCCGCGAAAAACCACTCCAGAACATTCAGAAGGCCATTGATCTGGCTTCGTCGGGCGATGTGATCCGCGTGGCGGAAGGCAATTATTTCGGACTGCTGAACTGCGGCAACATCAAGATTGACAAAGGCGTTTCCATCATCGGCGGTTACAGTACCGATTTCTCGGAAAGGAACATCCTCGTTCACCGTACGTATATNNCCGCCGCATCCAACGGTACTTCTTCCGGTCAGGGCACCATCCAGATCGCCGTGATGCAGGCCGGAACGCTCGTTGAACTCGACGGCCTGATCATGGACCGCGGCAATTCCGTCGCCTATAATCCGCGCGGAGAAGGCAAGTCCGAAGGCGTCGACAGCCCGATGATGCAGCCTATCGGCACGGCCGGCATCGGTGCGCCGGGCGTGCCCGAATCGTCAGTGAACACCACGGAGACGGCCATTGTTTACATCCAGACCGGCGCCAAGTGTGACATTACTATCCGCAACTGCGCGTTCCTGAACGGACCGAATTTCGGCATCACCGGCTCGACGGCTTCGACAAAGATCATCATCGACAACTGCATTTTCGTCAATATCCGTATGGCGGCTGTCCAGCNNGGCGGCTGTCCAGCTTCGCGGCACGTCGCCCGCCATCAATGGCGAGACGTATTTCACCCGCAATACCGTCCTCTTCACCTGGTCGCGCCTGAAGGACCTCGGTGATATGGGTTACGGCTTCCGCTTTATGCCGAAGATGGACAGTTACCTCGACCGCAACATTATCGGGTGCAGCATCTTCTCCGGACTCGACCGCACCCACCTGGACACGCCGCCCGACAAGGAAGCGGAGCGCGTGACCACTTGTGAGAACACCTTGTTCTTCTGCAACCGGCAGGCCGACCTTACCCTTCCGGGCGGCGGTATGTTCCTTCGCGTGAAGGCGTCCGATTTCGGAGATGTGGAGCAGCTTGTCCGTTCGGGCGGAAACAAGGAGATGACCGATCCTTCTGTTTTCGGCGGCAGGATCAACGAAGCATATCTCAAAGGATTCCTTTCCGCCACCGGTGCCAAGGGGTCGATGTTCGCCAATCATTATCCGGTGGAAGACGCCCTCAAACTTTTCGGTGCCGTCTCCGGTTATGGGGCGCAGATTCCCGAATAATCCATGGGACGGAGAGCGTTACTTTTGTTGGCCTCGCTGCTGGCGTTCCTGCCCTTGCGGGCTGAATGGGTCGTGCGTGTCAATCTGACCGGGTATCTTCCCGACGATTGCAAGGTCGCTGTCGCACTCGCACCTGCCTTGTCTGACCGCCCCGCACCGGAAAACTGCCTGTACGAAGTCCGGGACGCGCTGTCCGACGCTGTCGTCTTTTCGGGAGAATCCCGGCTTTTTGACGGGACGAAATGGAACCTTTGGGCGTTCCGGCTCGACTTCTCGGCCGTTACCGCGCCGGGCAGTTATTATATCCGGATGGAGACGGATGACTTTTCAGGGGGTGGCGGTTCTCCGGTTTTCCGCATCGGACCGGATGTGTACGACGGGCTGGCCGATTTCCTGTTGACCTATATGCGTCAGCAGCGTTGCGGCGACAATCCGTACAACGGTCATCTCTGCCACGAGCACGACGGCTATATCGTGGACCATCCCACGCGTACGGGCGAACACATCGACGTGACGGGCGGCTGGCACGATGCCACGGACTACCTGCAATACACGACTACCTCGGCGACCGCCATCTACCAGCTGGCATTTGCCTGGAAATACGCTCCGGACCGTTCGGTGTTCGGCGATCGCTACGACGCGACGGGCCGTCCCGCCGCCAACGGCATTCCCGATATCCTCGACGAAGTGAAATGGGGCCTCGACTGGCTCGACAAGATGAATCCGGCGCCGCGCGAGATGTACAACCAGATTGCGGACGACCGTGACCACGCGGGGATGCGGCTGCCCTATCTTGATTCCGTGGATTACGGGTACGGACGCGGGGAAGGCCGGCCGGTCTATTTCGTGACCGGAAAGCCCCAGGTCGCGGGGAAGAAAATGAACCGGACGACGGGCGTCTCATCGACGGCCGCCAAGTTCGCTTCCTCCTTTGCCCTGGGTGCCGACGTCATCCGGCCGTGGTATCCGGACTTCGCCGCGAAGATTGCGGGCAAAGTGCAGGATGCCTGGGACTTTGCCCTGGAGATACCCGGCAATACGCAGACTGCCTGCGTGGTTTCTCCATATTTCTATGAAGAGGACAGCTGGGTGGACGACCTGGAACTGGCCGCCGCCACGCAGTATGCCCTGGGCGGTGGGGATGTTTGGAAAAACCTGGCCGCTTACTGGGGCGAACTGGAACCCTATTCTCCCTGGATCGACGGGCAGACAGGAAAGGAGTACCACCATTATCAGTGGTATCCCTTCATCAATCTGGGACACTGGCTGCTGGCGGATAGCAAAGACAAGGCTGTCTCCGAAGAATTCTCCCGCTATATGGGGGACGCCCTGGTGCGTCTCGGCCGGCAGGGGGATTCCGATCCCTTCGGCCACGGCGTTCCATATTTGTGGTGCTCCAACAATCTGACTTCTGCTGCCGCTACGCACGCTTGGCTTTACGAAAGAGCGACCGGTGACGCGCAGTTCCGGGAAATGGAAGCTGCGCTTCGCGACTGGCTGCTTGGCTGCAATCCCTGGGGGACGTCGATGATCGTGGGCTGGCCTTTTGCACAGATGCCCGGTTATGATACGCCCACCGATCCGCATTCGTCGTATGTGAAGGTCAATGGCGACCTTCCGATGGGCGGTCTGATCGACGGCCCGATTATGCGGCAGCTCTTTCTGGACCGGGCCGGTTCGGCGTTGACCCGTCCTGACGGATTCGAGCGGTACAACCAGGGCAGGGCCGTCTATCACGACGATATCGGCGACTATGCGAGCAACGAACCCACGATGGACGGGACGGCCGGCCTGGTGGCTTATGCGGCCGCGCTCGAGGCCCGGGGACGTGCCTGGCGTGCCGCTCATCCCGACCGGGCCGGGAATGCCGGTTCCTTCGAGAAGGACCGATATGGAGCAATCATCCGCGTTAATCCCGACCAAAAGGTCATCTATCTCTGCTTTACGGCCGACGAGAATTTCAACGGGGCGGAAACCATCCTTAAGACCCTGCAGAAACAGAAAGTAAAAGGAAACTTTTTCCTGACGGGCAACTGCTTGCGCCATAAGCCCAACACGGATGTCATCCGCCGGATCGTGGCGGACGGACACTATGTGGGCGGGCATTCCGACGGGCACGTGCTCTATTGCGACTGGGGCGCAGCACGCCCGACGCTGATGAGTGCCGACAGTATCCTCGCCGACCTGAAGGGGAATTATGCTGAACTGGCGAAATTCGGTGTGCCGCGGGAAGCTGCCCGCTGGTTCCTGCCGCCCTACGAGCACTACAATTCCTTCAGCGTGGATCTGCTTGGGGCGATGGGTCTCCACGTGGTCAATTATACGCCGGGCATCGGCACGCCGGCCGATTATACGACACCCGATATGAAGACTTACCGGACCGCCCGGACGCTGGTCGACGGGCTCTGGAAATTTGAGAAAGAGCAAGGCCTGAACGGGGCGCTGGTGCTCATCCATCCCGGCATCCATCCCGACCGTCCCGAAGCGGAACGGCTCTACAACCGCCTCGACGAAATCATCCGGTACCTGAAGAAAAAAGGGTATCGATTTGACAGACTTCCCTGAAATGAAGTATCGAATCCATACAAAAAAAATGCTGACGCCCGCCATCTGCCTGATGGAGGTGGAAGCTCCGCGCATCGCAGCAGCGGCGCAGCCCGGCCAGTTCCTGATCGTACGGGCCCGGGAGCAGGGGGAACGGATCCCCCTGACCATCTGCGACTACGACCGCAATAACGGAACCGTAACCATCGTGACCCAGATCGTGGGTGCGTCGAGCCGGATGATCTGCGCGCTGGAGGTCGGCGATGGTTTCACCGACGTGGCGGGACCCCTCGGACGTCCTTCCGATTTCGTGGAGGAACCCGATGAAACCCTGCAGGGCCGCCGCTACCTGTTCGTGGCCGGCGGACTCGGCACGGCGCCCGTGTATCCGCAGGTCAAATACCTTCACGAACGGGGCGCGAAGGTTGACGTGGTCGTCGGCGCCAAGACGGCCGGTCTGCTGATCCTGCGCGAAGAAATGACGGCGGTTTGTGACAACTTGTATATCTGCACGGACGATGGCTCAGAAGGCCATCACGGCCTGGTGACGGAAAAAGTGAAGCAATTGCTGTCCGAAGGGAAACAGTATGACCGTGCGGTGGCCATCGGCCCGATGATTATGATGAAATTCGTGGCGCAGGCGCTGCGGGACTCCGGTATTCCGCTTGTCGTGAGCCTCAATACGCTGATGGTCGACGGTACGGGAATGTGTGGAGGATGTCGGATCACGGTGGGTGGAAAGGTCCGCTTCGCCTGTGTGGAAGGACCGGAATTCGACGGCTATGCGGTGGATTACGATGAGGCGCTGCGTCGTCAGGGCCTGTACCGCACGCAGGAGCTGGAAGCCGATCACAAATGTAAAATCGGGAGGGGTTGAGATGGCGGAGAAGATAGGACGCGTTCCCGTACGCGAACAGGACCCGAAGGTCCGCGCCAGCAACTTCGAGGAAGTCTGCTACGGTTATAACGAAGAAGAAGCGCGGTTGGAGGCCTCCCGTTGCCTGAATTGCCGCAATCCCCGCTGCGTGAGAGACTGCCCGGTGGGCATCCGGATTCCGGAGTTCATCGCTCACGTCAGGGCGGGTTCTTTCGCCGAGGCGGCACGGGTCATCGCACGCGACAGCTCGTTGCCGGCGGTATGCGGCCGGGTGTGTCCTCAGGAGACGCAATGTGAGGGAAGCTGCATCCTGGGCGTGAAAGGCGAGCCGGTGGCTATCGGCAAACTGGAACGTTTCGTGGCTGACTGGAACCGGGAACGCGGCGGCGTACCCGTGGAGAAAGCACCTTCCAACGGCGTCAAGGTGGCCATTGTCGGCAGTGGCCCTTCCGGGCTGGCCTGTGCCACCGACCTGGCCAGATCGGGTTATGAAGTGACGATTTTTGAAGTCCTGCACAAAGCGGGCGGCGTACTGCAATACGGCATTCCGGAGTTCCGTCTTCCGAAGGAAAGGGTGGTGGAGTCCGAGATCGCTCAGGTGAAGGCGCTCGGTGTCAAGATTGAAACCAACGTGGTGGTGGGCCGCACGGTCACCATCGACGAGTTGATGGACCGGGAGGGATTCAAGGCCGTTTTCATCGGTTCCGGTGCGGGTTTGCCCCGCTTTATGAATATTCCCGGAGAAAGCCTCAACGGTGTCTTTTCAGCCAACGAATTCCTGACGCGCAGCAATCTGATGAAGGCCTACGATCCCTCGAGCGATACGCCGATCTTCGTCGGAAAGCACGTCGCCGTGGTCGGTGGCGGCAATGTGGCAATGGATGCGGCACGTACCGCACTGCGCCTGGGTTCGGAGGTGACCATCGTTTACCGGCGGACGGAAAAGGAACTTCCTGCCCGTGCCGAAGAAGTCCATCACGCACGGGAGGAGGGCATTGACTTCCAAATGCTGACCAATCCGGTGGAGGTGCTGGGCGATGAAAGAGGATGGGTGAGGGCGCTGCGTTGTATCCGGATGGAACTTGGCGAACCCGATGACAGCGGCCGTCGCAGCCCTGTTCCCGTGGCCGGTTCTGAGTTCGAGATTCCGGTCGACGGCGTGATAATGGCGCTGGGAACATCCCCCAATCCGCTGATCGCCGGTACGACGGAAGGTCTGGAAACGAACCGCCACGGCTGCATCGTGGCTTCGGAAGATGGCGCAACCACGCGTCCGGGCGTCTTTGCCGGCGGCGATGCCGTGACGGGCGCTGCCACGGTCATTCTGGCAATGGGCGCCGGCCGTCGTGCAGCTGCCGCAATCAATGATTATTTGAGGAACAATCAATCGATATGAAAGCTTTACGAATGATGCTGGTGTCGCTCGCCGGGCTGCTGCTCTTTGCCGCCTGCGACTTCTATCCCGTAACCCTGACCATCTACGCGGAAGACAAACAGGGGAACGACCTGCTCGATCCCCGGAGTCCCTATTTCATCGGGAGCGACATCTATATTTTCTATGAAAACGTGGAGTATCCGCTCCAGTACGACAAGGAGAATGTGTCCACAAAAGTATACGATGCCAGGATTCAAGGACTGACGCTCAAGAAAACCGACTCGGGATGGTGCCTGCGTTTCGGAGAACTTGACGGTTCGGAAGATTACAATTGCGCTTTCGCGGTCCACTGGCCCGACGATACGCTCGACTGGATCCATTACCGCCGTTTCGTGGTGATGGGCATCGTCGACGAGACGTGGAAACTTAACGGCAAGCGCACCAGTCTGCCGATTACCATCGTCAAATAGCGGGAAGTATCGTCTATTTCTTTTCGGCCGGCTTGACGTAGCGGTCGCCGGTGATCGTCTTGACCGCATCGATGAAGGCGGGCGCATAGGCCGGC
>LXOW01322470.1_pt1 | contig 23723 bp, 16 predicted proteins | sample 1368591 | NCBI WGS metagenome assembly LXOW01 (sample SAMN04884650, study PRJNA319009) | bovine gut metagenome | isolation source: Cow rumen | host: Bos taurus | place: Italy: Legnaro (PD) | collected 2014-07-09
TTAAAAACCACACTTCACTTATAAAATATAGTCGCTTGTAATTATAATCTTTATCGGGATTATATTTATTTAACAATTCTTCTATAAATGAGCAAATTAAAAAAATTGCACAAAAAGAAAGACATCATTACCTTTTTGGTGTATACTGTTTTTACCTCAAAACAAATATCAGAAAGGATGATGTCTTATGGGTAATAGTATATACCATTCAACGGTTCTTTACAATACCTTGAAACAATTAAATTTATGCAGACTGTTTTCTCATACATATGTCAAGCATATACTGACCATTATTATGTCTGTTTACTGCATATGCTTCAAAGGCAAGACAGTTGATTTTGAAAAATGCAGTTCCTGCCACAGGACTTCCATCGCCCATTTTCTGAACCATGGGAAATGGGATGATGATCTGTTGGAAAGCATCATAAAACAGACTGTGATCAGCATCATTTACCTGGAAGCAAGAAAAACCGGAAAACCTGTATTCTGCATCGTGGATGATACGATATCTTCCCATACGAAGCCTTCGTCACAGGCTAAACATCCTATGGAAGATACTTATTTCCACCAGTCACATCTGAAGAAAAAACAGGACTTCGGACACCAAGCCGTTGCTGTCATGCTCTCCTGTAATGGAATCGTACTGAATTATGCCATCATCATGTACAATAAGTCACAGTCAAAGATTGCGCTCGTACAACAGATTGCGGACGAACTTCCGGTTTCTCCTGTAATCTCTTACTTTTTGTGCGATAGCTGGTATACAACCGAGAAGCTGTATACAGCTTTTGTCAAAAAAGGCTTTTATATGATCGGTGCATTAAAAACCAACCGGATCATATTTCCATGCGGCATCCGTCAGGGCATCAGTGAATTTGCACAGCATATCAAACAGGAGGACTGCAATGTCAGCCTCGTGACCGTTGGCAGACGCAGATACTATGTGTACCGATATGAAGGCAAACTGAATGGCATTGAAAACGCTGTAGTCCTGCTCACGTATCCGGAAAATGCATTCCATGTACCAAAGGCACTCCGGGCATTTCTTTGTGCGGATGTATCCATGACTACTGCTGAAATACTGGAAACGTATACAGAACGCTGGCCAATCGAGCTGTTCTTCCGCCAGTCAAAAGGAAAGCTGGCATTAGACAAATATCAGATCCGCTCATCAAAGGGTATACGCAGATACTGGCTCCTTATGTCGCTAGTCAATCTGCTATGCTGTACACAGACAGGAAAGCTATGCTCTTTTGAGGAGGGCTATGCTTATTTCAAACAGGCGGTCTATGAAGAGCGGATTTCCTACATCTATTCTTGTGGAGCAAAAAACATTCCGTTGGGAACAATACTGTCATTAGTAGCATGACAGGGGCGTTTTGTACAAATTTCAGATTTGCTCATTTATAGTAGAGAACATTTTATATAAGGAGGATTCTTATGGTAGATAAAAAATCCATACAATATTTCAAAATTTTTTATTTAAAACGCCTGTTTCATAAATTCCTTTGGTTTCTTTTCGAAATGGCGTTATTTTTATCCGGTTTATTTCTGACACTCAAATACTCTCCTGTTTTATTTGACGATTTTGAACCCGGCGACGAAAAATACGTGTATCTCGTATTTGTTCCATGCATTGCTGTTAGTATCCTGGGATTTCTATACTATCTACTTCAAATTCCTGTGATACGAATGATGTCATCCATCCAGAAATTTCATAATATGTACTGGACCGAAACACCGCAGGATTTAGAAAAAGACTTTGTTTCCTCTCAGGAATTTCAATGGAAGGACAGCCTTTTGGTTATTGGCAAAAATTATATTTTCTTCGCATCTCCAATGCAGTTTCATGTACTTCGCACACATGATCTGCAATGGGCATTTACATACTCAAAAAAATCCTATACCAGCAAATTCCTAAGAAAAAAGACGGTGCAATGGTATGGATTTATGGACATTTATCAGGATTTTTACGAGTTTCAATGTACTAAAAAAGACGCAAAAGCCATCAATGAATTTCTCAGACAAACGCTACCACACATTTTCATAGCGCCTTTGTCTGCTGAACTATCTACAATGAATCAGGAAGAATTTTTAGCATTACAGTATAACAATTACTTAGACGTCAACCAGGAAAAAGCAAAACGTGTACAACCCAAAAACATAAAGAAAAAAAATGCTATTATTTCCATCATTACAACAATGTTCCAATGTTTATGCCTTCCCCTTTTCATTTATATTATAAGTTTTACTCTTCCTGCTTTGCATCCTTTTATAGTTATGACGCAGTCCATAAAATACTTCAATTATATCAAAAATGGAATTGCTATTATTTCGATTGTCCTTGCTTTGATTTGTCAATTTTCCATTATTCTTGGAAAGACACACCCTCGTCAGGGTTTCCTAAGCCAGGCATTGGAATTATTAAAAAACTTAACTTATGTGAGCTACGGTTTATATTTGTTTGAACTGCCATACACGCAGTACTTACCGTTATTTTGGGCAATTTCCGGATTTGTGGTAATTCTATTAGGCCTTATTTTTCCTAATATCATCACGGATGCTCCAATAGACACAGACACCAGCCAAAAAAATAACCTATATCCGACGCAAACAAGTACAAAATCATCTGAAACTACAGATTTTTCGTATACAAACCAAACAAATACCGAATCCCCTGAAACCACGGATACTCCAGATGCAGAAGAAGAAAACACGGATATTGCCATCACCGGCTCCATTAAACTGCTATTTTTTAATGGAATTATGTTGCTTTTAACCATTATAAATCCTTGTCGGAATTATCCTATCCTTCCAATGCTACTAACGATTTCAATTCCTTATTGTATCGCTGTTTTGGGAATAAAATTCCGAACATTACTGGCTGACATAGGTACATTTTTACTAAGGATTGTACTAATTCCATTCCTTTTTGGAGCAGTTCTTTTTGTAAACGCTTATCACTACACAGAAATATCTTCCACGAATTGTGTTGTGATAAAAAAAGATACTGAAACCACAAAAGAAGTGTTTAAAAATTATATGATTCAACTTGATAACAAAGAAAAATATGAAGTTGACAAGGAAACCTATCTTTCAATCCAACCCAAGGCTAAAGTAACGCTTACAGAATGTGAAGGTTTATTTCACTTAAAATGGACAGATGTTTCATCCGAAAAAGAAAAGGTGAAAAAATCAGACAAAACAACAAAGAAATCTAAGAGCAATAAAAAATCTAAGAAATCAAAGAAGCGCAAATCTTCAAAAAAGACTAAAGACTAAGTTTTCTTTAAAAGCATTGTCAGTAGGTGTTGTTTCTGCAAGCTTGCGTGCAAAGAAACATACCTACTAGACAATCAAAACTCTAGCGCGACCGCGGTATTGCGTAGCAATTAACTCCATCTCCGCGGTCTGCGCATCCTCGCATCGCAATTTCCTATTACATAAAAAAGAACTGTTCCATCAACCAAACTAGGGGTAAATGGAACAGTTCTTTTCATTTTTTATAAAATCTAATTACACATGTTCCGCAAGTGTTACTGCCATAATGGCTTTAATCGAATGCATACGATTCTCAGCCTCATCAAACACTACAGAATGTGGACCCTCAAAAACTTCATCTGTCACTTCAAGTTCCGACATACCGAATTTTTCATAAACCTGCTGTCCGATGGTAGTCTTTAAATCATGGAATGCAGGAAGACAATGCATGAAAATGGCTGTGTCTTTTGCATTTGCAAATGCTTCTTTATTTACCTGGTAAGGTTTCAAATCACCAATTCTCTCAGCCCATGCTTCTTCCGGCTCACCCATAGAAACCCAGACATCTGTGTAAATAACATCTGCATCTTTTGTTGCTGCGGCTACATCCTCTGTTAATGTAATGCTTGCACCTGTTTCTTTGGCAACATCTTTGCAGTAATCTACAAGTTTCTGATCTGGGAAATATTTTTTGTTGGTACATGCAACAAAATCCATACCAAGTTTTGCACAAGTAACCATCAAAGAATTACCCATGTTATAACGGGCATCACCCATGTATACGAATTTCACACCTTCTAATTTTCCAAGGTGTTCGCGAACTGTCAACATATCTGCAATCATCTGAGTTGGGTGAAATTCATTTGTCAAACCGTTCCATACAGGTACTCCTGCGTATTTTGCCAAATCTTCCACAATTTCCTGTCCAAATCCACGATATTCAATACCGTCAAACATGCGGCCAAGAACTCTTGCAGTATCAGGAATGCTTTCTTTTTTACCAATCTGTGAGCCACTAGGATCAAGGTAAGTTACGTGCATACCCAAATCATGAGCAGCCACTTCAAAAGAACATCTGGTTCTTGTACTTGTTTTTTCAAAAATCAAAGCGATATTTTTTCCTGTTAATATATCATGCTTCTCCCCACGTTTTTTTCTAGCCTTTAAATCCGCTGAAACATCGATTAAATAACGAATTTCATCTGGTGTAAAATCCATCAATTTCAAAAAATTACGTCCTTTTAAATTCATAACAATTACCTCCTGTCTTTTTCAGAGCAGTTACCATTTTCAATACTGCGGTCTGTGCATCCTCGCGGAGCGTTTTTTCTCTACAAAAAATGTTTATCAGCTTTTTGCATCCACAAAATACTATATTATCTTGTGTTTTGGTAACTACAATTCCAAAATGAATACTTAATCATTTTTTTGTATTTTTATTCATTCTATCACATTCACCCAAAGCGGTCAACCCAATTTCAAAAGTGTTTTACTCCTACTCTACTGAAAGACTTTCCGAATCATCTTCCTTTTCTTCAGGTACAACTACCTCATGATGCACATAATCATCAATCAAATCCTGTTTCAAAACTTGCTCTGATGCGTTTTTCAATTCAAGTGCTCGATTGTATTGTTCCTCGTATTTGCTGGCATCTATCTCCAAATGAGACTTTCTGTTCCACGCCTCACTACCATCAAATATTCCCTCTCTGGAAACATGGAACAATATATCATCATATGCAAATGAGCCTTCGAATAAATATGCAGTAAATGCTGCAAATCCGTGTTTTGCAATCATCAAATTTTGTCCCATAACATATGGCTGCTCAACCTCTAAATCCATCAAATATGCCATCGTCGGAAAGAAATCCACCTGACACCCCAACGTAGATATTTTTCGGCTTTGCCCCAATCCCGGCACGCGTATCATACAAGGCACTTTCATCATTTCATCATAGCCATATTCGTACCCTAAAAAACGACCTACATATAAACCATTTTGATCCATGGTCGAATTCAGTCCATGATGATCTCCGTAAAACGCAAGAATTGTATTTTCATACAGCCCTTTTTCTTTCAGCTTTTGAATCAATTCTCCAATAGCCTCATCTGTATAGTGCACACTCTGAAGATAATTTGCAAACTTACTACCTTCATCTTCTTCTTTTATCTTAAGCTTTTGCAATTCCTCATCCAACTCATAAGGATGGTGACTTGACAAAGAGATACCAAATCCCAAAAATTTGTTTTGCTCTTTTGACAAAGTATCAATCATCTGTGAAAATACAGATTTATCAGAAATACCAAGACCTACGATATCATCCGTATTCATATTTTCTTTGCTGTAAAAATGGTCTATTCCCTGATATGGATACGCCGCCTGTCTATTCCAAAATACCGGTTCATTTCCATGAAATGCATAGGTAGAATATCCTGCATCTTTTAATTTCCAAGGCAAACCGTTGTATGTATTTTTCGTATATAAACGATAACACTCTCCATCCATCACAGGATACAGACTGTTCATACTCGCAAATTCCGCATCTGCCGTATTTCCTTTTCCGATAATACTATAATAATTGTCAAAATATATACAGTTATCACCTAATAAACTATTTAGGTTTGGTGTAATCTCCTGACCATTGTATTTTGCATTGATTAAAAAATTCTGAAAAGCCTCTAACTGAATGACAAGTACATTTTTACCTTTTCCAATTCCCTGTAGTTTTGCTTCATCCACTGTTAAGTCAGTAGCCGCCGGTGTCTGTTCTGTGGCTTTTGCTACTACCTGTAACACTTCTTCTTTTTCCCAGAAATTTCGAACCGTTGCTTTATATCCCACTTTAAAAATATCTCTTACATGGTAACTGCAAAAACCTACTGTGTTTATCTTCGTCACCGGTACCAATCGAATCGGCTCAATGGCAATCAGCATAAGCACTAAAACGGTTGCTATATTTATCATTCGCCTTTTTGACACAGCCATTCGACTTCTGGTACCATTTTCAAATTCCATACTATACTTTTTAAAGTAATAGATGGCAAACGGGATATCCCAAATGATAAAAAAGCTTGCCGGTATCAAAGTTGCCACAAAACTACTCGGTACTTTCGCAACATTAGATACCTGGTAAATCTGCTGTATGGATGCTGTTTGATTATAATAATTGTAATACATGGTATCTGCAAACATTATTACACTTAAGAAAACATAAATCCCCACAAAAATCTTCTTTTTATGTTTTCCCGCACTTTGACAAAAATGAGAAAATAAAATCCAATACAACAAAACTGTCCCCAAAACAAAAGGATTTCTCAACAAATTAACGTCAATTAACGTCAATTAACAAATAATAAGTTACTACTTTTAACACCAAAAAAAACAAAAAAATATAAGGTGTTCTTATTACTTTTTTCATCTTTTCCAATATAACCACCCCAAAAAAAATCACTACAACCCAAAATCGAGTAGGCATAATTTCACCTACTCGTCTTAGTTATTTCTTCATTTTATTATTTTGCTGCAACTTCCGTAATAGACTTTGCAAGACCTGCCAATCCCTGAATTTCTGAAGGGATAATAATCTTTGTCGCCTGACCGTCTGCAGCTTTTGCGAATGCTTCTAAACTCTTTAACTGAATAACAGCCTGTGAAGCCTGTGCTTCATTTAAGAAACGGATACCATCTGCATTTGCCTGCTGTACTTTAAGAATAGCCTCAGCCTGACCTTCTGCTTCACGGATCATAGCCTGTTTCTTAGCTTCTGCACGAAGAATTGCAGCTTCCTTAGCAGCCTCAGCTTCCAAAATAGCGGATGCTTTCTTACCTTCAGCAACTAAGATGCTTGACTTCTTCTCACCTTCTGCCTTAAGCAATGTTTCACGACGCTCACGCTCTGCCTTCATCTGTTTCTCCATTGAGTCCTGAATTTCACTAGGTGGAATAATGTTTTTAAGTTCCACTCTGTTTACTTTAATTCCCCATGGATCTGTTGCAAAATCAAGGATTTGTCTCATCTTTGTATTGATGATTTCTCTTGATGTAAGAGTCTGGTCAAGTTCGAGCTCACCGATAATGTTACGAAGTGTTGTTGCTGTTAAGTTTTCAATAGCAATCATTGGCTGCTCAACACCGTAAGTAAATGCTTTTGCATCTGTAATCTGGAAAAATACTACCGTATCAATTCTGATAGAAACATTATCCTTTGTAATAACCGGCTGTGGTGGAAAATCTACCACCTGCTCTTTTAAAGGAACTCTCTTTGCCACCTTATCGATTAAAGGCATCTTCAAATGAAGACCTGTAGTCCAGATGTCATGACACGCTCCTAAACGCTCAATAACAAACTGTTCTGCCTGTGGTACCACTCTGATACAAGGCAAAATAATCAAAAATACAATCACAGCTAAAATAATTAACAAAACTGCTCCACTACCATCACCAAACATTTTTTCATTTCCTCCTTTTTCCCTCGAAATTCCTTTTTAATATTCGTTTTTGGTAACTATAAGTTTAACGCCAGATATTTCATTGACGGTAACTTTCTCTCCAGCAGAAATCACTGTTCCATCAGCACTTCGTGCTGTCCATTCTTTTCCATCAAGACTTACACAACCTGTCTGATTAAAGTTGTCAATTGTCTCAATAACTTTACCTTCCAATCCAACTACGGAATCGGAATTTGTTTTTATAATTTTACTGTTAAATCTACGACACGCACTAGGACGCACAAGAAGTAACAATAACATAGAAACTATCACAAACAACCCAATCTGTATCTCAACGGAAGCTCCTAACGCTCCTGCAATAATTGCAATCAGTGCTCCCCCAGCAAACCAGATGGTTGTAAGTCCAAGAGTTGCAATTTCGATAAGCAAAAATACAACAAGCAAAACAATCCAAATCAACAATGGATTTCCTCCAACATTTAACATAAGCTCTCACCCCTTTATCTGTAGTCGTCTATCTGATATCATTTTACCCAACAATCTACAGCATAGCAAGTTAAAATTTGATTAGAAAGCTCGCAATTAACCATTTCTTCTCTGACGATACAGTTCATACATCATAATCCCAGCCGCCACAGAAGCATTTAGCGATTCTAGTTTTCCCTCCATAGGGATACGAACCAAAACGTCGGCAGACTCACGCATCTTTTCTGAAATTCCATTTGCCTCATTTCCAATGACAATGGCAGTCTTCTTTTCGTAAACTTCCCCATCGTAGGAGTTTTTTCCCCGCAAATCTGTCGCTACAACAGAAACACTCTTCTCTTTTAATTGACTTACCACTTCGTAGAAATCATCAGTATACAAAAATGGCACGCGGAAAATAGAACCCATAGTGGAACGAACTACCTTCGGATTAAACAAATCCACTGTCTCTTTGCTCATAATCACACCATCAATCCCTGCACCTTCTGCAGTACGAATAATAGTGCCAAGATTTCCCGGATCTCTTAAATCTTCCAACAACAAAAGGCTTGCCGTTTCCCCAGAAACCATCTGTTCCAATGTATAAGAAGGCTTTTCCACAATTGCTAAGATGCCCTGAGGTGTCATAGTGTCCGATGCGTCCTTCATCACCTTTTCATCGATGATTTCATAATCAACGCCTTGAAAATACTCTTGTTCCGACACATTAAGGCCATCAATATAGGTAGGTGTTGCGTATGCTCTTTTCACAACACCAAGCCCTTTTGCCTCCTCGAACATTTTCTTTCCTTCTACCACGAAAGCATTTTGTTCTCTTCTGGTTCTTGCCTTCTCCTGAAGTTTTATTAAATTTTTTATCTGAACATTACTGCTGTTTGTAATCATTCTATCGCATCCTTAGTTTTCGTTCATCTTAGCCAGTTTTGCTGCCTGATCTGCTGCAATCAAGTTATCTAAGATTTCCTGAATATCTCCGTTTAATACTTCCTGCAAACGATGGGAAGTAAACTTAATTCTATGATCTGTCACACGTCCTTGTGGGAAGTTATAAGTACGAATCTTTTCTGAACGGTCACCGGTTCCTACCTGACTTCTTCTTGCTTCTGCCTCTGCATCCTGCGCTTCCTGAAGTTTCAAGTCATACAAACGGGAACGAAGTACTTTAAGTGCTTTATCCTTGTTTTTCAACTGGGATTTTTCGTCCTGACATGAAATTACGATACCAGTTGGAATATGTGTCAAACGAACAGCTGAGTCTGTTGTATTTACACACTGTCCACCGTTTCCTGACGCACGGAACACATCAAATTTACAATCGTTCATATCAATCTCAACATCAACTTCTTCTGCTTCCGGCATAATTGCTACGGTAGCTGTGGATGTATGAATACGTCCGCCAGACTCAGTTACTGGGATACGCTGTACACGATGCACTCCACTTTCATATTTTAATTTAGAATATGCGCCATCTCCATTAATCATGAATACAGCTTCCTTAAATCCACCGATTCCATTTTCATTTAAACTGATCATTTCCGGTTTCCAACGGTTTGTCTCAGCAAAATGAACGTACATACGGTACAATTCTGCCGCAAAAAGTGCTGCCTCATCTCCACCGGCACCTGCACGGATTTCCACGATAACGTTTTTCTCATCATTAGGGTCCTTTGGTAATAACAAGATTTTAAGGGCATCCTCAATATCTCCCAAACGGCTCTTACAGTCATTTAATTCTTCCTTTGCAAGTTCACGCATCTCTTCATCTGTCTCTTCATCTAAAATGAGCAAACTATCCTCGATACCTGCCTTACATTCTTTGTATTCTTTGAATTTTTCAACGATTGGAGCAAGTTCTGCCTGCTCTTTCATCAATTTGCGGTACATATTCTGGTCATTTGCCACTCCTGGCTCACCTAACAAATTCAAAATTTCTTCCATTCTTTTTACAAGATCTTCTAACTTATCAAACATGCTTCTATTCCTTTCCTACTTACTTATTCCAAACACCGGCAACCACACGGTCAAGACCGGCAAGATCTTTCAAAACTCTGCAATCCTTAAATCCTGATTGCTCCATCATTTCCTTTACAGCCTTTCCCTGGTCATAACCTATTTCAAAAAGCAAATGTCCCTGGTCAGCCAGATAATTCCCCGACTGTTCTATAATCTTTTCATAAAAATCAAGCCCCGTCACTCCACCGTCCAGCGCCATTCTCGGTTCATGTTCCTTTACTTCAGGCATCAAACCTTCAATCACATCGCTGGCGATGTAGGGTGGATTTGACACAATTACATCAAAAGTTCCTTCCACATTTGAAAAAAGGTCGCTCTCCATAAATGTAACATCACATCCTAGGTTCTCTTTATTCTGATTGGCCACCTTCAAGGCTTCCGTTGATAAATCCACACCTACTGCCTCTTTCAGGTCACACAATTTACAAAGGCTAAGAATAATACACCCGGAACCGGTACAAACATCAAGTACTCGCTTCCCCTTAGCATACTTCATAGTTTCTTCTACCAAAACTTCCGTATCCTGTCTCGGAATTAGAACATGTTCATTGACAAAAAAATCAAGCCCCATAAATTCCTGTGTGCCTAAAATGTGCTGAAGAGGCACATGTGTTGCACGAATATCTATGTTGTGCATATATGCCTCTTGCTGCTTCGCAGTGACTTCCATTTGCCTATTTAACAGATAATCCACTCGCTTAATATGAAAAATATCTTCCAGCAGATACATGGCATCAAGTTCCGCATCCATCACTTCTGCCTGACGGAGTTTTTGGATACCGTCTTGCAATAACGCCTCTATCGTCATGTACCTGCCTCCTTTCAAAAAAACTTACTCATCAAAGAATTTGTCCAATGCATTCAAAATCTCGTCATCATCTTCTGCTGCTGAATCAATCAAAAAGCTGTCGCGTCTTAATTCTTCAATCGGCTGCAATGGTCTTCTAACACCTGCTGCCTTCTTAAGTGCGGCAACATGTGGCATATCGGAAGCCTTGCGCTCTCTCTTCTTTGCAACCTTTGTTTCTGTGTTCTTTTCGCTTGATACCTCTGGCTCTTCTTTTTCCTGTGGAACATCTTCCTGAACGAAATCTAATTCTTCTTTCACAGTGTCTGACACAACCGAAACTTTTTCCTTTGTATCAGCAGTTTTGTCAGCGTTATCTTCCGGAACAGTGCTTGCCTGTTCTTCCACTTTATCATTTATGCTATTCTGAACATTTGCCTTTTCTTCAGATTTTTCAGCCACATTATCCTGTGCTATATTCTTTGTATCATCTGCTGATGTCACGCTTTCATCTGCCAAAGATTTAACTTCAGCACTTACGCTAGTTTCACTTGCAACTTCTTCGCTTGTAGCTTCTTTTGGCTTATTTGCATTTTCGGCAGCCATATTGCGAACTGCTTTTTGTTTCTTTGCTTTTCCTCGTTTTGAAGATTTTTTATCTTTACTACTCTGAATTTCGCTTTGTTTTTCGGCTGCGTTTTCCAAAACACTCTCTTTTGCTTCATTTGCTATATCAGAAAATGTAATATCAAGTCCGGATAACTCATCTGTATCCGCAATCGACTCATGGAAAAAGTCGCCTCTTCGAATGTTACGATCTGCCTTTTTAAGAACGGCAACACGAGAAGTTTTCTTTTCTTCTGTGTTAATATCCACGCCTAATCCGTCCAAATAGGCTTTCCAATCAAACACGGCATCCACGGAAGCAATAGCAACTTCAATCATTTCGTCCTTTGGCTCTCTGGTAGTCAATGCCTGCATCCAAAATCCTGGGCGGCTTAAAATATCAATCACAGGTCCCTGATGATTCCCCATAAAACGGATATATTCATAAGAAATACCTGCCACAACCGGTACCAAAGCAACTCGTAAAATAATACGTAGTGCTGCGCTGTCCACGCGAATAAACATAAATAAAACAATACTAATTATCATAACGTAAAGCAAAAAGCTGGTACCACAGCGTCTGTGTTCCTTTGATTGCTTACGAACATTTTCTACATTTAACTCCAGTCCCTGCTCCACACAGTTGATTGTCTTGTGTTCTGCTCCATGATACATATAAACTCTTTTTATATCGCTAGTAAGAGAAATAGCTGCTACATATATCACAAAAATAGCCAAACGCAATACTCCTTCAACAACCGCCTGTAATATAGAACTATGTATCATCTTTCCTAACTGTTCTGCCACAATCCATGGCAAAAACATAAACAGACCTATCGCAATGATAATCGCCAGTACAACAGTAATACCTATCAATACTTTTTCTGCCTTATCTTTAAATAAATTAGAAAAAGCTTTTTCAAGCTTACTTTCTTCCTGCTCTTCCTCTTCAAAAAAACTTGCTGAATAGGTTAACGTTTTCATACCAATACTCATAGATTCTGCAAATGTAACTACACCGCGAATCAATGGAAGTTTTGCCCAAGAATGTCTGTCTCCAAAACTTTCATAACATTGCTTATCTACTTCAATTTTTCCATCCGGCGTTCTCACAGCAACCGCATAATGGTCACCATTTTTCATCATAACGCCCTCAATCACCGCTTGTCCGCCAATGCCTGAGCTCTTCAAGTTTTCCACCACTTTCTCATTTTATCGTTCTGTTCTTTATTTTCCCCATCATGAAATAAAACGGCCACAAATTCAGTCAACAAGGCACTGAAATTCGCGACCGTTTTCTCTAAATCATCTTATTTGTTCAAACCATATCTACGATTGAACTTATCAATAGCTCCACGAGCCTGAACAGCTTTCTGCTGTCCTGTGTAGAAAGAATGACACTTAGAACAGATTTCTACGTGCACGCTTTCCTTAGTAGATCCGGTTACGAATGTGTTACCACAGTTACATGTTACAGTAGCCTGGTAATACTCTGGATGAATTCCTTCTCTCATGATATTTCTCCTCTTCTATCGGTTTCCAACCGATGCAAAACTTAGTTAATTGTTCACTGTTTTACGTATTTCTACATATAAATATAAACAGCTTTTTCATTATAGCATAGGTTATTTTTCTTTGCAAGATTTTTTTCAAACATCAATTTTCAAGCCTATTCATAGAAACTATTTATAGACATCCTTAAAATCAGAATCACATATTCTGTAACAAACATCTTTTCCTGCGTACTTTAACGAATGATTACTTGAAGTATATTTTTTATACACAATTTTTACGACAACCGCATTCTTTTTCTTTTTGAACTTTTTAATCTTTTTAAACTTCTTTGGCCATTTACTCTTTTTCGTAATGAATGATGTATTCTTAACATATAAATATCGATCACCGGTTGACTTTTCATATGCAGAAAACACGTGGTTTGCCGTAATTTTTTTACAAAATGTTAAAGTATCATCTGAGTTCCAACGGAAGAAATAGTATTCTTCTTTCCCCGGCAAAGGAGCATTACAAAAAACTGCATAATGTTCCCCATCTACTACTTCATCCCAAAAATTCAAATCGGCATCAACAAATAGCATCTTTAAATCAAAGTCCACTTTCTGTCCATTAATTGTCCATTTGTAAGATACCTCACCTGTTGTTTTATTTTGCTTAAAACTTAAATAGACTTCTTCTTTTTCCCCATCTCCATCATAATCATACGACTTTGTTGCTGAATCATTCAATTCAACAAAAAGACCTCCTTCACGTTCATCTTCTGAAAGGGGAATCTCCCAAGGATTTCCCGAAACTATATCATTATATTTTGTACAATAGTATGTCTTTGCATACGAAATATTAACCGAAGCGGACAATATAGCCACAGATAAAGCTCCTGCAATAATTCCTTTCATCCATTTCTTTTCATAAATCTTTTTCTTCATTTTCATTCTCCTCCTCTAATTACATTGCTCTCTTAGAATCGAGAGAGCATTACAATGATTACACACATAATATATTCAATATTCATTCTATTGTCAATACATTTTATTGGAACAAAGAGTTTTGCTTGCAAAACTCTAGCGCGACCGCGGTATTGCGCAGCAAAAAAGTCCACGTCCCCCAAGGAAAACATGGACTTTTTGAAATATCACAAACTAGACTACTTCATCTTTTTCGTCATAGCTATATATTCTTTATTGTTCTTTGTCTTTTGGAACAGATCGATATACTTCTCTAACATATCTTCCGCACGCATTCCTGTAAGGGCTTTTCTCATGGCACGATTTGCCTCCTGTTCTTCCGAAGTCAGCAATAAATCCTCTCTTCTGGTACTTGATTTGAATAAATCAATGGCAGGGAAAATTCTTCTTTCTGATAAGGAACGATCCAAAACAATTTCCATGTTACCGGTACCTTTAAACTCTTCGAAGACCACATCATCCATACGGCTTCCTGTTTCCACAAGCGCAGTAGCCAAAATAGTCAAACTACCACCTTCGCGCATATTTCTGGCTGCACCGAAGAATTTCTTAGGCATATGAAGCGCCGCAGGATCCAAACCTCCGGAAAGAGTACGTCCACTTGCCTGTACTGTTAAGTTGTATGCTCTGGTAAGTCTTGTGATACTATCAAGCAAAATTACGACATCTTTCTTATGTTCAACTAAACGTCTTCCTCTTTCAATAACCATTTCTGATACACGTCTGTGATTTTCAGGAGTCTCATCAAATGTCGAATAGATAACTTCCACATTTTTTCCCTGAATAGACTCTTTAATATCTGTAACTTCCTCAGGACGCTCATCAATCAGCAAAATAATCATATGAATATCCGGATGATTTTTCGTAATAGCTTTTGCTACCTGTTTTAATAAAGTAGTCTTTCCTGCTTTTGGAGGCGATACAATCATACCTCTTTGTCCCTTACCAATAGGAGCAACCAAGTCCATCATACGAACACCAACACTTGCATTTGGAGTCTCTAAATGAATTCTTTCATTTGGGAAAATCGGTGTTAAATCTTCAAACTTCTTACGTTTTACTGCTTCTGATGGATCAAATCCATTGACACTTTTTACATATAACAATGCGCTGAATTTTTCATTCTGATTCTTAATCTTTGTGTTTCCGCAAACAATATCTCCTGTTTTTAAATTGAGGCGTCTGATCTGTGCCGGCGAAACATACACATCATTTTCCCCTGGAAGGAAATTGTCACAACGGATAAATCCATAACCGTCAGAAAGCACTTCCAAAATACCAACTTTTGTTTCCCCACTGTCAAGCTTTTCTAACTCGCTCTTTGACAATTCTTCCACTTTAACATTTTGCTGTGTCTGTGAATTCTTCTTATAATTATTCGTTTTTTCTTCTTGAGGTCGCTCAACCTTTTTTTGACTATTCTCTGCTTTTTTTTGATTGCTTTCTATCTTTTGCTGAACTTTATCAAGCAAATCTACCAGTTCACTTTTCTTTAAACCAGTTACGCTCTTTAAGCCATATTTTTTTGCTTCCTCACGCAATTCTGTCACTGTCATTTTCTCGTAGTTTTCGCTCATTATTTATTTTCTCCTTTTCTGGGATTTTTTTTGAAATTTATTGTGACATTCAATAACTTACATAGAAATGTGGGTCAGATTTGCTGACATTTTTCTCAAAAAATTCATGCAATCTGACTAAGATTTATTTACTCAATTCTCATTCTACTACATTTATCTCCAAATGAAAAGTTTTTTTTGCAACAGTTTAACCTCATTTGGCACTTTATGAGTGTGTCTAATTAAACTGTTACGTCAATTTTCCCATCAAATTCGATATTTTTTTGTACATTTTACCAATTTTTAACATTTTGTTTCAAACTTGTTAAGTTTCAGTTGCTTTTTTTTGTATTTTCTACTATTATATATTTAGTAAATATTGTAAGTCACACGTTCTTTGTACTTTTGCAATTTCAGCATTATCTTTCGCAAAGCGCGAATATTCCCTCAGCTTGCAGTAGTAACAAATTCTTACATTCGTGACCACAATATTGAGTGAGGCATCACCCAAATATGCAACTATTGACAGTTCAGCCCATCATGCGTATGGTGCATTATCTTATAATTGGAATACACCACACACTTGAAGAAGAGTTATCAACACAATTCTAAACATCCACGAATTATACATATGGGGTATTATTGGAATTTCCTTGCTGAACAGTTGACATTATGTAATTTATATAAGGAGGATTTTAACATGACAAAATTAAGTAAGAAAGTCATGAGTCTTGTAGTAGCATCATCTGTTGCAATTACAAGCATTTTTGCCGGCGATATGCTAGGCAGCAATTCAGCAAAAGCTGCTGACACAGATAAGTTAACAAAAAAAATTACATTCCATTTCAAAAATGATACTGGAAAAGATGCAGAGTATGTTAAATTAACTACTGAACAAGAGGATGCTAAAACTACTGATGATAGTAGCATTTATAATTTAAATGTCGAAAACAAAAGTAAAAGATGGTATTCAACGACTCGCGAAGTGACATCAGGTGAAAAAATCAGATTCAAAACTAAAATCAGTAGTTCCGAAAAATATTATTATCCAAAGAAACCTAGCGAGACTACCTACGATTACATTACTTGCGAATTCGACGAAACCACTACAGACTTATATTACGTAGGTAACTCTTCTCAAACATTTGCTAGTAATCCAGAAAAAACATACCTTTCAGATTTCAAGAATGCAACTGCTACACCTACAGCAACTGCTACGATTAAACCTACAACTTCTGCAGGTACAACTTCAGCACCAAGCACAAACTATGAAGCTGGAAAAGTATTGATTCGTTACACAGCATCAACAAGCAATGATTGGAAAAACAAATACGTATACGTTCACTACACAACAGATTCAGCAGCAGATAATACCTCAACATGGCACTATCAATTACTTGAGAAGATCAATAACACTTGGTATTATACACTCAACTTAGGTTCAGCTGATCAGGCAACTTTACAGTTCTGCTGTTCTTCATCAAGCACTAACTATAAAGAGAACAGAGTCTTTGAACGTAAAAACTCTACAGATACTGAAGCATTAAGATACGTTGTAAAAGCTGGTACTGTTGATATCAACGGTTCAAATCATACTATGAAGCAAACAAATGCATCTTCATATGTATATAGTGTTACACCTTCACCAACACCATCAGCTACACCTTACATTGTTCCAACAGCGAAGATTCTTGCAACTGTAGCTCCAATCCAGAACATGCCATATGTTGATTCAGACATGGGTTCAAACGCTACATTTGCCGATGGTTCATATGATGACAGCCTTACTATGATTCTTACATTAAAGAATGGTGCAACAAGAGCTACATATACTGTTGATGATGGTCCTGTATGTGAAATCACAAAAGCTAACAACCCTGTTTCTGTTAAGATCGGACAAGGAAAGATTGTTGGCGAGCCAATCGTTATGAACATCACAACAACAGATGGTACTAAAACATCAACACAGACATTTACATACACAAAGGTAGCAAACTACTCTACTACAAATATGCAGAGAACGCCTAAATTTACTGCTACAGCAGCACCTACAGTAGCACCTACAGGTACATATACAATTGAATTTAAGAAACCAGCTTCATGGACTCTTAACTCAAATCAGAAGATTTATTTATACAGCTACTGTGATGACGCTACAACAACTACAGAGCCTACTAAGCCAAACGGTGAATGGCCAGGAACTATCATGACATCTGCAGATGGTACATGGTACACAGGAGTTATTAAAAACGCAAATGTAAACACAAGATACATTATTTCAAACTGTTCAGTAAACGGAACTACAAAAGAAGTAACTACAATCGCACAATTCCCTGAATACGTTGGAGAAAACGTAAAAACCGGTTTCCTTGTAAGAGACGGATTAAAGGTTATCGACGGACTTCAGCAGACAGTTGGAACTACCCCAGAGGCAAATGCATTAATTGCATATTTTGGTTCTACTGTATCAACTCCTCAGAAAGTTGGAACTGGATTAACATTAAGAACAGTAGTTCAAAACGCTGTAGGAAACGTAACATATTCATACTATGTTTCAGGTACTGGTACAATCAATGTTACACCTAACGGAACTGCAATTTTAGATACAGCCCTTGTATCAAAATATCCAGACGGAAAAATTCCTGTAACTGCAACAGTTTCTGATGACAAATACACAATTACTATGACAAAATATTTTGCTGTTTCAAAGGAATTGAACACAATCGTTCCTATTCCAACACCAGTAGCTACAAGTTCAGCAACACCTACTGTAAAACCAACTACAACACCTACTTTAGCTACAACTACACCATCAGTTACAACATCACCTGTTGTTACAGCAACACCTATTGTAATGCCTACTATTGATCCTAATCCAGCCGTTAATCCAACACTTACAGTTGACGGAACAATCTCATTTAGTTCTGCAACTCAGTCTGTTGGTAAAGCTGTAAACATCAATGTTGCACTTACTAACCAGAAAGCTAATGCAACATATAGTTTTACATATTTTGTTGACGACGAACCAATCGCTTCTACTACAACAGCTACTACTGCAAAATGGGTAGCAGACGAAGTTGGCCAGCATATTGTAAAAGTAATTGTACTTGAAAATGGCGTTAGTGTTGCTACACTTCAGAAATCTTACAAAGTCACTTCTTCTACTGTGAAGTTCACTTCTGTAAAGACAAACAAAAAATCTGGTGTAAAAGCTAACACTAGCATCAAGATTACAGCAAAAGCTAAGAGTTCTGTTGGTTCAGTTACTTACCGTTTCGAAATCACGAAAGGTAAATCAACTACTGTATTAAAGAACTATTCTTCTAAGTCTTCTGTTGTATGGAAGCCTAAAAAGAAAGGTACTTACAAGATTGTCGTTTATGCGAAAAACAAGTACAAGAAAGTCGTTAAAAAGACAATTACATTTAAGGTAAAATAATCACTTGTGATTGTGATATAAACGCACGATAATAGAATGACCATATTTCTCTGTCAAGGGGATATGGTCATTCTTTTATGATTTAAACGTCTAATTTCGCTACAACAAGATATAACGTTTTAATCAATACAGATACTTTGAATTATAAGGAGAAAAAAATGAATAAAAGAAAAATAATAGCAAGTATTCTCATTATCATACTGATTTTAATTCCATTGTTACCAGCAGAGACTTTTTCTTGCGCTTCAACAAATGTCTACATAAGAACAAATACCTATGTATTGTCAGACAAAGCAAAAATCAAAAAATTTATTTGCGATAATATAAAACAAACTTATCATCCTGCACGAAAAAAAATTCCTTTTGAATTTAGAGGCGAAGGAAAATTTTTAATTAAATATGTTACAAGTAAAAACAAAAATAAAAAACGTTGTATCTATGTCGATTGGACAAAACCTACTATTTCAGGTGTAAAAAATAACAATGTTTACGAAGGCGGAGTAGGAATTTTAATCACAGACAATGTAAGTGGCATTGCCTCTGTTACATTAAACGGAAAAAAAGTCCAAAAACGAATAACCATAACCGAAGCCGGTACCTACAAACTGGTTGCGAAAGACAAGTCAAAAAATAAAGCTGTAGTTAAATTTTCGGTCACAGAAACAAAAATGCAGGAAACACCTTACGTTTCCCCTACAAATCAGTCAGTCGATGTAAAAACCGAACTGCCAACACTTACACCAACCATAATAGAAACGCCAAATGCGACCCCAGTATTGACTGAAACTCCAAACACAGAAACTCCGGCTGTTGTAACTTCTGAGCCAGACAATTCGACTGTTGTGCCAACCGAAGCGCCACCTACGTCAACCGAAGTTGCACCTACGTCCACTCCTATCCCAAATCATTTAGCAGAGTTGGTCAAAAATTGGTCGTATACACTTGATAAAGACAATCACACTTTGACATTAAATAACTATATAGGCACATCAGAAGATGTCATAGTTCGTGGAAAATACTATATTGACGGCATTGAAACAACAGCCAAACTGAAATATCCCTCAACGGTACTTACCCATAATCCATTCGGCTATCAATACTACGGTCCATTAACAAATAAAACCAATATCAAAACCGTAACTTTTACCGACGGTTACGTTGCAGATAACGCTCACTATACATTTTATCATTGCACAAATTTAGAAAAAGTGTATGGTTTTGAAGGAACCTTTACGGAGATGTACGGAACATTCGAAGGCTGTACAAAACTCAATCAAAAATTTTCAATCCCACCTGAGGTTAAAACACTAACCTATACTTTTTTCAATTGCAAATCATTAGAAGAACTTCCAAGCTTTAGTAAATCATCTCAATGCACATCACTTGATAGCGCTTTTTGTGGTTGCGAAAACTTAACTAATGCATCTGATTTTAAGTTTCCTACGAATGTTACATACATAAACAAAGTATTTCAAGATTGTGCAAAATTAGATATAGATACCATCGAAATTCCTTCTACCGTAAAGGGCGCCAGTCATGCATTTTATAATTGCAAATTGCTAAAAAACGTACAAATTGGTTCACCCTACTCAAGTACAAATATAGGAGCTATCGATTTTATGCTTTACGGCTGTGATTCATTGGAAACCGTTTGTATTAATGGAGAGCAACTAAAAAATATTAAATCAGCAATACGCGAATGTAGCAACACTGCCAAGGTTGAACTTTATTCTGTATCGCCAGATAATATAGAATATGACGAATATTCATTTACTAATTGTACACTACTAATCCATGCAGTTTCTTCTCGCGATAAAGAAAAATGGCAAAATATCGCAAACACCTGGGCTGCGCATCAGTGTTCATACGCCATAAGTTAATCACTCTATACTATGCCATATATGCTGTAGTAATAGCTAAAATACCCAATTTAGTACTAATTACCTTTTTACCCACTACACGTTTAGAAATATTGCGCAAAAAAAAAATCATAAATTATGCACCTTAACGAAATTCGTAAAAATGCGTAATATTTGCGTAATTATTATTGATTTTTTATTAAAAAATGCGTATTATAGTATTAACAAAATATGTAAATCTATCGAATGAAAAAGGAGGATTAATTCATGAGAAAATTTACCAAAAAGACACTCAGCCTTGCGCTTGCTTCTATCGTTGGAGCAACTACTATTTTTTCTGGAAATGTAACAAATGCATTTGCAGCAACTTACAAAACAATGGCTGACACAAATTTAAGTAACTACAATGTAACATTTAAAGCTCCTGCTACCTGGACTACCGGTGATGTGTATGCATACGCATACAACGATGTAGCCACAGCAAGCGGTGAAGAAAAAAGATTAACAGATTATTTCCCAGGAGATAAGTTAACCAAAAACAGCGACGGAACTTATTCAGTTAGTCTAAAAGATTCAGACGGTGCAGCAAAGGTAATCTTTACAAATATGTCTTCAGTAGACAAAAGTGCACCAATAACCTCTGATACTGGTCATAAATACTATAAATTCACACAAATAGATGGTGGTAGAAGACCAGAGAATACAGCAGATGCCAATGGACAACTCACAGTAGAAGATCCTGGTTACGTTGTCACCAGCGACTCTTTCATCGATGGTACTGTTGCAAAATCATCTGCTGTTTCAGCATTAGCTACAGCAACACCTACTGCTACAGTAAAACCAACTGCTGTTCCTACTGTTCAGCCGGTAGAGGGACCACAGGTAAAAGTAAGTGTTGAAAACGGTACTTCATTTGATGAAGATAAGAATGATGCACTTCCTGTTACTATTTCTTTAGCCGAGGGTGCTACAAGCGCTACTTATTCTATTGACAATGGTACAAAGAAGACAATCACAAGCGACACAATCGTAAAAGTTGGAGAAGGAAAGATTGCAAATTCTCCTGTAACATTGACTGTTGAGTCAACTGACGGAAAGACAACAAACACTCAGACATTTACATATTTTAAATCAACATCAGTTGCCAGCACAGTATCAGTTCAGTCTGTTATGAAGAAGCTTAGTGCTACTGTTCGCAAAGCATCTACAGATATTAAGAAAACTCTTCCGGTTCACTTTAGAGCACCTGCGGAAGACTGGTATACTAACGGTGCAAATGTATACTGCTACGCATACTATGAGCAAACAACAAGCGATGGTCAAACAATACTAATTAAACCACTTGATATTTGGCCTGGAACAAAGATGACACAGGATACAAGTGATAAATCACTATTCCATACAACAATTAACACTACTACAGGTGATGTTAAAGTTATGTTTGTTGCCATCGTAGGTGAAAAAGGAGCTTACCATAAGCAGGGAGAACATACTGACAAAAATGATGAAAATAGTCCACTTTGTTCTGAAGACTATTATGATTGTACTCAATTATTCAAACTTCCATACGGATTCAGTGATACAGTAGACGAATATGGAAACAATATTCCTGACGAAGGTTTACGTATCGAAAACGAGACAACAATCACAATTGACCCTGAATTTACCAAAACACTTCGCGTAGAGAGCACAAAAGAGACACCTATCAACCCAGACTATGCAAGCCCAGTTCCTGCTACAGCAACTCCTGATGTTACATCACCTATCAAAGGTTACTTTGGAGCTTCTGTATCAGCACCACAGACAAAAGGAACTAAGGTTTCATTAACAACAATCACACTTAATACTACAAACAATGCAACATATTCATTTAGCGTTGACGGAAAAGAAATCTACTCAGGTGCTAAAAATACTACTGAATGGGATACATCATCATTAGAAGATGGTACATATAAGATTTCAACAAAAGTAACTGACGGAAGCAGAGTATTTGAAAAGACTAAAACATTTACAGTTGCATCTGATGAGTTAGCAACTGCAACACCTACAGCTACTGCAACAGCAATCACTACTGCAACAGTAGCACCTACAGCTACAGCTTCAAATGCAGCTGTAACCGCAACACCTACAATCATTGCTACAGGAACTCCTGCTGTTGAACCTGTTTACACACTTTCAATCAGTGCAAAAACAAAGAAAACTGCCGGAGAAGCAATTAAGGTTTCTGTAAAACTTGGTGGATTTGACGAAGTAGCAAAATACAAAATTCAGGTTAAGAACAATAAAACTAAAACCGTAAAAACAGTTAGCAAGCTTTCAACGAAGACATCTGGAACTTGGACACCAACTGCTGCTGGAACATACACAATTATTGCAAAAGCATACGACGAAGCTGGAAATCAGATAATTAGAACTACAAAGACCTACAAAGTATTAACTCGTGTAATTACAATTAGCAAGATTAAACCTTCATCAGCAAAGAAAGGAAAGAAAACTACTGTTTCCTTTACAGGTAAATCAACAAAAGCTAAATTAACATTAAAGGTAGTTATTACTAAGGGAGCAAAAAAATACGTTTCTAAGAGCTTTAATGTAAAGAAGAAAAAAGCNNCAATTAAGATTACAGGTAAATCAAACGGAAAAACAGTTATTGTTACAAAAACAATTAAAGTAAAATAAAACCTATGATTTACAATCATAATCAGCTATAATAGAGTATAGAGAAATCAAAAATGCGCACCGTCAGGCTAATAATGATTGCTTGGCGGTGTTTTGCATAATATGTTC
>LXOW01303143.1_pt1 | contig 23715 bp, 23 predicted proteins | sample 1368591 | NCBI WGS metagenome assembly LXOW01 (sample SAMN04884650, study PRJNA319009) | bovine gut metagenome | isolation source: Cow rumen | host: Bos taurus | place: Italy: Legnaro (PD) | collected 2014-07-09
CAATCAGACCGTACTTCTCGTCGTGTCCGACTCCCCATCCGAATCCGTAGCCCAGTCCATCGCCCTCATCGTAAACAGCATCTTCGCCGTTGTTGAGTCTGCCGGGGGTGTACATGATCTGCTGCTCCTCAGAAGTAAGCACCTTGCCCTCGCGCAGCGCCCTGTCCCATCTGAGCATGTCAAAAATGTTGGTGTACACATAGTCGTCGCCGTTCAGACCATCAAAGGCAACCACGTCTCCTTCCTCGGCGGAATCAATATCGGCAACCCATTTGTCGTCTTCGAATACCGTCGCACGGGCGTAGTTCTCGAACGGAACGCCGTCCCTGCGGATATGACAACAGCGGGTGGAGGTCATCCCGGCAGGCTCAAAGATGTTCTTTTGCAGAAATTCCTCGAAAGGAACGCCGGAGAGCCGCTCCACAAGCAGAGCCAGCAGGTTATAGCCGGTATTGGAGTAATGCAATCCTTCCCCCGGTGCGAAGTATGGTTTCGCTTTGGTTTCACGGAGAAAAGTGAGGATTTCGTCGTTGCACGGGACCCGTTTTTCTTCCTTCCAGATTTTTATAAACCAGTCCGCATCGTCAAAATAGTCGGGAATTCCGCTGGTGTGGTTCAGAAGATGCCGGACAGTTACGCCTTCATACGCAGCAAGTTCCGGAAAATACTTTGTGATCCTGTCCTCAGGGCTGAGAAGGCTCTGCCGCATCAGCAGCATGACCGCCGTCGCCGTGAACTGCTTACTGATCGAAGCCAGCTGAAAGATCGTGTCCTCCGTAATCGGAAGCGTGTTTTCAGGATCCCGGAAGCCGAGAACTCCCTTGGACACGATCTCGCCGTTTTCCGCATAGAGCCACGCCCCGTTGAAGCCGTCTTTTTCCTGCAGCGCCCGGGCAAGGTTTTCCATTGTTGTATTCTTATCCATTTTGTTTCTCTCCATAACCCTAAACTGTTCAAATGCCCCGCGGAGCGATTATTGCGCCGTTAATTCGAGTCGGGCAAACGTCCTTTTTCGCGCAAATATCTCTTCAGTAAAAACGCGAGAAAGAACGGAATCGTATAGAATTTTCCGTTAAACCCGATATTTCGTGCGGCCAGTTTTATGCCGTATTTTATATCCGGATACTCTGCATCGTCGATAAGCGTGTTCAAAGAATGCGTCGAAGAGTTGCCTGCCCTGACTTCAACCGGAATCAGCGAGTCTGTGTCTCTGACAAAGAAGTCCATTTCCAGCGTTCCGCTTTCGTTCCTGAAATAATACAGTCTGTACCCCTGTTTTACCAGCATCTCCCCCACAACGTTTTCATACAGAGCGCCCTTGCAGGTGTTGAAATTTTTGTTCGCTCGCAAATCGTCCTGAGCCTCGTCGTCCAACGCTCCTACAAGCAGGCCGGTATCGCTGAAATACAGTTTATAACTGCCCGGATCATAATTTCCTTTCAAAGGAAGCTCCGGAGTGTTCAGGCAATAACAAACGTTAACAATTCCTGCGTTTGACAGCCATTCTACCGTACCGATGTACTCCCTGTTCCGTGCGCCGTGTCTGACCTTTGAAATCTGAAATTTCTTATTGCTCTTTCCCAAAAAAACCGGTATCTTACGATACACGTCGAGTATCCTCGCCTGATCGAATCCTTCGGCATATTTCGTTATGTCCTCTTCGTAGTCAAGAAGCAGTTGCCTTTGCATCTTCAGCGTCCCGCTGTATTGCTTTTGAGTAATAAACGCAAACACAACGGCAGGCATCCCTCCGAGAACCATATACTCGCGAAAGATTTCAGTCATAACGTTGAATTCGGTCTCGGTAAGCGGAACGGTCTCAAGAAGCTTCCGATACAATTGCTCAATCTGCTCCTGCCTATATCCTTTTGCCCAGAGAAACTCCTCAAAATCGAGGGAGAACATCTCATAGTCTTCCTTGTATCCCACGCTGTTCGACTCAATCTCACGATAGTTGATTCCCATAAGCGAACCGGAGCATATAACGTCGTAACGTCCGTCTTCCTTAAAGGCTTTGAGGCTTGTCGCGCAGTTGACGCAGTCCTGTATCTCGTCAAAGAAAATCAGGGTCTGCCCTTCCGGAAACTCGAGTTCGGGATTGTAAAACGAAACGTTCCGCAATATTGCATCAACCTCAAATCCATCGTTGAATATCGTTTTGAATTGTTTTTGAATCACAAAGTTTATCTCGACTACGGATTTGTACGCTCCTTGTGCGAAATGTCTGATCGCCTCTGTTTTTCCGATCTGCCTCGCGCCTTTAACAATCAGCGGCAGTCTGTCCGGGTTCTTCTTCCATTCTTCGAGAAACGCGTCGATTTTTCTTTTCAGTCTTTCCATTTTTCCCTCCCGACCGCATTGCATTATGATTATATCACATTTTTAAGCGCTTTTCAATCCGTTTTATCACATTTTTCAGGAGCATTGCTGAACATCTATCACATTTTTCGTTTTTTGACCAAAAAACAGCAAGCGTGATATGTGCTCGCTTTGCCCGCACGCGATATGATATGAATTCCTTCACGCCCCGCAGGGCATATCGCATTCCGAAGGAATATATCGCGCCGCAGGGCATATCGCGAATTCTGTCAGGAATTCATATCGCGTCGAGACAGTCGAACGACTGTCTCCACATGCCTCGGGACAATAGCGTGAATAAAATCGCCGCTATCTACGCTGCCCACACGACCCTCGGCGTCGGGAATATGCCGTTGACCGGTTGCGTCAGGGCACCCGGATCGGTTTCGTTGTCCCGGCAAACCGGAATTTGCCGCTATAGATTAACCACATATTCTGCGAGTGCAAGTGCGATATCGAAATGTCCCGGATCATGCTGCGTGTGTTCGATTTGCCCTTTCTTTTTTCTGTCAGTCCATTCGGGTGCATCCAGCAGATCTCCGCTTGTAAAGAACATGTACACTTCCAGCCCGCGGAAATCACAGACTGCCTGAACAGCAGAACCTTCCATTTCAACTGAAATGCAGCCGTCAGCCTTGTGCTTTTCAAAGTTATTGACAGTTTCCCGGTAGAAAGCGTCTGTAGTCCAGGTCTTGCCCAAAACATACGGGATATGTTTTTCTTCCATAAAAGCTTTTACGATATCAGAATTTTTAATCCGAATATAGTCGGATGCAGGCGAATAATGGTAGGAAGTTCCTTCGTCTCTGTAGGCTTCTGTAGGAACCATGATCTTTCCTCTGGCAATTTCTTTGTCAAGGCATCCTGCTCCGCCGAAATGGATAATTTTGTCAGTGTTCAGCACAGTAGATAATTCTTCAATCGGGGCTATACAGGCAGGCGCCCCTACCCAGGTTCTGAAAAAGCCGAATCTCTTCCCGTGATGCTTGAGCAGATATACCGAAGTTGCTCCGCATGCCATCGCGTATTCTCCGACTTTCTCACAGTCATAGTGAGCGATTACATACTTTTCTATCTCCTGAGAGAACGTAAAAATGACCGCATCCACTTGAACGGCGTTCTCGTTTTTCTTTATATTGATCTTGGCAGGGGATTTATCATCAAATGAATCTGTAATCATTGGATTCTCCTTCCTCCGTTATCTGCAGCATTTCAGTAAATTGCCACTTGCTATATACTGCTATACCATCTCGACAAACTGCGATTTACTTATTCCTTTGTCATCAATACTACCGTCTCCACATACCTTGGGACAACAGCGTGAATAAAATGGTCATTATCTACGCTGTTGCCACGACCCCTGGCGTTAGGAATATGCCGTTGATCATTTTCACAAAGCCTATGGTCTCAAGAATATTGGTTTTTTCAATCCCAGTTCAGTGAGATGATTTTCTATTGCTAAAATCAATTCTTCTCCAACGACAATCAGTTCCTTTCTCCACGGATGCCCGTAAAGGCCGAATGCCCAGTCTATTGAAATAAAGAAATGGTAGTCCCCATCTGGATAGTATTCGGGAAAATACACATTGCAGTTTCTTGCGTCGTCATAGTATTCAAACCCGGTCGTTATTCTCTCGTTTGGATCAAAGAGGAAGCAATCATGATGCCAGTCAAGCGCATACATTTCCTTCCCAATCACTTCACAAAGAATGGAATTGATAACGGCTTCCTGCTCCTCGCTCCAAATCTTTCCGAGTTTATATGTTCGAAAAACGCCTTCCGGTTTCAGCCATTTTCCATGGCTGTCTGTTGAAGGATGAAAAGAGTAATCTGAATAGATCTTATCCCAAATAGTTCGATATAACTCTTTATTTGTGATAACCTGCATAGCCTTCTCCTGTCTTATATCTAACCTGTAGCTTCAACTCAGGCTCGAGACATCAATACGACTGATTCCACATGCCTTGGAACTTTTGTATCCGTGTCCGATATGCCCTGACCGTTCAAGGAAACATGCCAGCTAACCGTGAGCGTTCAGGGAAACATATCTACGGGATATACGTGTCTAGGGGAACAAGTCTACTGTCGTTTTTCTAAAAGGTTTTTAATGATATAATTCACCAAGCATTTATGGAGTTCTTCCGCAGAACCATTCTTTTCAGAATCCCATACAACCTGATTAGCCGCATTCATTCTTTGCAAAAGATCTTTATCATTTTCCGCCTCATCCGTTAATGGCAACAAGATGCCACTCAAAATGTGCTCGGCAATATATGAAAAAACGTGAGTATACTGCGTGGCACCAATACATTTCAATGCATCCAGCATTTCAAGCACTTTATCATCAAACAAGACTTCATCGGCAGCGTCTGATACTTCATTAAAAAACTGAAGGCAGCGCGTAAAGATTTTCTCTTGCTTCGTCAACCCCGAATACAGTTCTTCATTATAGCAAGCCGCATAATAACGCGAATAGTTAAAGGAAGGAAGCTCTAAATACTCTCCATTTTTCAAAGCAAAAAACTTGTAACAAACCACTGTTTTAAATCCGCCAGCACACTGAATCTCGACAAAAACCCGGCTTGGATCATTTAGGTCAGATGCACATATGATACCATTCCGCTCATCACTCTCATACATTGAATCAATGAAGTAATAATCGGATTTGGTAACTTCTGTAATGAGCGTTTTTCCATTTTTTAGGCTTCCCACATATTCCCCATTGATAAATAGCTTATAAGGAAGGAGTGCCCCAGGAAATGCCCATTTCCGAACAATTTGAAATATCACTTTTCCTGTTTTATCATTCATACATCAATTTCCATCACAATCTTGATATCAATACGACTGTCTCCACATGCCTCGGGACAACAGCGTGAATAAAAATGCCAGTATCTACGCTGCCCACACGACCTTCGGCGTCAGGAATATGCCGTCGACCAGTTGAGTCAGAGCACGCGGACCGCTTTATCGTCTCAATATATTTGAATAAAATGACGATCAAAGGCCAACAAACAATCTTATTTCCTTCTCTAAAAGGCGGAACACATTCGCAACCAGATAACCGTCGGCGATCGCATGATTCAGACGGACGGTAACAGGCATCATCCATCTGCCGTTCTCTTCACGATATCTGCCCCAGTTGACGATCGGAGGAAAATACAAATATCCGTCCGGCAGTTCAATGTTCAGTGAATCATAGGAAAGCCATGAAATATAGGATGCGTCAAACCAATTCGGATATTTTTTACCATCGAACGCATACTCACGGTTTTTCTTTGCTTCTTCCAGATCGACAAGCGCGTTTTGATAAAAGGTACTGTAATCCTCGCAGTACACGGAGTGAACGGTCGTACACGTCTCCGTGTCCTCATGAAACACGTAATGACACGGATTGATCACGTCATAGCAGATCAGTTCGTCCGAGTTATAAAGATAATCCATTTTATAATCATCGCGCGAATTCAGCACTTTTGAAAGAAGATACAGAAAGTTCAAATAAAACTTCGTATCCGACTTTTTTGAGAAATCAACAAGTTCGGTAACGTCTATCCTGGCGGTCATGGACGTCGAGCACTTGCAGTCCTCTGTGAAATGACGGTAAACGCCTTTTCTGTAATACGTTTCTTTGTCAATAACCTTGTAATTCATTTTTTCTCCAAACATATCTAAACTGCAGTTTCTACCCGACTCGAGTGATCAACGTGACTGTCTCAATATGCCCCGTCCGCGGGAACAGATCCACGCCGCATATCTTTTCAAGGCGGTATCCGCCGTCCCGCAGCAGCGCCGCGTCGCGTGCGCCGGTTGCATGATTGCATGAAATCATAACTATCTTTTCGGGCGACATTTTTATTATGTCCGCAATAACAGACGGCGCGCAGCCCTTTCTCGGCGGGTCAATCACGACCGCCGCGGGACGTATTCCCTCTCCGGCAAGTCTTTCCGCCGCAGCGGCCGCGTCGGCGCAGATGAATTCGGCGTTCGCGATTCCGTTTTTCTTCGCGTTGCGCCGGGCGTCTTCAACGGCTTCGGGTATTATTTCAACTCCGATCAGCTTCTCCGCCCGCGAGGCAAGCGACAGTCCGACGGTGCCGATGCCGCAATAGAGATCGACGAGCGTCCCGCGGCATTCGCCGAGCATTTCTCCCGCAATACCGTAAAGCAGTTCGGCTCCGTCGCGGTTTACCTGATAAAAGGAGAGGGGAGATATTTCGAATTCGAGTCCGCAGAGCCGGTCGGTGATCCTGTCAGGGCCGTAAAGAGTCTCAAATCTGTCGCCGAGGATTACGTTACCCGGCTTTTCGTTGTAAATCACAGATACCGACGTGACGCCGGGCAGAGCAGATTTAACCGCGGCGACAAATTCCTCTCTGTCGGGAAGTTCACGGCCGTTAATAATCAGAGAAACCGATACCTGTCCCGTCGCTCTCGCGTCGCGGATATAAAGATGTCTGACAAGCCCGCCTTTGCCGTCCTCGTAGGCGCTGAGATCTCGCGAGTTGCAGAAATCTTCGGCAGCGCAGATCACGTTCCTGTGAAACTCCGGCACAAGCATACAGTCGGGACAGGAAATCACCCGGTGCGAGCGCGGCGCGTAGAGGCCGAAGCGGAGATTCCCTTCCCTGTCGGTTCCGGCCGGATATTCGGCCTTGTTGCGGTAGCGGTCGGGAGAACCCGCCGCACGAACTTTCACTTTTTCGATATCGAACCCGCCGATGCGCCGGAAACTGTCGGTAATCCGGCCGCCTTTAATTTCAAGCTCGTATTCGTAATCGATATGCCGCAGCGCGCATCCGCCGCATCTGCCGAACGCCGTACACCCCGGGCTTGTCCGGTGAGCGGACGCTTTGACGATATTATCCGCCTTTGCGTATCCGTACGACCGTCCCGCCTTGAGAATAGTGCATTCAATTCTGTCGCAGGGAGCTGTTCCCGGGACGAAGAGAACGTATCCGTCCTCGGTCCGTCCGACGCCCGAGCCGTCGGGATTTATATCGGTTATTTCTATCGTAGCTTTCTCGTTCTTATTATGCATATCGCAGCGCTTCCGTTAAAAATTATAATTAGGTATTATAATTTTATCATATTTTGCAAACACAGTCAACAACCATTGTATCGTGCCAGCCGCATGCGTTGCGGAGACGTCAAAATGATTGACAAAAACGCCTTTTGGCGGTATAATTTAGATGTTATAATCTCACCCGCGCAATTATTTTCGGAGCAGTTCCCGCGGACGGCGGAAAGCAGGATTTCCGCCCGTCACAGACCGGCGCCGGCCGGACTCGAGGCAAGCGGAGCTCCGCACACACAAACTATACTTGAATGAACGGAAAAAATCTTAACGTAACACTTGATTCGCCGGTATCGGTATTGTCGGGCGTAGGCCCCGCGAAGGCTGCCGCCTATGCGAAGATCGGCGTCGACACGGTCGGCGACCTGCTCTTCCACGTACCGCGGTCTTATGAAAACCGGGGAGATATCCGCCAGCTCGACGCGACGATGCCGGACGGCAAATCTGCAGTCGTTCTGACGGTGACGACGCCGGCGCAGGCCGCGCGTCTGCGCGGCCGGATGACCGTCGTGAAATTCCGCGCCGCAGACGACAGCGGCGTATGCGATCTTATCTTCTTCAATCAGCCATACCTGAAGAGCACATTCGCCGTCGGTTCGGTCTGGCGTTTCTGGGGCAGAGTCGAGCGGCGTCCGTCGCGCTCGGGTATGAGATACGCGATGTCCTCGCCCGCCTTCGAGCGCTGGGATCCAGGACTTCTTCCCGATTTCACGCCGGTTTACGGCCTTTCGGAAGGACTGACGCAGAAATTCGTCGCTCAGAATATCAACGACTCGCTGCGTCTGCTGCTTCCGCAGGTCGCAGACGATCTTCCCGAAGAAATCAGGATCAAATACCGCCTTGCGTCCCTTTCCTACGCGCTGAAAAACATCCACAATCCGGATAACTACATAGCGCTCGCGCAGGCCAAGCGGCGGCTCGTTTTCGACGAACTCTTCACGTTCTCGCTGCTCGTCCGCCGCCAGGGCGAACACCGGCGCGAAGGCGGCGCGTTTCCCTGCGTAAAGCAGAACATCACGCCGCTGCTTGAACAGCTTCCCTACACTCTCACCGGCGCTCAGATGCGCGCGATACGCGAAATCGCCGCTGATATGAAATCGGGGCAGCGGATGAGCCGGATCGTCATCGGCGACGTCGGATGCGGCAAGACGATCGTGGCGGCCGCCGCCGTATGTATTGCCGCGCTGAACGGAAAACAGTCGGCTCTCATGGCTCCGACCGAGATACTCGCGTCTCAGCACTACGCAGATCTGTCGCCGCTGTTTGAAAAAATCGGTATAAAATGCGCCCTTCTGACTGGTTCGACGCCTGCCGCCGAAAAGAAAAAGATCAAAGCCGGGCTTGCGTCTGACGGAGACGACAGAATCGATTTCGTAATCGGTACGCACGCGCTGATCACGTCGGACGTCGCATTTTCGGCGCTCGCGCTCGTCATAGCCGACGAGCAGCACCGCTTCGGCGTCGCCCAGAGAGCGGCGCTCGCCGCAAAAGCCGGCGCCGTTCATATGCTGTCAATGTCTGCGACGCCGATACCCCGCTCGCTGGCGCTGGTCCTTTACGGCGACCTCGACATCTCGCGCATAGACGAGATGCCTCCGGGCAGACAGAAGACCGACACCTTCCTCGCCGACGAATCGATGCGGGAGAGAATCAACGCATTCATCCTGAAAACCGTAAGGGAAGGCGGGCAGGTTTATATAGTCTGTCCGTCGATCGACGAGGCGCAGGACGAAGGATACGACAGCGGCGAGGTTACCGCAGACGAGATCACCGAGGAGGGACTGCTCCGCAAACCTCCGCTGAAAGCCGCCTCCGCATATGCGGAAAAGCTGAGAGACGATCTTCCCGAGCTCACCGTCGCGCTGATCCACGGCCGGATGAAGGCGAAGGAGAAGGACGAAATAATGGCTGGATTTGCCGCCGGCGGCATCGACGTACTCGTCTCGACGACGGTAATCGAAGTCGGAGTCAACGTCTCGAACGCTTCGCTTATGATAATCGAAAACGCCGAGAGATTCGGCTTGTCGCAGCTGCATCAGCTGCGCGGCCGCGTCGGAAGAGGAAGCCGCAAATCCTACTGCATACTCGTGTCCGACGCGAGATACCAGTCGGCCCGCGACAGGCTCGGAGTTATGACAAAAACCAATAACGGTTTTGAAATAGCCGAAGCCGACCTGAAAAACCGCGGCCCGGGCGACTTCATCGCTTCGGCCTCGCGGGAGGAAATCAGGCAGAGCGGCGGACTGAAATTCAGATTCGCCGACCTCGGCGGAGACGCCACGATATTCGACGACGCCTCGCGCGCCGCAGACGATCTACTGAAAGCCGATCCGGGGCTCGACAGTCATCCGCTTCTGAAGGATCGGATAGAGCGGCTGACGTCGCTTGAGCGCCCGGCTGATTAAAATCACATATAAGGAGAATCAACGATGGAAAAGAAAAACAGAGGAATCATAGTACTCGATCCGGGACACGGACAGTTCGGCAACCCGCACACGACGAAGGCGGGATTTTACGAAGGCACGCAGAACTTTCTGCTCGCGTCATTCCTGAAAAACGAGCTTGAATCTCTCGGATTCACCATCGCGATGACGAGAAACGAAGTCACCGACGATCCCTCTCTGCAGGACAGAGGCGGACTGGCAGGCAAACTTGGAGCGATCCTCTTTCTGTCGATTCATTCGAACGCTCCGTCTTCGTCGATAGGCCCCGAAAAATATCCGCTCGTCCGCGGCGTCGAGACCTATTATTCGGTCTCCGACCTTGAAGGCAACGCGCCTATCGCCCGCGCTCTCAACGACGCCGTCGTCGCCTGCATGAACAGCACCGACCGCGGAATCAAGACGCGCAGATACCCCGACGACGAATCGCTCGATTATTACGGAGTTATCAGATCGTCGGCTCAGTCCGGATGCAGGAGAGCGTTTCTCATAGAGCACGGTTTCCACACGAATCCCGAGGATTCGTCATTCCTGCAGAACAGCGAATGCCTCAAAAAGCTCGCCAAAGCAGAGGCGGAAGTTATAGACAGACTGTTTTGACGTTATTAACCAAATATCGCGCGGAGTATAACGGCCGTTATACTCCGCGCGATGTTTGGTAATTGCGGATTATCTTCTCTTCTTCACGTTCGAAAGCGCCACAAGCATTCCGGCGATAAGGAGGATGATCGCCAGCACAAGCGGAATGAAATACCCGAAATTCGTGCTGAGTTCTGCCGGAATGAACTGATAAGCCGCTCCGAGCATCTCTGTAATCGACGGCGCTTCGTAAATCTGCCCGCCTTCGAAGGCCTCGAGATACAACTTGTAGAGCGCCCAGGCGTAGCCGCCGTACCAGGAGGCAAGAAGGACGATCAGCGAAACAAGTCCCGACGAAAACACGCCGAACTTTGAAATCCTTCCCGAAAACGCCTCGTACCCCTTGGCAGCAAGTGTGGCGCAGACAAATCCGATCACCGCGGCGTATATTCCCGACGAATGGAGCAAAAGCCAGAAAACTCCGCCCGCAAGCGCGTAAAGCAGCGCCCCGGCGATACCTGCAATCTTTTTCTCCTTCACCGGCTCGGGTTCGGGTTCCGCCGGGACGTCCCCGCCCTGCAGCGTGTAATAAATTTGTTCCTCAGCAGGGGCCGCTTGTTCCGAGGCGTCCTGCGCCGGAGCCGCCTGCTCTGAGACAGTCTCCTCTGTTTCGATTTTTTCGTCTTCCGGGTACATATAAAACCTCTCTCCGCTGTTCCTCATCAGAGCCGCGGAATTATTATTTCGCAATCAGTACGGCGCGCCTGTATTGCTCCGCCGTCTATAATAATTATACATCCTGCGCGACGCGTTGTCAACTCCGCAAGCCGCCGTTTACCTGCTCAACCGTGACCCCGGAGTGGCCCGTCCGGTTTCCGCTATTGATTTTTTCATCAAAAAATGGTATAATATTATTTCGTTTGAAGGAAAGCGCGGCGTTTTACCGGCTCCCGGACAAAACAATCGAACGGAGGAAAGACCTGTGGCGGACAGAAAAATCAAAGCCGCGGACATAATTAAACAGGCAGTCTGCTATCTCTGCGGACTGATTCTCATCGCGGTCGGAATATCCTTCACCAAGCTGTCGCAGCTCGGCATCTCTCCCGTCAGTTCGATCCCGCGCGCGCTCGAGGTCATCCGGGGATTCACGCTCGGCACGACGACTTTCATCGTCTACTGCGTACTCATCATTCTCCAGCTCGCCGTTCTGCGAAAGAAATTCACCTGGCAAAATCTGCTCGGACTGCCGCTGACCTTCGTTTTCTCCTGGCTTGTCGACGTTTTCGGCACCAATCCGAACGCCTTCGGCCATCTGCTGGCCGGTCTGCCGGCACCGCACAACTATGTGGTCAGACTCCTTTACACGTTAGCAGGAATAATCATAATAGGTATAGGCGTTTTCCTCTATCTCAGACCGAAGTGGATACCGATGCCCGCCGAAGGACTCGCAGGAGCGATATCTTCTGTCACGAAGCTCTCTTTCGGCGACTGCAAGACGATTGTCGACACCTCGATGATAACGATAGCCCTTATCCTTCAGCTCATTTTCCTCGGAGGATTCTCCTCCTTCACGTCAGAGACGGTCGTGATTCGCGAAGGCACCGTCCTCGCCGCGGTCTGCGTCGGGCAGGTCGTAAAGCTCTTGACGAAACTCCTCGGCAGCAGCGTCGACGCGCTGATCGGAAAGAAACCGCATACGTCAGATTGATATAGACACAAGCACAGAAAGGCAAGTTACCCCATGAACAGACACAAGAACTATCCCTTGTACGAGACGACAGTATTTGAGAATTTCAGAATAATGGTCGACCAGTCGGCCGAACTGCACCCCGATTCTCCGGCGCTCTCATACAAGCTCAACCCGAACGATGAAGAAACGGTGCACGTCACCTTCTCGGAAGCGGCGGAGGATATCCGCTCGCTCGGAACCGAAGAGATTGCCCGCGGCCTGCGCGACAGAAAATGCGCGATCGTCGGATCGGCGTCCAAAGGATGGATCTACTCCTACTTCTCTCTTATGGCCATCGGAGCCGTCACCGTTCCGCTCGACAAAGAGCTCCCCGCGCCCGATCTCGCGGCGACAATGAAAAAAGCCGGAACCTACGCGGTCTTTTACGGAGCCGAGAGCGCTGCGAAAATTGACGCGATCAAAGATGAATGCGGAGCCGAGCTCTTCATATGCGTCAACGGAACCGTCGACAACGGCGACGTCACGATCGACGAACTCATCGCGGCCGGCAAAGAAAAGCGCGACGCGGGCGACAACAGCTATTACGATTACGAAATCGATCCCGACCGTCTTGCTTCGATAGTCTTCACCTCGGGCACGACCGGCAAGGGCAAGGGCGTCATGCTTTCGACGAAGAATATCGTCTCGGATATGACGCAGGGAATGTACAATTTCAACATCACCCCGAAGACGCTCGTCCTTCTTCCACCGCACCACACCTTCGGTTCGACCGTCAACATCGTAGGCCACTACGCGCAGGGCGCCGAGCTCTATCTGACGTCGGGACTCAAATACCTGCTCCGCGAACTTCAGGAGCAGAAACCGAAGCACCTGATCCTCGTCCCGCTCTTCGTCGAGACGCTCTACCGCCGCATCTGGTCGCAGGCCGAAAAGACCGGCCAGGCGAAAAAGCTGCGCTCTGCCATAAAACTCTCCAACGGCATGCGCAAGGTCGGAATCGATGCCCGCAAGAAACTTTTTGCCAACGTACTCAAGACCTTCGGCGGCAATCTCGATATGATTATCTGCGGCGGAGCTGCGCTCAACCAGGACATCATCGATTTCTTTGATTCAATAGGTATTACGATTCTCAACGGATACGGCATCACCGAGTGCTCTCCGCTGATCTCCTGCAACCGCAACGAGTGGCAAAAGGACGGCAGCGTCGGCACGCCGATTATCGGCGAGGAACTGAAGATATTCGAGCCCGACGAGAACGGCGAGGGCGAGATCTGCGTCCGCGGCACGAACGTTATGCTCGGCTATTTCGAAGATCCCGACGCCACCGCCGAAGTCTTCGACGAAGAGGGCTTCTTCCACACCGGCGACTACGGCAAGCTCGACGAGGACGGCTGGATCTACATCACCGGCCGCAAAAAGAATCTGATTATCTTCTCCAACGGCAAGAACGTCTACCCCGAGGAGATCGAGCTTGAGATCTCGAGAATCCGCGGCGTACTCGAATCGGTCGTCTACGCCGGCGACAGCGCCAAGGGCAGAGAGATTATCGTCGCCGAAATTTATCCCGATTTCGAACAGCTGAAAGACGACGGCATCACAACCGACGAGGAGCTGCAGAAGTATTTCAACGAAGAAATCCGCGGCGTCAATGAGAGAATGGCGCCCTATAAGAAGGTCGGACTTGTCAAAATCAGAAAGACCGAGTTCGTCAAAAACACTTCGAAGAAGATCGTAAGATTTGCGATTGATAAGAAAATAGATTAATATTAATATACGGCGCGCAGAGAGTAACGGCCATTACTCTCTACGCGCCGTATTCAACACAGAGTTATTGACATGAAAAAACATCCCAATCTTTTGTTTATCATGGCGGACCAGTTCCGCGGCGACTGGATGAGCTGCGTAGGCGGACCCGCGAAAACGCCGAATCTCGATCTTATCGCAGGAGAGGGAGTCGTCTTCACCTGCTGTTCCACCTGCGCTCCGCTCTGCGTCCCGGCGAGAGTCGGACTCTTCTCCGGAAAATACGCTCACACGACCGGCGCCTGGGACAACCGCCGTTTTGTCCTCTCGGACAGGGCGAATATCTGGTCCAAACAGTTCCGCGGGCTCGGCTACGCGACGTCGATGTTCGGAAAGACTCATCTGCACGGCGGAAGCGGCGACTTTCTTGCGCGCGAGCCGATGCTCGAGGCGTACGGATTCGACGTATACAATGAGATAACCGGGCCGCACGCCTGCGTCAACTCCCGGACCTACATGACCGAGCGCTGGAAGGAACTCGGACTCTTCGACGCCTTCGCTGAGGACCTTGGGTCGCGCGGAAAGACGCCGTTTGCCAAGCCCTCTCCGCTCCCGCTATCCGAGTATTACGACGTTTACGTCGGCGACAGGGCGGCCGAGTATCTGCAAGGCCTCGGCACAGAGAAACCATGGTTCTGCCACGTCAGTTTCGGCGGACCGCACGAGCCCTGGGACACTCCGGAGCCCTACGCGAGTCTTTACAAAAAGGAAGACATGCCGGCGCCGCGCCCGCCTATGAAGGACGCGAACCCCGACCGTCCCCGCGGTGAAACAGACTTCCGGATGAATCTGCCGAAGATTCACTGCACGCCCGAGCAGGCGGCGGAAATCCGCGCCGACTACAGCGGCGCGTGCACGCTCATCGACGAACAGATCGGACGGCTCTTTGAAATTATTAAGGAGCGCGGCGAGTGGAATGACACCGTCGTCGTCTTCACCTCCGACCACGGCGAGATGAACGGAGACCAGGGCTTCGTCAACAAACGAACCTTCCTCGACGGAGCGCTGAACGTTCCGCTGATTATCCGCACTCCCGAAACGGCAAAGAAAGGCGGATCGGTCTGCGGCGATCTCGTCAGCCTGATCGACGTCGGCCCGACGGTCGTCGAACTTTGCGGCGGAAAGATCGACTATCCGCAGTGCGGCGTGTCTCTCTGCGAAACGCTCGAAGGCGGCGCGGCCGCGCCGCGGGAATACGTGCTCAGCGAGCTGTCGGGAGAGATAATGTATATGGACGCCGACTGGAAAGCCGCGATAAACCGCTCGGGAGAGATATATCTTCTCTTCGACCGGAAGAACGACCCCGAAGAGCAGCTCAATCTTGCAGCTTCCGAAGGCGCGAGAGAGACCGAAAACCTCATCCGCGCGAAGCTGCTCCGTGCGCTCGCGGAAAACGTGATCATGCCCTCAACCGAGGTCCAGACAAACGTCCCGCTGAAGCGCCTCTGATGCACGCTCCGCGTGCTCGGAGATGCGTGCTATGATGAGCAGGGTATGCAACGCTTTTTTGATAAAGCAATCTAATTATTTGCGCCAAAACCCCGCCCGAGTGTTTATCGGGCGGGGAATCATTTGCAAGGAGATATAATGGTTCAGTTCGAAATCATTCCTTGAAAAACAACCTGAATAATGTGGAAAAGGCGTCGACTATATCTCTGCCTGTGCTAAGAGTTTCTTCAGAATGGAACTCTTCTCCATCATTATTTTCATAAGTGCTCTTTTTAAAAGCAATTCGACCATTATCCCTGCAGCCTTGGTAGGTAACTGTTTTTGTGCTATCCCAACTGCCCCTTGGATCTTTAACAGTTTCACGGCGCGTTTGACTTCTAGTCTGTCCTTCCGCGCTTCCGCTGAAACGATCAGACACTTGCTTAAGTTGTTTTAGCTCGTTTTCCTTAAAACGCCCCTTTCCTAGGTCAATACTTTGGCTTATTTCGTTCCGAAGTTCTTTTCTTTCTTTATTAGTCATAACTATACCTCCATGATTGTTTTCAAGGTTGACTTTTTTATTATGTTGTTTTATGAGACACCGCACATCATATTGCCGTTTAATGTTTCGAATTTCTTGAGAGATGATTTTTTCTGCTATCTAAATGAATAACATTGCACATTCTCAGTCATCATCAAATAGCGCGCATCCGTCCTTGCACAAGGGAAATGGACCGCCACAGGCTCTGCATCCACTTGGGATTTCGTCTTCGTCATCGTCATCTTCCCAAAGGATTTCACTCTCATCAATCTGATTCACATGCCCACATTCTTCGCATTCCCAGCTCTCGCAATTTGCGTTGAATCCGGTCTGGTCATTGAGGTAGGCATCGCAGTTATCGCAATACCAGTCGATTTTTGAAAGATCAATGTTTCTCATCTGTAAGCCCTCCCGAAAGCCATAGTATTATGTTTGTTTTGATTATTGGATTCATAATTGTCCATGAATAACACGCATGTGCCAATCGTTTATCTAAACAACCACTCGTAATTATTCTCATCTATTCTCGTCGCGATTATTGCTTACAACGCTGGAATAAGCTGTACCGAGGAATTTACCCCATTTCGTAAAAACAAGAATACCCCTTGTTTTACCATTAAGATAATCTTCAACTTTCCATACGTGTCCAGTTTCGGGCTCAATATAGTCATGATGCAGTCCGTGAGAAATCTTGTTGAAAATATTAACGTACTTTTTGTCTTCAGTCTTGTTGTCCATTCCGGCCTCCATTTTTTTGTAAATTGGTTAAGGCAACTTTTTTTCATCGCTTCGTTTTAGTAGTTATGAATTGGTTAGAATGACGATGTGAAATAACTAGCGCTTTCTTTGCCATAAAGCTTCGTCCTTGATTGTCAATCGTCGTTAGGAAGATACCACCCGTGTTCTCGGTGCATTGCTGGGCCGATGTGTTGACACTCAGCGCATTGATCTGGAACAGATTTGGGTTGGCTCAGCATTTCAGAAACGCTCGAAGTAATTCTTTGTTTATTAAACTGACATGCTGTTTTAATGAGTGTGGAAACAACAACTGTTATAAAAAACGCGATCCCGCCAATAACCATTGTTGTCCCGTGAATCCTTTTTTCTACACATTCGCAATTCTTTCCATTTTCCATGAGAACCCTCCTTTAGAATTCTTACTATTTTTTGAATAATGTTGTTATTCGATATATTACTGTTATATCATCCTTATTTAGTTTTCAAAGAACAAGCGCTGTTAACAAGTGGATAATTGTTTATTTCTTGTTTTTAATCACAGTTAACAATGTGGTAACTCCGATGATTATTGTGGAAGCAATTGTTGTTACTGCAGTTGCTAATTGAATAGGATGGGTTTTGACAAACATCTTGATTTTCTCGAATGCACCCAAAGAATCATCTGATTCGTTATTCGTAATATCAAATGTATCAATAGTGGTTTCTCTTTCATCAAAGAACTCAATCGATACCATCACCTCAGCGAAGTGAGTTTTAAACCCATTTGAATCAAATTGCAGAGGATATGTTTTTCTGTCTGCTCCTTCATTAATAATATTGTACACTTTTTTGGAGTCAATAATCCCTTTTTCGTTAAAATTGCTAACATATGAGGAGATTTGAGTCAGGAAGCAAGTTACTAAATGGTCGCATTTATTTCGGACTTCTATGCTGTTGTTTGTGAATACAACAACGCTTTCAATCGGGACATCAAAGCAATTATGCTCCTCCAACAGTTTGTTAAGGATTTTTTTGCGAAGATTCATCTTATATCCAAGATGAGAATCCAATCTGTTATACTCTCCTACCCGATAAAAATCTCCTATACTGTCGATAAATACATTCTTGGATGTGTTTTTTACCTCAACAATAATCACTCCACTAGGATTGATAACTACAAAGTCAACTTCTGTATGTTCGTCATTGTCAGTTAACTCAACATTTTTTAAGATCAAACTATTGCTGCACCCTACTGCAAGTTGTCTTTCCACGTAACTCTCGCCCTTGCTTCCGGAAATGTTGGCTTTTATTAGATTATTGAGTTCTTTGCAATCTCTCCTAAAAATCTCTAATTCGTTAGTTGCAATGTTGTCATGCTGTTCATTGAGTATTTCCAAATGTTTAAGAACATCTATTACCCTTAATCCGACTAGTTCGGAATGGCTTTTATTGAAAGTCATTTCAACCGTCTCCCTTTGTAGAGCCAGCAATTCTGGAAGCACCTCATCGCGATAGTAGGCAGTTCGGCCACAACTTTTGAAAGCATTGATGATCTCGTTTTTTCGAATTTCTTTTTCCATTTCTGTTTCCTCCAAGTTTTGGTTTTTTGTTTACGGCACTATTATACACCATTGGTTGCGTTTTGGTCAACAAAATAAGGAAGATTTGCAACTTTTTTGATTTTGTTTCAACCATGATGCGGTATTGGCCAATAAACGCAACCGAACTACTGCCTTCTGCAACCGGATTAGACAACCCACAATCAAATGCAACAAATTGTCTATTATTGCAACAAATCCCCCCCAGTTCTCAAGGAACAGGGGAGGATCATTAATAATAATGTTGTGAAAAGCTAAAATGTCTGCAAAAACAATAAGTCTATATCTGATTAAAAAGCCTCATTGTTGTGTCTGGTCCTTTGTTGCCTTGTTGATATCGAATGTTAGAGCCAACAAATGAATTTCGCGAGACGCGCACTGCATACAATTGTTCGCCAAACAATGGAACAGCCTTCTCATTTATCACACACGTTGCAACGATCATATCGGGAGCCACTATTTTTTTTAGCGTTCTTCCCGAGTTGATTACCGAGTCAACAAGCACAACATTCTTTGTTTGCGGTCTAATAAATGGCCCTGTTTTAGGGTTATATAAATCAAATTTGCACCCGAGTTGGAAATAAATGCCTTGTGCAAAAAAGATGCCCCCCCTAAGAATGGCTACAACAGTTGTATCTTTAGGATTTATTTTGATGTTTTGAGCAAGGAGCTCTCCCAATCGAATGTGAGCTTGAGCTAATTGAGGACCTGAAATGGCAGAATCGGACTTCGTGATGGATATTAAGTTTTCAACCTCTTCAGTTTTCGTCAATTCAAACACAAAGAATGCCCTCCAAATTCCGATTAATTAAAGATCCGCTTATTCTTCCGTCTGGTCTTTTAACCAAATAACCGACATTGGCTTGCTTTAACATGTAATAATCGTTCATTCCATCCCCCAATGCAATTACTTCTTTTCCGAACAACTGTAATTGCTTTACAATAAAAAACTTCGTTTCAGCTGACATCTGAGATCCGCCAAAGCAAGGTATTCCCAACTGCTTTGAAATGAAGTTCCAAACAGTCATATTTCCTGATGTCAAGATATACGAATTATTATTTGTCTTGGACAAAACCGCCTGATTTATTTTGACTGGCATTTTTGTCAAGTCCGGAATAACATACCGCTCGAATTCAACGCTTTGAAGCCACGTTTGAAAGCCTGTATAGAAATTCCCGTCAAAGACATTTGTTTTATACCCAAACACTTTATTGCTGCTGTCTTCAATTGTTATTGTTTTATCACCATCCAAAAGAGTTACCGTTTTTCCCTGCGTTTGACATAATATTTCATTTGCGCACTGTTGTGCAAATTGAAAGCAGTTAAATCCTCCCTTATAAATGTCAAAAATAAAGTGAAGTGCCAACTCCGTATTAACAAACTCATTGTTTGGAGGACAATCTATGATATAAAAATTTTTATTGTTTTTATGACAAAAACAACGAAGTTGCTCAATTTCTTTTAATTGCCATTCGCGAATATTGAACTTTAGGTATTTGCTGTTTTTTGGAGAATGAGAAAATCTATTAGAAAGATGTTCCGGGTCAATGAATATGTAAATGAACGTGTCATATAAGAAACCATCAAAACTCGTAAATGCCACCTCATCTCCAAAAGCATAGTGACCATCCATTATGAAATCCGTCTTTTTTGAGAGCATTTGTGCCAATGCCACTCGTGTCCTCATTTTGTCAGTTTGATTTCGCAAATCAAACTGAGGATCAAGTTGCCTTAACAATTGACTTCCATTTAGAACTTCTAAAAAATCTATCTTGTCAAGCAGGTATGACTTCCCAGAAGATGGCATTCCGTATAAACCTATACGCATAATGACTCCTTAAAACAGTGTTTCCTGTCAAAATCCAGTTTTTTATTTTCAAGTTCATTGAACGATATGCTGCTGTTTGCTAATGGTGGGAGATCTATGCAATTGCCACATAAATAGACCTTGCCATTTGCAAAGAAAAAATTATTAATACCTGCGCCGCATTGCCCACCATACATTGTGCAATCAAGTCCGCCTTTCCTGATTACCAGAGCCTTTTCTGCTTCTTTTAAAAAATCCCTATACTCTTCAAGTGTAATTCCACTTTTGCCTATCATCCTTGAAAAAGTCACTCTCGTTTCGAAACGCGCAAAGAAGTCGATGACCTTTTGAGCATCGGCTATACTGTCTTTTCCTACAGTTGCATTGAATGTTGGATAATAGCCATTAACTCTCTTGAATGTTTCAACATTTTTCATTGCAGCATCAAATGAATTACATCTATGACGATTATGAAGTTCTTTGTATCCATCTATAGAAAAGCCAACGTTAATCTTGTGATCGCCTAGAAATGACCATTCGGAATCCGGGAGAGAAATGGTCCCATTAGTGATTGTATAAGCACTGATAAAAGAGCAGTCGCTTACGAACTCGATATACGACTTTAAAAGAGGCCAATCAAGGAAAGGCTCACCATTTCCGACAAACCCAATTTTAAAAGGCCATTTAGCGAATGCTTTAACATTTTCAAGAATCTCATACACATTCATATGGATATTTTCAATATGATTCTTTTCTCGAAAATGGCAATAATCACAAGCAAGGTTGCATCTATTATTGATTGAGATACAAATTCTGTTAATCATATTTGTTTACCTTTTTTAGTGCCATCTGCTACCATTATTGGACTTTTTCTTTAAATTGCTATTTTTCCTTCTTCCGGTTTCTAGATACTCATTGTAACGATCTTTGGCAGTATATCCATCTCTGTCTACAATTTTTGTATCGGCTCCTGCATTAATGAGGATATCTCGACATTCAAGCCACCCCCAATAGCATGCCTTTATCAATGCCGTAAAGCCGTTCCCGTCTTGTTGATTTAGGCTTGTCCGTTCATCTGCGCAGAGCGCTTTCACAAACTCTATTTTATTGTCCCAAGCAGCTATCATTAAGGGCATATTTCCATCGTTTTTTTGACGTATTTTTCCAGCATCATGCGGGTTTCTACTTCCAACATTTGGATTAGCATGACAATCATTTAGTAAAAAGCTGAATACCTCAAAATCACCGGTTTGAACCGCATGAGAGATTGGTGGAAAATAATAACGTCCGCAATCGCGCTTGTTAATGATTTCTTTGTTTAGTTTCATAAGCCATTTGATTTTGGCCAGCCGCTGATTTAGTGGCACCCTCCTATTCCTTACGATAGAAATCAGCAAAGTGTTACCATCAGGGAGATATGCTGTAATATCATCTCTGTTAGGCATTTTGATGCCAAGTACAGTTTCAATATTATCATATGAATCAGCATAATAATCATTGATCTTTTTTAATGTGCTAATGTCAACTAGAGATTGCTTTGTTATCATATATTCTTCCAAAAACAAAGCGCGAACAATGTCATCTCCACTAAGTCGGGCTGCAAATCCAGTGTCGTACGTGATAATATCAACAGTACAGCTGTACTCCATAGCAATAGCCCTCGCGACGGCTATTATTCTTTCATCGTTGCTGTCTCCGGTAATATCTTCATTACAACCTTTGGTCTCGACGTTTTGATTGCTCCCAATACTTCTCAATATTTGCCAAGCTCTTGTTGCCAACCCGTTTATGTTATGATCCTTGATGTTATCGAGCTCATTGATTACAACTTCAGGAACAATGACGTGGCTATATTCTTTACTTAATTCATCGATTAATTGAGCATTCTTCAAAAGAGCAGATGTATCAGTAACAACAGCCTTATCTCCACGCAAGAATAGTTCTTTTTGCTTGCGAAGCCTTTCTTGCTCACGCTTTTTTTCGGGCTGATCACTTCCGTAGATTGCTCTAAGTTTTCCATCTGGATCATATATGGCTTCCCAGTATCGTTCGGCGAACTCATGAATGTTCTTGTAACTGCTCTCTCCTTTTTCAACCCGTGATAATGTGGATTTATTAACAAAGAGAAGGTCAGCCATATCTGACTGCGATTTGCCATTTTTTTCTCTAAGTTCAATCATCCTCTTTCTAAGAAATTCGCTTTGCATCTGATCCATTTTTATTACCCCCTTGTTTTTTCATGATTTAGCATCAAATATCCATAATAATATTACCCAATTATAGCACTATGTTGCATTATTGTCAACCGATTTATATAAAACGCAACAATCTGCGCGTGCTTTCAATTGAATATAAGTAATTTACATGCATTTTGCATTATGTCACAATCTTTGTGAAATAAATGCAGCTCAAATGGGTGAACCATCAATGACTTAGAGAATTGGAGACAAAAAAACTGATCGGTAGAATTGATTTGTTTACAAAGATGTGATACAATAATGGAAATTGAAACGTTATCAATAATCTATGGAGGCAAAATGACACCGTGTATTTTTATATCTGTTGATTTTCAACGCGATTTCGTTGATCCGGATGGAAAGAGCCCTTGCTCGGGTTCCAGTCCTGTTTTTATTACCAAATCACTAATTCCTTGGATGGAAGAAAATGACATTGAGGTTTTGGAAATCATTTCCGACTACCGACTTCCAAGAGGAAAATCAAAGAATGAGTCCTGTGTTCCAGGGACTAAGGGGTATGAAAGCTTAATTCCTGCCAAGATTAAAAACCCTGATGTTTTTATAAAATGTATGCATAACCCAACGTGGATGCGGGACAATATTGGCGATCCCACACAAGCTCCTAGCGATGTTTATCCTCTCCCGGAAAGATTTACTGGATGGGTGGAAAAACATATACCCAGCAGAAAAAAACCGATTGTCCTATTTGGAGAAACAATGGAATGCTGTATATTAAACGTCTCACAGGAGTTATATTTTCGAGGATACAATGTTTTTGTTTTGTACGAAGCAAGTGATCCTATGAGTATAAATCAAGCTTTTAAGGATATTATTGCTTACAACTCAAGCTTATCCATATACGCTCAAACAATGCGATTTGATGAATTGAAAGGATTTATGGGACTATGACTAGCAAAATAATAGGCTTCTTGCTGGCAGTTTTCTTTGTATTTATTAATGGCTGCACACAAATATTTTACGCCAAGAGCATGAACTATAAAATTAAACCGACAGGATTTGCATACTTTATCGGTGCTATAGGAAATCTTATTTCAGGAAATGTAGTCCCAATTTCAGCACAATCTGAAACTATTACTATAGGCGGATTAATTAAAAACACTCGTGAAAGAGTAGCCGCTTTGCTAATAGCTGCTATGGTTGGGATAATTATGGGTTTAACCGGAACTGTCTCTGCGCTTGTTGAATTCGCCGGTAACACCGTGATCTGTGGTATGATGGCGGGGGTTGGTTTAATCCTTTGTAATGTTTCCTCAAATATGATTAAATCCGAGAAAAGAACAGGTGTTATTTCAATAACACTCGCAATTATCACATGGATAATATCCCATGATCTAGTATACACAATTGCATTTTCTGTATTCTTTTCAACTTTGGATTTTTGTATAATTCAAAAAAAACGTGTAATACTCTCACAAGACGA
>LXOW01099557.1_pt1 | contig 23713 bp, 21 predicted proteins | sample 1368591 | NCBI WGS metagenome assembly LXOW01 (sample SAMN04884650, study PRJNA319009) | bovine gut metagenome | isolation source: Cow rumen | host: Bos taurus | place: Italy: Legnaro (PD) | collected 2014-07-09
CCACCACCAAGCTCCACATCGCCCACGCCATCATCGCCGCGGGCTACGCCACGGAGGTCCGGGAGGCCTTCATGAAGTACCTTAGGCTTGGTACCCCCGGCTACTACACGGAGAAGCGGTTCACCCCGGAGCAGGTCCTGGAGATCATCCACCGGAGCGACGGCGTGCCCGTCCTCGCCCACCCCTGCCACATCCGGGAGAACCTGCACGGCCTGGTGCGGGAGCTGGTGAACATGGGCCTCTTGGGCATCGAAGCCTACTACCCCTCCAACACCCCCCGGCAGACGGAGCTGTACGTGTCATTGGCCCACCAATATAAGCTCCTCGCCACCTGCGGCAGCGACTTCCACGGCAAGAACCGGCCCGGGGTCCCCGTGGGCTGCGCCTGGCGGGAGAGCCGGGAGCTGGATCGGACCTACGAGACCCTGATCCGGCGGATGGATTCATAAAGATCTGCGCCCCTTCGGACCGCCGAACGGGGCGCTTTTTGCGGGAGGAAGCTATGCGCATCTTCGCTTTGGAGCTGGACAACGACATCAAGGGCCTGGAGGAGCGGAAGGCGTACATGGAGGGCCTGATCGGGCGGCTGCCCGCCCCGGACCTGGTGGTGCTGCCGGAATTGGCCCTCTGCAGCTACATGGCCAGTCAGAAGGTCTGGCAGTACGCCGACGACCGAGGCCAGGACGCCTCCGCCTGGGCCGCGGCCATGGCCCGAAAGTACAACACGTACATCGGCCTCGGGTACCTGGACAAAGAGGACGGGGACTACTACAACCGGTACCTGATCGCCGGGCCGGAGGGCGTGTGCGGGGTCGTTACCAAGTCCGAGGGGGAGACCGCCGTGTTCAAGCGGGGGGACTTCGGCAGCGTCATCGAGACCCCCTTCGGGAAGGTGGGGGTGGGCATCTGCTACGACTCCCGCCGCAAGCACTTCTACGACAACGTGAAGGACGAGGAACTGTCGCTGATCCTGTTCCCCCACGGGGCCCCGGCGGACCCCAAACAGCCGGAGAAGGAGCAGCGGGAGAACGATACCCGGTGTATGCTGTACGTGGACGCTTTCCACGTGCCGGTGGTGTACGTGAACAGCGTGGGGGCCCTCGAATACATGCCCGGCATGATGGGGGCCATGATGGCCCGTCACGGCTTCCGGATGAACGGCAGGAGCAAGATATACGCCCCCGCCGGCGCCCCCATCCCCACGGATGTCCCCGAGGCGGTGGGCTGGGAGGCGGACCTCCGGCCCCAACGCCGCCAAAAGGACATCCCCTTCTACGGCCGGGACATCCTGCCGGGGAACTGGCTCTTCAAGCATCTGATCCTGAAGCCCGACGCCAAGGCGGGCTTGAAGGCCTACGAGGCCGCCCGGAAGGGGGAGGGGAGGAACCTATGAAGCGGCTGCTGCTGTATTTGCTGGGAGCCCTGCTGCTTCTGGGCTGTACCCAAAGGGAGGCGGCCGTGGAGGAATTCCCCCGGGACGGGGACGGCATGGAGCGGCTCCCCTACCTGCAGATCGACCAGGCCGAGGCCATGGCCATGATGGAGCGGGAGGAGGGGTACGTGATATTGGACGTGCGCCGTCAGGACGAGTACGAGGCGGGCCACATCCCCGGGGCCATCCTGATCCCCAACGAGACCATCGAGACGGAACCGCCCGAGGCCCTGCCGGACTACGGCCAGCTGATCCTGGTCTACTGCCGCAGCGGCAACCGCAGCAAGCAGGCCGCCGAGAAGCTGGGGAAGATGGGCTACTACCGGGTCTACGAGTTCGGCGGCATCAACACCTGGCCCGGCCCCGTGGTCACCGGCAGCACCCCGGAGGGGGACGCCTCCGGAAAATAAAGGAAACAACACCCCCGGCGACGTTCCGCCGGGGGTGCTGTATGCGCGATGGTCTTACAAGGATCGTACGGCGTCCAGGAGCTGGTTCCATTTGGCAAGGCTCTCGTCCCGCAGTTCCTGCCGCAGATATACATGGAAGAAGGTCAGGGACCGGGCCTGCCGGATCACGTAGGTCTCGCCCACCATGGGCACTCCCGCGGTGTAGGTGTAGCGGAAGCCCTCAGCGTTCTGGCCGCCGATCTCCCGGGCCAGGGACGTTTCCCGCTGGAACCCATAGGGGTCCATGGACCGGGTCACGCTGGCCTCCACGCTTTTGACGGGGCGTATGAGGCGGAGGAGCAGGCTGACGCCGATGTTGACCTCCTTCCAACCGATGGACACGAGCATGTGCTCCGCCTCGTTGGTGAGACAGAGGATGTCGCCGTCCTCCGCGATACGCAGATTCGCCCGCTCGTCCTTGGTCATGGGCCGGAAGCCCTCGGGGCAGACCAGTTGGAATTTGGCGCCGATCTTGAATGCGCTCATACCGTACCTCCCTGTGGGGGTCTTTTTTATTTGTCGCCGGCGTCGTCGTGACGGCCGAAGATGTTTTTATGCTTCAGCAGCACCGTGCAGAGGAGCTCCCCCAGCCCGTAGCAGCTGACGATCTCCCCCACGGCCACGTAGACCATCATCAGGGGGATGGGCAGGGCCACGCCGTAACCGTACCGCAGTACGAAGGGGACGATGATCCCATTCGCCAGCACCGTGGGCAGGGGCACCAGCCACCGGTTCTTTCGGAGCAGATACCCCCCCGCCGCGCCGATTAGGGTGGCCAGGCTCCCGAAGATCACGTCCCACACCACGGCCCCGCCCAGGAGGTTCGCGAGGACGCAGCCGACAAACAGGCCCGGGATGGCCGCCGGGGTGAACAGGGGCAGGATGGTCAGGGCCTCCGAGATGCGCACCTGCATCTCCCCGAAGGAGATGGGGGCGAAGATCAGCGTCAGCACCACGTACAGCGCCGCGATGGCCGCGCCCTGTACCAGCGGCAGGGCCGAAGCCCGGTCCTTCTTCATGTGCAGTTCCTCCTTGCCGTCCGTGGGGCCGGGGGCCCCGGCGGCGATTTTTCAGTGTTCCTTAGTATACCGTATAAAGCGCCCCATGGCAACACTTTTCCCGTCGTCTCCCCCGGATGGGCCAAAAGATATATTGTGTTCCCCGTTTCCCTTTGGTATACTGGACACCGGGACGATCAACATGGCAAAGCAGCTGTTTCAAAACGATACAAGAAGGGCCATCCTGCTGAACATGCTCCTGGCGACGGTGAGCCTGTTCGTCAACGGCTTCGGCATCTATCTGACCATCCAGGCCAACCTGGGGGCGGCTCCCTGGGACGTGCTGAGTTTGGGCCTGTCGAAGACGTTGGGCATCCTCTACGGCACCGCCTCCGTGGCCGTGTCGCTGACCATCCTGGGCATCGACGTGCTCCTCAGGGAGCCCATCGGCGTCGCCATGTTCATCGACGCCTTCGTGGTGGGCAAGTCCGTGGACTTCTTCAACTGGCTGGACCTGGTGCCCCCCTGCCGGTCCCTGTGGACGGGCGTCCCCGTCATGTTCCTGGGGCTGGTGATCCTGGCCTACACCCAGTTCACCTACATGCTGGCGGCCCTGGGCTGCGGCCCCCGGGATACCCTCCTGGTGGGGCTTGCAAAGCGCACCCGCCGCCTGCCCATCGGTGGGGTCAGCATCGGCCTCCTTGGCTCCGCCACCCTTATAGGCTGGCTCCTGGGCGGCCCCGTGGGCGTCGGCACCCTCATCTGTGCCTTCGCCTCCGGCCCCGTCATGCAGGCCGCCTTCTGGTCCGTCCGCTTCGACGCAACACGCTTGCGGCATCAGAGGTTGAGGGAATCACTTGGGATCCTTCTGCCGGGAGAGGTCAAGCCCAACGCATAAGAATCCGTTTCAGTTTACTTTTTTTATTTCAAAAGCCTGCCCTGTCCTGCCGAATGGCAGGATGGGGAAGGTGTCACGAAGTGACGAAAGGGGATTTTTCTCCATCAAAAAAAAGGCCCGGAGGCCTTTTTTCGTTTTAGATCGACACGTCGTACGCGACCTTGTACATGTAGGGGTCGATGCCCTTCTTCATCTGCAGCGCCTCGCCGATGGGGAGGGTGACGATGTGGGAATCCCGGTAGCAGACCACCAGGTTGGTGTGGCCGGCCACCAACTCCTCCACGGCGGTGTGGCCCATGCGAGCGGCCATGACCCGGTCCCGGCCCGTGGGGTTGCCTCCCCGCTGGATGTGGCCCAGGATGGACACCCGGGCGTCGATGCCCGTCTCCTCCTCGATGCGCTTGGCGATCTCGTCGCACCGGCCCACGCCCTCGGCCACCACGATGACGAAGTGGCGCTTGCCCCGGTACTTGCCCTGGCGGACCCGCTCGATCACGTCCCGCTCGAAGTCCACCGGGAACTCGGGGACCAGGATGGCCGTGGCGCCTACGGACAGGCCCACGTAGACGGCGAGATGCCCCGCGTGCCGGCCCATGACCTCTACCACGCTGGCCCGCTCGTGGGACTGCATGGTGTNNGTTGTCGATGGTGGCGGGCACGCCTACGGTGTTGACCCCCGCCTCGCTGAGCTTCTGGGCGCCCCGGAAGGTGCCGTCGCCGCCGATGGCGATGACGCCGTCGATGCCCGCGTACTTGCAGGTGCGGACCGCCTGCTGGACCCCCTCGGGGGTGGTGAACTCCTTGCAGCGGGCGGTGTAGAGGATGGTGCCGCCCCGGTCGCTGAGGCCGTTGACGGAGCGGGCGTTCATCTCGAAGAAGTCCCCCTGGATGAGGCCGTTGTAGCCCCGGTGGATGCCCACGGGGGTGACGCCGTGCTGGAGACAGTTGCGAACGCAGGCTCGGATGGCCGCGTTCATGCCGGGAGCGTCGCCGCCGCTGGTGAGGATGCCGATGCGTCTGATCTTTTTATCCATGGTCTTTTACCTTGCCCCCCGGAGGGGCCCCCTTTATGTTTATTGGTCCATGAGCTCCTCGTAGAGCTTTTTGTACACCAGCGCGGACTGGTGCCAGGAGAAGTCGGTGTTCATAGCTCGTTTCACGAGCCTGTCCCACAGGGCTTCGTTGTGGAAGTACCCCACGGCTCGCTCCACGGTGTAGAGCATCTCGTGGGCGTTGTAGTTGGAGAAGGAAAAGCCGTTGCCCTCGTCGGTGTACACGTTGAAGGGCATGACGCTGTCCCGAAGGCCCCCGGTCTCCCGGACGATGGGGATGGAGCCGTAGCGCATGGCGATCATCTGACTGAGGCCGCAGGGCTCGAACTGGCTGGGCATGAGGAACATGTCGGAGCCGGCGTAGACCCGGTGGGCCAGGGCTTCGTTCATCTCGATCCGGGCGGCCACCCGGCCGGGGTACCGGCGCTGGGCGTCCCGGATGAAGTCCTCGTAGTGCCGATCGCCCATGCCCAGGAACACGATCTGAACGTCCTGGCGCATGATGTCGTCCAGCACCCGCTCGATGAGGTCCAGGCCCTTCTGGGCGGTGAGCCGGGCGATGAAGCCGATGACGGCCGCCTCGGACCGGACCTCCAGGCCGCACTCCTGCTGGAGGCTGGCCTTCAGCACGGCCTTGCCCCGGCGGTTGTCGGCGGAGAAGGTGACGCGAAGGAACCGGTCGTTCTCCGGGTCGTAGGCGTCGGTGTCGATGCCGTTCAATATGCCGGAGAGGATGTTCTGCCGCTTCTTCATGAGGCCGTCCAGCCGCTCGCCGTAGTAGGCGGACTTGATCTCCTCGGCGTAGGTGGGGCTCACGGTGGTGACCCGATCGGAGAACACGATGCCGCCCTTCATGCAGGAGAGAAGGCCGTAGAACTCCAGATTCTCCGTGGAGAAGTAGCCCTCGTTGAGGCCCAGGTAGGTGTTGAGCCAGTGGAAGTCGAAGAGGCCCTGGAACTTCAGGTTGTGGATGGTGTAGACCGTGCGGATGGCCCGATACCGGGGATCCATGCCGTACTGGGCCCTAAGAAGGACGCTCAGGAGGCCGCACTGCCAGTCGTTGCCGTGGAGGATGTCCGGGAAGTAGCCGATCCGGGGCAGGGCATCCAGGATGGCCCGGCAGAAGAAGGCGAACTTATAGCCCTCGTCCTGGTCGCCGGTGTAGACCCGATCCCCGCCGAAGAGGGCCAGATTGTCCACGAAGTAGTACCGGACGCCGTTCTCCACGATGGTGTCGATGCCGCAGTAGACCCGGTCGGAGCCCATGAGGATGGTGAAGTCCGTGATGTGCTCCATGGAGTTGATGTAGGTCTGGGGGATCAGCCGGTACTTGGGCAGGATCACCCGGGCATCGATACCCTCCCCGTTCAAAGCCACGGGCAGGGCGCCCACCACGTCCGCAAGGCCGCCGGTCTTGATGAAGGGCATGGCCTCGCTGGCGCAGAGGAGCACCTTCAAAGGCTTCTTCTCCTCCGCGGGGGCCGGCTGCAGGGGCGTCACGTCCGCTTTCAGCACGGGGGACCGTTTGATGGCTCTTGCAGTACTCATACGGTTTGATTCTTTCTGATCACGATGGGGAAGCTGTCGTAGCCCTGGAGGGTCCGGCCCGGCAGGATCTTCACGCCCTTGTCCAGGATCACGTGCTCCAGATGGGCGTTCTCGCCGATCTCCGCCCCCTGCATGATGATGCTGTTGAAGATGCGGGCGCCGGGCTTCACGTGGACGCCCCGGAACAGGATGCAGCTGTCCACCTGGCCCTCGATGATGCAGCCGTCGGCCACCAGGGAGTTCTTCACCTGGGCGCTGACGGAGTAGCGGGCGGCCACCTCGTCCTTCACCTTGGTGTAGATGGGGTGCTTGGGATTGAACAGCTCCGCCTGCACGTCGGAATTCAGCAGGGCCATGTTGCCCTCAAAGTAGCTCTCGATGGACTCAAGGCGGGTCAGGAACCCGTCGTGCTTGTAGCCCATGATGTTCAGGGTGCGGTACTTCTTCAGCAGGATGTCCCGATGGAAGTCGTATTCGCCCCGGGCGAAGGCTTCCTCCACCAGATACTCGAGGAGCTCCTTGCGCATGATCATCACGTCGCAGCTCCGGTTCACGCTCCGGGGCCGGTAGGCGTCCAGCTCCATGTCCGTGACCCGGTCCTTCTCGTCCAGGATGAGCCGCAGGTCCTGGCTCTGCTCCTCGGGCTTCAGGGAGCCGTCCTCGGCGTAGAGGATGGTGATGTCGGCGCCGGTAGCGAGGTGCTGCTCCATCATGGGCACCAGGTCCACGTTCATGACCGCCCGGGCCCAGGACAGGATCGCGTAATCGTCGGCGGTGCGGCGCACGTACCCCATGACGGACCGGAGGGCGTCGATGGCGCCCCGGAACACGCCGGAATTCTCCTTGGTCATGAAGGGGGGCAGGATGAAGAGGCCCTCCCGTTTACGATGCAGGTCCCACTCCTTGCCGGAGCCCAGATGGTCCATGAGGGAGTGGTAGTTCTTCTCGGTGATGAGGCCCACGCTGGTGATGCCGGCGTTGACTATGTTGGATAGGATGAAGTCGATGGCCCGGTAGCGGCCGCCGAAGGGCACCGCCGCGGTGGACCGGGACAAAGTCAGGTCTTTGAGCCGGGTGGTCCGTTCACCGGTGACGATGAGGCCGAATGCGTTCTCGATCATAGCTTACGCCTCCTTTGCGGGCTGGTGGGGGTTCTCGGTGTTGACCACGGCGCCCTTGGGCACGTAGGCCTGGGGCGGGATGGTCACGTCGTTGCCGATGAGGGTGATGTCGCCGGTGAGCTTGTTGTTCACCTTCTCGCCGGGACGGACCTGGCCGCCCAGGATGGTGAAGTCGCCGATCTTCGAGTTCTCACCCACGATGGCCTTGTCCACGCTGGCGCTCTTTCCCACCACGGAATTGGGGAAGATGATGCTGTCCTTCACCGTGGCCCCCTTCTCGATGCGGGCGCCGCAGAAGATGACGGAGTTGGTCACCGTGCCCTCCACCACCGCGCCTTCCGCCACCAGGGAGTTGGTGACCTGGGCGCTGCCGCTGATGTAGTGAGGCGGCATGACGGGGTTGCGGGTGTAGATGCGCCAGCTGTCGTCGTCCAGATCCAGCACCGGCTTCTGGCCCAGCAGGTCCATGTTGGCCTCCCACAGGCTCTGGATGGTGCCCACGTCCCGCCAGTACCCCTCGAAGGGATAGGCCACCATGGTCTCGCCGGCGTTCAGCATGGCGGGGATGATGTTCTTGCCGAAGTCGTTGCTGGATTCGGGATCGGCGTCGTCCTTCTCCATGTAGTCCCTCAGCTTCTTCCAGTCGAAGATGTAGATGCCCATGGACGCCAGGTTGCTCTTGGGCTCCTTGGGCTTCTCCTCGAAGGACTCGATGAATCCGGCCCGGCGTTCATGATGCCGAAGCGGTGGGCCTCCTCCCAGGGCACCTGGAGGACGGCGATGGTGGCCGCCGCCTTCTTCTGGCGGTGGAACCGCAGCATCTTGGCGTAGTCCATCTTGTAGATATGGTCGCCGGAGAGGATGAGCACATAGTCCGGGTCGTACTGGTCCACGAACTCCCTATTCTGCCAGATGGCGTTGGCGGTGCCGCTGTACCAGTGGCCCTTCTCGCCCTCGGTCACATAGGGGGGCAGCACGAAGACGCCGCCGTAGTTCCGGTCCAGATCCCAGTGCTGACCGGTGCCCAGATAGGAGTTGAGGGCCAGGGGGCGGTACTGGGTGAGGACGCCTACCGTGTCGAAACCGGAGTTGACACAGTTGCTGAGGGGGAAATCGATGATCCGATACTTGCCGCCGAAGGGGACGGCAGGCTTGGCCATGTTGGAGGTGAGTACGCCCAGTCGGCTGCCCTGGCCGCCGGCTAAGAGCATGACCACGATCCGTTTTTTCATCCTTGAGTCACATCCTTTCCGTCGTTATTTCTTGGTGAATCTATAATACATCCCGCAGAAGGGGGGAAGGTCCATGTACACGCGATGGGAGAAGCGTCCCCAGGGTTCAGGCAGGGTGTCGATGGCGAAGTTTTGGGCGGGCGGCAGCTCGGCGGTGGAGAATGCGGGGGTGAAGGAGCCCGACTCGGGCACGCCCATGCCGTAGCCGGAGCGATAGACCGGGGTGAAGTTGAACACGCACAGCAGCGTCTCGCTGTCGCTCTTGCGGAGGAAGGACAGGACGGAGTTCTCCTTGTCGTCCACCGAGCTCCACTCGAAGCCGTCCCAGCCGTCGTCCCGCTCGTAGAGGGCGGGGTTCTCCCGGTAGAACTGATTGAGGCTCCGGACGAAGCGATGGAACTCGTCGTGCTTGGGATAGGAGAGGAGGAACCATTCCAAACTCTCATAGAATCGCCACTCGATGAAGGTGCCGATCTCCATGCCCATGAAGGTCAGCTTCTTGCCGGGATGGGCCATCATGTAGGCGTACAGGAGCCTGAGCTGAGCGAACTTGTCCTCGTAGCTGCCGGGCATCTTGCTGAGCATGGAGTGTTTGAGATGGACCACCTCGTCGTGGGAATAGGGGAGCACGTAGTGCTCGGAAAAGGCGTAGGACAGGGTGAAGGTCATCTTGTCGTGGTGATACTTGCGGTAGATGGGGTCCATCTCCATGTAGGCGAGGGTGTCGTGCATCCAGCCCATGTTCCACTTGAAGTCGAAGCCCAGGCCCTCTCCGTTTTTGTTGGTGACCATGGGGAAGGCGGTGGCCTCCTCGGCGATGAGGAGCTTGCGGTTCTTGAGGCCGTGGACCGCCCAGGAGATGTGCTTGAACAGGGCTATGGCGTTCAGATCCTCCCGGCCTCCCTGGCTGTTGGGCATCCAGTCGCCGGTGCCCTCCTTGCCGAAGTCCATGTAGAGCATGCAGCTGACCGCGTCCACCCGAAGGCCGTCCATGTGCATCTCCTCCAGCCAGTACACGGCGCTGGAGGTGAGGAAGCTCCGAACCTCCGGCTTGCCGTAGTCGAAGAGGAGGGTGCCCCATTGGCGCATGTCGCCCCGGCGGGGGTCGCTGTGCTCATAGCAGGGGGTGCCGTCGAAGAGCCTGAGGCCGTGGTCGTCCCGGGTGAAGTGGGCGGGGACCCAGTCCATGATGACGCCGATGCCCAGCTGATGGGCCCGGTCCACGAAGTATTTGAGATCGTCCGGGCTGCCGTAGCGGCCGGTGGCGGCGAAGTAGCCCGTCACCTGATAGCCCCAGCTGGGGTCATAGGGGTAGGCCATCAGGGGCATGACCTCGATGTGGGTGTAGCCCATGTCCTGGACGTAAGGGAGGAGCTGGTCAGCCAGCTGCCGATAGGAAAGGCCCTCCTTCCAGCTGCCCAGGTGGCACTCGTAGATGTTCATGGGGCTGGAGAAGGGGTTTTTCAGGCCCGCGAAATACCCTTCGTCCTGCCAGGGGTAGGGGTCCGGGTCGTAGACCATGGAGTTGGTGCTCCGGGGCTCGGGCATGCGGGCGTAGGGGTCCGCCTTCAGGATCACGGAGCCGTCGGCCCGGGTCATTACGTATTTATACCGTTGGTAGGGCTGGGCGTTTTCCACGATGGCCTCCCACAGCCCGTCGTCCCGACGCCAGGCGGGGTTCTGGGTGTGGCTCCAGCCGTTGAACTCGCCCGCTACGGCCACGGCCTGGGCGTTGGGAGCCCAGACGACGAAGCGGAAGCCCCGCTCGGCCCGGTGACAGCCCAAAAACTGATAGGCGCGGATGCATTGGCCCTGATAGAAAGAGGTGATCTGATCTGTCATTCTGCCCCCCAATGTATAGTTGTCCAAAGTGTATATATATGATACCACTTTTTCCGTGGTTTGCCAACTATAATTTCAGTACAGAGGGGCGTTGAAAATAGAAAAAACAGGACCTGACGTCCCCTCTGAACGATTCCTTATGAGCCTGCCCTGTTCGGCGGATGCCGAATGGGGCAGGTACCCCGCAGGGGGAAAGGGGGGTGCCACGCAAAAAGCCCGGCCTTGCAGCCGGGCTTTTCGTACGTCTTTTTAGTAGATGAGGTTCTGCTCCGTCTCGGGATCGAAGAAGTGCATGACCTTGCCTTCGAAGGTGATGTGCACCTCGGCCCCGTTGACCAGGGAGGCCCGCTGGGCCGCCGTGAGGTCGATGGTGGGCACGCGGACGATCCAGCGGGTGCCGTCCTCCGTGAACACGTGGAGGTGCAATTCGCTCCCCATCATCTCGTTGACCTCCAGCCGGGCGGGGATGGTGTCGGGGCCCGCCTGGAAGGTCAGCTTCATGTGCTCGGGGCGGACGCCCAGCAGGATGGCGCCGGGCTTTGCCCGCTTCTCGTTCAGCAGTTCGCCCTTCTCGCCGGTGACCTCGATCAAAGAGCCGCAGGGGGTGACGTAGTACTTGCCGGCTTCCAGGACCAGATCGGTCTTGACGATGTTCATCTTGGGGGCGCCGATGAACTCAGCCACGAACAGATTGGTGGGCTTCTCGAACACCTCCGCGGGGGTGCCCACCTGCTGGATGTAGCCGTCCTTCATGATGACGATCCGATCGCCCAACGTCATGGCCTCGGTCTGGTCGTGGGTCACGTAGATGAAGGTGGTGTCCAGCTTCTGCCGCAGCAGGATGATCTCGGCGCGCATCTGGTTCCTCAGCTTGGCGTCCAGGTTGGAGAGAGGCTCGTCCATGAGGAACACCTTGGAATCCCGGACCATGGCGCGGCCGATGGCCACACGCTGCCGCTGGCCGCCGGACAGGGCCCGGGGCTTGCGCATGAGGTACTCGGTGATGCCCAGGATCTCCGCCGCGTTGGTGACCTTGGAGTAGATCACGTCCTCCGGCATCTTCTGCAGGCGCAGGGAGAAGGCGATGTTGTCGTACACGGACATGTGGGGATAGAGGGCGTAGTTCTGGAAGACCATGGCGATGTTCCGATCCTTGGGCTGCAGATCGTTGACCACCTCGCCGTCGATCTCCACGGTGCCGCCGCTGATCTCTTCGAGGCCCGCCACCATCCGGAGGGTCGTGCTCTTGCCGCAGCCGGAGGGGCCGACGAACACCACGAACTCCTTGTCCTTGATGTCCAGGTTGAAGTCGTGCACGGCGACCACGTTGTTATCGTAAACCTTCTTTACGTTGGTCAGTTTTACACTTGCCATATTATTGCTCCTTTTCTTCTCGCTTTGGGGTTAACCCTTGACTGCGCCGCCGGTGACGCCTTCCACATAGTACTTCTGCAGGCACATGAACAGGATGACCACCGGGATGGCCACCACCACGCCGCCTGCGCAGAACATGGTATAGTTGTTCATGATCTGGTCCGCGCTCAGCCAGTTGTTCAAACCGACGGCCACGTTCATGCCTGCCGAAGCGCCGAAGGAGATGTACCGTGCGAACACGAAGTCGCCCCAGGGGCCCATGAAGGCGGTCAGGACCGTGTAGATGACGATGGGTTTAGCGAGCGGCAGGATGATCTTGTAGAGCACCTGAGCTCTCGTGGCGCCGTCCACCCGGGCGGCCTCGTCCAGGGACTTGGGGAGCGTGTCGAAGAAGCCCTTGGACACGTAGTAGCCCATGCCGGAGGAGGCGATGTACACCAGGATCAATCCGGGCACCGCATTGGCCTGGGTGAGACCCAGATCCTTCAGGACTCGGTACAGGATGATCATGGTGAGCATGCCGGGGAACATGCCCAGGACCAGCATGAACTGCATCAGGGGCTTGCGCATCTTAAAGCGGAAACGGGAGAGGGTGTAGCTCATGCACAGCACGATGACGGTCTGCAGCGCCGCCGTAGCGAGGGCCATGATGAACGTGTTGAGATACCATTTGGGGAAGTTGGTGTTCAGCAGGTTCGTATAGTTGCCGATGCCCCAGATCCGGGGGACCACGTAGCCCACCTGAGAGGTGGATTCCATACGGAAGGACTGCAGAACGATGAAGGCGAAGGGCAGGAGCCAGATCACGCTGATGACGACCAACAGGATGTAAATGATCGTGTTGGAGAGGGTGTTGGCCGCCCGCATGCCCATGTGCTGCTTCATGGAATTCTTTTCGTTTGCCATTATTGGAAATCCTCCTCATTCTTGACGGACGGCATGACGTTGTACACGATCAGCGAGATCACGCCCACCACCACGAACACCATGATGCCGACCACGGACGCCATGTAATAGAGCGCCTGCTCGCCGGTGGTGATCTTGAATAGCCAGGTGATCAGCAGATCCGTGAAGCCCACGTTGCCGGCCGCCGTCGACGCTGCTGCGTTGGTCGGGCCTCCTCCTGTCAGCAGGTAGATGACGTTGAAGTTGTTCATGTTGCCGATGAAGCTGGTCAGCAGGTAGGGACCGGTGATGAACAGCATGTAGGGCAGGGTGATCTTCGTATACTGCTGCCAGGGGTTGGCGCCGTCGATCTTGGCGGACTCGTACAGGTCAGAGGGGATGTTCATCAAGATACCGGTGGCGATCAGCATGAGGTAGGGGATGCCGATCCAGATATTGATGAGGATGACCGTGACCCGGGCCCAGGTGGGATCGGTCCAGAAGGGCAGCTCCTGTCCCAGCTTGATGAGCCCGTGGTCCAGCAGGAACAGGTTGATGAGGCCGTTCTTGGCGAACATCTTGCTGACGTACAGCAGGGAGATGAACTGGGGGATGGCGATGGTCATGACCAGGATGGTCCGCCACACCTTCTTGAGGTTGATGCCCTTCTTGTTGATCATCATGGCCACCAGCATGCCCAGGAAGTAGTTGGTGAAAGTGGCGAAGAAGGCCCAGATCAGCGTCCAGGTCAGCACCTCGCCGAAGGTGGCCGAATAGGCGGTGTTCCCGGATTTCCAGGAGAGCAGGGAGTTGAAGTTGGTCCAGCCCACCCAGGTGAACAGGTTGTTGTTGAAACCGTCGTGAGCGCCGTCGTAGTTGGTGAAGGCCACCAGGATCATGAACACGATGGGCATCACCGTGAAGATCAGGATGCCGGTCAGCGGCAGCGCCAGCAGGGTCTTGTGGAACTGATCGTCCACCAGGGACTGGAGATCCTCCTTGCCGCTCTTGAGCTTCTTGCCGGAGCGGAGGATGCCTTCGGCGATCTTGTTCTGCTTCACGTTCAGGCGCCAGGTGTACAGGAACGCCACGATGAAGAACATGGTCAGCACGCCGTAGAGCAGGATCTTGAAGGAGTTGTCACCATAGGCCATGGTGTAGGTGTCGTAGATCTCGTTGTACTCCTTGTGGGGCCCCACCAGGCCAAGGCTGGGCAGCATGCTCATCCAGTACACGCCGGCCATGATCATGTAGCCCACGAAGACCACCTCAAAGAGCAGGAACAGCAGGCCCCGCAGGACCTGGCCCCTGGCGATACAGCCGAAGCCCATGAAAAGATAGGAAAGCTTGGTCTTCCAGTCGCCCTGGACGAAGGTCTGGACGATGTCCTTCGCTTCGTTGGCGATCCCAAGCCCCACAGCCTTCAGTCCGCCGCCTACCTTCTTGACGAAATTCCACAGCTTTACGGGAATGTTCGCAAAGAAGCTGGCGACGCGGTACCCGAGCTTTTGCCCCTTGGAGAGCTGCAGGTATTCCAGATCGCTGTAATGCTTCATATATTTCCCCCTTCGATGAATGAAAAACGGGTGGAACCGGTGACCGGTTCCACCCGAAATCCGACGGAATCCGATCCTGTCGGGGAAGCTTCCCCGATCCGTGGATCAAACGCGTTCCGTGCTTAGTTCTTGACGATCTTGATGGTCTTGGCGCCGATGTCCAGCGTCACGGTGTAGTTGCCGGCGGCGGCGAAGACGATGTTGTTGTCGCCGTTGCCGCCAGCGGCAGGATCCTGGGCGGGATCCAGGTACTCCTTGCCTTCCACGACCTGGGTGTAACCGAAGTCAGTGTCCCACTTGCCGGCGGGCACGATACGGCCGCCCATGTACCCATCCTGGGGCACGTCCAGGGTGATGGTCAGCACGCTGTCAGCTTCCTTCAGCTGGTAGGCGGTGTCGGCGTTGTTCCAGCCGCACCACTGACCCACGAAGATGTAGCCGTTCAGGGAGAACAGGGCGTCGATCTTGCCCTTGTAGTTGTCCAGAGCCAGCTGCAGGCCCGCTTCATCGGTGGCAGCGGCCACGTCGTCCGCGATGACCTTGCTGATGTTCCACCAGGCACCGTGGATCTGGCCCTGCTGCTTGGCATAGGGAGCCTGCTTGGCGAGAGCGGCCAGACCGGGGTTGGTCTTGACTTCGTCGGTGTCGGCGGCAGCCAGGTTGGAGGGACCCCAGTCGGCAGCCTGGAAGCGCTCCAGCTGGGCCTTCTCGCCGGTCAGGTACTGGGCCAGCTTGTTCAGCGCGGCCGCCTTGGCGGGATCGGTCTGGGGCTTGACGCCCAGGAGTTTGAAGCCGTTGTAGGAGCCCAGGTGGTAGGACTTGCCGTCCACTTCGAAGGAGGGCAGCTCCGCGGTGCCCAGGTTGTCGCCCAGGACCTTCTTGATGGAGCCGGTGTTCCAGGCGCCGCTGACCAGGACCGCCGCGTTCTGCTCAAAGGCGGAAGCTTCGGAGGAGCTCAGGTTGGCGGGGGAATCCAGCAGCTTCTTCATGCCCTTGACGGCGATGAGGCCCTCGGGGGAATCGAAGGTGTCGTTGACGCCGGTGAACTCGCCGTCTTCGTCGGTGGTCCAATCGGAGGTGCAGCCGGTGGCGAAGAACCAGGAGGCCAGGTACCAGCCGGAGGTGTTGGTCTCAAAGGCGAAGTACTTGTTGGCCGCTTCGCAGTCCGCCAGCAGCTTCTCCAGGCTCCCCACGTCCTCGTCCGGGATGATGGACTTGTCGTAGAACAGGAAGTAGCCGTTGTCGGCGGTCAGGGGGTAGGCGTACAGGTCCTCACCGGCAGTGGCGGCAGCCACGGCGAAGGGATCGTTGTCGGCCCGTACGATCTCGGCGGCCTTCACGCCCAGCTTGTTGAGGGCGCCGGCCTGCACCAGACGGGCGAACTGGTCCTGCGCGAAGCAGAAGATGTCGCCGCCCGCTTCCACGTCGGTGATCATCTGGGTGGCGGCGTCCGCCTCACCTACGGCCTCCACGGTGGCGTTGAACACGATGCCGTCCTCGTTGGAGGCGTTGAAGTCCGCGATCTGCTGCTTGGTCAGATCGACGATGTTCTCGGCGCACCAGACCTTGATGTCATAGGTGCCCGCCAGCTCGCCGCCGGTCTTGGTCTCGGTCTTCGTTTCGGTCTTCGTTTCGGTCTTGGTCTCGGTCTTCGGCGCAGAGGTGGTGGTCTGCTGCGCGCTCTTGGGCGTGCAGGCGATGACACCCAGGACCAGGACGAAAGCGAGAACGATAGCTAACGTTTTTTTCATGTCTTCTCCTCCTGTGATTTTGTGCATTTTCATGCCGTACATTTTTCATCCGGGAGCAGGAGCAGGATCGAAACTCTGCCCCTTCCCCCATGATGTACTTCAAAATTTACACCTAAACTGGGCAAAAGTCAACTGGCTTTCGCAAAAATGTGAACAAATGGTATATAATTGTTTTGGATTTTCGTACCGCCTCAGGGCAGGGCGAGAAATGCCCGGGCGGCTCGGAGGGCGGCGTCGTCGTCAGAGCCGTTCCAGTCCCCCAGATGCTTCGAATCGGCGTTGAAAAAGAGGTAGTATCTTTCCCCCGGGATATAGGTCACGTACGCCGTCCCCGCGGCTACGCCCGCCCCTTCGTCATAGACGCAGACGCCCCGGGCCTGGCCCTCGACCCGGTAGAAAGTCTGGTCAGGGAAGGCCCCTTCGTCCAGGACGGCGAAGGTGTCGAGATAGCTTTCGATCTGCTCCTCGGACACGATGAACAGGTCTCCCGCGGCCACGTTGGCGGGGGAGAACATCTCGTCCATGAAGGGCCGGGCCTCCACGAAGCGGATGCTCTCGGGCATGTCCTCTTCGAGGGCGGCGGACAGGGCCTCCCGGTCCATGGCCGGGAGCTCGGCGTAGAGGAGGAGCTTCTTCTGGGCGGGGGCGTCGGTGATGAGGGTGAAGATCCAGGCCCACAGCACGACGCTGACCAGGAGCCACAGGGTGTAGCGGTGGAGGTTTCGGAAGATGCCCTTTATCGTGTTCATGGGCCCACCTCCTCAGGGGACGAAGCGTCCCCTTCCTCCCAGGCCACGATGCAGTCGTATACCGTCTCCACCGTTCCGGTGAACTCGTCGGGCAGCCGGGCCGCCTTTTGGTCGGCCACGGTGAGCATATACTGGTGGAATTCCTCCTGGAGGCGGACCTTGCGGATGCTGACGCCCCGCCGCACCCGGTACACGCCCTCCTGCTTGGTGAACCGGCCCGCGAACCGCTCCCGGGGCCCCGTGAGCATGGTCTCAAGGTGCCGGACCTGGGCCTTGGCCACCTCGTAGCGGCTGTGGGACAGGAAGATCACCACCCAGCCCGACAGGACCGAGGCAGCGATGGTCAGCGGCAGGGTCACGCTCTGGTTTTTGCGGGTGGCGAAGCAGCAGAGGAACACGCAGATGACCAGGCCCACAGCCGCCACCGCGGCCATGGCCCGACCTGCCCGCCGCCGGACGGCCTCCGCCCGGCTCAATTCCTCCTGCTGATACAGCGCATGGGTCTTCATATCCGTATTTATAGCACAAAAAACCGGCCGTGAAAAGGGACTATCTTGACAAAGGGGGGCGGAAAAGATATACAATATTCATATATCTCACCGACTGTGAAGGGAGAAACAACATGGGCAAACGAGCATTCCTCCTGCTGCTGGCCGTCCTGCTGCTGGCGGGCTGCGTCCGGGTGAAGACCGGCCAGGCCCCGGCCGCCGACGCCCCCACCCCCACCGAGGCCCCCACGGCGGCGCCCACTGCGGAGCCGGACGAGTATATCGTCTCCGATCCCCTGCTCAAAAGCGCCGGGGAGGCCCTGGACAACGCCCGGGTGTTCTATGAGATCTTCGTGGGCTCCTTCGCCGACTCCGACGGGGACGGCGTGGGGGACCTGCGGGGCATCATCGACAGGTTCGACTACCTGAACGACGGGGACCCGGATTCCGGCAAGTCCCTGGGTGTGGAGGGCATCTGGCTCACCCCCATCTTCCAGTCCCCTTCCTATCATAAATACGACGTAAGCGACTACTATGCCATCGATCCCCAGTTCGGCACCCAGAGCGATCTCGACGACCTCATCGCCCTCTGCCATCAGCGGGACGTGAAGCTGATCCTGGACATGGTCATCAACCACACCAGCACGGACTGCGCCTGGTTCCGGGAATTCACCAAGGCCCATCGGAGCGGCGACACGGCCAGCCCCTACTACGATTTCTATACCTATTACACCCAGGGGGAGCAGGCTCCCGCGGGCCGGGCCTTCGCCCCCCTCTCGGGCACCGACGTCTATTATGAGTGCAACTTTTGGGACGGGATGCCGGAGCTGAACTTCGATACCCCCGCGGTCCGGGAGGAGGTCTTGAAGATCGCCCGGTATTACCTGGACCGGGGGATCGACGGCTTCCGCTACGACGCCGCCAAGTACGTCTACTACGGCGACCACCAGCGGAGCGTGGACTACTGGGAGGAGTATTTCGGTGCCCTGCGCGCTGAGTACCCCGGCTTCTACACCGTGGCCGAGGTCTGGGACGGGGACGGGATCACGGACCTCTACTATCCCGCCACCAACTGCTTCAACTTCACCGTGTCCCAGGTGGAGGGGCTCCTGGCGGAGACCGCCAAGCAGGGCAACGCCGGCGTGCTGACCCGGTACGTGGAGAAGTACCTGGACGCCATCCAGGATACCAACCCCGACGCCATGCTGGTGCCCTTCCTGACCAACCACGACATGGATCGGATCGCGGGCTCGCTGACCGTGGCCTCCGGGAACATGCAGATGGCCGCAAACCTTCTCATCCTGGGTCCCGGCTCTCCATTCATCTACTACGGGGAGGAGCTGGGCATGCGGGGCTCCCGGGGCGCCGCCAACACCGACGCCAACCGGCGGCTCGCCATGGTCTGGGGGGACGGGAACACCGTGAAGGACCCCGAGGGCGCCACCTACGGCAGCGACAAGCAGGTCAAGGAGACCGCCAAAGACCAGAAGCCGGACCCCAACAGCCTCTACACCTACTATAAGAAGCTCATCATGATCCGCAAAGCCAACCCGGCCATCGCCCGGGGCGAGTATAAGAGCGTATCTATCGACGGCAGCAAGGTGGGGGGCTTCACCTCCGCCTATGAGGGGACCACGGTGCTGGTCCTCCACAACCCCAGCCGCAGCAGCAAGACCGTGGACCTGTCCGCCATCGGCGACTTCACCGCCCTCCGGGCCGCCATAGGCCTGGGCACCGCCGCCCTCGAGGGCGCCAGCCTGGTGCTGGACGGCCAGACCAGCGCGGTGCTGGGGAAATGACCCCTCCATATCAGAACAGGGACCGCCTCACGGCGATCCCTGTTTTTTTGCGTATGGGCCCGGTTCACTGGGCCTGCTGCAGCCGCTCCTTCTCGAACTGGAGGGTGTAGAGCTGGTAGTACTTGCCCCGCTTCTCCAGGAGCTCCCGGTGGCTGCCCTGCTCCACGATCTCCCCCTTGGAGAGGACCAGGATGTTGTCCGCGTTCCGGATGGTGGAGAGCCGATGAGCCACGATCAGCATGGTGCCGATGTTCATCATCTTCTCCAGGGAGTCCTGGATCAGCACCTCCGTCTCCGTGTCGATGTTGGCCGTGGCCTCGTCCAGGATCATCACCGCGGGCTTGTGGAGGATGGTCCGGGCGAAGCTCAAAAGCTGCCGCTGGCCGGCGGAGAAGTTGTTGCCCCGCTCCCGCACGGGCTCGTCCAGGCCCTTCTCCAGCCTGTCGATGAAGTGGTCCGCGTTCACGTACCGGCAGGCGTCCAGGATGGTCTCGTCGGCCACCCCCTCCATGCCCAGGAGGATGTTGGAGCGGATGGTGCCGGAGAAGAGGAACACGTCCTGGAGCATCTGGCCGAAGTGCCGCCGGAGGGACGCGGCTTTGATCTTCCGGATGTCCATGCCGTCGATAAGGATCTCCCCCTTCTGGAACTCGTAGTTCCGGCAGATGAGGGAGAGGATGGTGGTCTTGCCGGAGCCCGTGGCCCCCACGAAGGCCACGGTGTCCCGGGGGTTCACGTGGAAGGAGACGCCCTTCAACACCCACTCCCCGGGCACGTAGGCGAACCACACGTCCCGAAACTCGATCTCGCCCTCCACGTGGTCCAATTCGATGGCGTCGGGGGCGTCCTGGAGCTTCGGCTCGATGTCCATGACGGTGAACACCTTCTCCGCCGAGGCGAAAGCGGACTGGAGCCAGTTGAACTGCTCCGCCAGGTTCTGGATGGGGGTGAAGAACTTGTTGATGTACATGTAGAAGCTGACGATGGTGCTGGCCTTCAGGGTCTGGCCCAGGAAGGAGGTGCCGTCCAGATACCCCTTGCCCCCCAGGTAGAAGAGGCACATCACGGAGCTGATGTAGAGCATGTACACCAGGGGCCGGAAGATGCCGAAGACCAGGATCTGGTCCCGCTTGGCCCTGCTGAGGGCCAGGCTCTTAGCGGTGAAGTCCCGGAGCTTCCGGTCCTCCTGGTTGAAGATCTGGGTGATCTTGATGCCCGACAGGTTCTCCGAAAGGTAGGTATTGATGTCCGTGGTCCGATCCTTCACCCGGCGGTGGGCTCGGCGGGCGAACTTGCGGAAGATCATGCTGAACAGGACGATGAAGGGCACGAAGCACAGGACCATCAGCGTCAGCTCGTAGTTGAGGGCCAGCATGGCCCCCAGCACGCCCACGATGACGAACATGTTCTTGACCAGGTTCACCAGGAGGGTGGTGAACATGAGGGAGATGGCGTTGGTGTCGTTGGTGACCCGGGTCACCAGCTTTCCCACGGGGGTGGCGTTCATCTGCTCGTGGGACAGGCTCTCGATGTGGGTGAACAGGTCCTCCCGCATGCGGGAGATGATCTTCTGGCCCACCCGCTGCAGGATGATGGCCTGGACGTAGGTGCAGACCATGGACACGATGAGGATGCCCGCGTAGGCGGCCACCAGGGTGAAGAGCTCCTTCAGCTCGAAATCGTCCTTGATGAGGTCCGTCACCCGGCCGATGATGGTGGGGGAGAGGATGTCGTAGGCGATGCCGAAGAGCATGATGAAGCCCACGAAAAAGAACTGCTTCCGATAGGGCTTCGCGTAGGCCATGAGACGGCGGACGATCTCCCCGTCCTTCATGTGCCGGTCGAAGCCGATGGCCTGCTTCTTGTCCTTGATGGAGGCGTAGGCCACGATGAGGATCAGGGACACAAAGCCGATGAGCCCGCCCGTCAGCAGCAGGGGATAGTATGCATGCATGGTCCTCACCTCCTATTCCTTCGCTTCGTCCTCGAACTGCTGGAGCACCACCATCCGGGCGTAGGCCGGGCAGGTGGAGAGCAGCTCCTGATGGCTGCCCACGGCCGTCACTTTGCCGTCCTCCACGAACACGATCTTGTCGAGGTGTTCGACGGTACTGATCCGGTGGGCGATCAACATGGTGGTCTTGCCCTGCCGGGTGGCCCGGAGGTTCTCCAGGATCACCTTCTCCGTGTCCGTGTCCACGGCGGAGACGGAATCGTCCAGGATCAGGATGGGCGCGTTCTTCATGAGGGCCCGGGCGATGCTGATCCGCTGCTTCTGGCCCCCGGAGACCGTGACGCCCCGTTCCCCCAGGATGGTCCGGTAGCCGTCCGTGAAGGCGGCGATGTTCTCGTGGACGTCGGAGAGCCGAGCAGCCTGCTCCACGGCCTCGTCGTCCAGCTGGTCGTAGGCGAAGCTGATGTTCTTCGTGATGGTGTCGGAGAACAGGAAGTTGTCCTGGGGCACGTAGGCGCAGCCCGCCCGGAGGGAGCGGATGGTGATGCCGTTCACGTCCCGATCGTCCACGAACAGGGTCCCGTCAGGCACGTTGTAGGTCCGCAAAAGGAGGTCCACGATGGTGGTCTTGCCGGAGCCGGTCTTGCCTACGATGCCCACGCTCTCCCCGGCTTCCACGGTGAAGGACACGTGCTCCAGGGCGTCGAACTCCCCGTCGGGGTAACGGAAGGTCAGATCCCGGAACTCGATCTTGCCCCGGACGTGCTCGATATCCGTGGCGCCCGGCCGGTCCGCGACGTCGATCTTCGCCTCCAGCAGCTCCGACACCCGGTTCATGGACGCCTTGCCCCGGGCGGACTTCTCGATGAGCATGGACACGGCCATGACCGGCCAGACCACGGAGGAGAAGTAGGCGATGTACTCCACCAGCATCCCGGCGTCGAACCGGCCCCGGTACACCAGGTACCCGCCGTAGCCCAGGATCACGCAGATCACCGTCTCCACCAGCAGGGTGATGGACACGTGGAGCATGGTGGAGGTCTTCACGTAGCTCACGTTGGTGTCCTCGTTCTCCACGTTCAGCTTTCGAAAGTCCCTGAGCTGGACCAGCTCCTTCACGAAGGCCTTCACCACGGCGTAGCCCGAGAAGCTCTCCTGGGCGAAGTCGCTGAGATTGGAGAAGGCCTGCTGCCGGACCTCCCACTTCTTCATCATGGCCTTGCCCATGAACACGCCCACCAGAAGGAGCATGGTCAGGGGGATCAGGGTCAGCATGGTCAGGGAGAAGTCCATGCGCCACATCTTGGAGAAGGCCAGACACCCCAGGAACATGGCGTCGAAGAACATGAGGAGCCCCTCGCCGAAGCACTCCTGGATGGTATCGAGATCGTTGGTGAACAGGCTCATGAGGCTGCCCACCTTGTTCACCTGGTAATACTCCCGGGAAAGGTCCTTGCAGTGGTCGAACATGCGGATGCGGATGTCCGTCTCCACCCGGATGGCGGTGCCGAAGAAGCACACCCGCCACACGAAGCGGCCGATGACCATGACCACGATGATGTACACGATGGGCAGGCACAGACGGTCCAGGAGGAAATCCATGGTGAAGGGCACCGCGGCCCCCCGGTAGAGGACCGCCCCGGTGTTGAGACCGTTGACCAACATCCGGTACAGCTCCGGCAAAATGAGCTGCACGTAGTCCACCAGAATGAGGGTCAGGGCCCCCAGCAGGAGCCTGGGCGCGTATTTAATATAGTATTGGTTTATATGCCTGCCGAATATCAAGACGTGTCTCTTTCTGCCGGGCCCCGCCCGGACGTGGGGATGGTATTTCCTATTATAAGGCCATTTCGAAAAAAAGCAACCCCGACAAAGGAGGTAACAGCAGGGGCGATCCATTATATACTGGGCACGAAAAAAACAGCAGGAGGGATCCCATGGAACGCAAATATCCGAACCTGTGCAAGCCTCTGCGGGCGGGCTGCGTCCTGTTCCGCAACCGCATGTTCTCCACCCCCATGGGCGGAACCGACATTCCCGGCGGGGCCCTTTTTATACGCAAAAACTCCGCCGGGCGTACCCGGCGGAGGCTGCCGCAGCAGGGGGGAGGGACTGCGGCAAGGGTCGAATATTCGTCAGCCTATTTTCACTTTCGTGGCGGGGTCCACGGACTTGCCCTTCACGTAGAAGGAGAAGTGCAGGTGGCTCTCCTGGGCGCATTCCGAGATGGCGGTCCTGCCTACGGTGCCCAGGACCGTCCCGGCGTTCACCTTGTCGCCGGCTTTCACGGGGACGGTCTCGTTGAGGTTGGCGTAAAGGGTCTTCCGGTCCGAGGAGTGCTTCACCACCACCGTGACGCCCAGCTGGTCGTCGGTATATACCCGCTCCACCGTGCCGCCCAGGACGCACTTCACCGCGGTGCCCTGGGGGCAGGCGATGTCCACGGCCTTATGGGTGGTCCACTGGTCCAGGGTCTTCGAATAGATCAGCTTGTCCGCGGCGTAGCCCCAGATCACCTTCCCCGACACGGGGGCGGCGGCCTTCGTCTCCGCGCTGGAGCTCTTTGCGGCGGGGGCGTTCGTAAC
>LXOW01311021.1_pt1 | contig 23710 bp, 20 predicted proteins | sample 1368591 | NCBI WGS metagenome assembly LXOW01 (sample SAMN04884650, study PRJNA319009) | bovine gut metagenome | isolation source: Cow rumen | host: Bos taurus | place: Italy: Legnaro (PD) | collected 2014-07-09
TTTCGTCATATCCATATTGTTTGTTTAATAGGGATTAAGTGTTAAAAAATACAGTAATGAGATAATTTGAGTTGTTTTGTTTATATTGTGAAAAAAATATTGCAAAAAAATGGAAAAAATGAGACAATAATTGTAGTGGACATTTTAGTAGAGTGGGGGATGTTGTAAAATTAAGTTTTAATGAATAATAAAAAGGGGGGAACGGTGTGACTACAAAAGATNNATCTTATTCTTACGAAAAATGGAAGGACTATCTTACAAATAAGTCGTCTTCTACCAGACACTTATTTGAGGAAAATGAAAAGGGAATTCATGATGTAATTGATGAATTAAAACGAAATTATGGAGGATTGACACCTGAAGAAGCTGCTGAAAAAATACCGCAGGACATTGCAGAGATGTTTTTAACTCATGTAGATTTTTTTCTTGATGAAGGATTTCGTGATTATGAGGTTACGGTAAGCGTATTAGATGTGATTATTCCATATTTTCAAGGGGTGAATGATAAAGACCGATTGTTTGATTGTTATTATTTTAGAGCAATTCAAATTATGGAAATGTATGAGTTTGAAGAAGTAGACCGGTACTTTGATAGGGCATTGGAAATTTTTGATTCGCCAAAAAAGACGAAGGTAATATATCGAAAGGCAAGAGTGCTTTATTTGTACTATTTCCGTTTGTTTATCAGAGTTTTTGCGCAGGATATAAAGTCGCAAGATGTTGAAAAGAAATGGAAGGATGCCATGGAAGTTTGGACGGCTCCAGAAGTTGCAGAAATATTTACAAAGAAAAAGCAAGATGGTATGGTGGTGATTTTAAAAGCTCTTGCTGCAGCTAAATTAAATATAAATTTAATGCTTGGTAAAAATGAGAATGTATTTTTATTTGATATTGTAAAAGAAGAGTTTCTACAACAAAAAGAACAGGTTCAAAACGAAATTAAAGTGGATAGCAGAGTGTATCTAGCTTATTACAAATATTTGTATTGTAACGGATTGCTAGACGAAAAAGAATACCAAAAAAAGATATACGATAAATATGAGGAAGAAAAAAATAAAAATGTAATGTGCATGGATTATGGATTGACAGATGTAGCTGCATTGTTTGATGAAGAAACGACAGATGATGCATTTGCAGTAGAAAAGATTTCATATATGAATCCATCTTATACATACATATATCATATTTTATCAGAGATGATGTCTATTTCTCAGGAACCAAGACAACAGATGGAGTTATTTAACGAATTACAACGATACTATACTGGTTCGCCGGTAATATATGGCGATTTCATGCAGGATTATTGTATTATTCTATTGATGGAAAATGTATTTGGAAATATTGAGGATGAACAGTTTGTGCTAGATGCGGTTGCTGAAATGTTTATCAATCGTCAAGTAACAACAGTAATTCATTCTAAAATGGTTTCTAAGTTGGCAGGTACGATAGCCTCATATCTTATTCTGGAAAATCCGGATGCTTTTGTAGGTGTTTGTGGAACAAAAAGTCCTGAAGAAGTATTAAAGAAAAAAAGAGAAATCATTGGCTTTGTGGAAATGGCAGGAAGTTGTCATGACATAGGAAAGATACTTTGTACGGATATTATAAATCTACAGACTAGAAAAATTGTAGATGATGAGTTTAAACAAATCAAAAAGCATACCATTGTGGGATATCAGGTGGCAGATGCCATTCCGGCATTTAAAAAGTACAAAAATATCATTCTTCATCATCACTTAGGGTATGACAGAAAATCTGGGTATCCATTATTAGAGGATGTTCAACGTGGTGATACGGATATCGTTACAGATATCATAACTATTTGTGATTGTCTGGATGCTGCCACAGATGCTCTTGGTAGAAATTATTCCAAAGCAAAAAAATTTGAAAAGCTGATGGATGAATTTTTGAGCGCTTCAGGAACCCGTTATTCTGATATAATCGTTTCCTTGCTACAGGAAAATAAGGAATTATACGAAAAGCTTCGAAATATGGTAGAGGAAGAACGCGAAAAAACATATTTTGAAATCTATCATAATTATGTTGAACCAGATATGAAATTCCGTGAGAAAAACGAGAAATTCATGCGAAGAACCAGAGAATCTGATATAAAAAAAATCGCAGCACTTACACAAAGTTCTGTAAAAGAACAACGAGAAATCTATCATCGCTGTGAAGAAAAGTCATACATACTTTTAGACGGATATGGAAATGTTTATGGTACTATATGTGGACATGAAACAGAAAAAAAAGTTCTATACATTGAAGAGATATTCGTGGAAGAACATAACAGAAGAAATGGTTTTGGTAGTATGCTTTTGGAACTGATTATTACGGAAGCAAAGCGGGAAGGTTATCAGTTTTTAAGAATTAAAGCAAACAGAGTGGGACACTTTGATAAGTTTGGTTGGAGAAACGGTTTTATTACAATGGATAATACCGATATCATGGAAAAAAGGATATAAAATAGGTATTGACATACTGAAAAAATCGGAGTAAAATCGACACATATAGTTAAACCGTTGATTGAGAAGAGTACTTATGAACAGATGAATTCAGAGAGCGCCATGTTGGTGTGAGTGGTGCAAACAGGTTCTTAAGGAATGGACTCATAAGGGTGGGAAGAAAGGTTGATACCGAGTAATGCCCAACGGAAGATCCATCCGTTATCCAGGATGATGTATGTTAGTACATTTTGAGTGGAAGCATAAGCTTCAAGTAAGGTGGTACCGCGAGATATAATCCCGTCCTTGTAGAGATACAAGGGCGGTTTTTGATTCTTTGTGTAAACATACAGAGCAGATAATAATTGCAAATGGTAAAAGGAGTGTGTTGTATATGGCTAACATAACATTGGAAGATGCAAAGAAATATTTAAAAGAAGGGTATGACATTGTACCGGTTTCATCTGAAATCTTTTCGGATGTAATCACACCGATGGAAGTTCTTCGTAAATTAAAGGCAAAAAGTGAACATTGTTATATATTAGAGAGCGTGGAAAATCAGGCATATATGGGAAGATATACATTTCTTGGATATAATCCCAAATATGATATTACCTGTACCAATGGGGAAATTACATTAAAGGATTCTAATGACTGTGTGATTAAAAAAGTGACAGGAGTTCATCCGGGAGAGTTTATCTCAGACTTTTTGAAAACTTATAAGAGTCCAAAGATTGAGGAATTGCCAAGCTTTACCGGTGGTTTTGTTGGATATTTTTCTTATGATTATTTAAAATACAGTGAACCAAAGTTGAAACTGGATGCCAAAGATGAGGATGGTTTTCAGGATGTTGATTTGATGTTATTTGACAAGGTAATTGCCTTTGACAATATCAAACAAAAAATTATTTTAATCGTAAATGCCAGAACGGAGAATATTGAGGAAAGCTATCCGAAAGCATTGGAAGAACTGAAAGAAATAAAAGATATCATCTTGAATGGTGAGAAGGCAAATATTCCACCAGCAAAACTAAAGTCCGATTTTCATCCATTGTTTGACAAAGAGCAATATTGTCAGATGGTGGAAAAAGCAAAGCATTACATCAAAGAGGGTGATATTTTCCAGGTGGTATTGTCAAACAGACTATGTGCTGATTTTGAGGGAAGCTTGTTTGATGTTTACCGTGTGTTAAGAACTCTAAATCCTTCGCCATACATGTTTTATTTCAGCGGAGATGCCATTGAAGTAGCAGGTGCATCACCAGAAACCTTAGTAAAGGTTGAGGATAAAAAACTTTTGACATTCCCACTTGCAGGAACCAGACCTAGAGGAAAGTCAAAAGAGGAGGATTTGGAATTAGAAAAAGGACTTCTTTTAGATGAAAAAGAATGTGCGGAACACAACATGTTAGTAGATTTGGGAAGGAACGATCTTGGTCGTATCAGCGAATTTGGTTCTGTGAAAGTAGAAAAATATATGGAAATCCAAAGATATTCCCATGTTATGCACATAGGTTCTACGGTAGAAGGAAGACTTAGAAACGATTGCAAAACATTGGATGCCATGAATTCTGTATTACCTGCGGGGACATTATCCGGAGCACCGAAAATCAGAGCATGTGAGATTATCAATGAGTTGGAAGATAATAAGCGCGGAATTTATGGTGGAGCCATTGGATATATTGATTTTACCGGAAACCTTGATACATGTATCGCCATTCGTATCGCATATAAAGTGAAAGATAAGGTAATGGTTCGTTCGGGAGCCGGAATTGTTGCTGATTCTGTTCCTGAAAATGAATTCCAAGAATGTTTGAATAAAGCAAGAGCAGTGTTAAATGCCATTGAAGAAGCGACAGAGATGGGAAAGGAGGACTAAGATATGATTTTGTTGATTGATAATTACGATAGTTTTTCATATAATTTGTTTCAGTATGTAGGTACTATAAATCCGGATATTAAGGTAATTCGAAATGATGAGTGTACCTGTGAAGAAATTGAAGCCATGAAGCCAAGTCATATCATTTTGTCTCCTGGACCTGGAAGACCAAGTGAAGCAGGTGTCTGTGAAGATGTGATTGATTATTTCAAAGGGAAACTTCCAATCCTTGGAGTTTGTCTTGGACATCAGGCAATCTGTGAGGTGTTTGGTGCAACTGTTTCTTATGCAAAAGAATTGATGCACGGAAAACAGTCTGATACAGATGTGGATACAAATAGTCCTATTTTCAAGGGCTTAGAAAAAAGAGTGAAGGTTGCAAGATATCATTCTCTTGCTGCTGTGGAAGAAGGATTTCCAAGTTGTCTAAATGTAATTGCAAAAACAGATGACGGTGAAATTATGGCTGTTAAACACAATGACTATGATATTTATGGTTTACAATTTCATCCGGAATCAATTATGACGCCGGACGGAATGCAGATGTTAAGAAACTTCTTTGAATTGTAGGAGGATAGAGTATGATTTTAGATGAGATTGCAGAAAAAACCAGAGTTCGAGTGAAAGAACAAAAAGAAAAAGTTTCTTTGGAAGAAATGAAGAAAAAAGCAGAAGCAATGGATACAAACACAGGATTTCCTTTTTTGAAAGCATTACAAACTGATGATATCGCTTTTATATGCGAAGTAAAAAAAGCCTCTCCGTCAAAAGGTGTAATTGCAGAAGATTTTCCATATGTTACTATTGCAAAAGAGTATGAAGAAGCAGGTGCAGCCTGTATTTCATGTTTGACGGAACCTTATTATTTTCAGGGGAAAGATGAATATCTGACTGAAATTACGAAAAATGTATCTATTCCGGTTCTTAGAAAAGATTTTACCGTAGATGAATATATGATTTATGAAGCTAAGGTGATTGGAGCAAGTTGTGTTCTTCTTATTTGCGCTATTCTTGATTTAGACACATTGAAACGGTATTTGGAACTTGCACATTCTCTGGGATTATCTGCTATCGTGGAAGCTCATGACGAGGAAGAAGTGAAGATGGCTTTAGCATCAGGAGCAAAAATAATTGGTGTTAATAATCGTGACTTAAAGACATTTAAAGTGGATATTAACAATAGTGCAAGATACCGTAAAATGGTTCCAAAGGATATTGTTTTTATTTCGGAGAGCGGAATAAAAACTGCAGAAGATATTCAAAAATTGCGTGAAAACGGTACAAACGCTGTGTTGATCGGTGAAACATTTATGAGAAGTGGGGACAAAAAAGTAGCACTAAAGGTACTTAGAGGAAATTGATGTTTATATTTGCGTTACTTCGCTTTTTGTGATATAATCTGCACTAGGAGAACATAAAAACGTAAATTTATGTGATTGTCTTTGGGACAATTAATAGGAGGGTTTTGGCGGAAAGCATGTTTTAAATTATTATTGTTTAAGCAATTGTTTTAAATGTCAAAATCAGGATTAAAAGGAAAGGGCATACTTTTGTATGTTAGGTGAAGGTAATGAAGGTTTTAGTTACAGGTGGAGCAGGTTTTATTGCCAGTCATACAGATGTGGAATTATTACAGGCAGGTTATGATGTAGTTGTTTTAGATAATTTATATAATTCTAGCGAGGAAGCATTGCGTCGTGTTGAAAAATTAACTGGTAAAAAGATTACTTTTTACAACGAAGATATTAGAAACGAAGCTGGTATGTTAGAAATTTTTGAAAAAGAAAAACCAGATGCAGTTATTCATTTTGCGGGATTAAAGGCTGTAGGTGAAAGTTGTAGAGAACCTTTGATGTATTTTGATAACAACTTTACAGGAACGATTAATTTATTGAAAGTGATGCAAAAGACTGGATGTAAGAATTTAGTGTTTAGTTCTTCTGCAACTGTTTATGGTATTCCTGAGACTGTGCCTATTACAGAGGATTCTCCTTTGTCTGTATTAAATCCATATGGTAGGACAAAACTTGTCATTGAGGATATGCTTCGCGATTTATATGCTTCAGATGATAGTTGGAATATAGCGTTACTTCGTTATTTCAATCCAATTGGCGCGCATGAGAGTGGAGAAATCGGAGAAGATCCACAGGGAATTCCTAATAACTTATTACCTTACGTTGCAAAAGTTGCCGTAGGTGAGTTAGAGTGTATCAATGTATTTGGTAATGATTATGATACTCCGGACGGAACAGGTGTCAGAGATTATATCCACGTTGTAGATTTGGCAATTGGACATATCAAAGCATTGGAAAAGTTAGAAACAAAACCTGGTATCGTTACTTACAACTTAGGTACAGGAACAGGATACAGTGTGCTTGATATCATTCATAACTTCGAAAAAGCATGTGGAAAGAAACTTCCATACAAGTTTACAGACAGAAGACCTGGAGATGCAGCAACATGCTATTCAGATCCTTCAAAGGCAGAGAAGGAACTTGGCTGGAAAGCAGAGAGAGGCATTGATAAAATGTGCGAAGATGCCTGGAGATGGCAGTCAAAAAATCCAAAGGGTTATAAGTAAGTATCACAATAGGGAGAAGGACATTTTTGAGTGTCCTTCTTTGTGGCGTTTTGATACATTATTTTTTGAATAAGAAGGATAGAGTTTCTTGATAGGAGAACACATAAAGATGGCGAAAAAGTTTTATGCGATAAAAAACGGTCGAAAGCCCGGAGTGTATACAACATGGGAACAGTGTAAAGCACAGGTGGATGGCTTTTCAGGAGCAACATATAAGAGCTTTCCTTCAAAAGAAGAAGCAGAAAGTTTTGTGGGAATGACGGCAACTGCAGCTACAGTTGTAAATACAGGTAGTGTTGTTACTGCTTCTAATCAAAATTTGGATATGAAGGATGTTTTGGAAAACGATATAAAAGACATTGCCGTTGCTTATGTGGATGGTAGTTTTGACAATCAAAAAAAACAGTTTTCCTACGGCGCTGTTATTGGATTAGAACAACAGGAATATCGTTTTTGTGAAATGCTGGAAGATGCGGATTTGGTTTCCATGAGGAATGTTGCAGGCGAGATTAAAGGTGCCGAATGTGCCATGAAATTTGCGATGGAACATGAGTGTAAAGAGCTTTATATTTATCATGATTATGAAGGAATTGCAAAATGGTGTCTTGGCGAATGGAAGACGAATAAAGAAGGAACAAAGGCATATAAAGCATTTTATGATAATGCAAAACATCATGTGAATATCCATTTTGTAAAAGTAAAAGGACATTCCAATGACAAATACAACGACATAGCAGATCAACTGGCAAAAAGTGCATTAGGACTTGTATAGTTTTGTTTTTTTTAGTATAAATATATAGGTATTGATATGAACGGAGGTATGAAAATATGAAAGGAATAGTACTTGCTGGCGGAAGTGGTACCAGATTATATCCGCTAACCACGGTAACTTCAAAGCAATTATTGCCGATTTATGATAAGCCGATGATTTATTATCCGATTTCGGTACTTATGGATGCAGGAATCCGTGAGATTTTAATTATTTCTACACCGGCTGACACTCCAAGATTTCAATCATTATTAGGTGACGGACATCAGTTTGGAATTGAGTTGTCATATAAAGTGCAGGAGTCTCCGGATGGACTTGCTCAGGCATTTTTGATTGGTGAAGAATTTATTGGTGATGATAATGTAGCTATGGTTTTGGGTGATAATATTTTCCATGGTCATGGTTTGAAGAAACGATTGAAGGCTGCTGCTGCGAAAGAGCAGGGGGCTACTGTTTTTGGATATTATGTTGATGATCCGGAACGTTTTGGTATCGTGGAATTTGATGAAAACAATAAAGCTATTTCCATTGAGGAGAAGCCATTAAAACCAAAGAGTAATTATTGTGTAACCGGATTGTATTTTTATGATAAAAAGGTCGTTGAATATGCCAAGAGTCTTACACCTTCTGCCAGAGGGGAGTTGGAAATTACTGACCTTAACAAGATATATCTTGAAAAAGGCGAGCTTGAGGTTTGTTTATTAGGTCAGGGATTTACCTGGCTTGATACTGGAACACATGAGTCTTTGGTTGATGCGACGAATTTTGTTCGTACTATGGAAACACATCAGAGACGTAAAATTGCTTGCTTGGAGGAAATTGCTTATTTGAACGGATGGATTTCAAAAGAAAAATTGGAAGAAATCTATGAAACATATAAGAAAAATCAGTATGGTGCTTATTTGAAAGATGTCATTGACGGAAAATATTTGATTTAATATTGTTTTTTGCACCGAAAAAAATGTATAATCTGAACATGTTATTTGTTCATTTATGAAAGGAAAGATATTATGAAAGTACTCATTACAGGTGGAGCAGGATTTATTGGTGGAAACTTTGTTCATCATATGGTAAACAAATATCCTGATTATGAAATTGTGAATTTGGATTTATTGACTTATGCAGGTAACTTGGAAACTTGTAAACCGGTAGAAAATAAACCAAATTATAAGTTTGTTCGTGGAGATATTGCAGACCGCAAGTTTATTATGGATTTATTTGAAAAAGAGAAGTTTGATGTTGTAGTAAATTTTGCTGCAGAAAGTCATGTAGACCGTTCAATTTCAGATCCTGGCATATTCGTGCAGACAAATGTTTTAGGAACAACTGTTTTACTTGATGCATCAAAAGAATATGGTGTAAAGCGTTATCATCAGGTTTCTACAGATGAGGTTTATGGTGACCTTCCACTTGACCGCCCTGATTTATTCTTTACAGAGACTACACCACTTCACACATCAAGTCCATATAGTTCAAGTAAAGCAAGTGCAGATTTATTTGTATTGGCTTATCATAGAACATACGGATTGCCAGTAACAATCTCACGTTGTTCAAATAACTATGGACCATATCATTTTCCAGAGAAGTTGATTCCGCTTATGATTAGTAGAGCATTGGCTGATGAAGAACTTCCTGTATACGGTAAAGGTGAAAATGTAAGAGACTGGTTGCACGTATCTGACCATTGTCAGGCAATTGATTTGATTATTCACAAAGGAACAGTTGGTGAAGTTTATAACGTGGGTGGTCACAATGAAAGAACAAATTTAGAAGTAGTACAGACTATTTTGAAAGCATTGGATAAACCGGAAAGTCTTATTAAATATGTAACAGACAGACCAGGTCATGACCTTCGTTATGCAATTGATCCTACAAAGTTAGAAACAGAGTTAGGATGGAAGCCACAGTATACATTTGATACTGGTATTAAGCAGACAATTCAGTGGTACTTGGATAACAAAGATTGGTGGCAGAATATTTTATCTGGTGAATATGCAAATTACTTTGATAAAATGTACGGAAATCGTTTATAACTAGGGAAAGATATTGCTCTTGATTGATGTTATGGGAGATATATCTTACTGTTCAGTAAAATTAAATTAAATAAAATCATTAGCATGATTTTCAAGAAAGAAGGAAATACATGAAAGTATTAGTTACAGGTGTAAAAGGACAGTTAGGTTATGATGTAGTAAAAGAACTTGAAAAAAGAGGACATACCGCGGTGGGTGTTGATATTGAAGAAATGGACATTACAGATGCTACAGCTGTAGATACCGTGATTACACATTCTATGGTTGATGCTGTAATTCATTGTGCAGCTTACACTGCAGTAGATGCTGCGGAAGACAATGTAGGAATCTGCAATAAGATCAACGCTGTTGGTACTGAGAACATTGCGAAAGTATGTAAAAAGTTAGACATAAAAATGATTTATATCAGTACTGATTATGTTTTTGACGGTCAGGGTACTCGTCCTTGGGAGCCTGATGACAAGATTACAGAACCGCTCAATGCATATGGTAATTCAAAATACTTAGGTGAACAGGCTGTTCAAAGATATCTTGAAAAGTATTATATTGTTCGTATTGCATGGGTTTTTGGTATGAATGGCAAAAATTTCGTTAAGACAATGCTTCGAGTAGGACGCGAAAACGGTATGGCAAAAGTTGTAAATGATCAGTTCGGTTCGCCAACTTATACTGCAGATCTTTCGATATTATTGTGTGATATGGTAGAAACCAGTCGTTATGGTATTTACCATGCTACAAATGAGGGATTTTGTTCTTGGTTTGAGTTTACTTGTGAAATATTCAGACAGGCAGGACTTGAAGTGCCAATTACACCGGTTAGCAGTGATGAATTTCCAACAAAAGCAAAAAGACCTGCAAATAGTCGCATGAGCAAAGAAAAACTTGTGGCAAACGGTTTTAGAAAATTACCAACATGGCAGGATGCAACAGCAAGATATGTCAAATTATTATTAGAAAAAGAAAAAGAAGAACAAAAAAACAGTTAGTTTTGTGTTTTTGACATTTTTTTGATTTATATTTAGCGATAAATCATCATAAATATTTGGTAGAATTAAAAAGTGAGGAATAATCATGGGAAAAATTACAGTTACAAAATGTGATATTGAAGGTTTGTGCGTTATTGAGCCAACAGTGTTTAAAGATGAAAGAGGTTTCTTTATGGAAACTTATAATCAAAATGATTTTACTGAAGCAGGATTAGATATGGTATTTGTTCAGGATAACCAGTCTATGTCTACAAAAGGTGTTCTTAGAGGACTACATTTTCAGAAAAATTTTCCACAAGGAAAACTTGTTCGTGTAGTACGTGGAGCTGTATTTGATGTTGCGGTTGATTTGAGAAAATCATCTAAAACTTTCGGTAAATGGTTTGGTGTTGAACTTTCAGCTGAGAACAAAAAGCAGTTTTATATTCCGGAAGGATTTGCACATGGATTTTTAGTGTTATCAGATGAAGCTGAGTTTGTATATAAGTGTACAGATTTCTATCATCCAAATGATGAAGGTGGTCTTGCATGGAATTGTGAAGAAATTGGTGTTCAATGGCCAATTGAAGAAGGCATGGAGTTGATTATTTCTGAGAAAGATCAGAATTGGAAGGGACTATCTGATACGATGAAGGAGTTCTCTTTCAAATAATCGGGAGGAATTATGGAACAGGATAAGATACAATCAAAAAAGAAAAGTGTTTATTTGGTGTTTATTTGTATGATTGCTTTATTTGTAGTGGCCGGAGCAATATTTTGTTGGTATTGGTTTGGTAAGAAAAACAACAATAAACGCCTTGTGAATAACGATAATGTTTTGATTTCCGTTGAAAATGACAAATTTTCTTTAGCGGACATCATGTATTATATTTTTAGTGAAGAAGAGATTGGAGCTTATTATGATTCCATTTTTCAAGCTAATGATATGGGCTCATATTGGAATTCTCCTGATGAAGAACAGGACAATAAGACTGGAGAAGAACTTGCCAAGGAGTCAATACTTGAGTCTGTGAAACAAGATTCGGTTTTGTATCAGGAAGCGATTAAGGCAGGATATTCATTGTCAGATAATGAAAAAAAGGATGCTAAAAATAATTATGATGATTTTATTGCCGATTTAAGTGAAAAACAAAAGAAGATTAGTGGAATGGGCGAAGAACTTCAGAGATACTTCGAAAGAGAAATAATCTTGAATAGATACAAAGATGATATTATTAATTCCTCTGGTTTTGATTATGATAAGGCGATAGCATCTATTTCCAAAGATGATTATAGAGAATATGATTTTGAGTGTTTTCTTGTGTATAATACAGATGATAATGATGATCCGTATTCTCAGGAAAAAATGACTTCTATTTTGAACCGGTTAAACGAATTAAAATCTCAAATTACCGCTGATAATGATATGGAAAGTCTTATCACCGAAGAAGATGATGAATACTTGGATTTTTCAGATGAATGTATTGTTGAAAACGATGGAGAGGACTTTGGAACATACAAAGGTGTTGATATTGATGCAGCAATTAAAAGTATGGAAAATGGTCAGGTCTCTGAAGTGTTTGAGTTGGAATATGGCTATATGGTAGTTCGTATGAACGATAATAATAGTTCCACTGCTTATGATGAAGCCTGTGATGAGGTTATGTCTAATGGTGAAAAAACAGCAATTGAAGACAAATATAAAGAGGTTGAAAGCTTATATAAAATTTCTGTGAGTGATAAGTGGGATGAAATTGTGATTGGTCATATTGTTTATGAAGAAAATTCAGATTCTTCGAAAGTTGTTGATATGCCTGATGATGAGGATACAATTGACGAATAATTTTCGGCGCTGTTTTAAGAGCACTGAACTGGTTTTGAATGAATTAAAGTAGATTGAAATTCTTAAATAAATCGAAATATAAGGCTCGGTTAATACCGGGCTTTATTTTGTAATAGGAAATTGCATCGCAATTTCCTATTACAAAAAAACGCTCCGCGAGGATGCGCAGACCGCGGAGATGGAGTTAATTGCTGCGCAATACCGCGGTCGCGCTAGAGTTTCAAGAAAATGAAGGATTTTAAAGTGTTCTTTTGGGACGGAGGATGGATTGACATAATTGGAATAGAATGTTATGATAAGTGGTAATGATTACTACATATGATAGGATTCGTTACAGTGATAATCGAAAAGGAGCGGAAAATATGTCATACAAAATAGTAGGAGACAGTTCAACAGATTTGACAAAGGAGTTAAAAGAGCAGGGAAATATTGTTCATGTTCCGTTGATTTTGCAAATTGATGATGAAGAAATTATAGATGATGAAACATTTGACCAGGCAGAGATGCTTCAAAAGATGAAAAATAGTAAGCATACATTGAAATCTGCATGTCCTTCGCCGGATGCTTTTTTGGCACATTATGATGATGCAGACGATATATTTGTAATTACATTGTCTGGAAAACTCAGTGGTTCATATAATAGTGCTGAAGTTGCAAAAAAGATGTATTTAGAGGAACATCCTGATAAAAATATAATGGTAATTGATTCTTGTTCTGCATCTGTGGGACAGACATTGATAGCTATGCGTATTCAGGAGTTGATGGAACAAGGTGTTAGTTTTGAAGAAACATGCAAAAAAGTATTGCAATACAGAGATGAGATGTGTACAAAATTTGTTTTGGAATCTTTGGAGGTGTTCCGTAGAAACGGAAGATTATCCAGTGTAAAAGCAGTGCTTGTAAATACATTAAATATCAAAGCGGTTATGACTTCGAATCCAGATGGTTCGATAGAGAAAATGGATCAGGGCAGAGGTATGAAAAAAGCTCTTGAAAAGATGGTAGACTGCATAAAGAAAGATATGGTAAATCCTGAAGAAAAGGTTTTGGGAATTGCACATTGTAATAATTATGAACGTGCTGAGTTTGTAAAGTCTATAGTTTTGGCAGAAATACCGTTTAAGGATTGTATTATTGTTGATACACGCGGATTAAGTAGCTTTTATGCAAATGATGGTGGTATTATTGTTGCATATTAAAAACATATAAACAATAGCAAAAATTTTCTAATCAGTTACACAAAAATATGAAATTGATTGTTGATTTGTGAGGTTGATTGTGTTAAAATAGCATTGTTCTTGAGATGCCGACATGGCGTAGTTGGTAGCGCAACTGATTCGTAATCAGTAGGTCGAGGGTTCAAGTCCCTTTGTCGGCTTGAATTATAGAAAGAGCAGTAGAAATCATTTTTGATTTTTACTGCTCTTTTTGATGTTAAATGAAAGTACATTCTTTTTAGAATGATAATGAGGAAGTAAACACATAAGTTGTTCTAATTTAACTTATATACTTTAAATTATTCGGAATATAGTTGACTCAATACGATAGCATTTGATTTTGCTGTTAATTCTTCCATAGCCATTTTTTCTTTTTTGGTTAATGCAGGCACATAATTCTCAACATAGCTTGCTGTTTGAGTAGTATATGTATTATTTGTGCCATTGATTGCAATGTTTGGTACATTAACTCCTTCTTCTAAGTAGGATAAGATTTTTTTGACATAGTTTTGAGTTTCTTTATATGGCGGAATTCCCTCATATTTTGCAACTGCACCGCGACCAGCGTTATATGCAGCAAGTGCAAGTGATGTGTCACCGTTAAAAATCTTAAGATTTTCAGCTAAATACTTTGCTCCTGCCATAATGTTTTGCTCAGGATCGTATGCATTTGTTACGCCTAATCCTTTTGCGGTTTCGGGCATTAATTGCATGATTCCCATTGCACCGGCAGAAGAAGTACAGTTTGTATCAAAATCTGATTCGGCTTTCGCAACTGCTTTCAACAAATCAACGGAAATATTATATTGTTCAGAAGCCTGTTGGAAAATATCCTCTAAATTTTTTGGACAATTAATCGGATCTTGTGAATTGTTATAATATACTGTATTTTCATATGTTACTTCAAATGTTTCATGATATTCCGGCTCAATTTTTGGAGCACTTGTACTAAATAATGTGGTGGTTGTATAGTCTGAAATTTTATCAATCATTTTATCTCCCCATTTCATGTGATGTTACTACACCTCATATATTTTATCGGATTTAAATGCGAAATATAAAGGCTGAGATTTAAAATATAATGTAAAAAACGAAAAAAATTGAATGCCTATATTTTTTATGAGAACGTAAAAAGTGGTTTAGTATTTAGAGTATATCGTGTATAGTAACAAAATGTACATAGAAATGCGAAAGAATAATATAAAATACTTTCATTTTGCACAAAAATTGAGTATAATATACTTGTAAGATGAACATGAAACGGGAGGCGTCAGATGAAAGAACGATATGCAAAAATAACTCGTAAAACAAAAGAGACAGATATAGAGATGGAGTTATGGATTGACGGTAGTGGTAGCGCTAATATTGATACTGGAATTGGTTTTTTTGATCATATGTTAAACAGCTTTGCAAGACACGGATTTTTTGATTTGAATTTAAAAGTCAAAGGAGATCTTGAGGTTGATTGTCATCACACAATAGAAGACGTGGGTATTGTGCTTGGTAAGGCTATAAAAGAAGCTTTAGGGGATAAAGCAGGTATTAAAAGATATGGATATTTTATTTTGCCGATGGATGAAACATTAGCGCTTTGTGCCATTGATTTGTCTGGAAGACCTTATTTTGTCTATGATGTAGACTTTACGACAGACAGAATTGGAACATTTGACACCGAGATGGTTCGTGAGTTTTTTTATGCAGTATCTTACGGAGCAGAGATGAATTTGAACATTAAGAAGATGGACGGATTGAATAACCATCATATTGCGGAAGGTGTTTTTAAAGCATTTGCAAAGGCACTGGATGAAGCCACAAGTTTGGATCCGAGAGTTCAAGGTGTATTATCGACAAAGGGTTCGTTGTAGATAGGAGGGATTTGCGATGAAGAAAAAATTAATAGCATATATCAATGCTGAAAATGAAATTAGAGGAAGCGTTATCAATCGCGCTGAGAAATATGACCATGAAGGTGCAGATCAGTTGTTTTTGTATAACTATTCAAAAGATGAAGCAACCAGGGATTCTTTTTTGGCATTAGCAAAAAAGATTATTCATTCCATTGATATACCGGTTGTGCTTGGTCTGTATGTATCAAAGTTTGAAGACATTAAGAAAGCTCTTTATACCGGTGCAGTTCGCGTTGTTGTGAAAGAAACAATTTTAGATAATCAATTTGCAATAAAAGAGGCTACAGATAGATTTGGAGCAGACCGTATTTTTGTAGAAGTTGATTCGCATGGTGATTTCAGCAATGTGAAAGATATTCAAAAATTAAAAGATATGGGTGTTTATGGAATATTATTAAAGCATGTGGTTATTTCTGATACATTGATTGAAAATATGAAAAAATCAGAGATGTCGATTATTATCAGAGATGCGTTAATCAGAAATGATTTAGCTGAGTTGATGTCTTTAGATCAGGTTTTGGGAGTTGCAACCAATCATTTTGAACACAAAGTGATTATGAAGGCAAAATATGCACTTAAGGATAAGGGCATAGATGTAGAAACTTATGAAAGTATGTTGTCATTCTCAGATTTTAAATTGAACAGTGATGGCATGATACCTGTTATTGCACAGGATTACAGAACTGGAGAAGTTTTGATGATGGCTTATATGAATGAGGAAGCCTTTGACAAAACAATCAAAACAGGAAGAATGACATATTGGAGTAGAAGCAGAGAAGAGTTATGGTGTAAAGGCGATACTTCCGGTCATTATCAGTTCGTGAAGTCACTTACTATCGATTGTGACAATGATACATTGTTGGCAAGAGTACATCAGGTTGGTGCAGCTTGTCACACTGGAAACCGTAGTTGTTTCTTTACTACAATCATGAAGAAAGAAATCAATGACAGAAATCCATTCAATGTTTTTGAAGAAGTTTATAACATAATTAAGTCGCGTAAAGAACGTCCCAAAGAGGGTTCATATACGAATTATCTCTTCGACAAAGGTTTGGATAAGATATTGAAGAAATGTGGAGAGGAAGCAACTGAGATGGTTATCGCAGCAAAAAATCCAGATGCTGAGGAACTTAAATATGAGATAAGTGATTTCTTATATCATATGATGGTTTTGATGGTTGAGTGTGGACTTGATTGGGATGATGTTGTAAAAGAACTTTCAAATAGAAGATAGGAGGGGTTATCAATGGTTCTTGGAGCAATGGGAATTGGAAAATTATTAGAGATGACAGCGGTTTATATGGTGAAATATGTGGTTTATATTGGTGTCATAATCTGCGCAGTTTTAGCTGGAAAAGCGTGGGGGAATAAAGCTAAAAAAGCAAAAGTAGAAAAAGATACTCAAGTATAGTTGGAAAGTTTTAAGAGACCATCTTTACGTTTTATCGTAGAGACGGTCTCTTATTACTTTTTGCGGGATATTTTTTACTTCTTTACATTCATATGTTCTATCGTAATTCTTATTAAAAAACATCGAGAGAACATATTATTCTGATTTGGGAAAAAATAACGAAAAAAATTCATTATATGGCTATTTATATAGTAGATTCGTTGACAAACCATGATATTAAACATATAATAAAATAGTATGTTTATGTCTAGAAGGAAGACATTGTGAAATAATACAAATTTAACCTATTATGGTTTTATAAAAAAGATTGTGGTAATACCATAGTTTAAAAAATATAATGAATTATGCTATTAGGAGGCAGTTAACGTGAAGAAGTACGGAGTAAACGAATTAAGAAAGATGTATTTGGATTTCTTTGCATCTAAGGAACATTTGGTAATGAACAGCTTTTCATTGGTTCCTCATAATGATAACAGTTTGTTGTTAATTAATGCGGGAATGGCACCATTAAAGCCTTATTTTACAGGACAGGAGATTCCACCAAAGAGAAGAGTTGCAACCTGCCAGAAGTGTATCAGAACAGGAGATATTGAAAATGTTGGAAAGACAGCACGTCATGGTACATTTTTCGAAATGTTAGGTAATTTCTCTTTTGGAGATTACTTTAAACGTGAAGCTATCAACTGGTCATGGGAATTCTTGACAAAAGTTATTGGTTTGGAAGAAGATCGTTTGTATCCTTCCGTATTTGAGACTGATGATGAGGCATTTGATATCTGGAACAAGGAAATCGGAATTCCAGCAGAGAAAATTTCAAGATTTGGAAAAGAAGATAATTTCTGGGAGCACGGTGCAGGACCATGCGGACCATGTTCAGAAATCTACTATGACCGTGGAGAAAAGTACNNCTAGATCGCTCGTCGGCAGCGTCAGATGTGTATAAGAGACAGGTGCAGGACCATGCGGACCATGTTCAGAAATCTACTATGACCGTGGAGAAAAGTACGGTTGTGGTTCACCTGATTGTAAGGTTGGATGCGACTGTGACAGATATATGGAAATCTGGAACAACGTATTTACCCAGTTTGAAAATGATGGTAAAGGAAATTATACTGAACTTGAAAATAAGAACATTGATACGGGTATGGGATTGGAGCGTTTGGCAGTTGTTGTTCAGGATGTGGATTCTATCTTTGCAACAGATACCATCAAGGCGCTTCTTAATGAAGTTTGTAAATTGGCAAATACAGAGTATTTAAAAGATGCAAATAAAGATGTATCTATCCGTGTTATTACAGACCATATCCGTTCAGCAACATTTATGATTTCTGACGGTATCATGCCATCAAATGAAGGTCGTGGATATGTGCTTCGTCGTTTGATTCGTCGTGCGGCACGTCACGGACGTTTATTAAATATTGATGGAAAATTCTTAGCAAAACTTAGTAACACAGTTATTGAAATGTCAAAAGACGGTTATCCGGAACTTGAGACTACAAAAGATATGATTTTCAATGTTTTGACTGAGGAAGAAAATAAATTTAATAAGACCATTGATCAGGGACTTAGCATTTTAGCTGATATGGAATCTGAGATGGCAAAAAACGGAGAGAAAACTCTTTCAGGTAAAAATGCATTTACTTTATATGATACTTATGGTTTCCCACTTGATCTTACCAAGGAAATCTTAGAGGAAAAAGGTATTTCTGTTGATGAGGACGGCTTTAAAGCTGAGATGGAAAACCAGAGAGTTGCAGCCAGAAATGCCAGAAAGACTACGAACTACATGGGGGCAGATGAGACAGTTTATCAATTAATCGATGCAAATATTACAACAAAATTTGTTGGATATACAGATTTAACACATACATCAAAGATAACAGTTTTAACTACAGACAAGGAAATTGTACAGGCGTTGGCTGATGGTGACGAAGGTACGATTTTGGTTGATGAGACACCGTTCTACGCTACCATGGGTGGACAGCAGGCAGATGTTGGATTTATCAAAGCTGGAGACAATGTATTCGAAGTAAAAGATACGATTAAACTTCAGGGTGGAAAAGTTGGACATGTTGGATATGTTGTGAAAGGTATGTTCAAAGTTGGAGATACAGTTACACTTACTGTAGATGAAGAAAATCGTCTTGCTACAGGAAAGAATCACAGTGCGACTCACTTATTACAGAAAGCACTTCGTGAAGTATTAGGTGCTCACGTTCATCAGGCTGGTTCTCTTGTAAATGCTGACCGTTTACGTTTTGACTTTAATCACTTTACTGCTATGACTCCAGAAGAAATCGCAAAAGTTGAAAAGATGGTTAATGAGCAGATTTCAAAGGGAGTGGAAGTTGTTACTTCTGAGATGTCTCTTGAAGAAGCTAAGAAAACAGGTGCTATGGCATTGTTTGGTGAAAAGTATGGTGATACGGTTCGTGTTGTAAAGATGGGAGACTTCAGTACAGAATTGTGTGGAGGTACTCATGTTTCAAACACAAGTGCAATTGCCAACTTTAAGATTGTATCTGAAAGTGGTATTGCAGCTGGAGTTAGACGTATTGAAGCACTTACAGGTAGCGGATTGGCAGCATATTATGCAAAATTAGAAGAAGATTTACATGCTGCAGCAAAAGCTGCAAAAACAGATGTGGCTAGTTTGGTTAAAAAGATTGAAACGATGCAGGAAGAAATCAAGGCATTGCAGTCTGAGAACCAGAAATTAAAGGATAAAGCCGCAAAAGATGCACTTGGTGATGTTATGGATCAAGTGAAAGAAGTAAATGGTGTTAAGGTTCTTGCTACTAAGTTGGAAGGTGTTGACATGAATGGACTTCGAAACTTAGGAGATGAATTAAAGACAAAACTTGGTGAAGGCGTGATTTTATTGGCTTCTGCAGTTGATGGCAAAGTTAGTCTTGTTGCTATGGCTACAGACAGTGCTATGAAGCAAGGAGCACACGCTGGAAACTTAATTAAAGAAATTGCGTCAACCGTTGGAGGTGGCGGTGGTGGTCGCCCTAACATGGCTCAGGCAGGAGGAAAAAATCCAGCTGGAATTGATGATGCAATTGAAAAAGCAATACAAGTGATTGAAAACCAAATAAAGTAAAAGTGGAAAGGAGTGGAGGCTCATGGAAACAGAATTGGGGTTTTTATTAGATTTGGCATTGATCCTTCTTAGCACAAAAGCATTAGGGATCTTTACTAAAAAAATTCAAATGCCACAAGTTGTCGGAGCTTTACTTGCGGGACTTATTCTAGGACCTGCCTGCTTGGATATTTTACAGGAGACAGATTTTATTACAGAATGTTCTAAAATTGGTGTTATTGTACTTATGTTTTCTGCAGGACTTGAGACTGATTTAAAAGGTTTAAAGAAATGCGGATTTGCAGCTTTGGTTATAGCATTATTAGGTGTAATCATTCCTTGTATTGGTGGATATGGATTGGCTTATATTTATAATGGCCGAATCATTCCATCGGATGCAACAGCAAATATCTTGTTCCAAAATATCTTTATCGGTGTAATTTTAACAGCTACCTCTGTTAGTATTACCGTTGAGACATTAAAAGAGCTTGGTAAGCTAAATACAGATGCCGGAACAGCAATTATGGGTGCTGCCATTATTGATGATATTTTAGGTATTATTGCATTGACGGTAATTACAGGAATTGGAAATCCAGAGAGCGATGCAAATATAGGCGAAGTATTGATAAAGATTGTTGCATTTTTTGTTATTGCCGGTATAGTAGGATTTTTGTTCTACAAGTTGTTCAAATCATGGACAGATGTTGCAGGCGAGGACAAGAGAAGATATGTTATTGTATCTTTTGTATTTTGTTTGCTTATGGCATATGTTGCAGAAGTATACTTTGGAGTAGCAGATATTACTGGTGCTTATCTGGCAGGTTTGGTTATTTCACAGACTGCACGTAAAGAATACATTGAAAAAAGATTTAGCGTTTTGTCGTATTTGATGTTGTCACCGATTTTCTTTGCCAGTATAGGTATCAAAGTAAAATTGCCATCTATGACAAAGGATATTATTATTTTTACTGTATTGATTATTGTTGTTGCTACGATTACTAAGATCATCGGATGTGGAATTGGAGCAAAATGTTTCAAATACAGTACAAAAGAGTGTATACAGATTGGTGCCGGAATGGTATCAAGAGGTGAGGTTGCATTAGTTGTAATGGATAAGGGTGGCAAGGCTTTAATGCCATCATCATTGCAGGGTTCCATTGTAATCATGGTAGTTGCAACAACAATTGTAGCTCCGATTTTATTGAAATTACTATTTAAAGATAAGGCTTAAACATTAAGTTGAATTGTTTTGGGGATGGAATGCAAAATTCAGATGTAACATATGTTTCTGAAATTTTGTGTTCGTTCTCCCAATATTATGAGGAGAAAATTAGGGGAACCTGTCACTAAGTAAGAAAGAGGGATTTTTTTGAGTTTTTTGTTGATGAATGTAAGTGCAATCAGTTTTGGTTTTACAGAAATTACACTTTCTATATGTACCGTTTTATTGATTGTAATATTGCTTTGCCAAATCATACGTATTAGACAAAGTGCAAAAGAAAAAAATAATGAAAATGTTCAACAGCCATCTAAATTAGAAAAAGAGTATAAAAAACTGGAAGATGCATATCAACAGTTAAAAATGGCAAATAATAAATTGGATGAAAAATATGAAGAATTAAAAGTAAGCGAAGAAAGAAATAAAAAATTAGCGTATGTGGATTATCTGACGGATCTTCCAAATAGAACAGCATTTACGGAATATTTGGAATATTCACTTTCGGTATTGAAAAAAGGTCATATTCTTTCTGTAATGTATATTGATATTGACAATTTTAAACTGATTAATGATTCATTGGGACATTCATATGGAGATGAGTTGTTGCTTGACTGTACAGAACGTTTAAAACAGGTTTTAGATACAAACGATTATCTTGCCAGGTTTGGTGGCGATGAGTTTATTATCTTGACAGAAAATGTTATCAACATGTGGGAATACGAAGAAAAGATAAATACAGTGCAACGTATTTTTGCTCAACCGTTTATTTTGGCTTTGAAGGAACATTTTGTATCTGCAAGTATAGGTGTGGCAATAGCACCAAAAGATAGTAACAACGCTCAAATGTTATTGAAAAATGTTGATTTAGCATTATATCGGGCAAAGAGTATAGGAAAAAACAATATTTGTTTTTATGAACCATCTATGAATGAGCAAATTATGACAAAGATGGAGACACAGTCTGAACTTCACAAGGCAATCAGAGAAGGGCAGTTTGAATTATACTATCAGCCACAGGTGGATTTAGATGCAGATAAGATTGTTGGTTTTGAATCATTGCTTCGTTGGAATCATCCGGAAAAAGGTGTAATTACACCTGATAAATTCTTGCCATTAGCAGAAGATACCGGAATGATTGGAACCATTGGAAGCTGGGTGTTGCGTGAAGCTTGTAATCAGTTAAAATCATGGCAGGATCAGGGCTTTTCTGGTATTACCATGGCAGTAAACTTAGCTGCACGTCAGTTTAAGGATCCTGACTTGGTTAATATGGTTGAAAATGCAGTGAGACAGTCAGGTATTAAGCCGGAAGATTTGGAATTGGAGATTACAGAATCTGTTGCATTGGATGACATTACGTATGCAATAGATACGATTTCGCAGTTAAAAGATTTAGGAATTAAATTTTCTTTAGATGATTTCGGAACAGGGTATTCTTCGTTGAATTATTTAAAATATCTACCTGTTAGCAATATCAAGATTGATAAGAGTTTTATTGATACGATTATCGAAGATAAGAGTGATAAAGCTATCGTTTCAGCGATTATTACATTAGCTAGAAATTTTGATTTAGATGTAATTGCTGAAGGTGTGGAAAATACAGATCAGGTTTCATTTTTGAAAGAAGCACAGTGTAATATTGTACAGGGATATTTGTATAGTATTCCTGTTTCAAAGAAAGATGCAGACAGTCTTTTACATAATATGGGAAAAGATGAAATTCATAATCGATTTAAAAATGGAATGTAATAAAAAAGCAGATTGGTACTTGCCAATCTGTTTTTTTTATGATAACATAGAACATGTATTCGGTTTTTGAGATTCTTTGTAGTGATTCACTACGACTTTCCAAACAATTGGGATTATGGTTTATGAGATGAAATTTGAACAATTTATAGGGAAAATTACAAGTTTAGTTGCTAAGAAATTAGGAGATAATTACGAAGTTCATAGTCATGAGATGATTAAAAATAATCATACATTACTTAATTCTATCATGATTTCTAGGGTAGAAGATAATGTTAGACCTAATATTTATTTAGAAAACTATTATGATGAGTATTGTGANNGTGCGAAGGAAAAACAATCGTTTGATGTAGACAATATTTATGATTTCGATGAATACAAAGAACGTATTTTTTATCGTATTGTTCATTTTGAAAAAAATAAAGAACAATTAGAAAAAATACCATACAAGCGTTATCTTGATTTTGCCATTACCTATCATTGTATGTTGAGTAATAATCAAAATATTCTACAGTCATTTGTTGTGTCAAAGGATTTGCTAAGATATTGGAATATTACCGAAGAGGAATTACATTGCTATGCTAAGATAAACACACCTAAAATGTTTCCGC
>LXOW01255970.1_pt1 | contig 23695 bp, 23 predicted proteins | sample 1368591 | NCBI WGS metagenome assembly LXOW01 (sample SAMN04884650, study PRJNA319009) | bovine gut metagenome | isolation source: Cow rumen | host: Bos taurus | place: Italy: Legnaro (PD) | collected 2014-07-09
AAATAAGTCTGAAAATGTGATTTTTTGACTATTTTTGTGTCCGAAAATGTGATTTACATTCATGAAATTACTTAAGAGAAAGATAGATAAGCATCTTCTGAATTGGAAGAATAATCCTAAAAGGAAGCCGCTAATTGTGAAAGGTGCCCGTCAGATTGGTAAGACGGAGTCTATCCGGGCATTCGGCGTGGCCAACTACGAGTCGGTCATCGAAATTAACTTTGTACTCCAAAAAAAATTCAGAGCCATCTTCGATGATGGCTACGAAGTGGATACCATTATCAAGAACATCTCGTTACTGGAACCATCATGGCAGTTCATCCCAAACAAGACGCTGCTATTCTTTGATGAACTGCAAAAGTGTCCCGACTGTGCCACCTCGCTCAAATCGTTCTGTCAAGACAAGCGATATGATGTCATCTGTTCGGGTTCGATGATGGGCATCTATTATGAGGAAATCGAATCTAATGCCGTCGGCTATAAGGATGACCTCGACATGTTCTCGATGGACTTTGAGGAGTTCCTTTGGGCCAAGGGCTATCAGCCAGAACAGATTGAAGATTTGTATCGTCACATGGTTGAATTGCAACCATTTTCGCAACTGAAGCTGGACACGATAATGGATGTGTTCCGCGACTATATGAGTCTCGGTGGAATGCCGGAAGTCGTGAAGATGTACATCGACAACGGACACTTCGGTGGCACCTTGAAACTGCAACGCCAACTACTGAAAGACTATGAGGAGGACATTACGAAATACGCCAAGCAAATTGACAAGGCGAAACTCCTGGCCGTTTATAACCATATTTCCACTTTCCTGGCAAAGGAGAATAAGAAGTACCAGATTACGAAAATTGCCAAGGGTGCCAGAAACAGGGAATATGTCGGTGCTGTTGACTGGCTGAAGGAAGCTGGTGTCATCAACGCATGCTATTGTCTGAACAACGTAGAGCTGCCTTTGAAGGGCAATTACGATCCTGATTATTATAAGCTTTACTATCATGACACGGGGCTGCTTATCGCTTCGTTGGACGAGGAAGCACAGGAGGATCTGCGAGCTAACAAAAACTTCGGCACCTACAAAGGTGCAATCTACGAGAATATTGTCGGCGAAATGCTGCGCAAGTCGGGGTATGAGCAGCTATATTTCTACAAGCACGAGAATCCTGCCTTAGAGATGGATTTCTTTGTTCGCGATGCCAACACGCTGGTACCTGTTGAGGTGAAGGCCAAAGACAGCGCAACCGCCTCGCTGAACAGTCTCATCAAGTGGGAATCCTATCCCGATGTGAAATACGGTATCAAACTCGGTTACAAGAATATCGGATGGAACGGCCAGTTTTACACCTTCCCATATTTTCTTACATTCCTGCTGAAACGCTTCCTGCAGGAACATCGAAGCAATGGTTAAGATTAAACCAGCCAAAAGACGAATCAAAATAACATGCCCACCGAAGAAAAACACTTTTTTGAGTTCGATGCGGTGATTCTGCAAAATGAGGAGATGGATGCCGCCTACGTAGAGGTGCCATTCGACATCAAGGCGTTGTTTGGTAAAGGACGCCTGTTGGTTCACGCCACCTTTGACGGTGTGCCTTACGACGGCCAGATTGTGAAGATGGGAACGCCATGCTACATCATCGGCGTTAGGAAAGACATCCGCAAACAGATCGGCAAAAGCTTCGGCGCCCCTGTGCACGTCACCTTCAGTGCACGTCACTAAAAGTAACGAAAAATACAATCCCTTTAGAATGATGAAGATTGACACAACCAATATGTGCTCGCACCTGCAGCGGAAGTTGTTTGAGGCGGATGGCGTATACCACCGTATCTGGCTGGCCCTGCAGGACGACCCCGAGTTGACCGCCGTTGTCCGTTCGCGGCAGCTGCATATCTACCGCAACGGGAAGAAAGTACTGGTGCTGGCCGGGAAAGCGGCCCCAAAAATCATCCGGGAAGACCGCATCTGCGACTTATTAAATATCTAATACCATGAATATTGAAGAATTCCGCATATTCTGTCTTTCGTTGGGTGAAGGAAGCTCCAGTGGAGCTTTCGATAGCGAAGCGGAGAACAGTCGAGTGGAGGAGAAGCTGCCCTTCGCCAAGATGCCGGGTGGCGACGCGGTGCTGGTATTCTATGTCGATGGTCACACCTTTTGCTATTGCAACATCGACGACTTCCGTTCCGTTATAGTCAAATGCCAAACTGAGCGCATCCCCGAACTGATGGAAACCAAAGGGATATGTCCCCCCGACAGCCACTTCAACGCCAAATACTGGATCGGCCTGGAGGTGCAAACCCTCGATACCGACACCTTGAAAACACTGGTTAGCAACTCCTACGAGATTGTGCGGAAAAAGAAAAGGAAGAAATAAGCGTCGATTCCAGTCTCTACAACACAAAACAAATAACTAACAATCCACTATGAAAAGAACTGTCATTTTTTCGCTAATTGTCTTGTTATTAGTTGGCTGCGGTAAGCAGCCGAAGACACTCGATGAGGTCAAGTCGGCATTTGTCACCATTAACGACAGTGTCAACGTTCACTATAAGATTTGGAATCAACACGCAAGCAATAATACATTAACGCAATCCAGCAAGCAAAAGACCCTCTGCTTCGTCCACGGATTCGGGTGCGACATGAACACTTGGGAAAAACAGTTTGAAGCCTTACGTAATGATACCATGCAACTTGTGTTCATTGACCTGCCCGGTTACGGCAAGAGTGACAAGCCCCAGGTGGATTACACCTTCGACTTCTTCGCCTATGCTATCGATGCGGTGCTGAATGCCAACAATATACAGGATGCCGTCTTTATCGGCCACAGTCTCGGTACTCCCGTTTGCCGCCACACACTGCTGACCACCCGTCATGGGGGAGCTTTGGTGGATGTCGACGGCGTCTATTGCTTCTACGACGGCACCGAGACACCTGAGTATGTGGAAGCCATACAACAGTTCGGTCACGCCTTTGACGGCCTCGACTGCCGTGAGGTCATCACGGGATTTGTCTCGTCGCTCGCCGGCAAGGAGACACCGCAGTGGGTGACCGACTATGCGATGTCGGTGATGCCCGAGACACCGCAATATGTGGCCTCCAGCACCATGCAACACCTTGTGGAGCGACAGTGGTGGCCCAACAGCCAACTCACTTTGCCCGTGATGGTTATCTGCACACAGAACAGTGGACTGGAGCCTGACAACGAGGCCAAGATGCAGGCGCTCTACCCCCACCTCGACTACACCGAGCTGACCACCTGCGGCCACTTCATACACATGGAGCAGCCCAAACTGTTCAACGACAAGCTGAAAGCGTTTGTTAGATGAAGCCAGCGATAGCCATAGTAATCATTCTGACGGCGGCGGCATTGCTGGCGGGATATGTCGGCTGGCACCTGTGGAAGCTGGCGCCAGGAGTGTGGAAATGGTTGGTTTTAAGTATTTTCGTGCTCTGGATGGCCACTTTCTTCGTGGGATTCTTCGTGATGGAACGGCTGCCCGTCGGCGTGGCCACGGTGGTCTATGAGGTGGGCAACACCTGGCTGATTGCCTTCCTCTACCTACTGCTGCTGTTTGCAGTGTCCGACCTCGCCTCTCTGCTTTTCTGTAGGGGCAAATCAATACTTGCCCTTACCGACAGCGCAACCGGTTTGCTCATTGTCATTGGGATTGTGGCAGTTATACTGACAATAGGTGGCTTCCACTACCACCACAAATACCGCAAGGAGATAACCCTCGTCACCGACAAACCGCTGGAGAAGCCGTTGACCGTCGTGATGGCCAGCGACCTGCACCTCGGCTATCACAACCGCAAAGCGGAACTGTCACGCTGGGTGGATCTTATCGCCGCCGAGAAGCCCGATATGGTGCTGCTCTGCGGCGACATCATCGACATGAGCATTCGTCCTGTGCTGCAGGGCAACTATGCCGAAGAAATCCGTCGCATCGAGGCGCCTGTGTGGGCGGTGCTCGGCAACCACGAGTACTACAGCCATGTGGATCAGGCTGAGCGGTTCTTTGCTGCCGCCGACATCGTACTACTGAAAGATTCCGTGGCGCACTGCAAGGGGCTGGACATCATCGGCCGCAACGATAGAACATATCCCAATCGGCTTGTTCTAAAAGAGTTGAAAGAAAAATTCAACATTCAGGATAGCCATTTCTCCATTCTCCTCGACCATCAGCCTTACCACCTCGAGGAGGCGGAAGCCGCCGACATCGACTTCCAGTTCAGCGGACATACCCACCGCGGCCAGGTGTGGCCGCTGTCGTGGATAACGGACGCTCTCTACGAGAAATCCTGGGGACACCACCAGCGTGGCAACACGCATTATTATGTCAGCTCCGGCCTGGGCATCTGGGGTCCGAAAATCCGTATCGGCACCCAATCAGAATATCTGGTGTTACACATTGAAAGCAAGGCTACTCCGTAGGTGTGGATGCATGCATCCTGTGGCGGCGCAGCGTGATTATAGACGGTTGTCTGTGCGGTAGCCGCTGGCGGTGAAGAGGGCGAGAAAACGGCCGTCCGCATCGGTGATGCGCACCTCACAGAAAGGCACCCGACGGTGGTCGAGCAATTCGTGCGCCTCGGCGGTGATGACGCCGGCGCTGGCCCCGTGAAGGAAGGTGATATTGGCGGTGGTGGTGACGGTAAGGCTGCCGTGACTGTTGGTGGCGGCGGCAAAAGCCAGATCCGCCAACGTGAAAAGCAGTCCTCCCTGCACGACGCCGGCGGCATTCAGATGTCGCGGTGTGATGCTCACCTGCGTACGGGCATATCCGTCGCAGACTTCCACGATTTCTATGCCGTTCTGCCGGGCAAACTCATCGTGCTGAAAGAACTCCAAAAGAGATTGTGTATCCATAGGGGTAAGTGTTATTGATTCGTTAGCAAAGCAGGGAACGAAATGACGCATTGACTATGCCTCGATGTTGATACCAAAGCAGATGGACGAGCTGTTGTGGAAATAGAATGGGTCATTGCCGCCGGTGCCGGGCGAGAAGAGTCCGTGGCTGGCTTTGACCTCAAAACCAATCTTGAGATAGCGCGTATACCAATCCACTCCCAGCCCGCAGGTGTAGCGCAGGTCGTGCGCGTTCTGCGGATGGATGTACTCACTGCCGTTACGTAGCGTGGAGAAATCATAACGGTAGTTGAGTCCAACGGCGACGTAAGGCTCCAGTTTATTGATGCGGAATGCGCGGAACTTGACATCGACAGGCAACTCGCCGCAAACGCTTTCCACCTTGTAGTCATCTAATAGCATGGCTGTTACGGAAACATCTCTTGGTTCCCAGCGACTGATGAAAAGCGATATCCCCGGCATGGCGCGCAAGCTGAAATAGCGACTCAACGAGACTTCACCCATCACAGCGATACGAAAACCGGGCACGTAGAACGAGTGGTTGCCCTCCTCCAAGGCGTGCGCCGTGCCACTCTGGGTGTAGTAAAGGTCGACCTGATTTTCGGTAAACCCCAGATAAAGACCATAAAGCAACTTGTGATTGTCCGCCGCTCCACCGTCCCGTTCTTGCGAATAGGCCGGTCCGGCAAGGAATGACCACTGGAAAACGCAAAGCATGAAGAAACATCCTGTGGATGTTTGGACAGCGCAACGGAGAACATTTCCGATGCCTCGAAACAATACTTTCATGACGATTTATTTTTGAGTGAATAAATAAGGTTAATCGGCAAGTATTGTTTTCTTCGATATGCGTCGGGTTTAATTGTTTTTATATGTAACGTCGTTCTGTCTGTTTTATTGCATCATCAACCGTGCCGTGCCTCCACAGGCACCAGCAATGCGGAAGGTAAGTATCATAATTGCAATCTTTTCGCTGCCTCGCTGAGGGGGATGAGATAATAGACCGACTGGCCGTCGCGGTAGAACTCGCGGGCGCCCCAGCGCTGCCAGTAGTGGTGGGTCTGCAGGCGGTGCATCACGGGGACGAAGATAAAGTCATACGACTGCAATTCGGACCATATCTCCATCAGCATCTGATAGTTGAGGCGGGTGTGGCGGTACTCCTCGGCAACGATGAACGAGAAGACGGCAATGGACCGCAACTGCCCCAGCGCAGCCACCAGTTCAGGCTTGTCGTTCAGAATCTGCTCCGTCTCCTCCTCGACACGGTAGTCGCTCATATTGAGTAGCCCCACCGCACGACCTTCCATGTCTATGGCTTTCACGCTCATAGGCCAGTTGAAGTGCAGGGTACGCACCCACGACGCCACCTCTCCCCTATCGAAACCATACTGCCGTGTAATCCAGTCGATGGTCTCTTCACTGTCGGACGGGGTGCAGCGGACAAGTCGTGTAGTCCTGATAGTAAGGACGTTGAACGAAAGCAACTGGTGGGGATGATAGGATAGCTTGGCTTTCCGCAAGCCTTCCAAGCCCATATCTTCCTCACGGTTGATGTAGCGGTATTGTTCCGGTAAATACTTGGCAAACTGCTGGTTGATGATATTGAATGCCCCGTTGACACTGCGGTCGGCCTTCTCAATACAGATGTCGAAGGTGTCCGGGGTCACCGGCGCACCCAACGTGAAGGCAACGAGTCTTTTATGAGACTTGTTATCTGTGACAGATGAACTGTCTGTGGGTTCTTTGATGAAGATGGCACCCCCCTGCATATCAAGCTTCTGCCAGTTGTCGAAGAGACGACGCAGAACACGTTTCTCGGCGGATAGGCTGTCGCCGTAGGAGGGGTTCTCGTGCTCCGACGCCTCGCTCCAGTGGTCGGCCAGTGCCAGACAGTCGTCGAAGAGGTCGGGGGTGATGGCACAATATTCGTAATCAGGATGTTCCTCGACAAAACGGTTACAGTGATTCCGTTTGGCTTTCAAGTGCTTGCCCGCAAGATGCTCCAAATCTTCCCGCAAATAGAGGTAGTCGTAGCTGCTCCGTCTGGGGGTGACGGTGGAGATGCCCGGGTAGCAGGAATGCAACGCCTTTGCGCGGTCGTCCTCCAGCCCCATCAACAGCAGGTCCTCGCCCCGCGAGGCGGCATCCTCCCGCAGCTTGTCAACGAGATGGATAGCGCATAGCGAATTCTGTTTTTCGGAATCCTTATTGCGATTGTCAAAATTGATCAAGTAGGCCATCTGCCCGTCGAAGCAGTAGCGCAATACAAGGGCACCGTCGAGGATACAGTAGCGCGTGTCAAACTCAGGCTGCCAGCCCACCAAGTTGGCGAAAGTGAAGTTGCAGTTCCGCAATCCTGTTCGGAACGTCACCGCCTGCAGCTCCGCCCTCACGTCGGCTGTTATTTCCTTAAACGCTATCATATATCAAAATAACGCCAACCGACAGAAATAATTGTGAAAGCATTTCATGAACAATTATTTTGATAATTTCATCAAAGTGTGTATATTTGCATAGTTATTAACACTGCCAATCATGCCAAAGATATTCGAGTATGTCGGATTTATTCTCTAATGAAACTACGTAACGGGTATCTTGAATAAAATTTGTATCTTTGTTTCAAGATTATAGAAGTTTTCACCATTAAAACTCCCATAATATGGACCTCACAATAAACATCAAAAAAGGTCTTGGCGACTTACTATTCGACATGCCTGTTGAGCAAGTGGTTGAACTCTGGGGCGAAGCCGACGATGTGGAAACCATCGACAACGCCTCGGACGAGACTACTACCGTTCTGCACTACGGCGACATCTCCCTTTTCTTCGAAGGAGAGAACCCCATCCTCTCCTGCATCGACATCGCCGAACCCGACAGCACCCTACTGGGAACCAAAGTATTCGACCTGTCGGAGAAAGAGGTGGTGCGACTGATGGTGGACAACCACTACTACGAGCAGGACATCGACGTCGAGGCCTGGGGTGAGCGCCGCATCAGCTTCAACGAAGGCAATATCGACTTCTATTTCGACAACGAGGAATTGATCTCGATTCTCTTTGGCAAATGATGGCAGCCAAGACCTCCAGCCTGCTGCTTCCCACAGCCTACCTCCCCCCCATCGCCTATTTCCAACTACTGTGTCACCACAAACAGGCGGTGGTGGAACAATGGGAGAGTTACCCCAAACAAACGCTGCGTAACCGCACCTATATCCTAACCGCCAACGGCGTGCAGTTGCTCTCCGTACCCGTCGTCAAACCCAACGGAAACCACACGCTGACCCGCGACATAGCAATCAGCTACAGCGAAGCCTGGAATGTACGACATTGGCGTGCTATCGTCTCGGCCTACAACGCCTCGCCCTATTTCCTCTACTACCGCGACGCATTAGAGTCCATTTTGATGCAGCGCCACGAACGGCTGATAGAACTCAACGAGGCCCTCATATCTCTTGTTCTAAGATGGTTGAAGATGGATTGCGAGCTGAAATACTCCGAGCAATTCGATGCCCCCACCCAGCAAGACACCGATTTCCGATACCACCCCGAAACTATCCCCTACAAGGAGAAAAAATACTACCAAGTATTTGATACCAAGTATCCTTTCCAACCCAATCTGAGCATTCTCGACCTCCTTTTCAACATGGGGCCGGAAGCCAAGGACTACTTCGTCTGATAAATCATAAAATACATAGAACAAAATATTTAAGGGCGATGTTTCTTGAGAAACATCGCCCTTAAATCATTCATACGGACCCAGTTCTATGATTCGGTACGATGATTCATATAGACAATCAGCACAGAGATATCGGCTGGCGACACCCCGCTGATACGCGATGCCTGACCGATGGTTTGCGGCCGAAGGTGCGACAGTTTTTCACGCGACTCATACGACAAGGCCGTCAATGAAAAATAGTCCATATCGGATGGCAGCTGCAGGTTCTCGAACTTCATGATACGCCCTGCCACCTCCTGCTCTTTTTCAATATAACGCTGGTATTTGACCGCTATCTCGGCCGACTCGCAGACCTCATCACGAAGAGGCTCCGGCAACAGCTGCACGGCATCTTCCAGCGGTTCCGATATCGCACGCAAATCGCCCAACGACACCTCGGGACGCAGCAGCAGATTGACCAAGCGCGTCCGCTGTGTCAACGGGGCACTCTCTTTTTGCGCCAGCATCTCGTCGGCCTCGTCCGGCGTCACCGACGCTTTCTCGACCGCCGAAATCAGTTGCTGCACCGCTTCCCGCTTCGCCGTGACACGCTCCATCCGCTCCGCCGATACCAGCCCCCTTTCAAAAGCCAGCGGCGTGAGCCGTTCATCGGCATTGTCCTGCCGTAGCAGGGTGCGGTATTCCGCACGGGAGGTAAACATTCGATAAGGCTCGTCGACCCCCTTGCTGACCAGGTCGTCAATCAGCACACCGATATAGGCCTGGGTACGCGTCAGCACAAAGGGCTCGCGTCCCAACAGCTTGAAGGCGGCATTGGCACCCGCCATCAAACCCTGGCAGGCCGCCTCCTCGTAGCCCGTGGTACCATTGATTTGTCCAGCGAAGTAGAGGTTCTCGACCCGCAGCGTCTCCAGCGTATACCGCAGCTGTGTCGGCGGGAAATAGTCGTACTCGATGGCATATCCCGGCTTCAAGATGCGGGCCTCCTCAAAGCCCACCATCGAATGCAGCGCCTCGAGCTGCACCTCCAGCGGCAACGACGAAGAGAAGCCATTTAAATAATAGGAGTTCGTATTACGACCTTCCGGCTCGACAAAAATCTGATGCCGATCCTTGTCGGCAAAACGCACAATCTTATCCTCGATGGAGGGACAATAGCGGGGTCCCCTACCCTGGATGCGTCCCGTATACAACGGCGAACGGTCGAAGCCGGTGCGCAGGATTTCATGGGTTGCAAGGGACGTATATGCCATGTAACATGGCATTTGTGATGTAACGGGATGCGTGGTATCGAGAAACGAGAACTTCTGCGGATCGATATCGCCGGGCTGTTCCTGCAGCTTGTCGAAACGGATGGAACGTCCATCGACCCGCATCGGGGTACCCGTTTTCAATCGCTCCACCTCAAAGCCCATCTCCAACAACTGCTGCGACAATCCGTCGGCCGCCGACTCGGAAAGCCGACCACCCGACCAGGAATTGTCACCCACATGAATGAGTCCCCGCAGGAAGGTGCCGTTGGTGAGGACCACCGCCCTGGCCGGAACCTCGACACCCAGACGGGTGCGAACACCGGCGGCACGGCTACCCTCCATCAACAACGACACCACCTCGTCCTGCCACAGCGACACGTTGGGGGTCTGCTCCAGCAGGCGACGCCAGGTGTTCGAAAACTGATCCTTGTCGCACTGTGCCCGTGGACTCCACATAGCCGGACCCTTGGAGCGGTTCAGCATACGGAACTGCAACGTCGTCTGATCGGCCACAATACCGGAGAAGCCACCCAAGGCGTCAATCTCACGAACAATCTGTCCTTTGGCGACGCCACCCATGGCGGGATTGCACGACATACGACAAATGGCATCCAGCGACTGGGTTATCAGCAGCGTCTTCATGCCCAGACGGGCCGCCGCCATAGTGGCTTCGGCGCCGGCATGACCACCGCCGACCACAACAATATCAAAAGACTCCCAGCGCACGAAGATAAAGGTTATGGGTTATGGGTTATAGGTTATTGACATCAGAAGTTAAAGGAGTTAAGACAAATGATGTTTAATAGTTAAAGGAATTATCGGGAGTTAAACATAAATGATAATTGAAAAGTGAAATTATTACGTGATTACGTAATAATGTTATTACGAGTTTTGACATCTATCGATTTATTACCCATAGAACGTGTAGATTAGCCTTCTTGTTTCACGAGAAACAGTATTACTTTATCTGTTTCCACAAAGCCAGCGCCGCCTCTTCTTTGGCGCGCATCTCTTTGCTTTCCTTCTCACTCTTGTCACCCTGACCCAACAAGTGCAGCACGCCATGAATCAACACTCGGCGCAACTCCTGGACAAACGGATTACCTAGCTGGGCGGCATTCTCGCGCACGCGGTCCACACTAATGATGATGTCGCCCGACACCACATCGCCCGACACATAGTCAAAAGTGATGATATCGGTATAGGTGTCGTGATTCAAAAACTGACGGTTGTAACGCAACAGGGTCTCGTCCGAACAGAAAACATAAGCTATCTCCCCTACCCGCTTGTCGGCATCTTGAACCACACGGGTGATCCATTGACGAATCCGCTGCTTTTCGCGCAAAACAAACTGTATATCGTCTTGTGAGAACGAAATGGCCATCTATTTATTCCAATTAACGAAATGCGTGCAATAATCCGAACACAGAAATCACACAACAATATATTGATTTATAAGTAATTACACACGAAAACAAGCAATGATAACGCCACGAGAATCTGATAAAAGGAACACGGTGGATAGTTCATGCGGAATAATCACACCTCCATGACTTCTCGGTGGTAAAAATATTGCAACGAGGAAAGTCTGCGGACTGCGTCGTCGGCATAGACACCTTCGATGTTAAACTCCATCCGGAGACATCTGCCCCCTTTGGAAAAAGCAAAGCGATCCGACAAGGAAGAAATCAGAAACAGACCCCTACCCTGCTCAATGTTGGCGGAACGGGAGAGGCACGCCTCGTAATCGAAACCGGCACCTTCGTCCTCGACTTCAAAATAAATGCCACCTCGACAGTGACCCACCTCGACGCGGACCTGCTTGGCTGCATCGTCGGCATTGCCGTGGTGTATGGCGTTCTGCACCGCCTGCAGTACGGGGACAGTGATGGTGGCAGCATAATGTGCCACATGATGGGTGTCAAAAGAACGGTCGAGGAAATCCTCTATCTCCCGCAAACCCTCATCATTCGACTGTACAATAAGCGATTCCGACATAAGCAGTAGCAGAAAATATCACCACAAAGGTACAAAAAAGAAAGCATTTCTGCAAGTCGCTATCTGAACAAATAGTCGTCAGCCTTGGACTTATAGAACGGTGTCAGCGGCAGCGGTGCATCGTAGAGCGACTCCGACGAGTTTCTACGACGCAGTTTTTCAAACTGTTGCAACATCTGCGGGGTAGGGTGGGCCACGTCCGTAGCCTCGTGACTTTCACGCCGTTCTTCCTTCTCGCGCTCCATCTCCGCCTTCTCATGCTCCAGCATACGACTCATGATCTGCTCCTGACGCTTCAACGTCTGCTGAGAGATGGTCTTGTTGACCAGGTCGGTCTCTGTCTGCTCCATCTGGCGCAGCATATCGTCAATCTCACGCGCCATCTTGCCGTCGCGCGCATTCTCTTGCTTCAGCTCCTGACCGTACTGCTGCATCATGCGACGGATGGCCTCCTGCTGTGCCGCCATACGTGCAAACTCCTCACTCATACCGTCTTTCTGACCCAGCCGTTTACGGCCCTGACCCTCGTTCTTGCCCTGCTTGTCGAGCTGTTTTTTGAGGGCCTCCATCTGCTTGTTCAGCTCGTCCTGCATCTGCTTCAACGACTTGGCCGACGGCTTGCTCTGACCCGGATTGCTGCACTTGCCCTGCTTGGCGTTCTTGCAGCTACCTTTCTGCTTATTCTTCTGGTTCTGAGCCATCTCCTTGTTCATCTGGTCTAACGATTCAGCGAGAATCAGCGACAGATTATTGAACGACGTCATGGTATACTGCATCGAGCGGGAGGCGGCGGTATTCTTGGAATTGCCGTAGAAAGACTGATTCATCTGCATCAGGTCAGACAACGACTTGGCGGCATTTATGTTGGCGGCGGAGACCTCCTTGGTCACCGCAGCCGCCACCTGCACCTGTCGACGCGCGATGGCGTTCAGCGAGTCCTCGACGATGCGGAAGTCGCTCTTAATGGCACCCTGCAGGGAAATAATACGCTGATACTGCGGATCCTGCACAAAGGTAGAGGAGGTGAGGCCTATCAACGATTCTTGGTTGTAGGAGAGGTGTATCAGGTTCTTCAGAAGACGCCGTATCGACTCGGCATCCTCCGCCAGATTCTCTTGTTCCAGGTCTTGCTGCATCTCGGCCAGCTGCTCCGACAGCTTGCGCATATCCTCGGCCGCCGAGCGTTGGTGCTGCGAAGCCCCCTTGCGGGAGTTGCGCTGCAACTGCTGTTCGGCCGACCGCTGGTGCTCGTCGATAGACTGCTCCAGCTGCTTGTCGCTCTTGAAGTTAAGACTCTCGTCCAACTTCTTGTAATCCTTCTCGATAGCGCGTATCTCTTCCTTCAGCTCATCGTATTTCTTCGACAGCTCCTGCTGCTCCTGGAGGAGCCGTTCCGACTCCTGCTTGGAGGCTTTCTCCACCTCTTTGGAGAGCTGCTCCTGACGGTCGGCGAGTTCATCCATCTGCTCCACCACCGACTCGACACGCTTCTCCATTTCGAGCCGTTTCATCAATTCAATGTCGCGGTCTATCTGTTTTTCCAGGTCTTTGCTGTTGAGTTGGATATTCTCTAACTGACTCTGTATCTCTTTCTTATCAAGCTGTTGCATCATCCGCTCCATCTCCTCCATCATCTGCTTCATCTTGTCGTCCAGCACCTCGTTCATCAGACGGTCCAGCTCGCGCTGTTTCTCCATCAGCTCCTCGCTGGGATTGTTGAAACGCTCCTGCAGCTGCTGTCCCTGTCGCATCTCCTCACGCATCTGCTGCAACGCATCACGTACTTCTTTTTGACGCTCGTAGAGCTCCTGCAGCTGCTGTTTGTCCTGCCAGTTGAGCTCCTTTTTGTCAACCAGCTGCTGCAACATGCTCTCGATGTCGCGCTGCAATTTCTGCAACTCGCTGAGCGACAGCTGTGCCTTCTGCTCGGCCTGACGGCCGTGCTCGTCCAGCTGCTGGCGCAGCTCCTTCTCGGTGGGCACAACATCTACAAACTCCTGTGAACGACGGCACTGCGGCCCGTCGACACCATTGTTGTCGCAGACCTCGAAATAGTAGCTGATGCGGTCGCCCATCTCCACCACTATCTCGCTGAGGTCGAAGCTGTAGAAGAACTCCTGGGCCGACTCCTGCGTCAACGCCACAGGACGGCGGTCGAGCTCCTGCGCCACGGTATCGTCGTGGGCGCGCCGTTCGATAACGAAATGGAGGGCCGAGAAGCCGTAGTCGTCCTTGATGCGACCGTAGAACAGGCGTCGGCTGGGCAGCGTGGAATCCACCGCGTCAGTGACATTTATCATCGGTGCCGCATCGGGTATCACCGACACTGCATAACGCAGTGTGTCAGGCTTCAACGTATGCGTATTACAGACATAGAAACAGTAGTTGGACGACTCCATGGCACGCCACGTCACCATCACACGTCCGCTGGCGTCGGGACACAGCCGGCGCACAGCACTGCCCTCTACAGCCAGGATGAGACTGTCGGCGTCGTGGGTCTGGAAGCGCCAGTGCACCTGCGTTCCGCGCGGCACCGTCATGTCGCCGTCGTTCATCAGCACCTCATTCTCGCGGTGGGTGTAGGCAGGGTAGGAGAGGGCTATGCTGAAATCCACCACCGACGCCTCGGGATGCACGCGCAGCTGATAGGTGGGCGATGTGACGCCACCGCCCGACAGGCGGAACTCCACATCCGACGCGGGTTTGGCGAAACGGTGGGAGAAATGCCCGCGGCCTTCGTCGTGCATCTTGTAGCTCCCTTCCGCCAGCTGGATATACACCTCTGACGGGGCACTGGTGCCCTCTGTGGTGACCTGCAGCGTGAAATCGACATGTGCCGTGGTCTCCAGCGTGGCGTTCTCGACGACAAACGAAAACGGCGCCGGACGCTGGTATACGGTGTTGTAATCGACGATACGGTGGGACGAGCTGACAATCGTCGCCGGCGCCAGCACCAGCAGCACCAGCAAAGCCAGCAGGGGGATGGCCGCATACTTCACGTAGCGGCGGTTTTTCGACAAGTCGACCGCCTTGAAGAAGGGGATAGGGGAGAGGTGCTCCGTTTTCTGGGCGATGCAGGCCATCAGCAGGTCGCTGTCGGCCGTAGGCGCCATGCGCTCCATCTGCAGCAGGTTCAGCAGCTGGTCGGCTACCTCGGGAAAATGGTTGCCCACGATTACCGCAGCCTGCTCATAGCTGAGCACACGACCCAGCCGGTGCATGTGGAGCCACGGACGCACCACACAATAGCCCACCACAGCGAGGACGAGCAGCAGATAGCCCCAGAACAGGAAAGCCCTGACGAGGGGCGAGAAGAAGCCGAAATGCTCGGACAACGACATGCAGACAAACAGCGTCACCAGCAGCGCGATGGCGTAGAGACTGCCCCTTATCAGCTGATTCTTATAATACCGGCGGATAAAGGTGTTCAAACCTTCTATGATGGGATTCTCCTTCGTAGGCGTACAATAAAGCTATGCAAAGATACGAAATTTAAAGAAACAACAATAATCCAGCCGGATTTCCGTTTCTTTAGCATGGGAAAAGTAGTCCTTATCACCGGAGCCTCGTCGGGCTTTGGTAAAGCCACCGCCGAAATGCTGGCGGAGCGCGGCCACACAGTCTACGGCCTCGCGCGCCGTACCATGGAACATGAGAAAATCCACTACCTGACGGCCGACGTCTGCGACCGCGCCGCCATCGACGGACGGGTCGCCGAGATCATCGCCCGGGAGGGGCACATCGACGTCCTCATCAACAACGCCGGCATGGGCATCGGCGGCGCCCTCGAACTGGCCACGGCAGAGGAGATAGCCTGCCAGATGAACACCAACTTCATGGGCTGTGTCAACCTGTGCCAGGCCGTGCTGCCTCACATGCGGAAGCAAGGCCACGGACGCATCGTCAACATCAGCTCCATCGGCGGCGTCATGGGACTGCCCTACCAGGGCTTCTATTCCGCCTCCAAGTTTGCCATCGAAGGCTTCAGCGAAGCCCTCAGTGCCGAAGTGAAACGCTTCGGCATCAGCGTGTCGATGGTCGAACCCGGCGATTTCGCCACCAATTTCACCGCCAGCCGACGCAATTCCGAAGCCACACTGAAAGATGCCGCCTACGGCCCTGTTTTCAGTCAGTCGCTACAACTTATCGAAAAGGAGGAGAAAGGCGGCCTGAGGCCCGAAAAAATGGCTCAGCGGGTAGTCCATATCGTCGAGTGCCGCAAGCCCCGCCTGCGCTATGTGGTGGCCAACCTGGAACAGTGGCTCTCGGTAGCCGTCAAACGCATCGTGCCGGGCAATATGTTTGTGGACATACTGCGCGGCTATTACAAATCGTAATCAACAGTAGGGTAGGGGAGTAGGCTGTTCTAGGGTTTCCTAGGAGTGCCTAGGAGAGCCTAGAGCAGCATCCCGAACACGGCGCGCTGCATCAGCGGCGTGGTGTTGTACTGCGTGCTCCAGATTTTCACCGCCTCGTTGCCGATAATCTGCGGATTGGTGTAGGCCGTCGTAACGTTGAACTCGATGGCGGCGCGGTTCATCTCGGCATAATAGATGGAGTGGACGCCGCGTTTCTGCCAGTCGGGATGCACGCCGTTGAGCAGCAGATCGATGGTGTCGAACTTGCGCAACGCGCGCAGGATGTATATCCAGCCGAAGGGGAAGAGATGTCCGTTGGCTTTTTTATAGGCCTCGGTGATGTCGGGGATGCTGAGACCGAACGCCACCAGATTGTCGTCCTGGTCCACCACGAAGTTGGCGAAATGCAGGTTGATGAAGGGGAAATACTCCTTGATATAGACCTCTATCTCTTTCTCCGTCAGCGGCACAAAATCGTACAGGTCTTTGAACGAATCGTTGAGTGTGTGGAAGAACTTGCGGGCGTAGGGGTAGACCTCCTTGCGTTTCTTGAATTTGAGCAGCCGCAGGTTGTATTTGTGCAGGATCAGTTCGTTGATGCGCGCCACCTTGTCGGGGATGGGCTGGTTGGCGGGCATCTTGTACTGCTGCCAGCGGCAGGTAATCTGCATGCCACGACGTTCCACAAAGCGGATGTAGTATTCCGGGTTGTAGAGTGTCGAGGTGTTCTGGCGTGCGTCGAAATTGTCGATAGCCCAGCATTCCTTGTCCATATCGGTAAAGCCGAGCGGACCTTCCATCTCCTCCATGCCGTGCTGGCGGCCGTATTCCGCCACATGGTCGATGAGGGCGTTGAAGACATCATAGTCCTCTATGAAATCGAACCAGCCGAAACGCACCGCCTTATGGCCCCAGCGCTCGTTGCAGGTGCGGTTGATGATGGCTGCCACACGACCCACGATAGCGCCGTCGCGGTAGGCCAGATACAATTTGCAGTCGCAATGATCCAGCGAGGGATTCTTCTTGGTCAACAATCCCAGCTCGTCCGACATCAGCGGCGGGATATAGGATGGGACATCCTTGAAGAGTTGGTTGGGGAATTTGATAAAGCGACGCAGTTCACGCCGACCGGAGACCTCTTTTACAACAACCTCGCTCATAGTATCATTACATTATTTCCAACTTCTTGAAACAGTCGTATATCTTGCTGACAGCCGTATCCACCTGCTGACGGGTGTGGGTGGCCATCAGGGCAAAACGCACCAGCGTATCTTCCGACGGCACCGCCGGCGCGATGACCGGCGTGACGAACACACCTTCCTCAAACAGCATGTGCGTCAGCATGAACGTCTTCTCATTGTCGCGCACAAACAGCGGTATGATGGGTGTCTCCGTGTTGCCAATCTCGAAGCCCAGCTCCTTGAACGACTTCATCGCATAGCGGGTGATGTCCCACAGCGCCTCGCGCCGTTCGGGCTCGGAGCGCATGATGTGCAGCGCTGCCAGCACCGATGCCGTGGAGGCCGGTGAGATGGAAGCTGTGAAGATATAGGGACGTACATTGTGTTTCATCCAGTTGATGGTCTCCTTGTCGGAAGCCACAAAGCCACCGACCGAAGCCAGCGACTTGGAGAAGGTGCCCATCACCACCTCCACGTCGGGCAGCGCGTTGAAGTGGTCGCAGGTGCCACGGCCCTCACGGCCAAAGACACCGATACCGTGCGCCTCGTCGACCATCAGCGTGGCCTGGTACTGTTTGCACAGCTCCACCATGCGGGGGATCGGCGCCACATCGCCTTCCATAGAGAAGACACCGTCGGTCACCACCAGCTTGCAAGCGTCTATCGGACAGCGCTGCAACACGCGTTCCAGGTCTTCCATGCTGTTGTGACGGTACTTATAGGTGGTGGCAAAGGTAATCTGCTTGCCCTCCATGATAGAGGCATGGTCGCGTTCGTCGTAGATAACGTAGTCGTTGCGTCCCATCAGGCAGGGGATGGTACCCGAGTTGGCCTGGAAACCGGCCGAGAAGAGCATCACGCCCTCCTTGCCCAGAAACTCCGCCAGCTCGTCCTGAAGCTGGATGTGGATATCCAGTGTGCCGTTCAAAAAAGGTGAACCTGCGCATCCCGAACCATATTTGTCGATGGCTGCCTTGGCGGCCTCTTTGATTTTCGGGTGGTTGGTGAGGCCCAGATAGGAGTTGGAGCCAAACATCAGTACCCGCTTACCGCTAACTATAACTTCCGTGTCCTGTTCTGAAGAAATCGGTGTAAAATAGGGATAGATACCTCTTGCTTTGGTCTCCTGCGGGAGCGTGTAAAGGGCTAACTTTGTCTGTAACGGCTTCATACAATAGAACTACCTCCAGTGGGATGATTAGGAATTAACAATATTTAAAGATGCAAAGTAACGAAAAAAATTGTTTTCTCGCCCCATTGCAAATGTTAAAAGTGAAGAGACAAAAATGTTAAAAATGAAAATGCACCGTATATTCGCCTGTTTACAAATGTGAACAACAGGGGTGAACATTGTTAAAAACCAAGTGCGTTTTCTATTTAAAAACAAGCGTTGAATTAGGATAATAACTGGCTGATTTTCTCCACACGACGGGCATGGCGACCCCCCTCGAAAGGTGTGTTTAGAAACATATCGACTATCTGCATGGCCGTATCGGTGGAAATGAAACGGGCAGGCATGGAGAGGATATTGGCGTCGTTGTGGGCGCGTCCCAGCTGTGCCAGTTCAGGCGTCCAGCACAGCGCACAGCGCACATGCAGGTATTTGTTCACTGTCATCTGCACACCGTTGCCGGAACCACAGATAACGATACCGCGTTTGTATTCACCCTTGTTGATTGCACTACCGACAGGATGGGCATAGTCGGGATAGTCGACGCTGTCCGGACCGTTGGTGCCGAAATCGCGCACTTCAAAACCCTTGTCACGCAGATGCGCGATTACCAATTCTTTCAGTTCAAATCCAGCATGGTCACTGGCGATAGGGATAATCTCTTTCATCAGTCTTCACAGATTATTGGTGGTTGTCTCTATTTGCAAAAGTAAAAAGAATGTAAAAAAATAAAAATGAGACTTACTAACAATTTGTGTGTAGAAACATGTTGATTGCGGTNNGGAGAAATAATAACACATTTCAAGAATGAAACAGAGAAATTAAAAGCCCGTAACTGTGCTAACAAGGTACTGTTAAAACCATTATCAACAACGTGTTAATGATTGGATAAATAATTAAAAACAAACTAATTAAATAGTGAAAAGTCTATGAAGAACTAAATGAAAGATAAACTTGTAAAATTCATTAGGAAGATATGAACAGAATTAACAAAGTAGATAAAAAAAGAAAAAAAATAAAAAGAAGAAAGAGATAATTTATAAAGTAAAAAAGGGATGGGACGAAGATGGGATAAAAAGTCGTATCTTTGCATTGAAATAATTGATATAGTATGGATATGCAAGAATTGAAAGAAGCCATTTTTTCTTTAAAAAAGAAAAAAAACGCTGTCATCTTGGGTCACTATTATCAACGTGACGAGATACAAGAGATATCGGACTATATAGGTGACAGTCTTGCATTGGCCCGGGAGGCGGAACGCTGTGAAGCGGACATCATTGTTTTTTGTGGTGTGCATTTCATGGCCGAGACTGCCAAAATTCTCAACCCTACGCGCAAAGTGCTGCTTCCGGATATGGCCGCCGGCTGTTCGTTGGCCGATTCTTGTTCTGCCGACGCTTTCAAAGCTTTCAAAGAGGCGCATCCTGGATACATGGTTATCTCCTATATCAATTGTTCGGCAGAAATCAAAGCCCTGTCGGATTTAATCTGTACTTCGGGCAATGCTGAAAAACTGATTCGTTCGCTGCCGGAAAATCAAAAGATAATTTTCGCTCCCGATAAAAACTTGGGTGGCTACATCAATTCGGTGACGGGTCGCAACATGCTTTTGTGGGACGGTGTCTGCATGGTGCACGACGCCATGCGCGCCGAGCGTGCCATCCAGTTGAAAAAAGAGTACCCCGAGGCATTGATGATTGCCCATCCCGAGTGCAACGCCGCGCTGCTGCAGGTGGCCGACTTCATCGGTTCAACCAAGGCTATGTTGAGTTTCATCCAAAACAGCGATGCCAAGCAGTTCATCGTGGCCACCGAATCGGGCATTCTCTGGGAGATGAAGCGCAACAACCCCGACAAGGAGTTTGTCGTCATCAACCCGGAAGACAATAAAAATTGCAACTGTGTGGACTGCTCCTATATGAAGTTGAACACGTTGGAAAAACTCTATCGTTGTCTGGACGAGGAGCAGCCCGAGATTGTTATGTCGGCCGAGATAATCGACAAGGCCCGCAAGCCCATCGAGCGGATGTTGGAAATGTCGAAAAAGTTGGGAATAATTAAGTAATAGAGACTGAATTTCGCTATTATGTAATAGCGTTATCTCGTTATTACGAAAAATTGAAAGTTCATATCATTCAACAAGTTGTTGATAACGCAAAAATGTTCCACGTGAAACAATGAGCAATGTTTGTTTTAGGGTAAAAGAGCCTACCACGCTGTTGAATTTTTTGATTGAGCAGATGCCTGGCATGAGCAAGACTCAGGTGAAACAGGTGTTGGCGCATGAGATAAAAGTTGAGGGGAGAAAAGTGAGTCAATTCGACTTCCCCTTGCAGCCTGGAATGCTTGTGGAACGTACCAAAAAAAGTTATTCTTCCCGTTTCTTGCCTTCCAATTTGGACATCATCTATGAGGACAGCTACCTGATGGTGGTCAATAAGCACGAAGGTTTACTCTCGTTCAGCCGGCACCCCAACGACCGGACGGTCATCACCGAGTTGAATTACTATCTGGACCATCGCAACGAATCGGTTCATGCCCATATCGTTCACCGGCTGGACAGGGACACTTCGGGCTTGATGGTGGTGTCGAAAAGCAAGGAGGTGTCGCGTCGGTTCGAGGAGGACTGGAAGGGTAGGGTGTACGACCGTGCCTATATTGCCGTGGCGTGGGGCAGCATCACCCCGAAAGAGGGTACCATCACCTCTTGGCTGACTGACGGACAATACTGTGTACTCTCTTCTCCCACCGACAACGGCGGCAAGAAAGCCGTTACCCATTACCGAGTGCTGCAGACCAACGGACGCTTTTCGTTGGTGGAGCTGCGGTTAGACACGGGTCGCCGCAACCAGATACGTGTACACCTGCGGGAACTCCAGCATCCGGTGGTCCACGATCCCATGTATGGCTACAAAGAGGACAGCGCCCCCATCCACCGGCTGGCGTTGCATGCCTTCCGTCTCTGCTTCCGGCATCCCATCACAAACAAAAAGATGGAATTCGAAACGCCAGTACCCCCAACCTTTATGCGGTTGATGGAAAATTGAAAGTTGAAAAAAAGCAGTTAGCGGTTAGCAGTTAGCAGTTAGCGGGCTGACGAGGTTCTGCTGACAATTGTTTACTTACAACTGACTTTTTTGTTTTTAGTTTTTACTTTTCTAATAGCGCGGACAATATTTTTTATAAATAGTAGTTATAATATTAATGGAATACAACAGCCAACGAGAACATCTCTGCATCAGCGATTATGGCCGCAATGTGGTCAAGCTGATACAGTATGCAAAAACCATAGAGGACCGGGAGCAGCGCTCCAAGGTGGCCGAAGCCATCGTGTCGGTGATGGGTCAGGTAAACCCGCAAGCCAAAGACTCGGTGGAGTATCGGCACAAACTCTGGGACCATCTGATGATGATGGCCGACTGGGATCTGGATGTCGACACGCCGTTCCCTCTCACCCGACCGGAGGAGGACCGTCTGCGTCCCCAGCCGCTGCACTATAAGGACAACAAGATGCGCTACCGTCACTACGGTGCCAATCTGGAGAAGATGATACAGCAGGTGGCCGAGATGCCGGAAGGGGAGGAGCGTGAGGTACTGGCGGCACAGATCGCCCACACGATGAAGCGGGAGTACCTCACCTGGAACAGTGACACGGTGGAGGACACCCTCATTGTGGACCAGATGGCGGAGATGAGCGACAACCGGCTGCAGCCGCCCGCCGATTTCCAGTTCAACCGCGAATATGCGATTGAGAAGGCCGAACCTCGTCCGAAAGGCAAGAACAAAAAACGCAAGAAATAGCATGGCATCGTTTGAAATCATCGGAGGCCAGCGCCTGAAGGGGGAGATCACACCCCAGGGTGCCAAGAATGAGGCACTGCAGGTTATCTGCGCCGTCATGTTGACATCGGAGCCGGTGCGAATCGAGAATATCCCCGACATCCGCGATGTCAATAAACTGATCGACCTGCTGATTCTGCTGGGCGTGCGCGCCCGCAAAGTGGGTCCTTCCACCTATGAGTTCCAGGCCGACCAGGTCAATATGGCGATGCTGGAGAGCGCAGAGTTTGCCGAGCAGGCCATGGCGCTGCGCGGCAGCATCATGCTGGTGGGTCCGCTACTGTCGCGCTTCGGACTGGCCTACGTGCCGCAGCCGGGTGGCGACAAGATTGGCCGTCGCCGTCTCGACACCCATTTCCTGGGCATGGAGCGGCTGGGCGCCACCGTGGAATACAAGCGCAACGCCTACCGTGTGCAGAGCAAGAAGCGGCTGAAGGGCTGCTATATGTTGCTCGACGAAGCATCGGTGACCGGTACGGCCAATATCATCATGGCCGCCGTCATGGCGCAAGGCACCACCACCATTATGAACGCGGCCTGTGAGCCGTATGTCTACCAGTTGTGCAAGATGCTCAACCGCATGGGTGCCAAGATTTCCGGCGTGGGCTCCAACCTCCTCACCATCCGCGGCGTCAAAGAGCTGCACGGCTGTACACACCGCCTGCTGCCCGACATGATCGAGGTGGGCAGCTTCATCGGCATGGCCGCCATGACGCAGAGCGACATCACCATCAAGGATGTCCAGGTGGAGCATCTGGGCCTGATACCGCAGGTGTTCCGCCGCCTGGGTATCGAGGTGTGGCAGCGGGGCGACGACCTCTACATCCCCGCGCAGGAGCACTACGAGATAGAACGTTTCATGGACGGCTCCATCATGACCATCGCCGACGCTCCGTGGCCGGGCTTCACGCCCGACCTCATCAGCATCGCGCTGGTGGTGGCCATCCAGGCGAAGGGCAGCGTGCTGATACATCAGAAGATGTTCGAAAGCCGCCTGTTCTTTGTCGACAAACTGATAGACATGGGCGCCCAGATTATCCTCTGCGACCCGCACCGTGCCACCGTCATCGGCCTCGACCGTGAGCATCCGTTGAAAGGGGTGCGCATGGTGTCGCCCGATATCCGTGCCGGCGTGGCGCTGCTGATAGCGGCGCTGAGTGCCGAGGGCAAGAGCCGTATTGACAATATTGAACAAATAGACCGCGGTTATCAGCACATTGACGAGCGTCTGCGCAAGTTGGGCGCAAAGATTATACGATTGTAAGAAGCTGTTTAAATTTAATTCAATGTTTTTCTTAAAGTACATGAACGGCATCTTTTTCACCTTTCCTCAGTCACAATGGA
>LXOW01018691.1_pt1 | contig 23689 bp, 17 predicted proteins | sample 1368591 | NCBI WGS metagenome assembly LXOW01 (sample SAMN04884650, study PRJNA319009) | bovine gut metagenome | isolation source: Cow rumen | host: Bos taurus | place: Italy: Legnaro (PD) | collected 2014-07-09
GCCGGACGTCACATCTCGATGGACGCCCCGCTGATTCAGGACGAGGACAACACCATGTACGACGTCTTGAAGAGCGAAGAGGCACCTACACCGGAAACTGAACTTCTGTATGAGTCGTTACGAAAAGAAATTGACCGTGCCATCTCCACGTTGACACCGCGTGAGGCCGATGTGGTCCGACTTTACTTCGGGCTCAACGGCAGCCACCCGATGACTTTGGAAGAGATTGGCGAGAAGTTTGACTTGACGCGTGAACGTGTGCGTCAGATTAAGGAAAAGGCTATTCGTAGGTTGAAACACACGAGCAGAAGCAAGATCCTTAAGAGTTATCTCGGTTGAGATCTTTGATTAAAAAAGCCCTCCGGCGACGGGGGGCTTTTTTAATTGTTTGTATTACTGAGCCATACGCACCAAACGTACCGAGAATCCGTTATGGATGAAATCGACGGCCTGAGGATACAATCCGGAATCGAAAACGGACACGCAGTTGGCACGGTCTTCATTGTATTTCGATGACGACCAATAATGGCCACTGCTTTCCGTGTTGTACACCTCCGTACCCAAACGGTAGCCGGCAGTTGGCAAGAAGACCACGCCATACTGCTCAATCATTTCCCACTGTTCCATGGAAATCGGATTGTTTTCGTAATACACATTCGTCGTATTAGGGAAATTCAAGTTGAAGTAACTGCCACTCCAATTGTCGGGCAGTATAATCACGCCGTTCACGTCACCCACTCGAGCCTTGGCAAATCGGATGCCCGAAGATGTGGCTCGCGATTCAAAGATATAGGCCCATTCTTCCGTAGTCAATGTGCGCCATAGATTCTCCATGTTGCCGCCATTGGCAATGGCATTGTAGCCCCAGTCAGCCTGGCCAGTTTGATCATATAGATTGAAATGAAAATTGCAGTAAGCTTGGTAATCGTAATAATAAGTACTGGTACTCCAGGGTTGATAGCATGGAGAACCAAGATCGTAGCCGCTTGTGCTCCAGCCGAATAAACTGACAATGTTTTGGTTGGCATAGCCTTCTCCCACATTTTGGCCCAGGGTCTCCACCATATCGTATTGATGTTCCATAAACGACCATGTGCCCGTGTTCTTATCGTACTGAAGGTTTCCCTTGGAGAAATACACCTTCGCACCCTCTTCGTTGATGGTGAACAGACCGTCGATGGCACCCTCGGGAGCCTCTACTGGAAAGACAAGGGTAACCGTTTCATTATTGAATTGGGCTTGTTCCACCACCGTACTATGGGAGGTTGTTCCATTGGCCGTCAGAAATGCCTCGTAGCGCATAAGGTCGCCCAATTCAAACACGCCAGGATTCCCGCCGCGTCCAAAGGCAACGTCTTTGGAAACCACACTCACTTCATCGGCACCGCCATGGCCCGTGCACACCAGTCGAGCCACCGAACTACCATGAGGCGTTGCGACACGCAAAAACGCCATGCCCGGGGTGGACAGACCAACCGTCACATTGTGGACACCTCGAGCAAGACGCATGTCTCGAGTAACGACCACCTTACCATCTACTCGAATCACTTGCAGGGTCACCTCCGAAGCCTCCGAAAGTTCCAGGGGCACACAGGTCTTCCCAACAAAAGGATTCGGGAAAGCTGCCCCCAAACGGCAATCCTTTCCCTGCCATTCACCCACGCCCACTTGAGACGGGGTGAGCACCAACACAGTATCAGGATAAGTCAGGGTGGTCATCCAGCCCTGGGTAAGATCTGTAACCATCACTGAGGTAAACGGGCTGTACCCCCCTGCCGCTGTCGCCCCAGTGAACTTCACCGTCAATGTCTCTTGCGCTTGGGCCGACAAGGCCATAAGCAACAGTGTAAATAGTAATGTCTTTCTCATTTTGATCAAAGATAAGGTTAGTTCTGATGAGAGGAGCGTACCGCTCGGACAGAACGACCATAGTCCCGGTTGTTGCCGTACACGCTGCAGTCGTCCGGATTGAAGCCGAAGAGCCACGCGTAGCCCGGGCAGTCGGTGTTGAGCGAACTCGACGTGTAGTAACCCCAGTCGCCAGAGAAATTGAGCTCACCATCCCCACGGTAGCCGGCGGCAGGCAGGAAGATGCTTCTGCCGTTTGAGGCGGTAAAGAGCCTGCCATTCACGCCATTTTGGGACGTCCATCGGCTAATGGTGTTATTGTAAAGTTCCTCCCATTGGACTTTTGTAGGCATACACCATTCGCTACTCCTATTGGCCGTGGCAGCATCGTCGCTTGGCTGCAACACGGTTAAATTGTCGGTGAAGCCGTTGTAGCCGCAGCTGGCATCATTACAATATTTGGTGAGTGTGTGCCAACCATCGCCACCATGGCAGTATTTGTATGTACTCCAGTTATATGTGATCTTAGGCGTAGTTTCGCCCCAAGCGAAGTAGTCGCCATAGCCCTCAGGTGTGGTCGCACCCACGTTACAGGTTGCCCACAAAGTGCCGCTCGGCAAACCTAAATCAACATACCCTTGGGTTTCGGTGTTGCCACCATTTCCTCCTCCGTTATTCGGTTCGTCTTCGGGTTTACACCCAACGGTAAACATCACCACCGTCATTAGCATTATGGCTGCTAGAGCCTTTAAGTATTTTTTCATAATTGGTATATTCTGTTCGTTACAAAATTAAGAATATAATAAGAAAGAAACGCCTTGTTGGTCTCTTTTTTCAATACATCAACAAAAATTGCACTAAAAAAAGTAAGGAATTTATAAATAATAGGTATAGTTTTAGCTTCGGGATGAATCTCTCGAGCGGTTCTTAAACGGCTTAAAGGAAAAGCATCAGCACTTATACCTAATGGGATTATTTCTAAAAACATTCGTTTGACAAACCTTATCCCAACCTCTTCGCGATAAATACCAGAGACAAATTCCCCAATTTGGTCAAGATCCGCATTAGCATCAGGCGTTAACACTACTCTTCTTTTTCGCATAGAGCTCCTCCAAATGCTTCATTGATAATCTATACGCTTCCTCAATGGAAATACATTCTTCTTGAATGGGTACACTATCTAAAAGTTCTCTTTGCTCTGCGAAAAAAGCCTCTAACCTTGCCTTTACCTCTTCATCAGAGAGATCCTCTTCCGAAATAAAATCGGTTTCAAGCGAAGGCAAACAAGGTTTCATATCATCCTTAACATTATCCTTCATTGGAATTGCTTGATTGATGTTGCGAAGATAACTCCTTTTTGTGATTCTTACAGTATTCATAGATCTTTTTTTTAGTTTTTCCCTATCTTTTTCATCCACAAAGATAATATAAATATTTTTATTTTTACCTTATTTCTAATTAATATTTATCATATATTAATAATAATCTNNTTCAAATAATTATCACACCTTAAATCAAGAATGATTATATTTGCAAAACAAACAATTGCAAACTATGAAAATGCTCGCCCCTTCCCTGCTTTCGGCAGATTTCCTTAATCTAGGAAAGGATATCGAAATGGTCAACCGCAGCGAGGCCGACTGGTTTCATTGCGATGTGATGGACGGCCGCTTCGTGCCCAACATCTCGTTCGGCATCCCTGTGATCAAAGCGATCAGCCAACTGGCCGAGAAGCCTCTTGATGTGCACCTGATGATCGTAGAGCCTGAGAAATATTTTGAACCTTTCGTCAAGGCCGGTGCAGACATCGTCACCTTCCATTACGAGGCTAGCACCCACATCCATCGTGCTGTGCAACAGCTGAAAGCCTTAGGCGTGAAGGCAGGCGTAGTGTTGAATCCCCACACCCCCGTCTCCGTTTTAGAGGACATCCTAGGCGATCTTGACTTGGTGCTGCTCATGAGTGTCAACCCAGGCTTCGGTGGACAGCAGTTCATCGAACGCACTTTCGAGAAAATTCGCAAGTTAAAAGCCATGATTGACGAGCAAGGGCTTTCCACGATGATCGAAGTCGATGGCGGAGTGAACCTTCAGAACGCCGCCGCACTTTATGAGGCTGGGGCCGACATTTTGGTGGCGGGCAATGCAGTATTCAAATCAGAGAATCCATTAGAAACCATAGCGCAATTGCGAGGATGCGAAGCGATATAACCTCTGGGCGCATAGCGTATCTCCGCAGGAGATATGCAGCGCCTCAGAGGTTATATCGCGAAGCTCTAACTAACAGAACATTAACAACTAAATCAATATACAAATGAACGAAAGCATCTTAAAACTCGCCCCTGCGGGCATGTGGAAGGAATTCCAAGGCATCCTCGGCGTGCCGCGTCCTTCAAAAAAAGAAGCAAAAATGGTCGAATACCTTGAAAAATGGGCTAAAGACCACAAAGTAAAATATGTGAAAGAAAAATGCGGTAACATCATCATGACCGTGCCGGCTACCAAAGGCATGGAAGACCGCAAGATGATCGCCCTCCAGGCCCATATGGACATGGTGTGCGAGAAGAACGGCGACAAGGTCCATGACTTTGAGAAAGACCCCATCGAGGCTGTTATCAAAGGCGAATGGCTGCATGCCAACGGCACCACTCTCGGTGCTGACGACGGCATCGGCGTTGCTGCCGCTTTGGCCATCATCGCCGACCCGAAGGTGAAACACGGTCCGCTGGAGTGCATCTTCACCGTTGACGAAGAGACCGGTCTCACTGGCGCCACGGCCCTCGACCCGAAGCACATGAAATCACGCATCCTGCTCAACCTCGACTCAGAGGACGAAGGCGAAATCTTCATCGGCTGCGCCGGCGGTATGGACACTATCGTGAAGATGTGGTATGAACTGGAACCCGCTCCAGAAGACGCCACAGCTTATCGCGTCACCGTGAAAGGTCTCAAAGGCGGTCACTCAGGCGACGACATCAACAAGAACCTGGCTAACGCCAACAAGCTGCTGACCCGCATCCTCTGGGAAGCCACTGGCCGTTACGACCTCGCCCTCTATGACTTCCAAGGCGGCAACCTACGCAACGCCATCGCCCGTGAAGCTACTGCTGTGGCTTATATCCCCAACGATTGCTGCGAAGGTTTCGAAAACTTCTGCAAGGAAATGGAAGCCAACTTCAAGAAAGAATATCAGGTGGCTGACCCAGGCATCACTGTGGTGGTCGAAAAGGCTGAGATCCAACCCGACGTCGTTATCGACGAGATTTCACAATTCGAATTGCTCAACGCCCTCTACGCTTGCCCTCACGGCGTCATCGAATGGTCACAAACCATCCCGAACTTTGTGGAGACTTCAACCAACTTGGCTTCTTGCAAGAAGAAAGAAGGTTACTTCTTCATCCAGACCTCACAACGCAGCTCCATAGACTCCGCCAAGGAGAGCGTTGCCAACATGGTGGAGACCGTCTTCAACCTCGCCGGCGCCGATGTGGAACACACGGACGGCTATCCTGGCTGGACTCCGAACCCCAAGTCGAAGATTTGCGACATCGCCGTGAAGTTATATAAGAAACGCTTCGGCAAAGACCCGAAAGTCCGCGCCATCCACGCTGGATTGGAATGTGGCCTTATCGGCGACAAGATCAAAGGCATGGATATGATCAGCTTCGGTCCTACCCTCCGCGGCGTGCACAGTCCTGACGAACGCCTCGAAATCAAGACCGCTCAGATGTTCTGGGACTTCCTCTGCGACATCCTCAAGAACGCTCCGAAATAAGAAGACAGAAGTCAGAAGACGGAAGATTGACACATTCTGTCTTCCGACTTCTAAATTCCCCAAAAAATGAAAAAGCTGCTCCCCCTCCTCCTCTTGCTGATCATCGGCAGCGGTGCCTTTGCACAGGACAAGGACAAAAAGCCTGTGGGCATCGACAAAAAGGATTGTACCTACACCAACAAGGACGGCAAGACCTTCAACCTTTACGGCAAAGTAAAAGTCGTGGAAAGCTTCCCCGACATCAAGGTACAGGTCGTGGAGTCGTTCCCTGACATCGAAGTGAAAATCGTGGAGAGTTTCCCGGACGACTGCGGTGAATGGAAATACGTGGAGTCCTTCCCCGATGTCAAAATCCAGTTTGTCACCTCTTTTCCTGACATCAAGGTGAAGTTCGTGACTTCATTCCCGGGGGTAAAATAGTCATTTCTTTCGGAAAGGGCAATTGGCATTACAGGAGGCACAAACGCCTCCTGTATTTTTTTGCTTTACATCACAACAAGAACGGTTGCCCTTGCGCAGGCCGTTTATAGCCAGCGCTACCAAAGCCAACACTACTAACAGCACTATGACGGTAGCCCAATTCATCCGATAATGGCATTAGCGATGAGATAGGCGACCCAAGCCACAACCCAGGCAATCACGCATTGGAAAACGATGATGAAAAGCATCCATTTGGTGCCAAGCTCACGACGGATGGCGGCAACAGCAGCCACGCAGGGTGTATAGAGCAAGCAGAAGGCCAACATCGAGACGCTCGAAGCCAAAGTAAACAACGGCATGGCGTTCAGCACTTCAAGCGTGGCAATAACGCTCTCCTTGGCCATGAATCCACTAATCAAAGCGGTGACCACCTGCCAGTTGCCAAGCCCTATCGGACGGAACACAGGGGCAATCCAGCCCGCCACCGTGGCCAGCATGCTGCCTTCACCGTTCTCCACCATCTGGAAATGGAAGTCAAACGTCTGAAGAAACCAGATCACCAAGGTTGCCAAAAAGATCACCGTGAAAGCGCGTTGCACGAAGTCCTTGGTCTTGTCCCAAAGCAGATGCGCCACATTCTTGGCACTCGGCATTCGGTAGTTGGGCAGTTCCATCACAAAAGGCGCCACATCGCGGTGTTTTCCAAGCCATTTCGTCACCAAAGCCGTGACGATTCCGATGACGATTCCCAGTAAATACAGGCAAATCAGCACCAAGCCGCCATGTCCGGGGAAGAACATGCTGGTAAAGAAACCGTAAATCGGGATCTTGGCTGAACAGCTCATAAACGGAGTCAGCAGGATGGTACGCCAACGGTCGTGGGTGGAGTGTAAGGTACGTGAAGCCATCACCGCAGGCACGGTACATCCAAAGCCAATGAGCATCGGCACAATGCTGTGTCCGGTCAGGCCAAGCTTACGCAAAAAGCTGTCGCTTACAAAGGCCACACGAGCCATATAGCCGCTATCTTCCAGTAAACTCAAGAAGAAAAACAGCAGGATGATGATCGGAACGAAACTGATCACACTGCCCACACCGCCAAAAATGCCGTCAACCACCAACGATTGCACGGCAGGATTGACATCCCAACGAGCCAAGGCATCGCCACAAACGCCTGAAAGCCAAGTAATCCCCTGGTCGAGCCAATCCTGCAAGGGTGCGCCTAACAAGTCGATGGAAAGATAAATCACGGAAACCATCACCAACACAAAAATCGGGATGGCGGTCCATTTGCCGGTAAGGATCCTGTCCATGCGGCGGCTGCGTTGGTATTCCTTACTTTCCTTGGGCTTCACCACCGTCTTGTCGCACAAACGTTTGATAAAGGCGAAACGCATCTCGGCCATGGCAGCAGCCCGATCCAAGCCACGCTCCTCTTCCATCTGAACAATCAGGTGTTCCAAAGTCTCCTTCTCATTTTGGGAGAGCTTCAAGGACTCCATCACGACCTGATCACCTTCGATGAGTTTTGATGCCGCAAAACGAACGGGGATATTGGCACGTTGGGCATGATCCTCAATGAGATGCATGATACTATGCAAACAACGATGCACCGCTCCGCCATGATCGTCCTTGTCGCAGAAATCCTGACGTACAGGCGCCTCTTGATATTGGGCAATATGCAAGGCGTGATCGACCAACTCAGAGATACCTTCGTTCTTGGAGGCCGAGATGGCCACCACAGGAAGGCCCAAGATACGCTCCATTTCGTTCACCAAAATTGTACCGCCATTGTTGCGAATCTCATCCATCATATTGAGTGCCAACACCATAGGAACACCAAGCTCCATCAGTTGCATGGTCAGGTAAAGGTTGCGTTCAATATTATTGGCATCCACGATATTGATGATCGCCTTGGGTTTCTCTTCCAGAATGAACTGACGGGAAACGATTTCCTCAGCGGTATAAGGCGACAGCGAATAGATGCCCGGCAGGTCCGTGACGGAAGTCTCGGGATGGCCTTTGATGACGCCATCCTTACGGTCTACAGTGACCCCCGGGAAGTTGCCTACATGCTGGTTGGCACCCGTCAGTTGGTTGAACAAGGTGGTCTTGCCGCAGTTTTGCTGTCCGGCGAGGGCAAAGGTCAGTTTGGTGCCTTTCGGCAATGGGCTTTCATGCGTCTTGTCATGGTAGATGCCTTCCTCACCCAAACCCGGGTGGGCGTTATGGTCGTGAAGCGCGCTGATGTAAAGCCTATCGGGATCGATGGTGTTTTCAGGTTCCGTCTCATTCCCCGGTTCCACTTCGATCAAGGTGGCATCGGCCTTGCGCAAGGTCAGGGAATAGCCATGAATCATGACTTCCATGGGATCGCCCAAAGGCGCATATTTCACCAGTTTAATCACGGCATCGGGAATCACGCCCATGTCCAGAAAATGCTGGCGGCGCGAGCCTTCGCCATTCACCGCCTTGATGACAGCTGACTGGCCTAATTGAAGTTTATCAAGTGTTATCATGTACAGATCCTATTTTATGACTGCAAAAATACCTTGTTTACTCATTGCTCCTCATCATCATTAATAGGTAATATCCTTGAAGTCCTCATCATTTGTAAGGATGGATGGCAAAAGGCTGTTCAAAAGTGACATAACGAAGCCTGACTACAGGAGGTTGTTCTGACGAGGGATCCACTTCACAGAAAAAGACGACCTCGTTGTCCCCTTGAGCCAATTCAGGAAGGCCTTCCACGGCAACAGTCGTTATGGTATTGTAGTTGGCATCCATCACATAGGCATCCTCTCCAAGATTATAGACCAACTGCTGGCCCGGTTTCAAGGTACAGGGAAACATCACCAACCCCTTGGTCGTGTTAATCATCGGATTGACCACATCCACCTCGCCATCAACGTGTAGACGCAATCCATAATGCTTATCCTCTTCCACTTTCCACACCCAAGGTTCAGTTTGTAGCAATCCTGTGTCAGTCTTTTGGAAAGTACACTGATAGCGGCGGGAGAACCTCAAGGGATAAAGCAGGAAAAGGCTGTCGCCTTGTGACTCAAGATGCCAGTCCAGATAGGGATCTTTCATCACTTCTTTCTGTGAGGCCGAGAACGCATTATAATGGGTCAATTGATTCCATTGACGCGTCAACGCAAGCATGTCAGGCAGCGAGCCTAGACTTTTCATAGCCTTGGAATCAAGCATCAGGCCGTATGAGGCATGGTATGCGGCCGCCTTGGAAAGCATCCATTCCAAATCGTCAGTTGAAGTGGCTGGCCTTTTCTTGTCGGAAGCATGGATCATAAACCAACCCAATGTGCTGTTGGTAACGTCCTCTTCGGTCCAGCGCTCCACTTGTCGGACACGGATCGACTTGTCGAGCACCTCCTGACCTGGATTGCCTTTGTAAAGCACCATTGAGACGCCGCCAGCCTCCAAACGTTCTGTCAAGTGCCGATGTACAGCTTCACGCAATTCCCCATCTGGAATCACAAAACGTTCAGGGCTGTCCCAGATGCGATATACCTTGGCATGAACGCCATGATGCGTCCTTTGGGTGCCATAAAGCCCACGTGTACAACGGTGCAACAACACCAAATCACCGGCAATCTCCATGGTTCCTATGGAGATCATCTCATCGTCGATCTGCAACAAGTTCAGTGTTGTGAGGCTTTTTAACGCTTCGTTACAATATATGGCGATATCCACGTCATCCACACTCATCTCATCAAACAGCGTCAGCGGTTCGGAGTGCTGGTATTGATTGAAATACTTCGGCGCAAAGTAAGCATCATTGAGGCTGATGGCGTCTTCCTGAACCAAAAGCCCCAGCGTCACTTCCTGGGCTTTGGCAGCTTGTACCATCCGCCTGACCGACAGGTCGCCGTCAGGAGCGAAAGTCTCGTTCCATTCATAATGTCCGTAGGTGGAAAACGGGGTCTTCACCACAAGACAATCGAATCCTCCTTGATGGCACAGGTCAAGCATCGCCTGAAGGTCTTTCTCCGCAAAGTCCATCACGAGATAAGGCTGAGGCGATTGGGCTCTCAACGTATAGGCGAAAGCCAAAAACAAGATCAGAAAACCGATTCGTTTCATTTTCGAACTATTATGCCGCAAAATTATTACTTTTGCAGCAATAATACAAGACTGACCATGAACTGGAACGACCTCCTATCAACGCACCGTTACGCATCGCCACACAAGAGTGCAGACATCCGCAGCTCCTTTCAGCGCGACTATGACCGCATCATCTTCTCCAGTGCCTTCCGCAGGCTGCAAAACAAGACCCAGGTATTTCCCTTGCCTGGAAGCCAGATGGTTCACAACCGACTGACACACAGCTTGGAAGTGGCCAGTGTAGGCCGATCCATCGCCTGCCGTACCGTGCAGAAGCTCATGGACAAGCACCCTGAACTGAAGGAACATCAATCCGACATTGAGACCATTGTCTCCACCGTGTGCCTGGCTCACGATCTCGGCAATCCTCCCTTTGGCCATTCCGGCGAAGACACGATCGGCAGTTTTTTCAAGGACGGCAAAGGCAAGGAACTCCAAAGCGCCATGCTTCCCGAGCAGTGGAGCGACCTGATCTCGTTTGAAGGCAACGCCAACGCTTTCCACCTGCTCACTTGCCAGTTCAATGGCCGTCGTCCAGGCGGAATGTCGCTGACCGCCGCCACATTGGCATCCTTGATCAAATACCCCTACCCTTCGCACAACAAGGGGAACCGCAAGAAATACAACGTGTTTTATTCCGACCTTGAGGTGTTCGAGGAAGTCATGCAAGAATGTGGCATTCCCAAGATTGATGACGAGCACAGGGTGTACGCACGGCATCCCTTGTCGTACATGATGGAGGCCTCTGACGACATCTGCTACCTCATTCTCGACATGGAAGACGCCCACAAACGGGGCATCATCAATACCGAAACTGCCGAACAGGCTTTTCTCTCCTTTTTCGACCCCAAAAAGGACGCCGCTTTCTTCAAGCATAAAGAAGAAGTGTATCAAGAAGTTACCGACCAAAATGAGCGCATGGCCTTTTTGAGAGCCACCCTGATCAACAAACTGGTCAACCACGCCAGCGACATCTTTGTGGCCCATTACGACGAGATCATGGAAGGACGCTTCAAGGACAGCTTGATCTCTTATCTTCCTGAACACGAGGAGAATGCCCTGAAACAATGCCGCAAGCAATCCGTAAAGGACATCTACCGCCATCCTTCGGTCGTGAAGATCGAGTTGACGGGATTCAATGTCATCGGGACATTGCTCGAAGAGTTTATTGGTGCCGTATTGGAACCCGAAAAAGCCTACAACAAAAAGCTGTTGAGCCTGATGCCAGAGCAATTCACGCCCTTACATGAAGGCATGTACTATAAGGTGCAGTCTGTATTGGATTTCATTTCCAACATGACCGACCTCTATGCCGTCCAGCTATACAAAGACCTAAGGGGAATTGACTAACCCTCCCTAAGGCTTTGACGCGCATAAGGAGTCAGGTCCTGCGAAGCAAACTCACCTCTCAAGAACTTGAAATAGCCCGCCACCGCAACCATGGCGGCATTGTCGGTGCTATAGCTGAGACGCGGGATGAACACCTTCCAATGGTATTTTTCACCCAAAGCCAACATGGCATCGTGCAAACCGCTATTGGCACTCACGCCACCGGCAATGGCCACCGTCTTGATTCCCGTCTGCTTGCTGGCTTTCACCAACTTGTTCATCAAAATGTCGATGATTGTCTTCTGCACTGAAGCGCATAGGTTCTCTTTGTTCTCTTCAATGAAGTTGGGATTCAGTTTAAGGTTGTCACGAACGGTATATAATATACTGGTTTTCAATCCACTGAAACTATAGTCCAAACCCGGGATGTTAGGCTTGGCGAAGCTAAACGCATTGGGATCGCCGATCTTGGCGAGCTTGTCGATGACAGGACCACCCGGATAAGGCAAGCCGAGAATCTTGGCCGTTTTGTCGAAAGCCTCCCCTGCTGCATCGTCGATGGTCTTACCGATGACCTCCATGTCGAAATAGTCCTTCACCACCACAATCTGCGTATGTCCACCGGACACCGTCAGACAAAGGAAAGGAAAATCAGGCACTTCCGTATGGGTGGCATCGGTAGCGAAATGCACCAAGATATGCGCATTCATGTGGTCGATCTCCACCATGGGGATGTTCAAAGTCTGGGCGAATGCCTTTGCGAATGAAGTTCCGACCAAAAGGGAGCCTAAAAGTCCAGGTCCACGTGTAAAAGCAATTGCGGATAATTGTTTTTTATCTATATTTGCATCTTTTAAGGCCGTGTCGATGACGGGGATGATATTTTGCTGGTGTGCACGGGAAGCGAGTTCGGGGACAACGCCACCGTATTTCTCGTGGACCTTTTGGCTGGCAATGACGTTGGAAAGCACGCACGTGCCTTGAAGCACAGCGGCTGAGGTGTCGTCGCAAGAGGACTCGATGCCTAAAATGTATTCGTTCATGAACTGAAGTTTGGAGGCTCAAAATTATTAAAAAAAAGATTATCCATAGTATCCTTGTGTTGATAATGGTGGTTTTATCTGTCATCACAAGCATTTTTGTTGCCGTCCAAGACCCTATCATCCAGAAGTTTGCCATCAGAATTGCCGGCGGATACATTTCTCAGGTTACTGAAGCGGACATTAGAATCGGACGGCTGTACATTTCACCCAACTTCACCATTCACATTGACCATTTTTTAGTTAAAGACTTAAAAGACAACGATTTACTTAGCGTCGAGAAACTTAGGGTTCGCCCAATTATGGAAGACATTATCCAAGGCGACATCCATGTGGGACGTGTGGAGTTGACGGATGCCCACGCCAACCTGATCACCTACGAAGGCGAGGACCACATGAACTTCCAGTTTCTTATTGACGCCTTCTCGTCCGACAAGGAAAAAGAAAAAAGCGACAAGACCACCCCCATCACTGTGGACCAAATCCTGCTGAATTCCCTTGATTTTCAGCTTTGGAACCAAAACAGGGACAAGCCTGAAAAGACCGAAAAACACCTGATGGACTACTCGCACTTGGTCTTGCGTGACATCAACCTCGACGCCCAAGACTTGGTGATCATAGGCGACTCCATTACCTCAACCGTCAACTATCTTGCGGCAGTGGACACAAGCGGTTTCCAAATCAACGACTTTAAATCGCAAGTGATCTTCTACTCAAAAGGCCTGCTACTTGACGGCTTGAAAATCGGCACCCCAAATAGCGACCTGCATCTTGACCTGCACATGCTCTATCCCAGCTTATCCGCATTCCAGAGTTTTGTGGATTCAGTGACTTTCGACGCCGTCATCCTTCCATCGACCATCCAAGTCAGCGACCTCGGCCCCTTCGCCAACATCCTTTACAAAATGACGGATCCCGTGCAATTCCAAGGCTGGATGAAGGGTCCCGTGAGAAGCTTCAGGATTGACAATCTGAAATTTGCTTTCGGCGATCATACCAATTTCGTGGGCAGCCTCGCCATGCATCCGTTGGATTTCGAAACCGGCAAGCATCAACTGAACATCAAAAAGTTGAATTTTTCTTACGATGACCTAGCCAACTTCCACATCCCCACTGCATCAGGCGTCATCCCTATGCCTTCTGCCTTGGAGCCGTTAGGGCAAGGCACCGTCAAAGGATTCTTCACGGGCTCCATGGAGAAGTTCAAGACCGAACTTAACGTCACTTCAGAGATCGGTAACGTTAGCGCTGCGCTCAACAAAAGCATGAAAGGCACACAACTTAACGTTTTCGAAGGCGACATCGCTGCCGAACATCTCAACGTGGGTGCGTTGGCCAAAGCTCCCAAAACCATCGGCACCCTTAACCTTTCGGCCAATGTCACTGCCCGACACGGAAAACACAGTGGCCTGGACCTTGATATTCAAGGAGGCCTCTCCGATGTCATGCTTCTTGGCAACTACATCAACGACATTGCGCTGGATGGCAACCTCCGAAACAACTGCTTCAATGGCAACATCGTCATTGCCGACGACGAGCTTGACCTCGACTTCAAGGGGCGCTTCGACTTCAGCGACCCCAAAGCCTTGGGAGGCGACTTCACCATGGAGATTGCCTCGGCCGACCTGCATCAACTCAACATCATCAAGGATGACCCAACCGCCATGCTCTCGGCCTCCATCACGGCCAATATGGACAACATTAACAATTTCGACCAGATTGAAGGAGCGCTTGCCATCAGGAATGTTGACTTTACCAATAGCAATGGCCGTCATGTGATGAAGCAATTCGATGCCAATATTGTCAATGACAACCTGCTCCAGAAGCGCATCGACCTCAACTGCGACTTCTTTGATTTCGAGATGGCCGGAAAGATGAATTTCTCATCCATCGGCACGGCCTTCAAACAATACGTCTACTCCTACGTCACCGTCCCTCAATGGACCGAAGGCATCGAAGCGTTTGAGAAAAGCGGGAAATCCTCCGAACAGGACTTCATCGTCAGCATGAACCTTAAAAACCCAAAGCCCCTCACCAAGCTCCTGATGCCAAGCGTCAACATCGCCAACAACACCACCTTGAATGCCACTTTCACCACGAAATCACAGTCGCTGAACCTCTCGTTACGGTCGAATTACGTCAACGTCAACAATATCAAAATCAAAGACATCAATTGCAGAAGCTATAGTTCTCAAAGGCGATCCACTACCCGACTGACCATAGACCACATCATCCTGCGCGACTCCACCGAGACCGATCCATCCATCCTTGGCCTTGACGGATTCAGTATCGTCGGATTGCTTCAGGACGACACCATCAGAACCCAAATCGGATGGGATGATGAGACCTTGGACGACCACAACCTGGCAACCATCAACACGTCGTTCGTCCCTTCCTCTACCGGAGGTCGTTTCAACATCAACTACGCCGACATCCTCATCAACGACTCCATTTGGAAAATCAACCCCGTCAATTCCGTGGTGTTTGACGAGGGCATCATACAGATTTCGAACCTTGAGTTGTACAACTCCAACCAAAGTCTGACCATCGACGGTATGGTCCCATTTACCCAAAACGACACTTTGGCCGTTTCCCTTCACAAATTCGACTTGTCCACCCTCGATTTCATCTATCAGGGGATGGGGCTCGATTTGGACGGCATCATCACCGGCAGTGCCTTCGTAAGCGACATCAGGGAGAACCTAACCCTTTTAGCCGACTTGAATATCGACCATTTGGGATTGAACGGGCAAAAGGTTGGAGACGCCATGATCTTTAGCCAATGGAACCAAGAGAACAAATCCATCGACCTTGACGTGGAACTGCTCAACCAAGAGAAGAAAGTCCTCATGCTCAACGGAGCCTACTACATCAGAAGGGAAAATGACAATCTAGACTTCAAACTTGGGCTCGATGATCTGAACTTAGCCTTCCTATCGCCCTTCCTCTCCGGCTTCATGCAACGTTTCCAAGGATTGTGTCAAGGCAATGTGGACATTAAAGGCTCATTGCAAAAGCCCGACCTGCAAGGCAGCTTGAAAATCACGGAGGGTGGAGGCAAAATCAACCTATTGAACACCTTCTACACGTTCAGCCCCACCATCAGGCTGACCGAAGACCTCATCACATTAAACGACCTGACCCTCAGGGACACCTTGGGCAATACCGCCATGGTCGTGGGAAGCATCAAACATGACCATTTAAAGGACATGTACCTTGACATCAAGATGTACCCGAAGAATTTCCTTGCCATGGCCACCACGTCACTCGAAAGCAAGTCCTATTACGGCACGGCCATTGCCAACGGCATTGTTACCGCTCAAGGTCCAGTCGACAATCTGAGCCTCAAAATCAAAGCGATCACCCAGAAAGGCACTACCTTCACCCTTCCACTCGGTGGCTCCTCCAAGGTCAAGAAGCATGAGTTCATCACCTTCGTGAACCACGAGGAACCCTCAGATGAAGAGGAAGAGCCTGTTGTTGAAGTCCCTGTCAAGAAATCGAAAAGCAACATCAATCTTGGGTTGGACATTACCGTCAACAAAGAATCGCAAGTCAAGATTGGACTCCCTAACGGACTGGGCAGCATGGAAGCCAATGGCGACGGCAACATCAAGTTCGACCTGGCCACCTCCAACAATTCGATGTCACTCGTCGGCGATTACGTCATCAACTCAGGTAGTCTTTCCTTGAGTTTTCAGGATATCATCAGGAGGACCTTCTCTTTGGAGTCGGGCAGCAGCATCAAATGGACCGGTGACCCCGTGAACGGTGACATCAACGTGACGGGTGTTTACCAGACCAAGGCCTCCGTCTCTTCCCTTGGCTTGATCGATTCCACTGCAGTAGGCTCAAGCAATATCAAAGTCGAGTGTTTGGTCCACCTGAAAAACAAACTCATGAACCCCGACATCAGCTTCGGGTTACGGCTGCCCAACGCCTCTGAGAACCTTCAGCAATCCGTGTTTTATGTCATTGATACCACCAACCAGTCGGAACTCCTCTTGCAAGTAGTTTCGCTATTGGTGTTCAATTCCTTCAGTTACGGCAATACCCTCAGCGGCACGGGTATCATCACAGGTCAGATCAACGATTTGATTTCACAACTGACCAATGACATCGACATCAACATCAACTATAAGTCAGGCATGGGCCAGAGCAGCGAAGAAATGACCGTGGATCTCAAGAAACAGTTGTTTGACAACAGACTCAGCATCGAGACCAACTTCGGAGTGGTCATCCCGAACAGCACCTATTCCTCGAGTTCCACCAACTTCATTGGCGATGTCAATGTGGACTACAAGATCACCAAGGATGGACGGTTTAGCGCACAAGTATTCAACAGGTCTAACTACAACTCCAACTATTATCAATACAACTATTACAAGACGGTGCCCTACACCCAGGGAATCGGTCTTTCCTATAGCCGCACCTTTGACACCTTCAGGGATCTGTTCAGGCGAAGGACCAACAGGATGGACCTTCCCAGCGGTCCCATGATTGATCGTCCACGGCCTTTAATCAACACGGGCAACAGCCAAAAGCCAACGAACAATGAGCCTTCCAAGTAACGCTTTCAGGGTATATCAGGCCTCCGCAGGATCGGGTAAGACCTACACGATCGTCAAGGAGTATTTAGGCTTGTGCTTAGGGAGTGAGGCTGCAACGGAAAACTTCCGTCAGATTCTTGCCATCACCTTCACCAACATGGCCGCCAACGAGATGAAAGCCAAGATCCTGCAACAGATCAACGACATCATCCACAGCGACCCAAGCCAGGAAGCCCAAGGCATGGAAGCCGACTTGATCAAGGAACTCGGCATTGACCGGAAATCGCTGAAATCCCATGCGGAGACGCTGTTTCAAAAGATCATCCACGACTACAGCAGCTTCTGTGTCAGCACCATCGATGCCTTCGTGCAACGGCTCTCGCGCTCTTTTGCCAAAGACCTGAACCTGCCCACACAATTCAACGTGAGCATCGATGAGGACGAAGTCGCCGATGCCATCACCGAGCGCATCGGCGAGCAAATCGGCTCTGCGAATCCCTTCCTGACCAAGATTCTGGAGGACTTCAGCGAGATGAAGTTCGATAGCGAGAAAAGCCCGAAAATCGCCAACAACATCCACGATTTCGTCAAAAAGCTCTTCTCGGAAGAGGCGTTCCAAAAAAACGAGGAAAACCATTTCGAGACCGAGGAACAATATCAGGAGACCCTTGAATTCATCAGTAAGGGAATCTACCCCTTTGAAGCTGAATGCAAGCAATTTGTGCGCGATTTTGAAGGTTTCATCAAAGCCAACAACCTCACTGAAGACGACTTCAACTTCAAGGCCAAAGGGCCTTGCCTAAGCTTCCTGAAAAACCTCAAGGAGAACAAGTTGCCCACACTTGGCGAGCGTCAACTGCAACTCATCGACGGGACTTTCAACTGGTATTCGAAAGCCTTGCCCAAAAACTCCGGATCGGGATTTGACAGCATAGACGCGGATTTCCAGCAGGTGTTCGTCCGTTTCCTGAAGCGCTACCAACAGCAGATTGGGAATTACCAATTCTTTAAGAGCCAACTCAGCCTGCTCAGCCTTTACGTGCTGCGATCCAAGATCAAAGCGGAGTTGGAAGCCTATATCGGCGAAGAGCAAATCGTCCATATCTCCGAGTTCAACAAGCGCATCAATGAACTCATGGGCGATTTTACGGTACCCTTTGTATATGAGCGCCTCGGCGAACACTTCAAGTACCTTTTCATCGACGAGTTCCAGGACACTTCGGTGCTGCAATGGCAAAACCTGATCCCCCTACTCGACAACAGCCTCGCCAGCAACATGAGCATGGTGGTGGGCGACGGAAAGCAGTCCATCTACCGTTGGCGTAATGGCGAGGTTGGCCAAATCATCAGCCTTCCTGAGATTTTCAGCAAACCCAACGACAGTCCAGCGTTTGACGATTTTGAGCGAAGCCTCATCAACCATTTCGATTTCAACGAGTTGAAGCGGAACTACCGATCGTTCAAAAACATCGTGGAATTCAACAACAGTTTCTTTGATTTTAGCTCGCATTACCTATCCTCCGACTGCCGTAAGGTTTATGCCGATATCAACCCTAGATACAATAAGGAAGTCTCCATCACGCAGCAAAGCACCATCGACGAAGAGGGCTTTGTGCAAGCGGAACTTTTCGACCCGTCCGACAGCGACGAGGCCATGCTGCAACGCATCAAAGAACTCATTGAGGATTTGACTGGCAAAGGCTTCAAGAAAAACGACATCACCGTCTTGGTTCGTAAAAACAAAACAGGATCCCTAATTGCCAACTATCTGAATGAGAACGGCATTGAGGTCGTCTCCGCCGAATCCATCCTGCTGAAGACCTCCGACAAGGTCCAGCTCATCATCAGCACGCTCGACTATTTGATTCACGATGACAACGCTGCCGTGATTGCCTCGGTGCTGTATTTTTGGCATGCCACACACCATAAAGAATTTAATGGAGTCGTAGACGGCATCTTTGACCAAGCCAACAGCATCGCCAAAGGAGAAACCGACATCGAAAGCGCTATGGGATTGGAACCCCGGGCGCTCAAATCGTTGCTGTCCAAGTCATACAGCCTCTACGACCTCTGCTCTGCCATGATGCGGCTATACGGCTTCAACACCGTGGGCGATTCCTTCCTCAACTTCCTGCTCGACGTGGTGTACAAATGGCAGTCATCCGACGAATCCGGCATCGGTAGCTTTTTGGAATACTGGGAAAAGAAAAAAGACAAACTCTCGGTGATCTGCGGCAATGCCGACGCGGTCAACATCATGACCATCCATAAATCCAAGGGGCTGGAGTTCAACGTAGTAATCTATCCTTTCATGGTAGACAACCTCGACGACAAAAAGCCCGGTTCCCTATGGATCTCACCGGAAGCTTTGGGATTCGAGCCCATTCCCAACATCGACAAGGTACAGTTCACCATTACCAAGGACAGTGCGACCTGGTCGCCACAGGCAGCTCAACTGGCCGAGCAGGAGAACGACAAGGTACGCTTGGACAATATGAACCTCAATTATGTGGCCTTCACCCGTGCCGTGCAAAGGCTGCACATCCTCGCCTATCAATCCAAGGACGACAGTAAGAGTCCGCTCAACGCGTTCCTCAAGGAACATCCTGACACCTACGGCGACCCCGATTCAAGAAAAGTGGAGCGAAAAAAAGATCGTCACGAGATAAAGGATGTGTTCACCGAATCGGCTTCCGGCGACTGGTTCAACAAGATCACCATCGACCCCAATCCAAGCATGTTTTGGGCCAATCCCGACGACAAGATGAGCCCCATAGAATGGGGAGAGTTTGTACATCGGGTTTTGTCTGAAGTTCAGGACCGAGACGGTTTCGACCATGCGATCGATCCCTATCTCAACTCCGGTGTAATTGATCGTCCAACCGCCGACATGCTCAGAACGCTGTTTGGAGAGATGGCTAACCATCCTGTGATTTGTAGCGCTTTCAGTCCAATTGCCAAGGTCAAGAACGAATGCGAAATCTTGCTCGCCGACGGCAACATTGTTCGACCAGACCGTTACGCTGAATTGCCCGACAAGGTTATCTTACTTGACTACAAAACTGGCAAACCCGACAAGGAACACCATCGTCAATTGAACACCTACAGGCTGGTGCTGAATAAAATGGTCTCGAAACCCATTGAGGCCTATTTAGTCTATTTAAACAACAAGTTGAAGGTAGTTCCGGTTACTGCGGAAGATCAGCAGTTGGCCTTCTTTTTTCCATCCTCCTCAATACAATAATGCTAACCTCATATAGCAAATAAAGTGGAATGGTGACCAGAATCAACGTCATCAAATCCGGAGGGGTGATGACTGCTGCAACAACCATGATGGCAAGGAAAGCATATTGACGGTATTGTCTTAAGAGCGCTGAACTCACCACTTCCAGTTTTCCCAAGAAAAAAGCGATAACGGGCAATTGGAATACCAGGCCCATGACCAACGTCAATGTCGTGAAAGTACTGATGTATGATTTCAAAGTGATGTTGCTCTCTACTAGACTCGAGACATTGTAAGTGCCCAAAAACCTGAAGGAAATGGGAAACAGGATGAAGTACGACATCAACACGCCAATAACAAAAAGCACATACATGGTGACGGCCACACTAACCGAGTATTTCTTTTCATTCTCATACAAGGCTGGCGTGATGAAGCGAAACAGTTCGACCAAAATGTAAGGTGAAGCGCATAGCAGACCGAGATAGAGTGCCGTTGTGATATGTGTCATGAACTGGCTTGACAATTCCGTGGCAATCAAGTTGATGTGGTATTCAGTGAAAGTGAAGTTAGAACCCAATCGATGCAAGAATCTCTCTATGTAACGGTACGTGACAAAATCCCATTGACTGGGAGCCATCAACAATTCGAAAGTCTTTTCCTTGAAGCAGAAAATGGCAATAGCCACCACCATCACCACAGCGATGATGCGGAACAACATTCGGCGGAGCACCTCAAGGTGTCCGCCGAATGTCATCAGATTCGGATCGGGCTTATTGTCCGGCTCCGTTGTCTTCTTTGGGCTCGGCTTGCGCTTCATCCGTCACTTCTTCAGGTTTCTCTTCCTGTAAAGGCTCGTTCATTCCTTGCTTGAAACTTTGCACACCTTTACCCAAACCTTTCATCAGCTCAGGCACTTTCTTTCCACCGAAGATAAGCAGAGCCACACCAGCTATAAGCAGCAGCTCTGTCGTTCCTATGAATAGCAGTGTCATGATACTAGGTAGATTTCGTTGGTATCAAAGTTGATTTCCCAGTTGCCGTTTTCAGCAGACTCCCATTGGTATTTTTGAGCCATGCGGTCCCACCAACCCTGGAACTTGGTTCCTGTCTCGCCCATGTCTTTTACGAGTTTCTCGTAAAGTTCAGTGTTGTCGGCTTTGAGGATCTTCGCCAGTTCGTTCAGACCGTTTCTTCTTTCGAAAAGTTGCTGGATTTCGTTCTTTTCTTCAGGGGTTACCTGACCTACTTTCTTCTTCATAATATACTGTTTAGAATTCTTTTCTTACGTCAAATGGATCCAAATAATTAATCTCCTTAATGTTAATTTCTGGCATAAACTCCCCTACTTTGCGAATGTCGTTCAACAGGTCGCGGGAAGCATTGCGCTCGATATGGGCCATTACGCATTGTTGATGTGAGGGTGTATTGAGATCCCAAGTCAACTTGCGGTTGAGCCAGAGGCAGCGACGGCATTGGTAGGCATCACACTTGCGGCACAGCGGTGCGTAATTCAGTTTAAGCAGTTGGGGATTGGGAATATCCAAACCCTTTTCCAAGTCGCCAACTGAGTTGTCCGATGAGGGATTATGATGATTCATCTGATTGAAGACCTTCATCCTTTCGCCATAATAGAAGGCGGGGCAAAGATAGAACTTCCCGTTAGGCGCAAGGGTGATGTTGCTCATGCCAGCCTCGCAGTTGTGCATCTTGTCGAGCATCATCCTGTCCGTCAAGAGGTTGAATTGTGGGGATTGGCCTTGCTTGTAGAGGCCAAGCAAAACGGCGTTCCACTCGTTCAAGACTTGCTTGTAGGCTTCAATCTGCTCATCAGTGAATTGCTCCACATCGGTAATGCAAAGGTTGATTCTTGCGCCTGAAGCGAAGAGTTTCGCAATTGCGTCCTTTTGCTTCAACATTTCATTGAAGGGGAGACGAACCACTGTCGCCATCTTCGTCTCGAAGATGGTTGTCAGATACTTTTCCAACTCCGAGACGGAGTTGGCGACAACGACATCAGTCTCGTTGTTTTCCTCGATGCCAGTAACAGGCTTGCAACCAAAGGGATAAATCTTCACATTGTCGATGCTCTCGATGACTTCGGCATACTCTTTCGGAAGTTCGTAATCGGGGAAGACATACTGAATCATCAGGTTTTGCTTCATCCCGAAGAGGATGCCTTTCTTCAAGGTCTCGATGGGCATCAAGTTTCTTTCCTTCAGCGGGTTGTCGGCATGGCAGTAGGCCACGCTGGTGTCGTCTAATAATATAACAAGGTATTGCAGCATGGCTTAACAGATTTCGGGTTTCACTTCGCGTTTGTTGGCTTCGTATTGCTCGCGCAGGTCCTCTAATTCGAGTTTGCGGTAGAGCTTGTTCCAGTAGTAGTTGTTGGCTCTCACTCTTGCCTTGTGCATGAGGCAGATGGCCGTGGCGCGTTCAAACACGGTGTGCGTTTGTGCGGCGTCGTAGTTCTCGCCCTGGCACCAGGCACAGCCGCTGGCCACTTCACATTCGATGCACTCCCGGGGACTTTGTGTGATGCGGTCTAAGGTAAGGAAGGGGCGGAGCTTGTTTTTATCGATGCCGTCTTTGATGTTGCCGATGATCCATGCTTCTTTGTCTCTCAGGGAATATTGCGCAAAGCGGGTGCAGGGGTAGAGGTTGCCCGCCGCGTCCACGCTGAGCATCTTGCCTGCGCCGCACCAGTTCTGGTTGTCGCGTTCGGGGTCCATGGGTTTGCCGATATGCTCTGAGAAGAACGAGCAGGCGTAGTCCTGGTAATAGCCGCCGTCGATGATGGCATCGGCCAGCTGCATCAGTTGCTCCTCAAACTTCAGGTCGTCGCCCTCTTGCCACACATCCTCGAACACCACATTGATGTTCACCTCGTGGATGCCGAGGCTGTAGAGGTGCAGCACGCTTTCAGTGATATAGGGGATGTCAGCCGAGGAGATGGTGACCTTAGTACCACCGTTTGGGAACTGCTCCAGCCACAGCGGGATGTTTTTTACCACATCCTTGTAGGAGCCTTTCTCCGTAATCTTATACACACGGTTGAGGTCGTGTTTCTTTTCCGTCCCGTCAATGGTGATGCCGATGGAGAGGTGCTCTCGGTTCTTTTGGATGAAGTCCTGCACGGCTTTCTCGTGGTAGTTGATGCCGTTGGTGGAGAAGGAGAAGCGGTAGCTATTGAACCAGTGGTGGTTGCGGCGGAAGAGTTCCGTCTTGATGTAGTCGCAAATCTTGTCGATAAGTTCTATTTCCAGGAACGGCTCGCCGCCGATGAAGTCCCACACCACCGACTCGTAAGCGAAATCGGGGTCGGTCTCATGGTCAAGCACATAGTCGATGAAGGTCTTGGCCACCTCCCAGGGCATCC